>ERZ1292623.2065-Hain-H51-01um-R1-2065-length-18504-cov-5_pt1 | contig 18504 bp, 8 predicted proteins | sample MGYA00564398_ERZ1292623 | MGnify/ENA primary metagenome ERZ1292623 (study PRJEB36523, sample SAMEA6512633) | groundwater metagenome | collected 2019-01-07 | study: AquaDiva: Metagenomics assemblies of 32 groundwater samples | reverse complement strand
AAATGCTAATGATACTTGTGAAACTGCAAAATGTTTGAACTATCAATGTATTTATGAGAGAAATATTACATGTGATAAATTAACCAGTTTTGGTAAATGTTTAGTTGATAGTGAATGCAATGATAATAATCCATGTACTTTAGATAAATGCCAAGATAGAAATTGTGTTAATACTACACAAGAAGGATGTATTTTAAATGCACAATGTATAGGTAAAGGTTATATTGATAATGATAAATATTGTGATGGTTCTAATTTTGTGGTAAGAAAAGATAGTTTAAGTTCATGTACAGATAAATATGAGTGTTTGAGTAATAGTTGTATAGCTAAAAGATGTTTACCTGGTTTTAAAGGAAAGTCATTTTTAACTATTACAGGACTAGTTATTGTTTTAGTAGGTTTATATTTTTACATAAGGTTCAATTATAGGAGAACTATAAAAATTTAAGATGATTAAAAAAAGAGCATTTTATTTTGGTATTGATGCTATTGTTGGTGCTATTGTTATTATTTTGTTATTATTATTAATTCCAAAGTTTTATTTACAAAAACCAAGTACAGAGAATTTAAAATTTATTTCAGAGGATTTAGTAAAATTATTGGCTAATACAAAAATAAAGGATTCTAATAATTTATATATAAAAGAATTAGTTGCTAATGGTACTATAACAAATACTGATTATAGTATAATTGAACAAGTAACAGAATTTTGGGCTCTTGGAAATGGTACAGAAGCTAGAAATATAATTCAAAATGTAACTTACAATTTAGTACCTGAACAATTAAGTTATGGTATTTATATCGCAACAAACAATCCAGGAGTAAATCTAGTTTTATTTGAGAGAAACGTTACACAAAAAAATATAACTAACCTAGTAGCTTCTAGACAATTAGTTTCTGGTTTTCAATTAGGAAATACAACTTACGGTAAATCCTCAAGAGCTTTTTTAACTGGGATAAATGAATTAGCCACTACTAGTTATATTTATTATGGAGGATATATTGGAGATGGTAATATTAGCTCATTATTAATTTTACCTAAAATAAAAAATGTTACTTCTGCTTATCTTGAATTAAATCAAGGTAATAACTTTACTTTATACATAAATAAAAATTATTCAGGATATTATTCAAATAAAACAGGTTATTTAAATGCTAGTATTTATAATATTCCTAGTAAGTATTTAGGTAATTTTACTACTGGTAATAACAATATTACAATAATTTTCGATGGAATAACTACTGGAAATTATATTGCAGGAGGTTATTTAAGAGTAAAATACACTACAGATGAAATTACGCAATATAGTACTAATTATCGTAAAGAATATTTCCATGGTGTAAATGGTTTAATTAATGAATATTTTTCATTTTATGTTCCTGGAAACTTGACTAATCTTACATTTAGAGTACATTATAATGCTAGTAATTATACTATGTTCTTAAATATAGGAAATACTACAATATGGGAAAATACAACTTCAGATGAAACCACAAATACTATAACTAATGCAACAATAGGAAATAAAATTAATTTTAAATCCATAGATCTTAAAACAACTCCACTAAGATTTGGAATAAAAAATTTAACTTTTGGTCAAGGTATAGATGTTGTGCTTATTACAGATATAAGTGGAAGTATGATATGGCGTATGGATCAAAATAATGTCATTGGTGTACAAAGAAATTGTAATGATCCTAATATTAGTAATTCAGATACTAGAAGAATTAGTTTAGCTAAATGCTTCGATAAAGATTTTATTGATATAATCCTCAATGCAAGTGTTGGTGGTAGTTCTCAGAATAAAATTGCTTTAGTTGCTTTTAATGATACTGCAGGAGGGTTACCTGGAATTGAAAAATATATTATTAATTTAACTAATAACATAACATTACTTAAAAATACTATAGATACTTATCCTGATAATCCAATAGGGTATACATGTGGTTGTTGTGCACAAAATAGGGCTTATGATATTTTAGAAAATGTAGAACCTTTTAGACAAAAATTTGTAATATATATGACAGATGGCCTTCCTAATTTTCTTTGTCATACTAGACCCATAGCTTCTACTTCTTGTTTTACTGGGAGTGAATTTAGAACAACAATAAGTCCGTCACCAGAAACAAATTTTAAAAAACTTGCATTTGCAAATGCAAGTCTTGGGTTTGCTATTGGAACTAATAGTGTTGTTTATATGTATAATGGAAGTAACTGGACTAGGTTTAATAGTACAATTACACCTGGCACTACTTTGAATGGTATTGACATGTTATCTTCTGGTGGTAAATATTACGGATTTATTGCAGGTTGGAGGTCTGGTGACGGTGGTGTAATTTATGCATGGAATGGTACAAATTGGATTTTAAGCTTTAATACAGTTGATGGTACTCTTAATAGTGTTGATATATTGACTCCTACTTTAGCATATGCTGTAGGTGATAATGGAATAATTTATAGATATAATAATAGTGGATGGGGAGCTGAAACAAGTCCTGTTCGTAATCCTGGTCCTCCTGCATCAGGCGCTGTTTTAAGTGAGGTTAAATTTGCATCATCTAATTCAGCTTATGCTGTAGGAAAAATGTCTGCTGGGGGGACCTGTTATGGGTATTAAGCTGAAAATCCAGCTAGCTGTGTTTCTTGGAGTGGTGGTAGTAAAGCAGTTATGATAAGAGGGGTATTTTCAGGAAATACTGTGACATGGGGAAATGTTACAGATCCTGATATTAATACACTACCAGATTTAAATGGACTAGATTTTTATTTGGATTCTATTCCATTCCCCTCTGTTCTTAAAGGATATGCAGGTGGTGATTTTGGAATGCTTCACTTTAATGGATCTAATTGGACCATTAGAGGTAGTACTTATTTTATAGAAAACATTGATACTTTTTCTACCTACCCACCTGCTATAAATTATGGGTTTGCTATTGGAGATACTAGTGGAGCTTTTCCTATTCATAATAGACTTTCATTAACTTCAGATCTAGCAGAACCATGGAAGATTGTTCATACAGGTAATGTAGAGTCTACGTATGATGATATTAAATATGCTTCAAATGATATTGAATTTATAGATGGAAATTTGGCTTTTGCTGTAGGTGATCGAGAAACAATATTAAGATGGGATTCTTCTACAGCTAATTTTAGTGTTGTTAAACATTATTATACCTCAAATTATTATGATATTGATTTTTATAATCAAACTTTAGGTTTTATTGTTGGAACATTTGGGAGAATTGTAAGATGGGATGGTACTGGTTTTTCTGATGACAAACAAGGATCTAGCATAACTGATAATAATTTAAGAGGTGTAAAGTTTTTTGATAAGAACTTTGCATTTGCAGTTGGGGATAAAGGAACAATATTAAAATGGAATGGTAATACATGGTCTAATTATACATCACCTGTTCCTAATACTGTAAATTTAACTGAGATAGATGCTGTTAATTATACTTGTTGGGTATGGGGTTTAGGTTATGTTCCTTGTTATACTGGTGCAATTGTAGGAAAAAACGGAACTTTACTCCAATATGCATCAAATACAAAAACAGATGTTTGGGTTAGTTCAACTAAACCTGATACTAAAGATTTGAATGGTATAAGATACTATAATGAAAGTTTTGCTTTTGCAGTTGGGGATGAAGGAAAAATTTTACGGAATCGAGGTGTAAATATTAGTGCTATAGTTGGTATTAAGAGTAATAATTGGTTTAATGACACAAATGCTCCTGTAGGATTTACAAAAAATTTAAATGATGTTATTTTCTATAATAGATATGCAGGTCCAGATCTTGGACTTTATCTTGCTTATGCTATAGGAGATTCTGGATCAATGTTGAAGTGGGAGCGTATTGAGCATGAGGCAGGTTTTTGGTATGATTTTTCCTCAAATTCTGAAACTAATAAAAATTTAACATCTATAGATATAAATAATAAAACATTTATTGCATTAGGAGTAGCTTTACCTATTATTTATAGTAATGGAACTCGTGATACATCTAACATAAGAATAAGAGGTGATCCACAGATACCCATATATACTGATTTAGACTTTAGTGCTCAAAGTGAATCACCATCTGGAGACAGTGAGTATTGCGATTTAGGAATTAAATTCTTAAGTAATACAGAAGCTTATGCAGTTGGAGAAGGACAGACAATATGTAAATGGGTTAATGGAAGTGCTGTTCAAGCTACTTGTCAAGGTACTGATTTTAAAGGAGCTAGAATTTGTTGTAGTGGTAATGACTGCAATGATTTTTCAGGTTGTGGATGCCCTAGAAGTAATGCTTATTATAGTGCTTGTAGATTAAATCAATCTTTAAAAGCTACTGTTCATGCTATTGGTTATATAAATCAGTCTTGTGGTTTAGCTAATCAAAGTTTAACAGAAATAGCTCAGTGTGGGGGTGGAACTTATAAAAGTAGTCAGAATGCTTCTGATCTTAAAGAAATTTATGAAGAATTAGCTAAGTCAATACTTAAATTAGGATATGAAGCACAGTTCCTAAACATAACAGGAGGTACAAACATAAAAACTTATCTTTACTATGATTCTTACTTTGAGTATAATTACACCCCAATAATACAACCACCTTCAATAATTCCAGTAACTCTAGAAACAGAGAGGTTTTATAATAATAAAAGCTCAGGTTACTTTAATATTACAGAAAATGAAAATGTAACAGATGCTAAGGTAACATCTTATTCTGAAGAAAAATGGACAGAAAAAGTTTACTTAAATAATAATCTAGTATATAATTTAACAGAATATGGTACTAATTATCCTGCTTATGGTGATCCTTACATTGTACAATTACCTGTAAATTTGATAAATAAAGGTCAAGGAATAAATGGGATTAATTTAGTAAATGTAAGTATAGGTTCAGGTGGATTTAATTTTGGAGGAAGTCCTTACAATAAAGTAATTTATACTTTAGGTTTAAACTTATTAGTTGATTATGGTGGGGTATATGCTACTGCTTTTGGATGTAAATGGAATGTAACTTATCAAGATGGAACAATAGATCCAAATTTAGTTATACCTTCTACTTATACAGGAAATAATTATTGTGAATATAGACCACATCCTGAAAATGGGGCAAGCCCATATCCAACAAGAGAACGATCATTAATTGGAGCAGCTATAGATGATGCCATATCTAATGCTGTTTATAATTTATTTAGACAATTAGATTTTGATAATGATGGTAAACTTAATGTTAAATTCTCTCAATCACAATTAGATTTAACATTTATTTCAGTACCTGGAATACCATTTATGTGGGGCCCTCATTTAGTTGAAGTAAGAGTATGGCAATGAGATATGAATATAATTTAATTTTAAGAGTTTTTATAGCTTTGATTACGGGAATATTTAGCTCAATTATTTTTTATACAATATTTTTTCCTTTAACATACTACCCAATTTATTATTTTTTTAAAGTAATTAATTTTGATGTTATTTTACAACCAATAACAAGTAGTTTAATCTTTAGTAATGTTATTGTAACTTTTATTGAAGCGTGTATTGCTGCATCTGCTTATTATTTATTGTTATTATTAATTTTATCTACTAAAGACATTACATTAAAGAATTCATTAAAGATGTTTTTATATGGCAGTTTATTAATTCTTATTTTAAATATTATTAGAATTATAATTTTGATTTTTGTTCTAATTTATTCTGGAAAGGATTTTTTTAATACTATTCATATATTCTTTTGGAGATTTGTAAGTACTATTTATGTAGCTGGGGTATGGATTTATTTAGTGTGGAAATTTAAAATTAGAAATATTCCAATTTATAGTGACTTAAAATATTTATATGATAAAAGTTTCTTAAAGAAAAAGTAATGTTTAAATAGTATCTATATTCTCGGCTTCATAAGGGGATGTAGCATAATCTGGTAGTGTAATCGGCTCCAGTTTTTGGAGCGATGAGCTTAGGCGATGAAAGAAGATACCGATTGATCCAGGTTCAAATCCTGGCATCCCCACATTTCTAGAAATTTTTAAAAACGAAAGGTTTTTAAAACTTTACACCACTATAAAATAACAACAATGGAGGTCTCATGAAAATTACAAGATTATTGAAGTCATTATTTATTACACCTTTGTTAATGTATCAATTAGCATTTTCTAGTCCTGAAGATACTGCTAAATCTGAAGTTAAAATATCTGGTGGTAAATTTATATTAGAAACCTCTTCCAAAAACAAAGAAAAAGATGAATATAAAAAAGAAATTAAAACTATTTTTGCAGATACTTCTAAAAAAGGACCTTATGATTATGTTGGAGATACTACTATTTATAATATAAAAGTTTATGTAGGTAAGAGAAAAAATTCTGAAAATGAATATTTTATAAAAGATAAAGAAGGTAATATTATTTTTCTCACAAAAACTGAAGAAGGTCATTTTAAATTTCCAACTTCTGAGAAAAGTAAGGATGATATTAAGAAACCTTTAGTAACTTCAACTCCAGATTTAGATGAGAGAGTAACTAAACAAGAAAAAAAATCACTTGAAGAATTACATAAAAAAGATAGAAAACAATTAATAGATGATAAAACTTATTTAAATTCAATTAATCTCACTCCTTATCCTGGAACTAATTTAATAACACATAAATCTGCATGGAGTACAGGTACAACATTAACTGGTGATATAGATCAAGTAGATGGTCCTGTAAAATTTATGGGTATTGGTTCTTATAGGAAAAGTAATCCTAAAATTAATTTAGGTGCACATATAATCACAGGAAATTTGGAGAAAATAATAAAACAATTCAAGGCAACTAATCCTGATTTTAAGGATGATTCATTAAGAGCTTATTTAGATACAATTATAGTTAAAGATCCAAACTTAATTAGTGCATTTGGGGGTTATATAAGAGATGGAAATTTAGAAGAATGGGAATTTAAGGAATTAACTAAAAATCTAGATAAATCTTTAGCAGTTGGTTATTATTATATAGCAAATAATAAAGAAGCTTCTTTACCAGGAATACTTATAATTACACCAAGAAAAAAAGAAATTGTAAGTAAACCATACATAAGAAAAGAACCAGAAAGATTTGAGCCACCTGAAAGAGAAGTTATAACTAAAGACATTAAAGAACCAGAAGTAAAATTAGAAGAAAAAGAAGAAATAAGAAAAATAAAACCTGAAGAAAAACCATCATTAGAAATTTTAGCAGGTGTAAGTCATTTTCCTGAAAGAGATATTTTACAAGGTAATTTTGGTTTAGGTATTTATCCAACTAATAATTATAATCTAAGATTTATACTTTCTTATGGACAAAAAGATAAAACTAATCCAATAATAGAAATACAAACACCAGAGGATCCTATAACTCAAATGTATGGATATGGAACTATAGATAAAAAACAAGAGAAAAAATTATTTGATGTTATGTTAGGTAGTTCATATAAATTTAGTAATAATATTTGGGGTTCTTTAGCTTTAGGAGTAGGTATTGATTTTAATAATAATATAGAAAAAGTTTATGAATCTATAAGAAGAAATAATGAAGTTCTAGCTGAAAACAGAAATACTTATTCAGATAATAAAACAGATTTTAATTTTAAATTAGGTATAGGCCCAGATTTCAATTTTAATAATTTCAGAATTATGCCAGGGTTTATTTTAAGAGGTGAAGATAAAGGGGGTTATGGAAATATTAGTGTGAGCTTTTAAGGGGGTAAAATGAAAAAAATAATATTATCATTATTACTTGTATTAAGTTTATTACTAGTTACACAAAACGTAAAAGCAGTAGTTACATTTGCAGAATGGCAAGATCATACTTCTAATTATCAATTGAATTTTGGGGATAGTGTTTATTTTGATATGGCTGCATTTACTGTTAATCCACCTCTTAAAGTAATCATAACAATGAATGATTCAAATAATAATATAATTTATACTTTTGATGATAAGGAAATAAATGATTATATTTGGTCTAATAGGTATTATATTACACAAAATATTTATAAAAATGAAGGGGATTATACTGTTTCTGTAAAAGGAAGTGATTCAAAAGGTAGTTTATATACTTCTTTACTTAATTTAAAAGTTGTAAGTAAACAAATAAATTTACCTCCTGTTTTAGATACAATAGGGAATAAACAAGTAAATGAAAATGAACAATTACAATTTACTATTTCAGCTTTTGATCCTAATAATGATGTATTAACTTTTAGTGTAGTTAATTTACCTTCAGGAGCAAGTTTTAATTCTGTAACAAAAAGATTTTCATGGGCTCCTAATTATGAGACTGTTCCTCATAGTACTGGTTTAATGAAAATACTTAAAACAATATTTGGTAATAATAAATTACAAAAAGAATTTAAAGTTAAGTTTATTGTTTTAGATGGTAAATTAAGTGATGAAGAAGAAATTACTATAACAGTATTTGATATTAATAGAGCCCCTGTTTTAGATCATATTAATGATGTTACTGTATTTGAAGGAGATTTAGTTAAAATAAGTCCTAGTTCAAGTGATCCAGATAAAGATAAATTAGAATTTAGATTTAATTTCCCATTGAATGATAAAGGAGAATGGCAAACTAAAATAGGAGATGAAGGAATATATGATGTAAGTATATTTGTTTATGATAATTTCAATGGAGTTGATAGCCAAGTAGTTACTATTACAGTATTAAAGAAAGGTGGTCCTATAAATCACGCTCCTATATTAAATCCTATTGGTAATAAAGTTGTAAATGAAAATGAATTATTAGAATTTACCATTTCAGCTACTGATCAAGACAATGATCAATTATTCTTTAGAGCAGAGAATTTACCAAGTGGAGCAACATTTAATTCAAACACAAGAAAGTTCTCATGGAAACCATCTATAGGACAAGCAGGAACATATAGAAACATTAAGTTTATAGTTTCAGATGGACGCTTAGATGATTCTGAATCTATAAATATAAAAGTAAATCCTAAAGGTACTATTACAGTAGGAGAAGCTAAAGATCATGATTTTGAGATTATAACAGCAAGAGCAGAAATTGAAAGTAAGTATACTACAGTTTATGTTTATATAAAAAACATGGGTACTTTTAATGAGGATAATCTTAAGGTTAGTTTAATTGCTCCTGATTTAGGATTAATTGAAAGTAGGTATGTAGATTTAGAAAAGAGAGAAAATAGGTTATTAATATTTAAATTACCTATAACAAATGAGGAATTATTGTATATAACTGCATACAATAAAAATGACTATGATTTAAGGGTGGTTAACTATGTTTAAAGCAACCACCGAAAGGTTTAAATATCTTATGTTACTTAAAGAGTAACAACAAATTATGATACTAAATAAAATTCAAGGGGGTTTAGAAATGAGAAAAATATTACTAAGTATATTCGTGTTAATGGTAGCATTACTTGCTATTGGAAAAGTAAGTGCTGCTGATTATAGTATTAAACAAATTGATGTTGATGGTACAACTGTTTTTTTAAACGGTGACCAAACTGAACAAGTTGAAGTAAAAAGAGGAGAAACTGCTGTAATTGAAGTATGGGTAAAAGGTAACTTGCCTGTTGATGAGTCTGTTGACAATGTAAGAGTTGAGGCAAGTATTGGTGGTTTCGAAAATTATGATGTTGAAGAAAGAACATCTACCTTTAAAGTTGAAGGTAATATAACATACAAAAAAACTTTAAGATTAGAAATCCCATTTGATGTTGAACTTGGTGATGATCCTAAGGATTTCGATTTAAGGGTTGAAGCATTTGATCGTAGTAATCATGTTCCAGTATTTTTTGACTTAAGATTAAGTGAAATGAGACATGCACTAAATATACAAGATGTAATATTTAGTCCTGATTTAGAGATAACTGCAGGTAAAACTTTATTTGCTAAAGTAAGAGTAGAAAATCTTGGGGATAGAAAAGAAGAAGACATAAAAGTTACTGTGTCTATTCCAGAACTTGGATTAAGCACAAGAACTTACATTGATGAATTAGTTAATAAAGAAAATAACAATAATGATGATGATGAAGAAACATCTGCATCAACAGAAGATTTATTCTTAAGAATTCCTGAAAATGTAAAATCAGGAGTTTATGATGTAAGAGTTAGCTTAGAATTTAATAGAGGATTCAATACCCTATCTAAAACATATAAGTTAAATGTTTTAGGTGCTGTTCCTACCACATTACCAGAAATGACTACTGTTACTGTAGATAGTACAAGTAAAGAAGTAATGCAAGGTAAAGGTGTAGTTTATAAGATTAGTATTGCTAACTTAGGAACTACAGCAAGACAATATAGCTTAGATGTTTCTGGAATATCTGATTGGGGTACATTTAGAGTAGATCCTAGTTCAGTTATAGTACAACCAACTCAAACTTCTGAAATGTTTGTATTTGTTACAGCAAGAGAAACAGCTCAAGCAGGAAGTAATTTATTTACTGTAAGAGTTAATTCAAATGGTAACGTAGTAAAAACATTAAACTTAGAAGCAGATGTTAAGAGTGCTGCTCCAGCTACAAGCCAATTTGACAACTTAAAACGTGGACTGGAAATTGGATTTATAGTATTATTAATCATATTAGTAATACTAGGATTAATCTTAGCTATAACTAGAATGAGAAAACCTGAAGAAAGAAGAGAAGAGATGACTTCAGAAGGACAAACTTATTACTAATTTTCTTTTTCTATTTTTTATTTTTATTTAACCGAAAATTATATATATTATCCATGTTTTTAATTTATAGAACTTTATTATGAAAAATAATGGTGATGATATGAATAAAAGAGAGGTAAACATAGCTTCTTTAATTGCATTTTTATTTTTAATTACTTTAGTGGTTGGTTTAACTTATCAAAATAATATTACAGGAAGACCTGTTGAAGGTGAACCACCTCCTAGTGAAGGTGAAGGTGGCGGTGGATGCACTTATAGTGCTCAGTGTGAAGATAACGATCCATGTACTATAGATGGTTGTCTACCCACAGGAGTATGCTCACATTCTCCTTTAGAAAATTGTTGTGGTAATAATCAATGTGAATCTAATTATGGTGAGAATTGTGGTAATTGTAATGATTGTGCATGTTCATCAGGATATGTTTGTAGTAATAATGCATGTGTTATTATTAATGCATGTTCAGATGGTACTGCTTATAATACTTGTTCTACAACTAAACCAAAATATTGTAGTAGTGGAAGTTTAATAAATAAATGTTCAAGTTGCGGATGTCCTAGTGGTCAAACTTGTCAAGCAGATGGTTCATGTATACAAACTTGTTCAGATGGTACTTTGTATAGCCAATGTAGTACAACAAAGCCAAAATATTGCAGTTCTGGAACTTTAATAAATAAATGTTCTACATGTGGATGTACTTCTGGATATATATGTGTAAATGATGCATGTACAATAGATCAATCACAAAGTGTTTGTTCAGATGGTACTTCAAATAATCAATGTAGTTTTACTAAACCAAAATATTGTGATAATGGTAATTTAGTAAATAAATGTTCTGCTTGTGGATGTCCAAGTGGTTATAGTTGTCAAGCAGATGGTTCATGTGTACAAACTTGTTCAGATGGTACTTTATACAATTCTTGTTCTAGTACTAAACCAAAGTATTGTAGTTCTGGAACTTTAATAAATAACTGTCAAACTTGCAGTTGCGCTGATATAACTAAAGAATATTGTAAATCAGATGGTACTTGCGCATTAAAATGTGGCAATGGGCAAATTGATTCAGGCGAAGAATGTGATGGGACTAATTTAAATAGCCAAACTTGTATATCTTTAAATAAAGGTTACACAAGTGGAACATTAAGCTGTAATTCATTATGTGCATTTGATACAAGTAAATGTGTTTCAACACAAAAATGTTCAGATGGTACTTTATATGGACAATGTAATACTGTAACTAAGGAGTATTGTGATAATGGTCAATTGAAAAAGAATTGTGAGCAATGTGGTTATACTTGTCCAAGTGGTTATAGTTGTCAAGCAGATGGTTCATGTGTAAAAATCATAAGTCAAGGAACTACAGGACCAACAGGATCACAAGACTTAAAAGTTTCAGATGAAGGTATGGAAATTTCTAAAGAAACAACTCATCCAAGCACTTTACCTTCAAGTAAAATTCCAATTAAACTAGATTCATGTTCAGATGGTACTTTTTATGGAAGTTGTTCTTTAAATAAACCTCAATATTGTGATAATGGTAATTTAGTGGATAGATGTTATTTTTGCGGATGTCTTTCTGGATATTGTAAAATAGATGGTAGTTGTAAATCCTATGATGAAATAAGTGCAGATTTACAAGTTCAAACTTCAAAGAATTCTTATAGGTTAAATGATGAAGTTCTATTAAGTAAAGAAAATGTTTTAGTTACAATAAATAAAGTACTTGGAATAGCTCCTTCACAAGAATCAGGAAAATCAGTAATAGTAAATCAAGGAGAAACTGAAATAGAAGGTTATTTAGTAATTAAAATACAAAAACAAGTTGATAAAGGATGGATTAATTACAGAATTATTAATAAAGACAGAAGATTAAGAATAATAGAACCTTCTCAAACTATAGATGTAGAACAAATATGGAATGAAAATGGTGGTTTTAAACCAACTGAACAAGGTAATTATAGAGTTTATATTGGATTATTTGATATAAATGGAAGAATAATAAAAACTAATGAAGGTTATTTAAGTAGTGTAATAAAGTTTAAGGTTGCTTAATTCTAATTTTTATAATATATACTTAAAAATAGAAAAATATATATACTAATTATATCTCTCATTTAGTAATAAAAAGGAGATTTCAACTATGAGTGATAAAAAAAAGGTACTGTTTATAAGTTTAATTTTAATTTTATTAACTACTATAGTTTTAGCTCAAGATTTTACATTTATAAGTGAGAGTGCTCCTCCAAGTTTATGTCAAGGTTCTATTGGTGTATTTACTGATGTAGTTGAAAATACAGGTACAAAGGATTTAGAATTTACTATTAATAATGCAGATATTGCTTCTAGTTTTTCTGTTACTGTTCCTAATGGATTTGTTTTAACTCCTGGATCGAAAAAAATAATTTATACTTATGTAAGTCCAAGAAGTACTACTAAAGTAGGGGATTATAATTTAGAAGTAAAAGCTAGTAGTTCTGGAGAAACTGAAACTTTAAAACATGTAGCAAGTGTAAAAGATTGTTATGGTTTTGAAATTATAGCTTCTGAGCCTGAAAAAAGTGTTTGTCCATGTGAAACTCAAAAATTTGATTTTATTTTAAGAAATTTAGGTGATTTTAGTGAAAATTACATTTTAAGTGTAGAGGGACAAGCTCAAGATTGGGTTACTTTAAGTGAGACAGAAGTTACTTTAAATGCTAAGGATAGTAAAACAATTTTTGCTTATATAAATGCTGATTGTAGTGCTCTTGGAAATTATGAATTTTCTGTAATAGCCAAACCAAAAACAAATTCAAGAACAAGTTCGGGAAAAGCTACTGTTAGAGTTGAACCTTGTTTTAATTATGATGTTAGTACTACTAGAGATTTTGTAAGTTTTTGTGAACATTCAAGTGAAAGAATACCTATACAAATAGAAAATAAAGGAACTACAATTAATGTATATAATTTACAAATTGATGGTCCTTCCTGGGCTTTCTTAGAAAATAATAAAGTTGAAGTAAGATCAGGAGAAAGTAGCACAGTAAATTTAATTTTAAGTCCTGATTATGGTATACAAGGTGATTATGATATTGCATTTAAAGCAATAGGTGATAAAGGAAAACTTGAACAAACTAATTTATTTAAAGCAAGTGTTAAAAAATGCCATTCTGTTTTATTAGACATAGTTAAGGAATCCGATAGAACTTGTAATGCTTTAACTACAAATTATGAAGTTATGGTCAAGAATACAGGAGAATTTGAAAAAGATTTAAGATTAGAAGTTTCAGGAGTAAATTGGGCTAAATTTGATAGAGATTCAATAACACTAAATTCAGGAGAAGAAGAAAAAGTTAACTTAGTTATAAGTCCTAATATAGATACAGAAACAGGAGAATATACAATAGATACTAAAGTTATTGCCATAGATGAAAGTAAAGCTTCTAGTGAAGATTCTATTGTAATAAGTACAACTACAAGAGAAGAATGTTACAAGCCCGAAATAGGCATTAAGGATAAAACAGTAATTGTTAATTATGACGGTTCTGCTGTTGTTCCTGTAATCATAGAAAATAAAGGAAGTTATAAAGCTAGTTATAATGTTGATGTTACTGGAACAGCTTCAAACTTTTTAAAATTAAATCCAGGTGTAATTACAGTTGATCCTGGAAGAGCTGAAATTGTTTATTTATACATCGCTCCTAGTGGACAAGTTAAAAATGGTAATTATGTAGCTAGTATTTCTGTAAGACTTGGAGATAGCACAATTTTAGATTCTGATACTATAGATATTAGTGTTTCTGAAAGTAAAGTTCCTGCTGAAGAAGTTATGGAAGAAGAGGAAGAAATACCTACTGCAGAAAGAGTAAGTGTATGGCAGCGTATTAAAAATTGGTTTAGTAATTTATTTGCACCTATTCCATCTAATATTACTGAAGCTCCTGAATTTAATATTACAGAAGAGATTCCTATTGAGCCTACTGAAGAAGTAATGGAAGAAGAAAATGTTACAGAAGAGGTTATTGAAGAGGAAATCCCTGAAGAAAATGTTACCATAGTTCCTGAAGAAGTTACTGTAGAAGAACCTAAAGAATTATTTACTGAGAGTGAAGTAGAAACAGTAAATGCAAATACAAATGACGAATTTACTTTTATTGTAAATGAAGAAGAACATAAAGTTACTATTAAAAGTATAAGTGAAAATGAGGTTCAAATTGTTGTTGAAAGTGATCCTGTTATTGCTAATTTTAAGCCTAATGAAACTAAACAAATTGATGTTGATGGCGACGGTAAAAATGATTTAGAGGTAACTGTAGAAAGAATCGATCCTAACACAGGGCAAGCTACTTTAACTTATAAAAAATTAGGTGAGGTAATGGAAGAAACTACAGAAGAAGTTCCTTTAGAAAATATAAGTATAATTGAAGGGAATGTTACTGTTGGAGTTACTGGAGCTCAACAAGGATTCTTTAGTTTATATAAATGGTATATAATAATAGGATTAATTATTGCTGTTTTAATAGTTGTATTTATTAGTACTAAAGCTTATAAAAAAGTAATTGAATTCTTTGAAGAAGAAGTAGAAGAACCTAAGAAAAAAAGAAGAAATAAAAAGAAAGAAGAAAAAGAAGTTTCTGAAGAAGAAGAGGAATGGAGTTAAATTGTTTATTAAAAAAGTCCTTAAACTTTTAAACTTAAAACTTTAGAAATGCTATTTTGCATAGAAACACCATAAATATGATCTGCTTCTGAAACTAAAGCATCATTATGTGTAATAACTATATATTGTGCATTCTTAGAATATTTATCTATTAATTTTGAAAGTAATTCTGAATTTTGTTTATCTAGAGCAGCATCAACTTCATCTAATAAATAAAATGAAGCTGGTTGATATTCTTGTATGGCAAATATAAATCCTAATGCAGCAAGAGTTTTTTCACCACCACTTAAACTTTTTATATCAAGGAATTTATTTCCAGTTATTCTTACTGAAATATCCACTCCACTATTTAAAGGATCTTCTTGATTTTCTATTTCTAAATAAGCTTCTCCTTTTGTAGATAGACTGCTAAAGATTTTTTTAAAGTTATTATTAAGTTCATCAAATGTTTTCATGAATACTTCTTTTTTCTTTAATTCAACTTCAGATATTAAATTAACAATATCATCTTTTTCTACAGCTAATTTAGTTTTTTTCTCAACTAATTCATTATAATCTTTTTCTAATTGTTCATAAATTTCTAGGGCTCTTAAATTTACATTACCTAAGTTTTGCATTAATTTTTCAAACTCTTTTAATTCTAATTGTAGTTCATTTGCAGAAATATTTTTTCTTATTTTAGCATCTATAAATTCTTCAAAAGATTTATTTAGAGCTTCTAGTTCTGCTATTACTTTTGCTCTATCAATATTAATTTCATTGACTTTATCACTTAAGAATTTAGTTCTTTCATCTTCTTTACTAAGAATTATTTCTTTTTGTGTTATTTCTTCTTGTAGTTTATTTCTTTTTACTGATAATGCTTTAAAACTACCATAGAATTCTTTTTCTTTAACCTCACCTATTTTTAATTCATTATTTTTATTTTTAATCATTTCTAGGAGATTATTAAGTTCATTTTTGAATGCTTCTCTTTCTTTATCACTATCTTTTATTATTTTATTTATTTTTTCTATTTCAGGTAATAATATAGAATTAATTTGAATTTCAGTTAATTTAATTTCTGATTTATTCTCAAGAATATAATGACTTATTTTTTGATATTCCTCGTCAAGAATTTTTAACTTTTTACTAATTTCAGGACTTTTTTTATCAAGAATTTTCAAGACTCTTTCCCTTTCTTTTGTTAAACCAGTTATTTCAAATTCCTTTATTTTTATTTTTTTATCAATTTCTTGTAATTTAATTTGTATTTCTTTTAATTCTTTTATTAAATCATTTTTTTCATTTTTATATGATTCAATGTCTTCTATGCTTAATGTCCTTTCAAGTTTAATTAATTCTGCTTCTATACTTGATTTTTCTTGTCTTAATTCATTAATTTTATTTTCATTTTCTGTTTTGTTTCTTTCTATTATTTTTATACCATTAGTTAAATGTTCTATATCTTTTTCTAATTGTGAAATTCTTTGAATACTTTCTTTTTCTTTAAATCCAAAAGTCTCTTTTCTTCTAAAACCTCCTACCATCGCACCACTTAATTCAAATAAATCACCATCTAAAGTAACCATTCTAAATCTATTTATACCAATTCTTCTTGCTATATCTATATTGTTAACAACTATTGTAGAACCAAATACGTAAGCAAAAATATCTTTAAATTTAGGATCAAATTTTATTAAATCAATAGCTAACCCAATAACTCCATCAACTTTAGGTAATTCTGGTAATCCTAAAGGTTTAATTCTATTTAAAGGTAAGAATGTAGCTATTCCTGTTTTAGATTCTTTAAGTAATTTTATACATTCTGCTGCAACTTCATCAGAATCAACTACTATAGATTTTAAACGAGCACCAGCAGAAACTTCAAGAGCAAGACCATATTTACTTGAAACAGCACCTAGTTCATTTATTGTTCCATATATACCTTTAATTTGATTTTTTAAACTTAGAATTTTCTTTACAGAATTATCTATATTAATAATTTCTTTAGCAGAATTACTCTTGATTTTTAATCTTGTTAGTTCTTCATTGAATTCATATAAATTACTTCTTGCTTTACCTAATTGAGCAGAAAAAGCAGAATCATTAGCCAAAGCTTTACTTAATTCAACTGTAATTTTTTTTGAGTCTTGCTGTAATTTTTTAAACGAATTTTTTTCATCGCTTTCTTTTAGACTAGTTAATTTTGATATTTTTTCTTCTATGCTTTTAAGAATATAATCTTTTTTATCTTTTTCCCTTAATAATTCGTTTTTTTCATGATGAACTTTTACTAATTCTGATCTTAAAGATTCTACTTTAGTATCAACTTCGCTTATAGAAATATTAGTTTCTTTTATTCCTAATTTATCATTTATGGATTTTATTTCATCTAATATTTTTTGTTCTTCTTTTTGCGATGAATTTATTTTATCCTGAATTTCTATTTTTTTCTTCTTAAGCTCATTTATTCTGAAGTTAACATCATTTATGCTTAATTTTAATTGTCCTTTTCTTTCATCTATCTTATTAATTTCATTCTTTACAACATCAATTCTAGAGTTTATTTTTACTAAATCTGTTTTTAGGTCTTCTATTTGTTTATGTATGACTATTTGTTCTTTTTCACCTTTTTTTTCTATTTCTAAGTTAATCTTTTTTATTTCTTCTTTTTTATTATTTATTTCATCTTTAATATTATTTATTTTATTTTGAATTTCTTCTATTTTTACAGAATGTTCTTTTAATTTATTTTCTATATCATTCTTCTTAGATTCTTTTTGAGATTTATTTAAAGATATTAATGTTGCTTTATTATCTTTTATTTTGTCTTTTAATTCATTATACTTTAAAGCTTGGTCTCTATCTTTTTTAAGTTCTTTTAAATTAGTTTCACGCTCAGTTAAAATTATTTCAACTTCTTTTAATTTTTCATCAACTTTTTCTAATTCCAATAAAGCTTTTTTCTTTTTATCTTCATAAATAGAAATTCCTGAAACCTCTTCAAGAAGTAAGCGTCTTTCTTCAGGTTTCATTTCAGTAAATCTTATTATATCCCCTTGTAAAATTATATTATGGCCATCTGGATCAATTTTAGCTAAATTTAATAAATCAATTACTTGTTGTCTTGTTCTTACTTCATCATTTATTTTATAAACAGATTGACCATTTTTCTTTAATAATCTTGTAATTTTTACTATTTTATCTTGTAAAGGA
>ERZ1292623.2064-Hain-H51-01um-R1-2064-length-18509-cov-5_pt1 | contig 18509 bp, 25 predicted proteins | sample MGYA00564398_ERZ1292623 | MGnify/ENA primary metagenome ERZ1292623 (study PRJEB36523, sample SAMEA6512633) | groundwater metagenome | collected 2019-01-07 | study: AquaDiva: Metagenomics assemblies of 32 groundwater samples | reverse complement strand
CTTTAACTGCATCTGCTACTGCGATAACTCCAATGACTTTTTTATTTTCAGAAACAATCATTGTTGTTTTTCCTTTCAATTCTAATTCTTTTACTTTATTTTCATAAATGCCTAAATCAATATTCTTTTCTTTCATTAAAGTTCTATTTCCAATAAAAATCTTTTTACTTCTTATTTCTCCTTGAACACCTCTTCCTCTCAGACTTTTGAAATTTTTTACAGCAAGATATTTTTTTAAATTAGCTTTTGCAACAATTGCTTTAGCAATTGGATGCTCGCTTAATTTTTCTAAACTTCCGGCAATTTCCAATAAGTATCTTTCATTTGATTTTGTGTAAATATCTGTGACTTCTGGATGCCCTTTTGTAATTGTTCCTGTTTTATCAAATACAATTATTTTAACTTCTTTCATTGTTTGTATTGCTTCTCCTTTTCTAATTAAAATTCCTCTTTTAGCTCCCATACCGCTGCCAACCATTAATGCTGTTGGAGTTGCTAATCCTAAAGAGCATGGACATGCAATAACAAGGACAGCAATTGCAATTCCAATCGCCATACTAATATCTTTAGTTAAAAAATACCATCCAATAAATGTAATTAATGATAAAATAACAATAAATGGAACAAAAATATTAGTTATTTTATCTGCAAATTTTTGTATTGGCACTTTTGTTCCTTGAGCTTCTTCAACTAGTTCAATTATATGCGCTAAGAAAGTATCACTTCCTACTTTGGTTGCTTTTACATACAAAATCCCATCTTGATTAATAGTAGCTCCAATAACAAAATCTTTTGCTTTTTTATCTATTGGAAGACTTTCTCCTGTAACCATTGATTCATCAACAGCACTTTCTCCTTTAACAACAATTCCATCTGTAGGAATTTTTTCTCCTGGTTTTATAATCATTACATCACCAACTTTAACTTCTGAAATTGAAATTTCTATTTCCTTTCCATTTTTAATAATGCTGGCATTTTTAGCTCCTAGTTCTAAGAGTTTTTTTATTTCCTGGCTTGCACGACCCTTAGCATATTCTTCAACATATTTTCCTGTGATAAAAAAAGCCATAATCATTGAAGATATTCCTGAATAATCTTCTACAAATCCAAAAAAACTAAAGATGCCTGTTAAATATGCAATAACTGTTCCTAAAGCTATAAGTGAATCCATGTTAAAATAAAATCTTGCAAATCCCCTGAAACCGCTTTTCAGTGTTTGAAATCCTGCTAAGAAAACAACTGGAAATCCTAAAATTAAAATAGCTAAAGTCATAATTTCTTCTTCAAGAATCATTATTCCAAAAATTCTCTCAGAAAACATCAGCACAGCTACTTGAATTGTAAAAATCCATGCAACAATCATTTTTATCATCCAAGATTTAAGCTCTTTATCTTCTATTTTATGCTCTTCGTGATGGTTGTTTTCATTATGTTTCATTTTAAAATAAATTAAATATAAAATTTATTAATTTATGCTGAAATTATGCTTGAAACTTTGTATCCTGCTCTTGCAACTGCTTTTTTAATTTCATCTTCTGAAACATTATTTTCTGCTTCAACAAATCCTTTTTTTGTCATTAAACTCACAGAAACTTCTTTAATACCTGGAACTTTTTTCAAGCTTCTTTCTATATTTCCAGCGCATGAAGCGCAATGCATTCCTTCAATAGTTATTTTTAATTTTTTCATTTTGTTGTTTTTATTCTATGTTTAGTTATTTCAAGATTACAAGCATGATTTGCTAAACACCAGGCCTCACATTTTTCAGCCCATTTTTTGTCTTCATAGAGCAACTTACAATCATTACATTGATAAGCTTTCTTTCCTTGAAAAACTTTTTCTTTTACCATTATTTTCTCCTTTTATTTTTTACTATTAATTTTTCCTTTGTCAATCTGTTGCAAAAGCCAGACTATTCCTAAGACAAGTATAATTATTAAAAGAGCCCAAATTATTAACATAAATATCCACATGAATCCGAAACTTCCACCAACAAAAAGCGAACACATTGGACAGCCATATCCATAGCCCATCATTCCAAATCCACCAAAGCCTCCAAGCAGTAAAATTACAAGAGCTACAATAACAGCAGTAATTAGTATTTCTTTAGTTTCCATTTGTTAGACAACCTACGGTTTTCTTACACTAACTTTCCCTTTATTTAGTATATGAATACAATATTTAGACATATGTGAATCAATTATATTCATTAAAGGTAGTATTGTTTTTTCATTTAATTTATAATATCTAAATTTACCATTAATTTCAGACAAAACAAACCCGCATTTTTTCAATCTAGCAAGATTATGGGAAACTAAAGTTTGATCCATATTTAATTCACCTATAAGTTCTGAAACATTTTTTTTCTTTTTTCTTAAGATGTTTATAATTTTCAGCCTTGGCTCTGAAACTAAAGTACCAAAAAATATCTTATAAGCTTCATAAAGCTCTTTCTCACTAATCCTATGCCCTTTGTGTTTGTCTAATTGCTTTTGTAATATGGCTTTATTTATCATATGAATATCTAACACATATAACATATTTAAAGGTTTTGGTGATATAACTTATCAAATGAAGAAATATTATTTCTTCTCCAACATATACAAGCTAACAATTAATAAAAATAAAACAGCAAATTGTATTTCAATACCTTCAAAAGGCAGACTTGCAAATGAGAAGCTTATTCCTAAAACACTAAGAATTAAAGGCAGAAGTCCTGTAACACATAAAGGGCATATTCCTGCAGCTAATCCTCCAATTGTTCCAATTCCTCCAACAACCCCGGCATTTTTGCATTTTTTCAAATTAGTTTTTTCTTTATATCTTATATAAAAGTAAACAGAATTAATTGCAACTAGAATTCCTATTGCAATAGTTAAAGCAAGCGAGATTCCAAGTTTAGTCCAATTTACTGTTTTATAATATATTAGAACACTTTTAATAAAAGAATCAGCTAATAAAGCATTTAATCCGATATAGATTAAAAATATCAAAACTATAAAATAAATATATGGTTTTTTAAATGCAAGTTTCATATTAAAATTGATTTTTTTATTCAACTATTATGGTTCCATAACCCATTCCCATAGAACAACTAAATGCAAAAGTTCCTTTTTCTGTTGGAGTAAAATCAATGCTATCTTCTGGAGTTTTTGAATATTTTGAAACTCCTAAATCTTTTATTGTGAATCCTCTTAAACATCCTCTAACACTTTCGTCTAAAGTTAATTCAACAGGCTGTCCAGACTTTACAGTTATTGTATTAGGATAATAATTATAATTTTTCATTCCAAGGGTTATTTTTTGAGCTTCAATATCGCCAGTGTTTACAACTTCTCCTGTTATAGGATTATTTATCCCTTCACCAGCATTTACAAATATAAATAATCCTACTATAGCTACTATTATGACTGTCAAAAATAAATATTTCCACATATCATTTTTCTTTATAGTTATATTTTCTTCCATAATATAAAAGTATAATTTAATATTATAAATCTTTCCATGAAGCTAGTTAATTCAGTTAATTACTGAAATAAAGCGCTTCTAGGACCAAAAACAATGATATAAGTTGTTAAAGCAGTTAATATTAAAGTTATAACCATTGTAAAAAAATGATCTTCATTTAATTGACGTTTATTTTCTTTCATTTCATTATAAATCATATAATTTAAAGATATTAAAATTATTGCTGAAATTAAAAAAACAAGAATTGTAGCAATTTTTAAATTATCATTTAAAAGCATGAATGCAGTCATTGCTCCCATTAATCCTCCCATAAATCCTGCTACTATCCCTTCCATAACGCCCATTATACCACAGCATTTACCATTATAAATTCCAAGAATTATACCAACAAATGCTCCAAAAAATCCGCCTATAAACATTCCATTTGTTGAAGCAATATAAAATCCAGGAAGAAATCCTGCGACCATTCCACTAGTCATGCCAACCATCATTCCAGACATGCAAGCCATTTCCTTATAAGCCCTAACCTGTCTTATTGTAGGAATAATTAAAGCATAACTTAACGCTGAAAAGAATAAATAAATTCCGTATTTAGGGATGAAATTTTCTATATATTTGAATTTAAAATAATATAAAATTCCTAAAAATAAAAAGGAAGTTATTAAAGAATAAAAGATAGTTTTTACTAACTCGCCTTCAACTCTGTTGCCATTAAGCTCTTTCAAAAATTCTTTAAATGACATATAAATTTTGATTAGAGGTTTTATTTAAACTTTACGATAATATAAAAATATGATATAATTAGGATTTATTTTTTCTTAGTTTTTTTAGAGAAGGTTTTTTTTCTTTTTAATGGAGACTTTCTTGTTGCATCAACTAAAGGATTAATAATTTTGCTGAAAGATTCCTGCATTGATCCCATTTCATTTTTTATGTCATATATATTCTGCTCTTGATCATTTGCTTTTCTTAGAAGAGATGTTTGTAACTGGTCTATTATACTTTCTACTCTTGAAAGTCTTTGGTCCATTTTTTCAACTTTGGATGTTAATAGTATTCCAATTTCTCCTAACTCAGATATTTTTTTTGCCATTGGTTTTGTTTTTTCTGTTATCATCTGGCTAGCTATTTCTGTCATTATATCTTGAGAAGCATAATCTTGGTGAGATTGATCATAATCATTTCTTGCATATTGCTGATAACTTTCTCCATATCCTCCTTCATAATCTGGCTGGAAATTAGAGCCTGGCGTTGGAACTTGTTCTCCAATTTCTCTAGCATGTGGACCTTGTTGTGGCATTGGTTCAAAGCCTTCTTGTGTTTGTGGTATTTGCTGGCTTAACATTGAAGGTTCCATACCTTCTACATTCTCAAAACCTTCTCCATAATTTTCATAAGGTTCATTAATTGGATTTGAAATTGCATCTTTAATATTTGCTTGTGACATTGCTTCATTTATTTCTCTTGGAGAGATTCCTTGCTGTTGCAACTCATTAACTATTTGAGAATCGTTAACTCCTTGCATTCTTAACGCTCTAATTTGATCAATAGTTGCCATTTTATAATTTTCCCGACCAAAATGAATGTTTATTTTCTTTTGTTTCTTCAATTTTATGATGGTGTAATTTTTCTTCTATAGCCTTTTCTAAATCTTCCATTCTTACAAATTCCAATGGTTCAAACATTTTCCATTGCCTTTCTAATATTGCAACCTCTTCTTTTCTAGCTGATTTTGATACTTCTTCAGCCATTGATCCTAATAAGCTTTTGACCCTTTTTAACTCATCTTTAAAAACTTGGATTTCTTTTTTTAAATTAATTATTTCATCAACATTTTTTTCTTGAGCTTCTATTAGATTTTGTCCTATAAGCAATAATCTTTCTTTAGACAATTTCTGAGATTCTTCCAAATCTCTTAATTTCAATGCAAATTCATATGAAATATCTGGGGTTTGTTCAACCATCTTTTTATAATTATAATAAATATCTTGGGTTTAAAATTCTTTGCTTGGATAGAAAACTATTTAACTAAATTTTGCTCTTTTTATTTATGTTATTTAATAAAGAAGCTAAATTATATTCTTATGAAGTTCGTAGAGAAGCTGGTGAAGATGTTGCATATGTTAATTATTTAGGAGCACCATATTTACCATCTATTTCAAAATTTCCAGAGATTTTTTCTAGAATTATTGATATTTTGATAGAGTCTCCAAATATTTCCAGGCTTGTTTTAGTTCAACAAAGAAATTATAATTATGATAATGAAGATGTTGCAAAACTTTCAGAAATTGCTAATTTATATAATTTCCTTTTAAAGCAGGAAAAAGTTTTATCGCCAGAACGTTTAGGTGGAGATGTATCAAAAAGACATGGCTTTATGAGTTTTTTTATGAATCTTCTTAGAAGCGATCCAATAGCAGCTTATTTTAAAATTAAAAATTCCTTATTTGAGGAGACTGTTGGCAAAGATTCTTATAATTATTTATTAAATAAAATTTTGACTTTGTTAGAGGATACTTCTTTAATTAAGTTGGCTAAAGACTATTTTGATTCTTATGTTTTTGGTGATAGGTCTATTTATGATAAAATTTTTGTTGCAGATGTAATTCCAAATTATACCTATGCCAGATTAGTTTCCCAACTTCCTGATAAGTCTAAAATTGTTTCCCAATATGAAGTTGGTAATGATTCAGATAAAAGCATTGTTACTATCTTAAAACAGCCTAGGGAATTAAAATATTTCTATCATTTAATGCCACCAGAATATTTTTTAAATGAAGATTACCAGATGCTTTTAAATTTAGCTAGGAATGTTCTTATTGAACATCAACCAAAGGCAGAAGAATTTACAGATCCAGAAAGGACTAGACAAGTTTTTTTTAATGTTGCTAGAGATTTAATTAGAGAGTTGTCTGGGAATAAAGGCATTAGTCTTTCTTATAAAGATTTGGATATGCTTGCTAAAATTCTTGTTAGGCATACAATTGGTTTTGGATTAATGGAAATATTACTACAAGACAAAAATCTTCAGGATGTTGTTTTAAATGCCCCAGTAAGCTTAAATCCTATTTTTGTAAGACATAATGAATTTGACGAATGTTTTACTAATATTTTATTAAGCCAAGATGATGCTGATTCTTGGGCTGCAAAATTTAGAATGATTTCTGGCAGACCATTAGATGAAGCAAATCCTATTTTAGATACAGATCTTTCATTAGAAAATATGAGGGCAAGAATTTCAATAGTTCAAAGACCTTTATCTCCAAATGGATTAGCATATGCTGTAAGAAGACACAGAGATTATCCTTGGACCTTTCCTTTATTTATTGACAATAAAATGATGAATTCTTTTTCAGCAGGTTTATTAAGTTTTATGATAGATGGAGCTAGGACTATTTTAGTTGCAGGAACTAGGTCAAGTGGAAAAACTTCTTTATTAGGGAGTTTAATATTAGAAATAAAGCCTAAACATAGAATCATTATTATTGAAGATACATTAGAGTTACCATCAAAATATTTTAGAAAGTTAAATTACAATATTCTTTCTATGAAAGTTAGAAGTTCTTTGCAGGAAAGTAGCAATGAACTCTCTGCAGAGGATGGGATTAGAACAAGTTTGCGTTTAGGAGATAGTTCTTTAATTATTGGCGAGGTTAGAAGTAATGAAGCTAAGGCTTTATATGAAGCAATGAGAGTTGGAGCTTTAGCAAATGTTGTTGCAGGAACTGTTCATGGAAATTCGCCTTATAGTGTTTTTGACAGAATTGTAAATGATTTGCAAGTTCCTATAACAAGTTTTAAAGCAACTGATTTAATTTTAGTTGCTAATCCTGTTAAAACTCCTGATGGGTTACATTCTAAAAGAAGAGTTGTGCAATTATCTGAAGTAAGGAAAAATTGGACTAAAGATCCATTAGATGAAAAGGGATTTGTTGATTTGTTAAGCTATAATGTTGAAAAAGATTCTTTAGAGCCTAGTGATGAATTGATTAATGGAAACTCTGAGGTTATTAAAGATATTGCTTCTGGTGTTAAAGGATGGGCTGGGAATTGGGATGCTGTTTATGATAATATTCTACTTAGGGGGATGATAAAGCAGGAGATAGTTGATATGTCAAAAAAATTAAATAAACCAGAATTATTAGAGGCTAAATTTAATGTTTTAGCAAATACTATATTTTATGAGGTTTCTGATCAAGTAAATATTGAAATAGGGATACCATTAAGTAGCAAGGTTTTTCCAGAGTGGAAGAAGAGAATTCTTAAAGAAATAAAGGATTTTTAAGTTAATTTTATTAACCTAAGATTCTATTTTTATTTAGGAAGTGGCTGAAGAGATATATGATTAAAAAAAGGGTTGATGATATTTTGAAAGAGTATTCTGGAAGAATTTCTAGTAAAATTTCTTATCATGAAAAAGTTGAAGATGTTAGTAGGGAATATATTACTTTCAAAAATGAAACTGTTCCAAGGCTTTCTAGATATGAAAATTTTGTCAAATTTTTTTCATTTTTTCAATTATCTTTAAATAAGAAAGATAAAGACAAAATGCAAAATTACCTAGATGTTGCACATTTAGATATTAATCCTGGAGAGGTTGCTTCTTCTTCTTTTGTAGGGGCTTTTTTGGTATTTTTAATAGGTATAATTTTTTCAGCATTATTATATTTTTTTCAAAAGGGATTTACTAATCCAAATATAATTTTTATTGTTTTAGTATTTTTCACTTCTATTTTTGTTTTTTATTATATTTATTCTTCTCCATCAAGACTTGCTAATATTTGGAGGTTAAAAGCTAGTTCACAGATGGTGCCATGTATTCTTTATATTGTTGTTTATATGAAGCATACTTCTAATTTAGAAAGAGCTATAGAATTTGCTTCAAAACATCTTAAACCACCTTTATCTCTAGATCTTAAAAAAATTTTTTGGGATGTAGAAACAGGAAAATTTTCAACCATAAAAGAAAGTTTAGATAACTATCTTCATTTTTGGGAGAAAGATGCTTTAGAATTTGTTGAGTCATTTCATTTAATTGAAAGCAGTTTATACGACCCTTCAGATTCTAGAAGAATTGCAACTTTAGAAAAAGCATTGCAGGTTATTTTAGATGGAGTTTATGATAAAATGCTTACTTTTTCTAGAGAGGTTAGAAGTCCATTGACTAATTTATATATGCTTGGAATTGTTCTTCCTACTTTAGGATTAGCATTGCTTCCTTTAGCATCAACACTTTTAGGAGGAAATATTAAGTTTTATCATGTTTTCATTTTATTTAATTTAATAATACCTTTTTTTGTTTTTTATCTTAGCACTAATATTATGTTAAATCGCCCTGGCGGTTATGGAGAGAGCGAAATTTTAGAGTTAAATCCTGATTATCCTAAGTATAAAAGTAAGATGCCTTACTTTTTAGCATTTTTAATAACTTTTCCTTTATTGATCCTTGGTATGTTACCATTCATTTTGCAAATTTCCTTTGTACAAGATAACTTTAATTTATCTTTAGATGAAAATAGGTTTGTTGATTTTGATTTATTTGGTTTTTTTAAAATCGAAATTTTAAAAGGTATTATGGCTTTTGATTTTAAAATATATCCTGGAAGTGACTTTACTGTTGGACCATTTGGGTTAGGGGCTTTATTGCTTAGCTTATTTATTCCTTTATCAATAGCCTTATTTTTTTCAATTGCTTATTCTTATAAATCTAAAGAATTAATTAAATCAAGAGAAGACACTAAACAACTTGAAAGAGAATTTACTAATTCATTATTTCAATTAGGCAATAGATTAGGAGATGGACTTCCTGCAGAAATTGCATTTGCTAAAGTGGCTGAGTCGACAAGGGGCCAAAAAACAGAGAATTTTTTTAGAAGGGTTAATTTAAATTTGCACCAGGCTGGAATGTCTTTAGAAAGTGCAATATTCCATCAAAGGATAGGGGCTATTATTTATTATCCTAGCCAGTTAATTGCTACAAGTATGACAATTCTTCTTGAGTCTAGCAAAAAAGGGCTTAAGATTGCTTCTCAAAGTTTAATGAGCATTTCAGAATATTTAAGAAATATTTCTCGAGTTGAACAAAGGTTAAAAGATTTATTGGCAGAGGTTATTAGTGACATGAAGAGCAATATGGTTTTTTTAGCTCCATTGTTATCAGGAATTGTGGTTGGGCTTAGCGCTATGATAACTTCTATAGTAAATAAATTAACAAGTATTTTCGAAAATAATATAATTACAGGCGGATCTACAGAAATTGGTATAGGTAATCTTGGAACATTAATTGATATATTTAAGATTTATGATATGGTTTCTCCATATTATTTACAGGTAGCTATTGGGATTTATATTATTCAAGTAATTTTTATTTTGACTAATGTTTTAACCACAATAAATTATGGAGAAGATAAGTTGAAAAGAACTTATGATACTGGCAATAATTTGACTAAGGGTATGGGTATTTATTTTATTATTACAATTTTTTCAGTTATTATACTTTCTATTTTAGCAGCTTTTGCTTTACAAGGAATAAGCTGATAATTAGAAGAGTTTATTAATTCTATTTTTGTTTATAAATTTATGGTGATAAAAGGTAAGAGAGGGGGATTTTGGCAGGATAATTGGGGAGGGATTATAATTGATATTTTATTACTTATTGTTGTTTTGCTCGGATATTTTATTTTATCAGGAAAATTGGGAACAATAATATCCTATATACAAGATATACTTTCAGGGCTTAATATTAATTAAAATGGAAAAAATGGCTGATTTTACCATGGAACAAATTATTTATTTAATTCTTGTTTTGATTATTGTTGGCATTATTGCGTTTTTTATTTTTAATGACAAAATTTTAAGCTATATAAGGGTTCTGCCAGGATATGAAATTCCTGAGACTGATGAAATTATTGATGTTGATAACCAGACAAGAGATGTAATTGGCGAAGCTGAGATTGATTGTTTTGCAAGGTTTGGTGAAGAAGAGAAAAGGGATTGTTTATTTAAGGAACAATATATTTATTTTGATGAAACTAGAAGTAGTTTTTTTATTTCTAACTATGCTAATGGACAAGGACAAATAAAATTGTGTAAACCTGGATTTTCTAGAAATATTATTGCTGCTAATATAAAGAACAATAAAATAAAAGTTGTTTTAATACCTTTAGAAGCTAATGAAATGAATCAATTAGCTAAATTAAATAATGCAGAGATTAAATATAATAATTTAATATGCAAATGAAATTTAAAAAATCTAAAAAAGGAATTTTAATTGGGGAAACTCTTAAAATTATAATTGGAGTATTGGCAATAGTGTTGTTAATTACTTTTGCTGCTAAACTTTTTGGATTGTTTAGTGCAAAAACTGAGATTGAACAAGCAAAAGAGCAGATGGATATTCTTGAGAAAACTATTAATGGATTAAAAGAAGGTGATGTGAAGCCTTATGTTTTGCTTTCTCCTAATAATTGGGTTTTAACTGGCTGGCCTTCAAAAGGATATATTAATACTGCTGGAGCAATATATAGACATACTGAATATGTTGGAGAAATTCCTAATGAATGCTTAAAATATGGATGGGAAAAATGCATTTGCTTATGTGAATCTAAAAAAATTTCTAATTTTTTGAACTGGTGTCAGGAAAATAGTATTTGCAAGGAGATTAAAGCTGATGATATAATTGTTAAGCCAGATGCAAATGGTGAAAAACAATTTGACGGCTATTTTAATATTGGTTCTGGAATTGAAATTAAAATAGGACTAAAAAATAATATGATATATATTGATAAAAAGTAAAATGAAAATAGTTAAACTAACAGAAAAAAAGGCTGATACAGAGATACCAGATACTTTGCTAAATATTTTAAAATGGATAATAATATTTATTTTACTTTTAACAGGAGTTTATTTTTTATATAAAAGATTTGCGGGAGGTTAAATGAAGAAAAAAAATAATTTTGGGGCTATGTATTTTAATTTTTTAATTGGATTGATTATTTCTGTTGTTGGATTTAGCATTATTTTATTTTCATATTATCAGCTTTCTTATAGTGGAGTGATTGATCGTCAAGTTTGTCATAATTCTGTTATTTTTAGAGCAACTTTGCCTTTAGGTTCAAATTATCTTCCTTTAAAATGTGCAACTGAAAAAATCTGTATTTCTGGGAAAGTCATTGGTAAAGGAGATTGTAATGAATTTGAAAATGAAAAATCTTATTTAACTATGCGTGTTTCTAATAATCCTGAAAGTTTGGAAAAAATCGAGAGGATTTATGCTAGAGAGATTTTAAGCTGTTGGAGGGCAATGGGTGAGGGAAAAGTTAGTTTATTTGGTGGTAATCTTGCTGATACATTTGGAATTAAAAGTGTATATCCTAGTTGTGTTGTTTGCTCAAGAATTGCAGTTGATGAAGGAAGTTTAGATAAAATTAGTTTTAATGAGATGGATATTTATGAATATATGTTAATTCATAAGGCTCTTGAAACAGATAAAACTTATCTTGAATTAATTTCTTCTGATATAAAGACAGGATTTACAATTAATGATTTAGATGTTGAAAAATTAAATGAAGTTAAATATCATGAGGGAGAGGGAGATGAAGAGAAAGAAGTTGGTGAAGTAATAACTGCAAATGGAGAGTTTAAAGATTTTTTAATTGAAAATAATCCTTCTGAAAGGGCTTTTGTTTTTATGCAAATAACTGCTCCAGGGCATGGAAGTTCTTTGAAAAATTCATTAATATCCGCATTTGGTTTAGGTATTGGCACTTCATTTGCAACTAGGGGTTATGCTGGGAAATTAATTGTACAGGGAGTTAAATCTGCTCCTATAATTGCATCAGTTGCAGTTGTTGCAGGAATTGGTGCACAACAAATAAATGTTGCTTATAATAGAGCTTTTACAGCTACTAATTGTGATGATATTTCTATTGGAAGTGATGCAAGAAGCGGATGTTCTGTTGTAAGGACAATGAATTATGATATTAGTGATATTTCTCAATATTGTTCTATAATTGAGAGTATTCCTTAATTAAAATGGAAAAAGATCATACTATATTAGAAGAAGTAATTTTTATTATCCTTAATCTTATATTTTTTGGAATATTTTTCTTTTTTGTTGTTGATCAAAGTTCTGGAGCTTTTGTAGTTGAACAGTATTATGCAAAACAAATTGCTTTAATTTTAGATAATTCAAAACCAGGAACTAGTATAAAATTAGATTTTACAGAACCTTATAATTTTGCTCGAGATAATAATATTCCCCAAGCCCAAATTTTATCAATAAATGAAGGATTTGTTATATTACAAATAACTAGTTCCAATCCATATAGCTATGCATTTTTTAATAATATTAAAGTTGAGTATGTTTATGAGTTGAAGGATGATAAAGTCATATTGAATTTAAATATAAAATAATATTTTTAAAAAAATGAAAATAAATAACAGAAAAGCAAGTGTATTGTCTATATGGTGGTTTGGAGTTATAGCCATAGTTGCAGGTGGAATTGTATTTGGAACAACCTTATTTTATTCATCTTATGTTGATGTAAGGTATTTTGAAGCTGAAATTATGTCAAATAATCTTAAATATTGCCTACAAAATTTGGATGAGCAAGAAAATAATGATTTTTTCAACAAAAATTTTGATGTTTTAAAAAATTGCAATCTTAATGAAAAATTTTTTATACAAAATCCTAGATTTTTTATTGGAATTTATGGTAATGGGGAAAAATTATATTCATATGGCAAATCAAGTTTTGAAGCTGATTGTCCAATAAAAAAAGCTATTAAAACTAAATATTATCCTGAATGTTTTGAAACTGAGTTTTTTATTTTTGATGAAAAAAATAGTAGTCATAAAATTGGAATAATTGTTAGTTCAAATAATCAAGGAGGAAAAGTATGAAATTTTATAATGTTAAAAGAGCAGAAATAGGAGAAACATTTACATGGATTGTTGCATTCACAATAATTTTTTTTGTTATACTTTTATTTTTTGGAGCTGTTGTTTCAATTAAAACTTTTAATCCATTAAAACCTAAACCAGAAATTTCAATAGGAGATGTTGAAAAAAGTTATATAGATCATGATTTGTCTTTAACTTTATTGAAATTTTTAAAAGAAAACAATAAAATTGTTTCTGATTGGGCCGATGATGATTTTGTTTTAGAACATAATAAATGGGTTTTTGGCGAGAGAGATCAAAAAATGGAGACTTTATGTACAAAAATTAAAGAAGTAAACAGTAAATTAATTTCAAGAAATTATCGTATTTATTTATTTAATAAAGTTGATGAAATTGAAGAGACCATTATCTTAGAAAATAATGGTAAGGAAATTATATGCAGAACTAAACCTCAAAATGCAGTTATTGTTGATTATGGTCAAGCTTCAAGGCTTAAAGTTTTTACTGGATTTTTATCAGAAAATAAAAAAATTGTATACGTTGCTTATGTTGAAAATGAAATATAAAAAAGCCTCTGTGATGTCAATAGTAATTTTAGTATTTCTTGTAGTTTTGCTTATTTCATCAACTTTATTTTACTTTTTTACCAAGTCTGTTAATGTATCTAAGGATTTAGTGCCTTCAACTGAAATTAATAGGGTGTATGAAAGAGAGAGATTTATTAATTTTTATATACAAGATTGGCTTGATAGGTTTTCTAAAGGAGTTGAAGATAAAACAGACTTTATTTTAGAAGCTAAAAGAGGGTTAAGTTTTTATAAAACTAATGAAGGAGTTTATTTTGTTCCAGAATTTTTGCAATTAGAAAACCAACTTGACAAAGTTGAAATTGTTTACGATTCTAAAGAAAAGCCTGATAAAATTAAGATTAATTTTGATATTGTTATAGAAGACAGTTTTAAATCTGAGGGAAAAGAGGCTTTTTCAGTTGAATATAAATATACAAAGGATTTCACTAGCGATGTATAGCTTAGAAATATTTATAAATCATCCAAGACTTAGTTAATAATGATAAAGAATAAAAAAGGGGTGGAGTATACTATAATAATATCTATTATTGTACTTTTAATTATTGCCGCTATTGTAATATGGTTTAATTTGGATTTTTTTGCTAAATTATTTGGTCTTGTTGAAGTTGTTTCTGTAGATAAAATTAGTGCTAGGGCAGAAGCGTGTAAATTAACCCTCAATCAAAATGAGTTTTGCAGATTTATAAAGGCCGGAGATAATTTTTATATAAATTGCAAGTATAGTGATCCCAATTTCGTAGCTAGTTTGGAAGATTCTGTTAATAAATACGAATGTGCAGCAGGTACAGAACAGGCTTTTTGTGATGGTTTAACTAAGGATTCTGTAATTAATACAGGTGAATGTGTGATTGATGAAGCTGTGGATAGTGATAATAAATATTTAGAATAGTTTTCTTGTTTCATAAAAATGTCAGAATACGGTTATCCTGAACGAAGAAAAAACAAAAATGATAAACGCGCTAAGCGAAGAAAAGGCATTTATCGCAAAGGCGGAAGAAATAGAACTATCTGATTAAACTTTGCTTATTTTATTTTTGGTATATTATCTACAATCGTCATTAAAATGCTTAGCACTAAAGGCCCTAAAATAAATCCAATTAACCCAAAGAAGTGTACTCCTCCTAAAATTCCTACAAGCATTATTACTGGATGAATATTAGCTTTTCCTTTCATTAGTCTTATTCTTAAAAATCCATCTATTAAACTACTTAAAATAATTCCTATTACTATTACTCCAATAGCTGCAGTATAATTACCAAATGAAAATTCTACTATTGCTAATGGAACCCATACAAGCGCAGGACCAAGGGCAGGAATAAATGCCAAGACACCTATTGCAAATCCTAGAAGAACTGCTAATTTTATTCCTAGTAGCCAGAAACCAACTATTGCAATTATTGTTTCTATAACTGCAAGAATAAATGTTCCAACTAAGATATCGTAAATAACTGTTTCAACCCTTTCCATTACAAAATGCTTGTTTTTAAATGGCAAAATTTCAGAGAGTTCTTTTTTTAGCTTGTCCCAATCAATTAATAAATAGTATGTTGTAAAAAGTGTTACAAATAAAGTAAGAATTTTCTTTGGGGTTTCAGTTATAATTTCAGATACTAACTTTAAAAAAACTTCTCCAAGTTTTGAAATTATTTCTGAAAGATTCTTTGTTACAAATTCATCATAAGGCAGTTTATTTAAATTGTCTTTAATTCCTTCAATAATTTTTTGACCTGAAATTTCTGATAACTGATTTATTAGGGAGTTTATAATTAAAAAGAAAATTACTAATATTATTATTAGTACAATTAAAATTGTTAAAAAAGCAGCCAATTGTATTGGCATTTTTTTTACAAGCCTGTCATTTATTGGTTTTAAAAGATAAGCTAAAATAAATGCAGAAGCTAATGCAATTAAGAATTCCTTAAGTATAAAATATGAAAGAATAACAATTATGGCTATAATTCCCCAAAAAAAATACCTTATTCTTTTTTCCTCATTCACTATTAAATATATTAACAATACTTAATAAAGGTTTTTATATATAGAAAAATTGCTTATTTTATGATAGAATTTTTACTGGTTTTAGGGGTGATTTGGATAGTTGCAGCAATTATTCAAGATTTTAAGCAAAGAGAGGTTGCAAATTGGCTGAATTTTTCTTTAATAATATTTGCCTTGGCTTTTAGGGCCTTTTACAGTGTTTTTTTTAATAATTATATGGTTTTTATTTTTGGTTTAGTTGGATTGTTAATTACTTTTATTTTAGCTAATTTATTTTATTATTCTAGATTATTTGCAGGTGGAGATGCAAAACTGTTTATTGCTTTAGGGGCTATTATTCCTTTTGAAGATAGTTTTTATGAGAATAACCTTATCTTTTTGGTTTTCTTAATTTCATTTTTGCTTGGAGGAGTTTTATATAGTTTAATATATAGTCTTATTTTGACTTATAATAATAAGGAAAAATTTAATAAATCTTTTAAAGAAATTTTTAATAAAAAGTTAACTAATCTTTATTTTATATTTGCTTTTTCTTTAGCTTTTGTTATTTTTAGCTTAATTTCTAAAGATTTTATTTATCTAATAATCCCGGCTTTTTTTATAATAATATTTTTGTTGTATGTTTATACAAAATCAGTAGAACAAAGTTGTATGTTAATATATGTAAAAGCTATTAATTTAAGACCTGGAGACTGGCTTGAAAAAGAAATTAAAATTAAAAATAGGACTATAATGCCAAATTGGGAAGGTCTTTCAGAAGAAGAAATAAAATTTATTAAAGAAAATTATAGAAAAAAAGTTTTAATAAAACAAGGCATTCCTTTTACACCAGCTTTTTTAATAGCTTTTTTAGTAATAATATTAATAAAATATTTTTTTAACGGAGATTTTAAATTGTTTAATTTGTTTGAAATACTTTGGCTTTAACTGATGATAATGTTAATGATTAGTTACTTAAAAGATTAAACTAAGGAATTCTTCTTGGAGCTTTTGGAAGCTTTGAAATGGATATTTTTTTAACTTTTTTTATGGTTTTTCTCTCTTTTTCTTCTTTACCATCTTTTTTTAAAATTAATTCTTGTAATTCTTTAAGCTCTTCTTCAGAAGCTTTTTTTCTTTCTAGTTTAGAATTATCATAAATTGGAATTATGTTAAATATTTTCTCTCCTAAAATTTCTGTTTCATTTATTTCTATTTTACATTTTAATTTTAATTTTAGCTTTTCAGAAACTTCATCAGAGAGTTTTTTAGTATGTTTTAAGTCATCTTTAGAATTTTTTAAGATTATAATTGTATGACCTTTTGATAATGGATTAATTTCAAGAACTGCAATAGCATAATCATTTTCTGCAATTTTATAGCTTGGAATTTTTCCTTCTGCTATTAATCTTAATGGATTTTGATTTTCATTTTTGTCCTGATTAAGACTTACAAGTTTGTTTTTTATAAGAAAAGCTTCAAGTTGCTCATCATTCATTTCATTTAACTGTTGTTCTAATTGTTCTTTTTGCTCATCTGGCAGGTTGTTCTCAGTTTGTCTTAATAACTGTTTTTTTATTGACTCTAGTTGTTCATGTGATAACATATTTTATTTAGAAATAGGACGTTTTTAAGCTTTATTAATGACTTTAAATTGGTTAAATAATAAGATTTATAATACCTATTATTTTATTAAATATATGAATAAGGTGATAGCTTATGTTTTTATCTTGATTGGAATTGTTATATTAGCTTTAGGAATTAAGCCTGTAAATGAAGCTGTTTCTCCTAAAGTACCATTTTTAGAACAAGTTCCTGCATTATATTTGTTAATTGCAGGAGTTGTACTTCTTGTTCTTGGATTAATTATAGCTAGACAAGGCACTAGTAGACAGGTAGCTGAAGTGCCGATTTACCATGGAAAGAATATTGTTGGATTTAGAAGAATGGGTAAGAGATAGATTATTCATATTTCATATTTAGCGCCTAAATTCCTTAATCTTCTTCTAATTCTTTCTATTGTTCTTCTTTGTTCTGGTGAGGGAGCTGGCCCAGATTCTCTTAAAAGTCTGTTTAAATCTGCTTGCAAGTTTGCAATTTGGCTTTCTATAGCAACTCTTTCAAATTGCCTAATATCTTGCCCCCTAAAATAAGCATGGATTGATTTGTCAAATGCCAACATAATTGCAACTGTTGCTATGGTTCCTATGTAAATATAATTTGAAATTTTATTTAATTGATCATATTTTGTTATCCATAAAACAATGAAAACAACTCCAAAAAATACCCAACCAATTTTCCTTCCTAATCCAGGCATTCCTGTTGCATGGATTCCATATGCAAAAATAAAAAATGGCAGAATTGTGGTTATAGCAACTCCTAGTGTTCCATATGGCAATAAAATTCCAGCTATAAGTTCATTTTCTGACATAAATCTTACAGAGAGTATTGACACAATTAAAGAAATAATAATAGTAATATTTCTATACCCCTCAAATAAAGGAATTTTATTCAATATCCAATAAATTATAACAAGCATAAAAAAAACTACCAATACCAATGAAAAGAAA
>ERZ1292623.2063-Hain-H51-01um-R1-2063-length-18510-cov-18_pt1 | contig 18510 bp, 16 predicted proteins | sample MGYA00564398_ERZ1292623 | MGnify/ENA primary metagenome ERZ1292623 (study PRJEB36523, sample SAMEA6512633) | groundwater metagenome | collected 2019-01-07 | study: AquaDiva: Metagenomics assemblies of 32 groundwater samples | reverse complement strand
CGCACAACCAAAAAAATAATCCTACTAGTAGAGGTAGGGTTATTTTATTTTTGCGCGGGAGTTCGGAGCACTCCTTGATCTTCATCTTAGTATGAGAAGATTCTAACTAAGGATGAAAAAAGATTTTACAAAAGCAATTCATTATACCGGGAAGATCGCTGACGCGTGGCTACCTTGGAAGATTCAATACGACCATATCCCCGGCATTGCGGTGGGTATTGTTCATAAGGGAAAGCTTGTCTATCAAAAAGGTTTTGGGTTTGCGGACACGGAGTCTAAAATACCGATGACTCCCGATACCTCTTTTCGGGTTGCTTCAATATCTAAGACATTCACGGCAGTTGCCATTATGCAGCTTGTGGAGTATGGAAAAATAAATTTGGATGATCGAATAGAACAACATCTCCCGTGGTTTAAGGGGAGGTCAAAGCATTCCCATGCGGGGAGTATAACGATCCGTCACATGCTTTCTCATACCGGAGGCGTATGGAGGGATGGAACTACTCTGCATTGGGAAAATGATGAATTTCCAGATTTTATGACGCTCAAAAAATCCATTTCCGGAAAAAGTTTTATTGCTGAAAATTTGGCGCGATTCAGATATTCAAATTTTGGTTTTGCGGTGCTCGGTGAGATTATTGCGAAGACAAGCGGCTCTACCTACGGCGAATATGTCGTGGAACATATCATTAAAAAACTTGGCATGGAGCACACAGCTCCGGATTGGAATGATACAAATGATACATGGCTTGCAAAAGGGTATTCGCGCCCGATTCCGAATAAAGGACGGGAGACGTTTTCTCCTATGGAAACGAAGGCATACGCTCCGGCTACCGGATTTCTTTCTAATGTTTCCGATCTCGCTAAATATCTCGCTGCGCTGTCTATGAATTCGAGGGGAATAAATACGTTACTTACTGAAGCATCGCAGAGGGAAATGATGAAAGAATATACTTCGACTCGCGAAGCCGGGTTTTCTTATGGACTTGGATTTGATATCTACTCCATACAAAAAAGAAAAATTGTTGGGCACTCGGGTAGTTTTGCGGGTTTTATTACTCAAATTTCCCTTGATGTGGAAAATGATATTGGAGTTATTACGCTTACGAATACTAATGACAGTTCATGTGGTTTCATTAATGACGGACTTTTTGAATCTATCTACGAGATTTTCGACGAGGAAAATAAATACGGTGAGGGCATGATTCTGCAGGATCAGGATAAGTTTGAGGGGGCGTATCGTTCGCGTTGGGATGATGTGGTCGTCGTTGGTATTGATACTAAGCTCATTGCTTTTAACCCTAAAGTAAACTCTCCGACAAGGAAGGGAATGCTCTTAAAACCGAAGGGTAGGAATAAATTTTTAATAGATGTAAATTCAAGTTTTAATACTCCGCCAGAATTTGCGACATTTGCGTTTGAACGAGGGGAAAAGCAGGCGACTACGTTTATGAGTAGTGCGATTCCAGCCACACGCATTGAAGAATAGGTGTTAATTAGGTGTTGGATTTATTTGTCACACGCCCCGTGTGGTGGTTGTTATAGTAATAAGAAAGCAAAAGGTCGATATACATTCGGTTATTTTTATCTCTATATATATGAAATTATTTGTATTTGGAATGTTAATCGCATTTGCTGCGACGTTTGGTGGTTATGCGCTTCAGGCGAACGCGGAAAGTAATAAGGATAACAGTGCTGATATTGATGATGTTAAGGAGTCCGATATCCATAAGAAATCATCGGACAAAAAACTCGTTACTATTACGAGATCTGGTAAGGTACAAATCATTGGTGCGGAGATTGTAAGTGTCAATGCTTCAACTACGGCTGATGTAGATAATCTTCAACGTCCAGTGGATGTTATGATTAAAGTCTGGGGCGTTACCTTTAAAGTTTTTATAAATAATAAGACTAAGGCTCATCCAGAAAAGATTTCTGACCTCTTAAAAGTAGGAAATAAAATTGCACTTGTCGGTTCTATGACAGAAGATGGTACTGCTACTATAGTTGCGAAATCCATACGGGATTGGACGGTGAGCAATGATAAGACGAAAGAGTTAAGCGATAAAATTCAAGAATTGCTTAAAAAATTGAAAGGCATCTGCGATGCTCTTCCTGCAGCATCCCGCCCAGCGGTTTGTGCTTCAGCTTAGAAAACAAATTTCGATCAAAAAATTCCGCTTTACATGGCGGGATTTTTTGTTCATTGGTACAATTAAAACAATGAAAGAATACAGTACGGAGGCTATTGTATTGCAACGTGAGCATATGGGAGAAAGCGATTCTCGCGTTATTTTTTATACCAGAGATTTTGGACGCATTTCCGCGAAAGCAAAAAGTGCGCGGAAAATTACATCAAAGCTTTCTGCTCATCTTGAGCCACTCTCGCACATCCATCTCCGCCTGGTTAAGAAAGGAGGATACCAGATTACTGATGCGGTACGGATACGAAAGCTTTCTCTAGGCGTTATGCCACTTATAGTTCTCCTTGCACATATCACTTCAGACGAAGGGGACGATCGTGAGTTGTGGAGCGAAATGATACGTACGGATATTTCCGCAAAGCGGGTTTTAAGTATTCTAGGGTTTGATGCAGAATATGCTTCTTGCGCCCGGTGTGCTTCCGGAAGCCCTGGATTCTTCCTACCTAAGGAGCTTATTTATGTATGCAGGCCCTGTTTTTCAAATTTTTCGGACCCTATCACAGCCCTGTTATCTGCGTGAAAATCGGGTATACTAGAGAAACTACATAAGGTTTAGATTATTCCGCATGAATCGTTCCGTTAGTATTATTTTTTTCATTATCATCATTGCCGTTCTCGGAGGCAGTGTTTTTTTATGGTACCAGTCCCGCGGTTTGGATGGTCTTTCGGTTGCGCTCGCGATGCCTCAAGAAGCGCTCGTGGGGGTGCCGTTTGACGTCAAAATACAGGTAGAGAACGGCGCCGAAAGCGTTCTTGAAAAGGCGGAGCTCATTATAGAAGCTCCAGATGGCATTTCATTCGTGGGTAGCGGATCAGAAAAACGAACGGTGATTATTCCTTTAGGAACGCTAGGATCGGGAAGTGTAACGGAAGAGAGCGTAACCCTAATTGCTGTTGCGGGAGAACAGACGGTCAAAGAAATTAAGGTAGAACTTAACTATGTTCCAGCTCGTATCGGATCTCGTTTTGAAAAGAAGGTAAGCGGAGTCATTTCTGTTCTTGGTTCAGCGGCGAGTATTGATCTTGAGCTTCCACAACAGGTGTTTGGGGGAGAAGAGTTTACAATTACCAGCGTCTATCGCAATCTTGCTGATTTGGACTTGGAGGATGTCCGCCTCACTATGGAATATCCTCCTGCGTTTAGTTTTGTTTCGGCTTCATCAAACCCGGATTCCGGAAACGCAGTATGGGAGTTGGGCGATATTAAGCGGGGCAATGACGACGAAATTCTTATTAAAGGAAAATTAATTGGACCTGATGGAGCATTCTTTTCCGTAAAAGCAAAACTTGAAATTATGTTTGAGGGTCATCGCTATCTCTTGGCGGAAAAATCTGCGCCGATAGCGATCGCTACTTCGCCTTTGTCGCTCACCCTTACGGTCAATAATCAGGAAAATGTTATTGCGCATCTCGGTCAGGATTTAGAATATAAAATCCGATTCGTAAATACGACGACGATCGGCATGCGGGATGTTGTCATCCGTGCAAAACTCTCTGGAGAAATGTTTGATTTCACCACGCTTACAACGAGCGCGGCATTGAGCTCATTTAACAATATGCTCCTTTGGAATGCAGGTAATACAAACGGTCTTGCTCTTATTCCTCCAGGAAGTTCCGGAGAAGTGACGTTTCGTATCCGCGTGAAGCCGAACTATACGATTAAGCGATTAAGTGACAAAGATTTTATTGTTGCCGTGAACGCGGAGATTGAATCGCCAACTGTGCCTCCGGACGTCGCTTCTGATAAAACGATTACAATTGCCTCGCTGGAAACGAAAGTTGCCGGGAAAATTACGGGAGATGCTCAAGGATTTTTCCGAGACGCACCTTCCGGATTCGTGAATGGAGGCACGCTTCCGCCGAAAGTAAATAAGGCGACGCAGTATACTATTCATTGGAAGCTTACTAATTACGGTACTGATGTTGGAAACGTTGTTGTAAAAGCATTTGTGGGTGGTAATGTAAAAGTCACAAGTAATGTAAAAAGCACGACAGGAACGCTTCCGGTATATAACGCGAATACGCAGGAAATCATTTGGGAAGTTGGTTCTCTTGTCGCGGGTAAGGGGATTGTAGGTGCTCCCGCGGAGGCAATTTTCCAAATAGAAGCGACTCCGTCTTCAAATGATATAGGTAAGGGTATGATCCTGCTTCAGGAGACGCGCATTACTGCAGTTGATGCTTTCACGGAAGAAATTTTAGTAGCAACGGATGGGCCGGTTATCACTACAACTCTCGATGATCCGACCGTAAACCAACAAGCGGGAACAGTTATTCAATAATAGTTTATGAATGTCTCAATGGAACAATTAGTAAGTTTGACAAAACGCAGGGGATTTATTTTCCCCGGTTCGGATATTTATGGCGGACTCGCAAATAGCTGGGATTATGGACCGCTTGGGGTTGAGCTTAAAAATAATATTAAAAATCTCTGGTGGGAGCGATTTGTACGCAGGCGCGACGATATTGTGGGACTGGATACCGCGTTACTCATGAATACGCGTGTGTGGGAGGCGAGCGGACACTTGAAAGAATTTTCTGATCCTCTCGTGGAATGCAAGAAATGCCATGAACGTTTTCGCGCCGATAGTCTTGATGAGATCGCAGAGACAGAGTTGATTGTGGAAAAAAGGGAAAAAGCATCTATTGAAAAAAGAACTGCTCATACATATAGAGTCTGCCCTAATTGTCATAGCAAAGATCTAGATGATTCAAAACAGTTCAATTTGATGCTCAAGACATTTCTTGGCCCGGTTGAATCGAATGAGAATATTGTTTATTTTCGTCCCGAAACTGCGCAGGGGATGTTTGTAAATTTTAAAAATGTATTAGACACGACGAGAAAAACATTGCCGTTCGGTATCGCACAGATTGGAAAAGCATTTCGCAACGAAATTACACCTGGTAATTTTATTTTTCGTACGCGAGAGTTTGAACAGATGGAAATTGAGTATTTTGTTCATGAGAGCGATTGGAAAGAACAATTTGAACATTGGAAAAACGAAATGACGAAATGGATGCAAGATATCGGTCTTGATATGACCAAAGTACATGAATTCGAGCAACCGAAAGACGAACTCGCGCATTATTCAAAGCGCACTATGGATTTTGAATTTGATTTTCCTTTTGGCAAAAAAGAACTCTATGGTCTTGCCTATCGTACTGATTTTGATTTGAAGAATCATTATAAAGAAGCTCCCTATAGAGAAGAAGGGAAGGAATCGTCCTATCCGCACGTCATTGAACCGACATGGGGAGTGGATCGTACGGTTCTCGCAGTTCTCACAAGTGCGTATGAAGAAACGGAGGATAGAATAGTACTCAAACTTGATCCAAAAATCGCTCCGTATAAAGCGGCAGTTTTTCCGCTTCTTAAAAATAAACCAGAGCTCGTTGCGTTCGCGAGAAAGATTTACGAAGATTTAAGGAAAAAATATATGGTGGCGTGGGATGAGCGGGGGAATATCGGCAAGCGGTACTACGCGCAGGATGAAATTGGAACGCCGCATTGTATTACTGTGGATTTTGAAAGCTTAGAGAACCAGACTGTCACCGTGCGCGATAGGGATACAATGGAACAAAAGAGGGTGCCTATTACAGAACTTGACGAAAATATAGGAAATATGCTATAATTAAGGAACATCAGAGCGATCTGATTACCTTACGAACGTTTACAACAAGTCCAGTGCTTTTGTTCTACATGAACAAGGGGGGTGGTATGGTGAAAAATAATAAGACAATGGATCGCCTCGAGCTCTCTATCGTCGTCCACGACAACGAGACGTTCGACTCTTTGGTTGCCGCAGGCAACTACGAGTGGAAAGCTCCTTGGATCACCGCGGAACGGTTTCCGGTCCGCTCCACGCTGGCAGATGAGCGTAAACTCGTTCTGCTCCACTTCAATCGCCAGATCTCTTCCGAGAATGCGATCAATGAAGCAGAAAACCAAGGACTCACACGTCCGACCTACGAGGACGCTCTCAGGTTCGGCGCGCAGCATCCCGAGGTTCAGCGCGAGTTCCCAATCATTTTCCTCCATGAGCCAGTGCGGGGTGACGATGGTCGCCCGAGCGTTCTCTGTCTCGATCGCCTCCTCGGTGCGAGGCGTGACCTGCTCTACACCTGGTCCGGCTATTACTGGGGCGACTTCTATCGGTTCGCGTTTGTCTACAAGCCTGCCTGACAGTAGGCAGGTAGCAACCCTTGGATTCTTTTGTCTCTTTGACCCGTGCGTTTCGCGCACGGGTCATTTTTATACAAGTGATATATTACGATATTTTTGTTTTTCTGATATTATTATCTACATGCAAAAACCTTTTCAAAGAATTGTACTTCCGAATGGTATGCGAGTTATTTTTATCCCTGAACCACAAAGCGTCGCGGCGACTGTTTTGGTTATGGTAGAAGCGGGTTCAAAATATGAAACAAAAGAGATTAGCGGACTTTCGCATTTTTTGGAGCATATGTGCTTTAAGGGCACTAAAGATCGGCCGAAAGCGATTGATATTGCCGGAGAACTTGATGGCATGGGAGCGGAATATAATGCGTTTACGTCTCAAGAATGGACGGGATATTACGTGAAGGTGGAAAAAAACCGAGCGGAAAAAGCACTTGAAGTTATTGCCGATCTTTATTTGAATCCGCTTTTTGACGAAGCGGAAATTGAAAAAGAAAAAGGAGTAGTGATTGAGGAGTTGAATATGTACGAAGATCTTCCTCAACGGAAAGTGAATGATATTTTTATGGAACTGCTCTATGGAGATCAGCCGGCGGGGTGGGACATTGGTGGCAATAAAGAAATTATCCAAACACTTACACGGGAGCAATTGCTCGCGTACCGGAATAAACACTATGTCGCGAGTGCCACATCCATAGTTATTGCAGGTGCGTTTGATGAGAAACTTTTTTTGAAAAAGATTGAGACATTATTTGCTTCGCTCTCAAACGGAGAGAAGCACAGTAAAGTAAAAACAATTGAACATCAGGAAAATCCAGCGATACTTCTCAGACACAAGAAATCAGATCAGACGCATCTTGTTCTTGGACTCCGTGCGTTCCCAAGTAATGATGGGCGTCGTTTCGCGCTCGATGTTTTGGCGGATGTTTTGGGCGGGGGAATGAGCTCTCGGCTGTTCCAACGTGTCCGTGAAGAATTGGGTGCTGCATATTATGTTCGCGCGGGAGCGGATCTCTATAGCGATCATGGATATCTTGCGGTTGCTTCCGGAGTTGATATTAAAAAGATTGACGCGGTTGTAAGCGCGATCGTTGCGGAGCTTGAGCGGCTTACAAAAGAGCTTATTCCGGAAGATGAATTTCGGCGATCAAAGGATCATCTGATTGGCAAAGTGCTCCTTGGTTTTGAAACATCGGATGCTTTGGCTATGTATTATGGCGGACAGGAAGTGTTGCGCGAGCCACTCATGTCTCCAGAAGAGTTGAAACAAAAACTGGAATCGGTAACGCGAGAAGAAGTAATGGCGGTTGCAAAGGATATTATTTCTAACGAAAAGCTTAATCTTGCGGTCATTGGGCCGCTTGAGGATAAGTCTTCGCTTGCTCACATCTTGAAATTTAACTAAACTGAGAGGTAATGAAACACTCTATTGTTCTTACCTCGGTTGTCGTCTCTTTATTTGCGGTCGTGATGTGGGGTATGCCGGTGCAGGCGCAAGCTGCGCAGATTTCCGGATTTATTACTGATCCGGACGGTGTGGCGGTGCGGAGTTTGGATACTCACTTTATTCGCGTCTTTGCATATCAGCGTGGAGGAAACTGGAAAGAAGGTATGTATAATCCTAAAACGGGATCATATAGTATTGATGGACTTACACTTGGAAAGTGGTATGTAACGGCAAATATTCACTCGGAAACTACAGGCTTTTTAGGCGCTCCTATTGCTGACCCCGTTACTCTTGCGACGAATGCAACTGTTCAAAATATAAAGCTCCGTCGTATTTCAGGAGTTCTTTCGGGAAGCGTATTAGATGATTCTGGTTTCCCAATTGCGAATGCTCTCGTTAATATCACAAATAAGATTTCTGGAGAAATATTTTCGGGGGAGACAAATGCTCAAGGACTGTATCATCTCATTGCTACTAAAGGATTGTATTCGCTGGGAGCATTTTTTGGTGCCAATAAAGATATGGTGGCGCCAGAGGAAGTTGATGGAGTAAAAATCTCTGATGGAGCTCTCGCAAAAATAAGCTTCGTTTTTTCAAAGCCGGAGGCGAATGTTATTGGTAAAGTTTCTTCCGGAAATTTTTCTATTCCTGTCGCGGGGGCGATAGTATATGCGTGGTCTGATCAGGGGCGGAGCGCAGAAGCTGTTGCAACTACCGATGGATCCTATCGCTTACAATTTATTTCCAATACTAAAGATGTTTGGCACGTACACGCACTTCAGCAAATAGGGAACACCGTTTATTATTCCGATGAAATAACCTTTCCATCATCAAGTAATATAGTCAATCAAACGATTACTCTTGCGCATTCTCGTGTATTACCTCCAGTTGTAACAAAAACTTTTTCTAGTACCGAGCCCGCAACGATTCAATTATCGGATGGAATGTCGTTTTCTATTCCAAGTCATGCTGTAGCAAGTGATTCATTTACGGTGAGCGTTGTACCTTCTGCCGCCCGTCTCCAAAAAGATGTTGCAGTGCAAAGTAATCGATACGACGTTCTTGTATATGATGCTTCTGGTAAAAAGATTTCTACTTTGAATCAAAGTGCGGTAGTTGAAATCCCTTATACCGCATCTCTTGCTAATACAGTAGAAGACAATGCTTTTCATTTGTTCTTCTGGAATCCTTTCGTGCGAGCTTGGCAGTCTAATGGTAATTCTGTTACTGATACGGAGCATAAATCTGTAGTGGGATTAGTTAATTATCTTGCTGGGTTTATCGTTGTTACTCCTCAAGTAGATCGGGTTGCAGGAAGTGGTGGGGCTCCTCCGACACTTCCACCTACTGCTGCTTCAAATTTTGCTGTTATTGCTCAAGGAGCAACGTCTGCATTGCTTTCTTGGGTTGATCCTATTCTTGAAGTTGGTGAACGACGTACTATTGAACGAAGCGGAAATCCTAATTCTGGATTTGTAACTATTGCTGATACTACTAATAATACTCTTTCAATTTCTCAAACTTCCTATACTGATACGGGATTGCAAGCGCAAACACAATATTGTTATAGAAGCAGATCGTTTACGGAAAACGGAACAGCTATTTCGTTGGTGCAATGTGTAACTACTCAACCCGCTCCACCTGATGCCACCCCTCCGGTTATTAGCAACCTTGTTGCGCAAGTAACTGATACAGTGGCAGGAGTTGCATCTATTGTTTGGACGACGAATGAACCGGCTTCTTCAAATATCTCATGCTCGATTGGAGGGCAGTCCTCAGTTAATTCCGCTCAACCGAATTTTATCGTACTTCACTCTTTTCCTTTTATTGCTCAATTAGGAACGCAATATGTTTGTGCGGTTAGCTCAACCGATGCTTCGGGAAACAGTGCTGTTTCTTCTGTGGTACTCATTGTTCCTGCGGTTACTCAGACTCCTTCTCAACTGCAGGCATCAAGCGCTATTCCCCAAACATCCGCGGCAACACTCCCAGCTTCTCTTATCGGATCAGGACAGCTCTTGCGTAACTTGAATGTAGGAGCGACTGGTCCCGATGTTCAACTTTTCCAAAGAGTTTTGAATGCTTTGCCATGCTGTAAAATCGCAAATTTTGGCCCCGGATCTCCGGATAATGAAACTCCATTCTATGGCCCACTTACTGCGGGCGCTGTACGCCGGTTCCAGCAGACCTATATTCCTGAAATTTTAGCTGCCCAGGGAATTCCGGAAGGAACTTCTAATCTTGGAACATTTACTCGAGGTATTTTTAACGAACTTTTACAAGGAGGAAGTATCTTGCCATAGTAGAATTCTAAACAACAGTTCAAACACCCCCGCGAGCGCGGGGGTGTTTTTGTTCTTGTGTACTCTTGATACACTCATGGTACACTAAAAGAATAATGGATCAGAGAAATTTTACTATCAGCTGGGATTTCTTATGGAAACTCTTTTTCATGGTCCTTTTTGGTTGGATTATTTTCATCGCTCGCGATGTATTCGCAGCGCTTCTCCTTGCTATTGTCATTTCAACTGCATTTAATCCACTCGTTTCTTTTATGGAAAAGAAACGTATTCCTAGAATTATTGGTACGCTTCTCGTCTATCTTGTTGCCATTGGGGCGATAGGTGTTATCCTCTATGCGTTTGTACCGATTGCGATGGCTGAACTTGCGAATCTTTTGACGTATTCAGGAAAGCTTTTGGAACCGGTCTTCGGTGCGCCGAATGTGGAAGTTGCTCTCCAGGCTTTAAATGTGAATCTTTCCCAGATCAACGATTTCCTTTTTGATGGAGGTATTTCGTTGGCCGCGCTTACCACAAAGTTTTTCGGCGGGCTCTTTTCGGCAGTTGCAATTTTTGTACTTTCCTTTTATCTTACTGCCGGAAAGGATGGAGTAGAAAAATTTCTGCTCGCAATTTTGCCTGCAGCGTATGAACCAAAAGCCCTCCGCATTTATGAGCGTGTAAGTCGAAAGATAGGCAGATGGCTTACCGGTCAGATCTTTATGAGTCTTATCGTGGGTATTGTCGTATTTCTTGGGTTGTGGCTTCTTGGTGTTAGATATAGTTTGTTTTTGGGTACGATAGCAGTTATTGCTGAACTTGTTCCATATGTCGGTCCGATTTTTACGGGGAGTCTCGCGGCACTTATCGCGTTTGGTGACTCATTTCCTTTGGGCATCTATGCCATATTACTCTTCGTCGCGATTCAGCAGTTGGAAAATCATATTTTAGTTCCTGCGGTTATGCGCTATACCACAACGCTTGATCCGGTGGTAATTTTGATAGCGCTTTTGATTGGCGCGAAATTATTTGGCGTTATGGGCCTCATCCTTGCGATTCCTGTTGCTGTATTTTTCCAGGAAATCGTTGAAGATTGGGCAGAGACTAAGCAGTCGCGCAGGGGTCTCATGATCTAATATAAGTACACTTATCTTTAGTATGGAGTGTTTTGACGTGCATACACATGTTCAGTTCCCCGCATATGACGCAGATAGGGAAGAAGTAATCCGCCGAGCAAAAGCGGCGGGCGTCAAAATGATTGCTGTGGGAACGCAAGCTGCTTCTTCAGAGGCGGCTATTGTGCTTTCTCGCGCTTTTCCGGGAGAAGTTTGGGCGACGGTGGGGTTTCACCCAAATCACACAAGTTCGGCGTGGTATCACGATTCAAAAGAGCAAGGTGGAGGCGTTCGTGAAACGTTCGACGGAGCGCTTATGGAGCGTCTTGCACGCGAATCCGAAGTAGTTGCGATAGGTGAGTGCGGATTGGATTATTTTAGATTGCCATTAGATGGGGATGAGGCAATTAAAGAGAAAGAAGAACAGCGGAAAGTTTTTCGGGAACATATTTCTCTTGCTCAAAAATTAGGTAAGCCACTCATGCTCCATTGCCGCCCTTCTGGGAAAACGGACGATGCGTATGAAGATTTGTTGCAACTTATAATTGACAATCAAAAAATAACAATTCCTAAGATACTGCATTTTTATGTAGGATCTCTCGAAATGACTAAAAAATTCTTGGAAGCAGGATTCTATTTTACGTTGGGTGGTGTTATCACGTTTACGCATGATTATGACGAAATGGTTAAGCTCCTGCCCATAGATCGCATCTTGCTTGAAACGGATGCTCCATATGTTGCTCCTGCACCGCACCGTGGCAAGCGTAATGAACCGTCATTTATTTTAGAAACGGCACGCAAGGTTGCTGAACTTAAAGGGCTGGAATATGATACAGTTTTACGAAGTACGGCAAAGAATACGCGAACCCTATTTGGCATATGAAATATACTTTTACTGCAATAGAAAAGAAATGGCAAAAAGAGTGGGAGCGTCATGGCCTTTACGAAGCAAACGACAGGAGCAAAAAGAAGAAATGGTATTCGCTTTTTGAGTTTCCCTACCCGTCGGGAGACGGCCTTCACGTAGGACATCTCCGACCCTATATTGGGATGGATATTATCTCTCGCAAGCGTCGGATGGAGGGATATAATGTTTTATTTCCTATCGGTTGGGATGCTTTTGGATTGCCAACGGAGAACTATGCTATTAAAACAGGTATTGCTCCCCATATTGTTACGAAAAAAAATACCGACACATTCCGTCGGCAGATTAAGAGTATCGGCGCCTCACTTGATTGGGATCGCGAAATTAATACGAGCGATTCAAAATATTATCGGTGGACGCAGTGGATGTTTTTGCAATTTTTAAAACATGATTTGGCATATAAAGCGGAGATTGCGATTAATTGGTGCCTGTCATGTAAAATAGGCCTTGCGAACGAAGAAGTTGTGGGCGGAAAATGCGAACGATGCGGAAGTGATGTTGAAAAGAGAACGAAGAAGCAGTGGATGCTTAAGATTACCGCATACGCGGAAAAATTGTTGGATGGGCTTGAGAAGCTGGATTTCTTAAAGGAAATTAAAACTCAGCAAATTAATTGGATAGGAAAATCGGAAGGCGCAGAATTAAAGTTTGCGTTAGAGAATGGGGATGAATCGATTACGGTTTTTACGACGCGTCCTGATACCATATTCGGCGCGACGTATCTTGTGCTCGCTCCAGAACATAACTTGGTTTATAAGCTCGCGTTGCATATTAAGAATCTTCCGGAAGTGGAGGCATATCAGAATTTCACCAGGAGCATATCGGAACAGGATCGTGTTGCGGAAGGAAAAGAAAAGACAGGGGTTGTATTGGGGGGTATATTTGCCATAAATCCTGCGACGGGAAATCGTATTCCCGTTTGGATTGCGGATTATGTCATGGCGCATGTGGGTACTGGAGCAATCATGGCAGTCCCTGCTCACGATGAGCGTGATTTTGAGTTTGCGAAAAAATTCCAACTTCCTATTGTGCAGGTTATTAAATCTGAGACTGTAGTGGGAGAATGCTGGACGGGCGAGGGGTCACTCATTGATTCCGGGGGGTTTACTGGCATGAGTTCATTGGAGGCGCGTCGCGCGGTTACTAAGTTTTTGGGAGGAAAATTAAAAACACACTATAAATTGCGTGATTGGGTTTTTTCTCGCCAACGATATTGGGGAGAACCCATCCCAGTTATTATTTGTGCGTCATGCGGTTACGTTCCTGTTCCGGAAAAGAACCTTCCTGTTGTTCTGCCAAAAGTAAAAAACTATAAGCCGCGTGAAGATGGGGAGTCTCCGCTTGCGTCAGTTGCTTCATGGGTAAAAGTAAAATGTCCGAAGTGCAAAGGCCCTGCCGAACGGGAAACAGATACAATGCCAAATTGGGCGGGATCAAGCTGGTATTTCTTGCGCTATGCCGACTCAAAAAATAAGCATGCCTTTGCAGACACAAAAAAACTTGAAGCATGGATGCCTGTCGATTGGTATAACGGGGGAATGGAACACGTCACACTTCATTTACTCTACTCAAGATTTTGGAACCTTTTTCTCTATGATATTGGAGAAGTGCCAACTGCTGAGCCGTATAAGAAACGTACCGCGCATGGACTTATTCTTGCGGAAGGAGGAGCAAAGATGTCTAAGTCTAAGGGAAATGTAGTGAGTCCCGATGGATTGATTAAAGAATTCGGTGCGGATGCTTTGCGCGTCTATGAAATGTTTATGGGTCCGTTTGACCAAGCGATCGCCTGGGATCCGCGTGGTATTTTAGGTGCTTCAAGATTTTTAGAACGAGTGTGGAATATCGGAATGACGAGAATTGTTTCGGATAGCGAAAGTGCGGACAAAGAGCTCACAACATTGCTCCATAAAACGATTAAAAAAGTCAGTGAAGATATAGAAACGATGTCGTTTAATACGGCGATAAGTGCGATGATGATTTTTATAAACGGATGTGGATCTGAAAAGAAAATCCCAGTATCTCTTTGGAGTTTGTTTGTCCGTATTCTCGCTCCCTTCGCGCCTCATGTTGCGGAAGAGTTGTATCAAAAACTAACAACTAAAAACTCCCGACAAAAGACAAGAAAAATATCACGTTCTAAGTTGGTAGTCGTAAGCAGTAAATCGTCTGTACATCTTGCGCCATGGCCTTCATTTAATCCCAAGCTCATAACGGAAGAAACCTTTGAACTTATCATTCAAGTGAATGGAAAATTTAGGGGTACGGTTACGCTCCCACGTGGGGTGGGGGAGAGCGAAGCGAAAGAGATAGCTCTAAAGGATGAGAAAGTCTTGCGCGCTCTGGATGGAAAACAGTCTAAAAAAGTCGTCTTTGTGCCTGATCGGTTGATTAATTTTATTATCTAAAAAAGAAAGTCGCGTTTTTGCGCGTTATTTTTTGTATAGTTATGACACAATATTTAAAAGGATTTATTGCTATCATGGTATTCTTCGCAATTATCATTATTTTTGCCAATCACGGCAATGATATTGCCGGGGGTTTTGAAGCGGGGATAGATAAGGTGATGGAGTATATTCCGGAGCTTAGACCGCTCTAAATTAGAATCTAGTATCTAGAATTTAGAAATTAGTAGTTTAGAAGAGAACGAAAAAGTCCATAAAATAGAGGCTTTTGAGGTATATTGACGTATTAATATAAATATGCTATACTTATAGGGTAATCGGAGAACATAAGAAACCGATACTCTCTGTGATATTTCATCGCAGGGGACTTAGCACTTTAACTTTCGGGAGTAAAGTCATGTCCGAAGATGTTGGTTTGTGTGATGAGAAATTCAACGTAAACGAGGTGTCTGCGTGGATTGCTGCGGTGCTGATGTTCGTGGCCGCGATTCTCGTTGTCGCGGGTCACATGACTGACTTTGGTGACTCGCCCGTCCTCTGGTTTTGCGTTGGCATGATGGCGACGGCTACGGCTATCGTCTACGGCTTTCGAATGGCGTTTCGCCAGAACGAATTTGCTGCCTGGGCAGTCAACTTCTGGTTTTGCCTCGCCATGTTCTACTTTGCAAGAGCAGTTCGGATCGCGGCGTAGCGTCCAAGCGGTGAGAATCAGAGCCCCAACGAACAAAGACCGCATGTGCAATGCGCACACGCGGTCTTTTCTTTATTCTGTTTTCTAAATTCTTGCTACTAATGCTTAAATCTTAGACCCTAGTGACTAAACCCTAATCCCTATTTACGTTCCGTAAGCATTGCGTTCGCGCGAAATTCTTTTTCTCCGCGCACAACTGTCATCTCAAGATTATTACCAACTTCGGCTTCTTCTAAAAAGTCTTGGATTGTTTTATCTTCCGTAAGCTTTTGTCCGTTGATGGCGATAATAATATCGCGTTCTTTAATACCTGCTTTATCTGCCGGTGAGCCGGGGATGATTGCTTGTGCGTGAGGCATCTGACCGATAATGAATGCACCCACGCTTCGTGCGGCGCCAAATTTCTCCCGCAAGTGTTCGTCTAGCATCATGTAGCGAAGTCCTAACAATGGACGGCGGATACGTCCGTATTTTTTAAGATCAGCTAAATCGCGTTTTACCGCATTAATAGGAATCGCGAATCCGAGGTTTTGTGCGCCGAACACGATGGCGGCATTAATGCCAATCGCTTCTCCTTTTAAATTTACGAGTGGGCCACCAGAATTTCCCGGATTGATTGCTGCATCGGTTTGGATAAGGCCTCTTAACTCCTGGATCGCGGGTTGTTTCTCTACTTCGGTTGCGGCACGGATGGAGCGTGAGAGTCCAGAAATAATTCCAGAAGAGACGGTGTTTCTAAAAATGCCGAGCGCGTTCCCGATTGCAACAACGCTTTCGCCGAGCTCAAGCCCATCAGAAGTTCCTAATTTTACGAAAGGAAGTTTTTTCTTGGATTCAATTTTTAAAATAGCGACATCGTCCATCGGATCGCGCGCCAAGACTTCTGCATGGAATCGCTCACCTCCATTGAGGATGACAGTGTATTCAGCTTGAGGATCAGTCACTACGTGTTTATTGGTAACAATAACGCCTGAAGCATCTACGAGGAATCCTGATCCTCCTCCGATTTTTACCATACCTTTTCCGTCAGCCATTTCGTCGGGGATTTTTAAATGCCCATCCTGAAAGGGGAGAAGCGGAGCTAAATCCGCGGGAATTTCTTTTTCAATAGACTGCAAACTCTTGGTAATGGCGATAGAAACAACTGCCGGCATTACCTTTTTGATAGCTGATTTAATAGGAGATCTTGATTGTGTCATAGATCCTAATTATACCATGCTCTTTTTGTAGAATAAAAAACTTTTTAGAAAGAGAGAAATTTAGTAAAAAAGAACACGTTATACACGTGTTCTTATAATGCTCTTGATATTATGGCTCCCGCAAAATCGCTCCTTATTCTTAATTCCGACAATGTTTCGTTTGGTGGTGTTATTCTAGCATTTGCGCGAACCCTTTTCGAGAAAAATTCCTGACCGCTCCGCTCGGGTGCGGCGGAAGGAGAAGGTTGGGGGGAGGAATTCCGCCGCACCCTCGCTTCGGAAAAATTCGCGCTGATAACATTTAAGAATTGATAAGATAATTTCATTAGATTTTTGAGCAGAATCTCGCAAGAGGTTCTGTTTTTGTTTTGGTCACCGCAAGCTTGACGCGATTACGTGATTATGCTATAAAGATCTTAGTCTCCAAAGACATAGTGTCTAGGAGAAAAGCCCTTTTACATCAAGCAGAAAGAAGGTAAGAACCTATGCTCGAAGCCATTTTGACCGCTTTGGTGTGGCTCGGAGGCGGCTATCTCTGCGGTGAGTTCATCATTCGCTGGAATCAACGCCACCTCCTCGGTGATCACGTGAGCCCGAAGAAGCTCGCGGTGGCCGATCGGCTCAATGCCGATTTGAGTCTCTACCGAGGCACCAAGGTCTCGTATTGGAGAGTGATTCTTGCTCTCATGGGACCGACCACAATTCCCAAGGCCGCTCTGCTGCGACTGTGCGGCGGGTCGGCCTAAACCCGAAACCCAGAACGAAAGAAGAGAAACGATGAGTGCACAATTCCTGTCCCTGCAGAAGGCGCGAGAGTCCGTTCAGGTCTGCCCTCCGATAGACACGCGGCTCAAACGTACCGAACTCCGCGAGCGTCAGCTTGCAGCCACGAGAACCGAACTTGTTTCGGTGCTTCCCGTCGAGGGAATGACCGGGCGTGAGGTGATCTCGCAACGTGTCGAGCTCCTGGAGCGCGTGATCGAGGACCCGACGTTCGAGGAACGCTATCCGTACCTCAACATGGAGGTGCTCGGCTGGCGCGACGAGCAAGGATTCCCAAGGCTCGCCCCGTTCGCGCTCGGCGATCCGACGTTTTCCATCGAAGCCGTCGCCAACGACTGGATGTCGATAGGCGAGAGCTGGGAAATCAACGTCACGCAATTTCCTTTGCCTATGGCGAGAATGTACAATGACATCCTCGCCAAGTTCCGGGATGAGTGCCGTGACGATGCTCGCAAGCAAAAGTTCTCCTCTAACATGATCTGGCGACGTAGCATCACTACTCGATTCACCGGTGTGATCCCGCAGTGGGTTCGCGGCAAGATCAAGGAAGCCACCAGCGATTTTTCCGTTTCGACTCCGCGAGTCGAGATCGAGAAGGTCGGCTGGCTACGGAAGCACGAGATCACGAAGACCAATGTCGCCTCCAACATCTTCCTCATCGCCGAGGTGGACAAGTGGGTGGTGAACAAGGAGGTCGTTCTGCGCCCAGACCCTTTGGTGGTCGGCTACAAAGCCGGTTGCCTCTGGTTCATCTGCTCGTTCGACGAGACTCCGCTGGAGAACTACGTCCGGATGGAGTTCACTGTCTGAACCGACCAGGCCAATGGCCGCGTACATCTAAAAACAAAATGGTGTACGCGGCTTTTCTTTTTCAAAATCTCAAAGAACAGACTTTGCGAAAATAAATTTTTTCAACTATTATTTACTGGTATTTGTTTTCGCAATTATCAGCGCGAATTTTTCCGAAGCGAGGGTGCGGCGGAATTCCTCCCCCCAACCTTCTCCTTCCGCCGCACCCGAGCGGAGCGGTCAGGAATTTTTCTCGAAAAGGGTTCTGACTTTCTCAAACAAACACCACCAAATTCAATCGGGTGGACCCTAGGAGATTCGAACTCCTGACCTCCTCATTGCAAATGAGGCGCTCTACCAGCTGAGCTAAGGGCCCGTTTGGATTTCTATTTAAGCTTGAAATGAATAAAAAATCAATTGTGGGATTTATTTTCTCTTGTGTGTTTATTGTACCAAGCTCGAACCTATTTTCAAAACAAATGATGTCGCACGC
>ERZ1292623.1394-Hain-H51-01um-R1-1394-length-23380-cov-4_pt1 | contig 18521 bp, 21 predicted proteins | sample MGYA00564398_ERZ1292623 | MGnify/ENA primary metagenome ERZ1292623 (study PRJEB36523, sample SAMEA6512633) | groundwater metagenome | collected 2019-01-07 | study: AquaDiva: Metagenomics assemblies of 32 groundwater samples | reverse complement strand
GAAATTTTAGTCGCTAAAATTGAAGAAGAAGCACGCTTGAAAGCAGAATCTAAATTGTCGGTAGATAGAAAGGGACAAATTGGAACGGGCGACAGATCGGAAAAAATTCGTACCTATAACTACTTACAAGACAGGATCACGGACCACCGCATAAAGGAGAACTGGCACAATATAGATGAAATTCTAGCGGGAAATATAGAAGATATTGCAAATGAATTAGAAGTTAGAGAAAAAGCGGGTACTTTGGGTGAGGGTGAGGAGTAAAAGATTCAGGCCAAAGTATTTCATTGATGAGCGAGCGACGAAAGGTCACCAATGCTCCTCAATGAAATACTTTGGCCATAATATATGGATGTTGTTGCGGGCAAACCCTCCCTTTGATACTATACGGCTTACCCCATTGGGGATTTTTTATGACAGGAACTAATACAAAAACAGTAGACATTGATCACCTTTCAAAAGCGGGGGTGCATTTTGGCCGTTCTCGCTCCAAGAGGCACCCTTCTTCGAAGGATTTTATTTTTGGCCATAAGGGAAGTGTAGAGATTTTTGATTTGGAAACCACTAAAACTCTTTTAGAAAGAGCTATGCAGATTGCTCACGAGATAGGGGAAAAAGGGGGACAGATTCTTGTGGTGGGAGGAAAGTCAGAAGCAAAAGGCGCAGTAAAGGACACAGCTTCTTCAGCGGGACTTCCATATGTTGCGGGAAGATTTATTGGGGGCACCCTTACAAATTTTGTAGAAATAAAGAAGAGAATTAACCGTTTAGAGAGTTTGTCTGAACAAAAAGAAAAAGGTGAACTTGCTAAATATACAAAAAAGGAACGCCTTTTAATTGACAGAGAAATTGATTCTTTAAGAGAAATGTTTGGAGGTATTTCTTCAATGAAATCTTTACCAAACCTAGTTTTTGTAGTAGATCCTAGAAAAGAGAATATTGCTGTACGCGAGGCAAATAATTTAGGAATTCCTGTAATGGCCCTAGCTTCCTCTGATTGTAATATGAAGGAACTTGCGTATCCCATTCCGGGCAACGATGCGACTGATGCAAGTATTAGGTTTATAACAGACAAGATAACCAATGCTTACAAAGAAGGTAGAAAGGTAACAGTAAAGGCATAAATTTTAAAAGAGTTCGGTATAATTAGCACATTATGATTTCAACTGAACAGGTAAAAGAATTAAGAGAGAAGACTGGTGTCTCAATAATGCAATGCAGAAAAGCATTGGAAGAAGCAGGCGGCGATATAGAAAAGGCGCTTATCCTTTTAAAAAAGAAAGGCGCAGATGTTGCTTCTAAAAAAAGTGATAGAACCCTTGGAGCAGGAGCAATACAGTCCTATATTCACGCCAACGGAACAGTGGGAGCAATAGTTGAACTCTCATCGGAAACAGACTTTGTTGCAAAAAATGAAGAATTTAAAAAAGCCGCTTATGACATTGCGATGCAAGTAGCTGCTACAAATCCCGAGTTTCTTTCAATGGATGATATTGGGGAACAAGACAAAGAGAAGGCTAGTGAGGCATTTACACCAGAGCTAGAAGGTAAGCCCGAAGACATGAAGGCAAAGATTATGGAAGGAAAACTTAAGAGCTACTTTAGTGAAAGAGTTTTGCTTGAGCAGTCTTTCATAAAAAATCAAGAAATTACCATAAGGGATTTGGTGAACTCACTAATACAGAAATTTGGTGAGAAAGTTGAAATCAGAAGATTTGTGAGATTCTCAACTGGAGACTAACATGATCACTTACATTTTTTACGGATCACTAATAGGCATGATTGGTATGCTTGCTGTAAAAATGTATGAAGTTAAAAGAAGACGCCGTAGCCTTGTTTATCATCTTTTTGTTCAGTTTGATGAATTTACACACGGCATATTAGCTAAAGTTTTGGGCTCAATTCGTTTTAGAAAAGAGAAAGTAGAGATTTTCTTAAAGAATGATCTTCGTGCAATCACTTATCAAACAATAGTTAAAATGATTGCTCATGGAAGGGGTGCATATGATAATATTCGGAAGTCTGCCCGCGGAGTTCAGAAATTAAAGGATAATCCCAAGGTTTCAGCATTCCTCCGTGATATTGAAGAGGCTAAAAAAGAAATTGGCGATAAACAGGGAGAAATAATAGAATAGTCAAACGCCACCTTAGCTCAGTTGGTAGAGCAATACTTTTGTAAAGTATAGGTCGTCGGTTCAAGCCCGACAGGTGGCTCCGAGTGAGGGTCGTGAGAAATAAATTTATCATGACCGAACGAGGACCAACCTGTATGTAATACAGGTGGCCCCAGTAATTAAATGACAAAAAAGATAAATAGAATCGATTTTAGCTCAGAAGAAATAAGAACCAAATATATAAAAGAGGTTATTGGTTTTTTTCAAAAGGAAAGAAATGAACTAATTGGCATTATAGCGGCTGGAGAGATTTTAGATTTTTTTCTAAATACAGCTGGCGAAGAGGTTTATAAAATGGCAATAGGGGATGCGAAAAAATTACTCAAGGAAAGAATGGAGGATTTAGAAATCAATTTAGATATCCTTTCTCCTAAATAGTGGCTCAAATACCCATATTCTGGTAGTGTTTTATCCTCTATGGATCCCGTTAGAAACCGCGGTCGCAGTTTAGTAGGTAAGCTAGCAGATAGCTTAGAATTTTATGTATAAAACACAACAAAACGACATTATAAAAAGTGAAAGACCGCGACCTGTTTCTAACGGGATGGATTATAGAAAAACCCCGTATTTTAAAGTTGGCAGGTCATCGGAGCTAGCGGGTTCCGACAGATTTTTGTATAAAATTTTTGAAATAGTTCCAGGGTTTTTGTCTTGGGGCACCATTGCTTTTTTATTGATTTGTTCATTTTATAAACCAATAATTGCCGCTTATTTCGTAATATTATTTGACCTTTACTGGTTACTAAAAACGGTTTATTTATCTAATCACAATTTGTATAACTGGAGAAGAATAAAAAATAGTTTAGCTTTGGATTGGTCTGAAAAGGTTTCTCATTTAAAGTATGAACACATTAGACATTTAGTCATATTTCCTTTTTACGAGGAATCCTTTGAGGTTGTTTCTGAAAGTGTTGAGAGCATTAAAAGAGCAAATTATGATCATAAAAAAATATTACTGGTTTTGGCATCCGAAGAGAGGGCTGGTGAGACAGCACAAAAAATTGGACAGGATGTAATAAAAAAATTTGAAAATGATTTTGGTGGTCTTTTGTTGACCACTCACCCTAAGGATTTGGAGGGGGAATTGGCTGGAAAAGGATCAAATATTTCTTTTGCTGCTGAAGTGGCTCGAAAAGATCTATTAGATAAGAATAATATTCCTTATGAAAATGTAATTGTCTCTGCGTTTGATATGGACACAGTAGTTTATAAAGATTATTTTCTTTGCCTAGTTTGGTACTTTTTAACAACAGAAAATCCCGAGAAAGCCTCTTTTCAGCCGGTTCCTATTTACAACAATAATATTTGGCAGACAGATCCAATTTCTCGCATTGCTGCTTTTTCGAATACTTTTTGGCAAATGATTCAGCAAGAGCGTCCAGAAAAATTAGTAACTTTTTCTTCGCACGCAGTGAGCTTCAAAGCGCTACTTAGTGTGAATTATTGGCAAACCAATATGGTGTCTGAAGACTCTAGGATCTTTTGGAATTTGTTTTTTGCAAACAACGGAAACTATCGCGTTGTTCCAATGGCCTATCCTGTTTCCATGGACGCTAATTTCGGCGGTTCTTTTTTTAAGACAATGAAAAATATTTATAAACAACACAGGAGATGGATGTGGGGAGCAGAAAATGTGCCTTATATTCTTTTGGGTTGTGTAAAAAATAAGAACATTTCTTTAAGAAAAAAAATTAGCCTAACGCTAGTTCAATTAGAAGGATATTGGTCTGCTGCCACAAACCCCCTCATAATTTTCCTTCTAGGATGGCTTCCTATTGTCTTAGGTGGTAAGTTTTTTAAAGAAACCGTGCTTTCATACAACCTTCCTGCGATGACAAGAAACTTGATGATAGGGGCTATGTTGGGGCTTATATCGCTTTCAATAATGTCTTACTCACTTTTACCGAAAGATATAAAAGGAAAGAAAATTACAAAAAAACAAAAATTTATTGCGGTCTTTCAATGGTTGATATTTCCGTTTACAATAATTATCTTCAGCTCATTACCTGCTCTCGATGCCCAAACAAGGCTCATGTTTGGAAAGTATATGGGTTTTTGGGTAACACCAAAATATAGAAAAAATGATTAGGCCAATGTCAAAAAAAAGAAGGATGATAATGCTAAGCACGCTTATTTTGATATTTTTTGTTGTAGGGCCAGTACTTTTGTTGATGGCATCTGGCTATTCTTTCAAAGAAATAATTTCTCTTACAAAAGTTAATTTACAAGGAACAGGCGGTATTTACGTTTCTGATATTGGAACTGATACCACTGTTTTTTTGGATAACAAAGAAGTTGGGCGCTCTTCATTTTTAGATAGATCTGTATTAGTTCAACAATTAAGTCCCAAAATTCATACCTTGAAAGTACAAAAACCCGGATTCAGGGAATGGACAAAAAAAGTATCTGTTCTACCCAAGAAGGTGACAGAAATTAATCCAGTTCTTATTGCAGAAAAAGTTTCTTTTGAAAAGATTAATGATAAAAATTCTATTAAATCTATTACAGAAGCATTTTCAAAAAAGACCGAAGAGGCAATCTCTACTTCTTCTGGAAAAATAGTTTTTGATAATGGAGGGATAGAAGTAAAGATTTTCAGTGAATTAGTGAAATTGAAATGGAGTGATATGGATGAAGTGCCTCAATTTATGTGTTTTTATGAAAGATGCGATGATTTTTTGAATATTTCTATTACAGAATCCGTAAAAGATGTTGAGTGGTTCAAAAATTCTTTTTATGCACTGGTAATTGTTTCTAATGACAGGGTTTATTTGGTTGAACTTGATTCTAGAGAGGGGAGAATAACCACTCTAGTTTTTACGGCCGCGGATTTTAAAGTAATAACCTTTAATAAACCGCAAGTTGTTTCTTGGAAAGGAAAGATTTACTTAAAGAGTGGTAATAATTTCTACTTATTAAATTTTGATCCGATATCAGTATAATTAACAACTAATGAAAAATTCATACAAAATACCACTAGACGAACAAAATAGGCTTTTATCAGAGCTTTCAAAAAGACAAGATGCAGAAAGTGTAAGAATAAAACGTTATCTTGCCATGCCCGATTTATCGAGGACCGAAGGAAGCCCTATAAACACAATGGTAGAGAGCGTGCTTGCTCGTCCAGAGTTTGATAATTTCGATGTAATAGAAACGCCTGAAGTGGTTCCAGCCAATATAAGTTTTGATTTATTTGATTTTCCATTAGATCACCCCGCTAGATCAAAATCAGATACTTATTATGTAGACCATAAAAATATACTACGCACTCACACCACAGTTATGTGGTATTACTATTTACAACAAAAAGATGTGAAGGAACGTATGGCAAAGGGTGAGGGCGTGGGCTGTTTCTCTTTCGGTAAAGTTTATCGTAAAGACGAAATTGATCGCCACCACATGAATGTATTTCATCAATTAGATGGATGGTATATTGCCCCCAAAGATAAAGAAGTAATTGGTAAAGAAGAACTTCAAAAAGTTTTAATGTCTATTGCAAAAGCAGTGTTTGGAGAATCAGTTGAGGGCAGATTTAATCCTGACACTTTTCCTTATACGGATCCGTCTCTTGAGATGGAAATAAATAAAAATGATAAGTGGACTGAAGTTTTGGGGTCTGGGGTTGTGAAGGGAAGTGTCTTAGAGAAATTTGGAATTGATTCTACAAAATGGAACGGTTGGGCATTCGGCTTTGGACTTGAAAGACTCGCAATAGTTTCTATGGAACTTCCCGACATAAGACTTTTATGGTCGGAAGACGAGCGTGTAAAGAAACAATTAATTTTAGGAAATAAATATAAGGAAGTAAGTAAATTTCCTCCAGTTGTAAGAGACATATCTTTTATTGTTGGAACAGATTTTATTTTGAATGATTATTTTGATGCAATTAGAGATATTGGAGGTGAAGAAGTAGAAGAAGTTCATCTCCTAGATAAATATGAAAATGCAGAAAAATTTGGCGCGGACAAAACAAGCTATACATTTAGAATTACATATAGAGATATGAACAGAACACTTACTAATGAAGAAGTAAACGCAATGCATTCAAAAATTGAGACAATGACTGAAAAAGATTACGAAGGTAAATTAAGACTCGTATAATATGGCCCCCATATACAGAATAGGGCTTTCGAAAAGCGAAATAAGCCAGAATGCTTTGGAAAAAAGCGGGTTAAAATTTTCTGTGGTAAGGCCTAGAGAAAAGATAGTATCTCTAGCCGAAAAGTTTCTTGGTGTTCCTTATAAGTTTGGTTCCAGTGTTTTAAATGATAGCCCTAATTCATTTGATTGTTCTTCGTTCACTGCTTATTTATATGTAGAGGCAGGTATAGCAATACCTAGAATTTGTAATGATCAATACAAATTTGGTGTTGACGCTTATGAAGCGGATGCAAAACCTGGAGATATAGCTTTTTTCAAAAGTAGCCGAACTGACATAGGGCCAGATGTTGTGGGGCATGAAGGACTATATATTGGAAATGGAGAAATTATTCATGCTGGTGGATTCAGTATGGGTTATGGCAAGGTTGTTAAAGAAAAAATTATTGAGTCTAAATATTATCAAACTGGTTTTATGGGATATAAGAGATTAATACTAGATGAATCAGAAAGATTTGTTATAGAAATCCCTGAGGATAGAATTGATTTAAGAAATAAAGATAGTCTTATAAAAGCAATTAACGATATACTGGATAAATAAAATGAAACTCGAAATTCCATACCACTCACAGTTTGATGAAATCACTATGCCGGAGTGGAAAAATAGGGGATGTGCAATAGCATGCTTAAAAATGTGTTTAGATTTTACAAAGCCAAACGAAATCCCAAGTATTGATAATTTAATAAAAGAAGGGGAATTAATTGGTGGTTATGTAGATAAAATCGGATGGAAACACGAAGCGGTTGTTCGTCTTGCCCATAACTATGGTGTAACGGCTTATCCGGAAGAGTTTAGGTCAATAAAGGTGGACATAAACTCAAAAACTTTTTCAGAAAATATTTTAGAGAAAGATTTAATCGATAGAGGGATACAAAGAATAAGAGACTCTATAGACAGGAAAGTAGCAGTAATCGTTTCAACATCTACAAAATTAGGGCCGCACCAAGTTGTTGTTGTGGGCTATGAAGATAATTTGGGAGCAACAACAGGTTTTTTTGTGAACGATCCAGACAATAGAAATAGTGAAAAAAAGGGCGTTTTTGTACCCATTTCTGAGTTTTTAAATAATTGGCGTAAATTTGCCATTTTTGTCGGCTAGTTAAGCCATATTTTTCCACTTTTTATGCTTTATTTTTAGGTGTCAATTTGCTATAATTTGAGTATAAATGGTATCCAAAAGTAAGAAAGATAAGGATGAAAACAAGGCCTCTTCCAAGGGGTCTTATAGCGCGGCCGATATTACCGTTCTAGAGGGCTTAGAGCCCGTTAGAAAGCGTCCAGGTATGTACATTGGTACAACAGGCCCCGACGGTCTGCACCACCTTATCTGGGAGATTTTTGACAATGGAAGGGATGAGGCCATGGGAGGATTCGCCAATGATATTGAAGTCGTTCTTCTTCCGGGGAACAGGATTCGTATAGTTGATAATGGTCGCGGCATTCCTGTTGATACCCATAAACAAACAAAAGTTTCAGCCCTAGAAACTATCATGACCACGCTTCATGCTGGAGGAAAATTTGGCGGGGAAGGTTATAAAGTATCTGGAGGTTTGCACGGAGTAGGGGCTTCGGTTGTGAATGCACTTTCTGATTTTATGACCGTGATTGTTCACCGTGATGGAGGAAAGTATTTTCAAGAATATTCCAAGGGCAAGAAAAAAGCAGCAGTTAAAAAACTTGGAGCCTCAAAAGAGCATGGAACTATAGTTACTTTTTCTCCAGACCCAGAAATATTTCAAGAGATTATTTTTGAGTTTAATAGAATAGTGCAGCATTTACGCCAACAAGCGTATTTAGTAAAGGGCCTAAGGATTTCAATTATTGATGCTAGAGAGTGGGATGGAAAAATTCCTACTGATGAAGTTTTTTATTTAAGGGAGCTTGACTTAGATGTGTCATCACAAACTTTTTATTTTGAAGGTGGTCTTTATTCACTTGTTCGTTTCCAAAACTCTTTCCAAAAACCGGTTCACAAAAATATTTTTTATGTTGAAAAGAAAACAAACGAATATGAGTCTGTAGAAGTTGCTTTGCAATATGTTGATGATATAAGTTCTCGCATCTTACCGTTTGCAAACAATATTTATAACGGTGAAGGAGGTACTCATGTAACAGGCTTTAAGACGGCCCTTACCAGAACTTTAAACACGTATGCTAAAAAGGGAAATGGATCTAAAGATGAAGATAATTTTACGGGGGATGATGTTTTAGAAGGATTGACTGCAGTTATATCGGTGAAACTTCGCGAGGTGCAATTTGAAGGTCAAACAAAAGCAAAGCTTGGCACCGTTGAGGCACGGGCCGCGGTAGAGAGTGTTTTTGGAGACGCTTTTTCTGCATTCTTAGAAGAACATCCTGAAGACGGGAGAGCGATAATGGGCAAGGTTCTTTTGGCAATGCGCGCTCGTAAAGCAGCGAAAGCAGCAAAAGATTCCGTGCTACGTAAGGGTGCATTTGAAGGGATGACTCTTCCCGGGAAATTGGCTGATTGCCAATCATCTTCTGCAGAAGAATCGGAGCTTTTTGTTGTAGAGGGAGATTCAGCTGGTGGTACTGCAAAGATGGGAAGAGACAGAAGAATTCAAGCCATCCTACCTTTGCGTGGAAAAATTTTGAATATTGAAAGGGCGCGCTTGGACAGAATGCTCGGGTCTGAGCAAATAAAGAATTTGGTGGTAGCACTAGGAACCGCGATAGGAGACACATTTGATATTTCTAAGCTTCGTTATCACAAAATAATTTTGGCAACAGATGCTGATGTTGACGGTGCCCACATTCGCACACTTCTCTTGACACTGCTTTATAGATTTTTCCGTCCACTAATTGATGCGGGTTATGTTTATATTGCTCAACCACCTTTATATAAAATTAAGATAGGAAAAGAAATAACATACGTTCATTCTCCAGAAGAAAAAGATAAAATCATTGGAAAAAATAACACAGCAGAAATAGAGGAAACCTCTGAATCGTTAAGTGATGAAGAGGTTGAAGAAGAAACAGTTGGCAAGGAAGCAAAGAAACCAAAAATTTCGATTCAGCGTTATAAAGGTTTGGGAGAAATGAACTCTGATGAACTTTGGGAAACCACAATGGATCCTGCACGGAGAATTTTGAAACAAGTGAATATTCAAGATGCACAAGAAGCGGACAAGGTGTTTGATATTTTAATGGGAACGGATGTACCAGCTAGAAAATCATTCATACAGTCAAACGCAAAATTGGCAAATCTAGATATTTAGTGCAATATTCTCTCTTGGAAACTTTAACGAGGAGTGTGAATGTCAGATAAGGGGTTAGCAAAGCAAGAAAAAAATAAGGAAATCCTGTTTTGTACTTGTGATGTAGATCCTGATGAACCCCATCAAAGCACTTGTCCGTTCAATGAACCTCAGTTAAAGAAAAAAGATGTTACCGAGTAGGCGACATCTTTTTTTGTGCACATTTTTATCAATAAATTGGTTGTATTATGTATGTAGAAACACTTACCGGAGACAACCAATGACAGTCTATTGTGGTAGGTGTAAGAAACATATCGGAGAGATTTTTCCTTATGACAGAGAAGGATTGATCCCAGACATCTGTCATGAATGTAAGAAAATCATGGTACAGGAGGTATTGGTAGAGGAAAGAGAAAGAGAAAAAACCCCACAAGAATTCCGTTGGTAGTTTTACACAAAAAATATAGGGACCCCAAAAATGGGGTCCCTATTTTTCCAACCTCAATCCTACTGGACCTCAACCTTGACGAAGATGTCCGCTGGGTACCACTTTCCATCTTCAAGCTTGATTGCCCAGAAGGCGTCGTCGGTTCCGGCGATGTGTGCAATCTTCGTGCTTTGGACGGTGTGCGCAGAAGCGGTGGGAATTCTTGCCAACCTTACCAGGGTTCCTGCCGTGAAATGAGGACCATATTCAACGCAGAATCTACGTTCTCCTATCGTTGGAACAACTGCCATCGTTACCATCGGTGATGTCCTCATCAGTAAAGGTTTGGACTAAGAAAGATAGCGTATTAATAGAAAATTTACAAGTTTACTTTTTATCTGCAATTTCTTTTTTGAGGTGTTCTATAAAACTATCAATTGTTTTTTCACCAAGTTTTCCACTATCACGAGATTCTATTGAAAGATTATTTGACTCAACTTCTTTATCACCAATTACAAGCATATAATTTACTTTTTCAGTTTTTGCATTTCTGACTTTTTTTCCAAGAGTTTCGTTTGAGTCATCTAGTTCTGCACGAATTCCTGCATTCATTAAATTATCAAAAACATTTTTTGCATATTCTTTATGCGTGTCGGCAACAGTTAAAATTTTGGCTTGTACAGGAGAGAGCCAAAGAGGGAAGGCGCCAGCGTATTTTTCTATAAGGAGAGCCATGGTGCGTCCAATGGAACCAATTGAAGAGCGGTGTACCACAAATGCGCGATGCTCTTTTCCATCCTCGCCAATGTAATTCATATTAAATCTTTCTGGCATACAAAAATCATATTGCACAGTGAATGCAGTGTCCTCTTTTCCGTTTGCGTTTTTCATTTGAACATCAATCTTTGGTCCGTAAAAAGCTGCATCACCCGCCACCTCTTCAAATTTATAGTCTTTATTTTTTAGAAACTTTCTCATCAAATCCTCACTCTTATCCCACGCATCATTATTTGTCCCGTATTTTTCCGGATTGTTTCTGTCGCCAAGCGAGAGTTTATACCAATAATCTTTTCCATATTCCAAACCAAAAATACCATTTGCGTATTCAACCAGCTCTAATGCTTTTCCAATTTCCTCCACTGCTTGTTCTTCCGATGCGCAAACTATATGAGCATCTGAAAGACAGAATTCGCGAGTGCGGATTAAGCCCATTAATTCACCCGATTGCTCGTATCTATAAAGTTTTGCAAGTTCTGCAATTCTCATTGGTAGTTCACGATATGAGCGTGGTTTTGAAAGATAAAGTTGGAAGTGGTGTGGGCATGTCATTGGGCGAAGCATGTATTCGTCGTCTTCAATAACAATTGGCGCATACATAGAATCCTTGTAGTAAGGGTAGTGCCCAGATTTTTTGTAAAGCTCTAAGCGAGCGATGTCTGGAGTTATCACATGTAAATACCCACGTTTTATTTCTTCATCTACAATAAATCTCTCAAGTTCGCGCCTTATGGCTGCACCTTTCGGCAAATACATAGGTAAACCCTTACCGACAGTTTCGTCAATTATATAAAGCCCCAATTCCTTGCCTAGGTTTTTGTGATCTCTTTCGTCCATAGAATCCTATATTACAACGCTTTTATTTTTTCTGCGATGAGAGATTTTTCGCCATTTCGTTCTGTGATTTTACCGAGCACAATGATACAAGTATCTGGCGTTAAAAATTGTTTGTATTCAATGAATGTTCTAGGGAAAACAACCATTTCAATTTCTCCACTCAAATCTGCAATTTTTGTAAACGCCATCATTTCACCTTTTTTCGTACTTATTTCTCTTACTCTTTCTATAATGCAGCCGATTGTTATTTGAGTATTTGCTCTTACATCAAAAGCTTTTTTAATATTCATATCACGTTTTTCTAATTTCTCTTTGTATTTATCAAGCGGATGTCCAGAAATATAAAGTCCCAATAATTCTTTTTCCCAAGCAAGTTTTTCGTCCATTGTAGCTTCAATGCTTTCAGCCATTTTTACTGTATTTTGTCCTTCCATTCCACCAAAAAGCGAATCGTGAGTATCTCCAACACTTACTTTTTCCTTATGAAAATTTAATAATGTTTCGAGGTTTGCAAACAGTTGACCTCTTTCACCAAAATCATCTAACGCCCCCGCTTTTATAAGAGACTCAAGAGATTTCTTATTCAAATTTTTATCGGTGATACGAGACAAGAAATCTGAAAGAGAAGTAAATTTTCCAGCACGTTTTCTTTCGTGCACTATGGCTTTTGCAATACCTTCGCCGAAGTTTTTTATTGTTGTTAAGCCAAACCTAATCTCATCAGCATTTTTACCTTCGGGGTCTCTTACCACAGTAAATCCAGCAAACGATTCGTTTACTGATGGGGGTAAAACTGGAATTTTCATTTTTTTACACTCCTCAATATATTTAGCAATTGTTTCTGTATCGCCAGATTCTGCAGTGAGAATGGCTGACATATAAATAGCAGGGAAGTTAGCTTTGAAATAGGCAGTTTGATAGGCGAGGCGTCCGTAGGAAGCAGAGTGTGCCTTGTTAAAGCCGTATGCAGCAAAAGGTTCTATCCACGTCCAAAGTTCCTGTGCTTTTTTGAGTGACCACTTGCTGTGCGTTACACACCCCTCAATAAATTTTTCTTTTTGTGCTGCCATTTCTGCAGGAATTTTTTTACCAACAGCCTTGCGGAATTTATCTAGTTCACCCCATGTATATCCAGCAATGTCTTTTGCAATCATCAAAAGGTCGTCTTGATAAACCAAAATTCCATAAGTTCTTTCCAAAATATGTTCAAGGGAAGGATCAAGATAAGAAATTAATTTTTTATTGTGTTTTCTTTTTATGAAATCAGGAATGAATTGCATAGGCCCTGGGCGGTAGAGCGCCACCATAGCGTTTATGTCGTGAATGGTTGTGGGCTTTAAATCAATAAGAAATCTTGTCATTCCGGAGCCGTTTAATTGGAATGTTCCTTCTGTTTCTCCCACAGCAAGCATTCTGAAAGTTTTTTTATCATCTAATGGAACTAATTCTGGATCTATAATTTTTCCTTCAATTGCACGAATTCTATCTACTGTATCAGCAAGAATTGAGAGGTTACGAAGTCCAAGAAAATCAAACTTTAGAAGTCCAGCTTCTTCAATCGAGTACATGTCATATTGAGTAATAAGTTTCTCATCTCCCTTAGTATCAAATTGAAGGGGTGTGTAATCAGTGATTGGAGTGGGGGACATCACAACCCCCGCAGCGTGCACAGAAATGTGGCGAGCATTTCCTTCTATCTTTTTAGACATATCTATAATGCGTTTTACATCACGGTCATTTTCATATTTTTCTTTGAGTTCCGGCACCATTCCAAACGCATGCTCGAGCGTCATTGGAAAGCCCTGTGAGCCCATTGGAATTAATTTTGAAATTTCATCACCCTTTCCGTATTCATAGCCGAGTGCACGCGAAACATCTCGCACTACACCGCGCGCCATCATTGTTCCGAAAGTACCAATTTGCGCCACCTTATCAGCGCCATATTTTTTTCGAGCATATTCAATAACTTCATCCCTTCTGTTATCAGCGAAATCCATATCAATGTCGGGAGGAAGGGGGCGGTCTGGGTTTAGGAATCTTTCAAATGGTAGCGCATATTCAATTGGGTTTATATTTGTAATTTGCGCAAGGTAAGTACACATAGAACCTGCAACAGAACCTCTAATGTTAGTCAAAATTCCATTTTCATGAGCAAAACGGAGTAAATCTCCCACAACCAAGAAATAAGGAGAAAATCCTTTTGTTTTTATAATTCCCAACTCATATTCAATTCTGGTTTTTATTTCTTCGGTTAATTCTATATTCCTAATGGGAAGTCCGTCGTAAACCATTTTTCTAAACTCTGCATCAAAAGTAGAATTTTTTGGTATTTCAATATGCGGAAATACCCACTTTCCAAGCTCCAATTCAAGAGAGCATCTTTCAGTGATCTTTGAGTTATTGATGAGTGCCTCGGGGAAATCACTAAATTTTTTTTCAAAATCTTCTGAAGATAAAAAGGAGAAGTTTTCTTCCTCATCAGTCACACTCTCATCGAATCTGTCGTTTGATTGTTGCACCATAAGTACAGTGTCCCTTGCAGGTTTGTCTTCGGGATCTAAATAATAGATATCATGTGAAGCCACAATTGGCACATCAAATTTCTTTGCAAAATCTCTGACTATGGCCATATGGGTATTGTGCCCAGACAATTCTTCATGAATTGTAATTTCTATAAACACATTCTTTGGACCAAAAGTATCTAAATAAAATTTTAAAGCTTTTTCTGCTTTCTCTAAATCATTTCTTCTCAATGCTTTTCCTATTTCTCCACCGAGCGCGGGGATAATTGCGATAAGACCTTCGTGATAATTTTGAAGTAATTCATTGTCAATACGAGGCTTGTAGTAAAAACCTTCCAGATGGCTTTTGGTTACAAGTTGAATTAAGTTTTTGTATCCAATTAAGTTTTCTACAAGAAGAACAAGGCGATCACGAGTATGATCAACACCCGCTTGCTTGTCGTTTCTCGTGCGCACTGCTTTATAAAAATCAACTCCAATAATTGGTTTAATTCCTTTTTCTTTACATTCTTTATAAAACTCAATTGCGCCATATAAATTTCCTGAATCAGTTAAAGCAAGGGCGGGCATATCATTTTTTTTAGCCCTTGCAACCAAGTCGGGGATTTTTGGTAGCGCTTGTAGTAGCGAATAGTGACTATGTGTATGTAGATGTGAAAACTTAGACATAGCTGAATTATACTCAAACATCTGCAATCCACAGGTTTGACACTGGTAAATTTAAATGCTTAAGTTGCGGTAGAAACCTTTACTGGGGGAGCAAATGGCCGTCAAACCCGAAAGAATTTCTGTGTCCTACTTCAGAGCGAACTTGCCTATGATTCTGACTCGGGTAAGTTTTCTGAATGAGTCGTTTATCATCATGAAGCACGGAAAGCCGTATGCGGTTGTTAGGCCATCAAATGGTGGGGGTGGTTCTAAGACATCAGATGTTCCAACCGAGGCCCCAGTTAAAAGCGCCGTCTAACGACGGCGCTTTAGTTTTATGTAAAATACAAAGGTGAAAAAATCTGCTAAATATGTTGTTGGAATTGATGAGGCTGGCAGGGGACCACTTGCGGGGCCGGTTGCGGTTGGTACTGTAAAAATTGAAAAGGGTTTTAATAAAAAGTTTTTTGGAGGAATTAAAGACTCTAAAAAACTAACTGAAAATGAACGAAACAAGTGGTTTGAATTGGCTAAAAGTGCCCAAAAAAGAGGGAGGCTCCATTTTTCTGTTTCTTTAGTTTCAAACATTGTCATTGATAAACATGGAATAAGTAAGGCCATAAAAATTGGTATAAAGAAAAATTTATTGAAACTTTATGTTTCCCCAAAAGACTCTTACATTTTATTAGATGGTTTGTTGAAGGCGCCAATTGAATACAAAAATCAATTAACAATAATTAAAGGAGACGAGAAGGTGCCAGTTATTTCATTAGCTTCAATTGTTGCGAAAGTTACTCGCGATAGGTATATGGCAAATTTAGCTAAAAAATATCCTCAATATGGCTTTGAACAACACAAGGGTTATGTAACAGAAATCCATAGAAAGGCTATAAAAAAACACGGAGCGACCCCGACGCATCGAAGAACTTTTCTAAAAAATATAATTTGAATTATTGGGCGATATTGACAAAAACAGTAAATAGTGTATTATTATTAGCAGAAAGTTTGGAAACTCCAGACTCAAGTCTTCAGAGGATAGGGGCTAAAGATGGCCAAAAGTCATTATGCTGGGCTCTTCATTTATCAAGAAGGTGAAGAGGGGTTCGAGTATCTTGTCGTTGAGTATGACTCGGGGGATGGAAAACAAATAAAGGTCCCCGGCGGAACAAACAACGATCATCCTGGAGAACCTCTTTTCGGGAAAGATGGGACACTTTGTCGTGAGGGTAAGGTAGAGACGGGACTTATTGTTCCGTCCGATCTTACCGACTCTGACATTGTTTTTGTCGACCCCAAAAGGGATCACGATAAAATTTTTGTCGCAGTACCATTTGAGCGGTGTTTGGGAAAACTTCGCACCACCGAATTGAATGACGAAGGAGATCTTCTGTCGCCACCATTCTGGCGTACGGCAAGGGAGCTTCTGGTGCGTGTCGAAGACGGCGGTCTGTTTTGGACACATCGCGAAGCTTTGAAGGCCACAGAAGAGCGCCTTACCAAAAAGGCACATGCGTAAGCCCCAAGGGCGTTCGTGACGATATGTCACGAACGCCCTTTACTTTTATCTCAATTTTTGTACTATTACTCCACTATGGTTGTAAGAATGAGGCATAACAGGGGTCAAACCGGCTCCCGTCGTAGCCACCACAAACTAGAAAAGCCAAGACTGGGTAAAGACCAAGATGGTGTTATTCATATGCGACACAGAATGAATCCAACTACTGGAAAGTATAAAGGGCGTGTTATTATTGATATAGCAGGAAAAAAGGCAGCCAAAATGGCTCGCCAAAAAGCAAAAGCAACAGAAAATAAATAATGGTTCGACAAGCTCACCACATAGCATGTAAGCATAAATAAAATGGACGACACAAAAAAATAAAATAGATAGTGCGTGTGCGCCCCCCACTAGCAAGTTAGTGGGGGGAGGGCAACCCTAAAAACTTTTAAAAAAGTTTAAGGGCAAGGTTAGTTCTTTAAACAATGGCAAACAGACACCTCTCGAGATCAATAGTCCTACAATCACTCTTTGAATGGGATTTTTTTGATACTAAAACAGCAAAAATTAAAGAAGTGGTTGAAAGAAATGCTGTGGAATTTGCTCCCGGTATGAAGGATCTTTCCTTTGCAGAATTTTTAGCGACAGAGGTTGTAAAAAAGAAGACCGATTTAGATACAATAATAGAAAAGGCGGCCCCCGATTGGCCAATAGATAAAATAAACGGAGTAGACAGGAATGTTTTGCGTATTGGGTTGTGTGAGCTCTTGTTTTCAGACAGAGAAGAAGTGCCACCAAAAGTTGCAATAAATGAAGCAATAGAATTGGCAAAAACATTTGGAGGAGAGACCTCTGGCAAGTTTGTAAATGGTGTACTGGGCGCAGTTTATAAAGAGCTAGGAGAACCGGGAAAAGATCAGCAATCTACAAAAGGTATAAAAGGAAAGAAAAATAGTTTGGATGATGAGCACATACCACTTGAAGAGTTGGGTGGAGCTGTTGTGTACGCCATAGATGGAGAAAAAATATATGTTGCTCTTGTTCATGATGTTTTTGGACACTGGACCCTTTCAAAAGGAAAATTAAATGTTGGAGAGGATGTTAAAGAAGGGACAAAAAGAGAGATAAAAGAGGAGATAAATTTAGATATTGAGATAGAGGACGATTTAGGAAAAAATGAATATATTGCTTATCATCCAGAAAAAGGAAAGCTTAGAAAAAGAGTTCATTATTTTCTAGCAAAGGCTAATTTTGAACCCCTAAAACTTGAATCAAGTGGAGGATTGGACGACGCAAGATGGTTTACAGTAGTCGACATTGTCGATCTTAATTTTTATGATGATGTATTACCACTTATGACTAAGGCAGTGACCATTCTTGCAGAAAGACATAATAAAAAGTAGTATTTTGCCCAACATGGCAGACATAAATTACAGTCAGTTAGAAAATAGTATAGGGATAACGTTTAAAGATATTAATCTTTTAAAACAAGCCCTAACCCATCGCTCGTATCTAAATGAAAACAAAGACATTTCTTGGGGGCACAACGAGAGGTTAGAATTTTTAGGAGACGCTGTTTTGGAACTCATTATCACCGACTACCTTTTTAAAACTTATCCTGATTATGATGAGGGTAAAATGACGACGCTTCGCGCAGCACTAGTTAGGGCAGATACTCTGTCAGATATTGCGATTGACATGCAATTAGGAGATTACCTTTTGCTTTCTAGAGGCGAAGCGAAAGATTTGGGTAGAGCTAGGCAGTATATTTTGGCAAATACAACAGAATCTGTTTTGGGAGCGATTTATTTAGACCAAGGATATGAATCTGCAGAAAAGACAGTTCACAAATATTTAGTGCCCAAAATTGAAATAATAATGCGTGAAGGTTTGGCGGTAGATCCTAAAAGTAAATTTCAGACTCTCGCACAAGAGCATTTTGGTATTACTCCATCATATAGAACCATGAAAGAATCAGGACCAGACCACGATAAACATTTTACTGTGGGTGTTTATTTGAAAGACGAACTTATTGCTAGCGGAGAGGGGGATTCAAAACAAATCGCAGAACAGAATGCAGCGAAGTCGGCTCTTATAGAAAAGGGTTTTTAAAAAGCGCTCGCTAATAGTTTCGGCGAACGTGCATAAAACCCCCAGCGGGGGTTTTTGCTATGCTCATCTCGCCAGAGTCAAAAGCTTCGCAGATTGACTCACCATGCTGGCTCGATTCCGCAATGTTCGGCGAAACTACCAGCTCGCTTTAA
>ERZ1292623.1309-Hain-H51-01um-R1-1309-length-24219-cov-13_pt1 | contig 18527 bp, 30 predicted proteins | sample MGYA00564398_ERZ1292623 | MGnify/ENA primary metagenome ERZ1292623 (study PRJEB36523, sample SAMEA6512633) | groundwater metagenome | collected 2019-01-07 | study: AquaDiva: Metagenomics assemblies of 32 groundwater samples | reverse complement strand
AAAGGGGGTGAATAGCAGTAAGTATTTACCTATTAGTAAGGTGCTAATAGAGGTTACCTAACAATTTAGAGGAGGTTTAACAATGTTAAGCCCCTCCAAACATGGGAGGGTTTTAGTTATAGATGAAGATGGTATGTTTCTAATTCCTACAACCTCAGCAAATGCTAGAAGGTTGTTAAAAGAAAAGAAGGCAAGAATAGAAACATACAAACCATTTACAATCAAATTAACTAAAACTATCTCAAATTTAGATGTCCAGGGGAGGATAAAAAATATGAAGATTCAAAATTTGCATGAATTTTTTGCGGAGCCAAAACCAGTGTATATTCAGAATACATCAGAACCAATCGGAGTTCTTAGTCTTGAGTTTAAGAGTCAAGATGGTGATGTAATTCCTTTTAAAGTTCCAGCTAATCGTAATCCAATCAATCTTACAAATGTTGTTGATTTTGAAATTATTAAAAGAAGTGCAATTTTTAAGAGATTTTTGCAACCAACGCCTTTTGGGCCGTCTAAACTGCAAATTTTAAGTGAGCCCGAATACATAACTTTTTATGAAAAAAGGCGGAGGGATTTAGGTGTTAAATCTTCGAATCAAGTTATGCAACAGGCGGAAGAAGATGCAGCTAAATTTAATATTTCTTACGAAACAAAAGAAAAGATAGTTCCAGAAAGAGAAGCAATGACAATGGACCAATTAAGAGGAGTTGGGGATAATGATATTCCAGAAGTTATTCCGAAAGTTGTTTCTATATGTCTCCAACTTGACCCAGAAAATGCTAATCCGCTTTCCCCAAGAGAGGCTTTAGATACTTTGAGTTCATTGAACTTAAAGTTAATAGATTTAGATTATATTATAGGTCATACATATGACCACATAAGAAAAGAAAATGTTGTTATAAGGAAGTGGGCAATTCAAAGGCAATTAGATTTTGGTAATCAGGAAAATAGCGGGATAATAACAGAAGAAGTTGCGGTAGGGAAAAAGAAGAGGGGAAGAAAACCTAAGAAAGTAGAGGGATAGAATTGACCGAGCCGTATTCTTTTAGTCAGTCTATAACTTTAAATTCATTTGAAGAGCGAACGGTATCGTATACGATACCGTTCGTAGATATTTGGAAATTTTCTTTTTGGGTAGTATCTCCCGCAAGTTACAATTATAAAATTTTATATGACGGGTGTGTAACAGAAGAAAAATTAGTTAAGGCTAATCCTATTCCTATATTGTGGGCATATTCAGATAAAAAAATAGATAATGTAGATTCCGTGAATGTTTGGTTTAAGAATTTAACAGATAAGCCCGCTCCATTTTATTTATCATTTTGTTCTGTTTCTCATAATTTTAATTGCAAGAAATTGAAATATTTGATTGTTAGAGAGTAGGGAGCATAAATGAATTATTTTAAGAAAACCATAAAAGTTAAGTTAGCAACAAGTGAAAGTTATACTTTAATTGATGATTTACACGATACCCCTTTTCAGAATTTGACTGTTTGGATACGGCCGATGAGTAATGTTACTTATACTTATTCTGTTGATTACGGGGGTAAAGTTCAAAATAGTGGTTCAGCAATAGCTGGTGCTTTGACTACATATAATGATAGTCAAGTATTTCCTCCAAATCAACCAAATGCAAATTGGTCAGAACATTCTGATGGTGATTATTACGTAGTTGGGTTGCCCGTAAATGTTATATTTACTAATACTGGAGTTTCGGCAGTTTTTCTTTGTTCAATTTTGTCAGAGACTAAGAGTCAGGTGATATAGATGTGGTTGAATTTACAACAAATGCGACTAGAATTGCTCAGCTTTGCTATTATGATGAGTCTCTTAATAGTTGGATTCCAGTAAGTAGTGGCGACCCATTACCAGTTTCAGGGGTTGTTAGTATAACTGGTGGTGGAAGCAGCGGAACAATAGAAGCTGTTGTAGTCGAACATGCTATAGATACTTCTGATTATGATTTAAACTCTTCGGCTTTTTCTTTTAGTACTAATATAATATATGATTATATTTTAGATAGTTTAGAGTTGAATTTTACATCCGAAGCTTTTAAAACAGTTACTATTAGCAGTTCGGATGGAACAATTCTTTGGGGTGGTAGTTTAGACACCTCTTTAAACAATTTAGGATATAATACACCTGCCAAGAGCATTAACCTTTTATTCAATCAAGCCTTCAATGCAAATGAGAATATAACTGTAGGGGTTACTCAGACAACAATTCCTTGTTTAATGGACTGTGTTTTGAAAATTAAACGAGGTTCGGCTTTATCTCCTGAAGGTATTAAGTTTTTAGACCCAGATAATTCAGCTTATGGAATAGCTAGAGTCGGGAATAGGCCACGAGTATCTAGTGTTGATTATACAATTGATATAGCAACAGGGAATATTGCCAATCATACAGTATTACGCGGATTTGGTGAAAGAGAAAGTGTAGCAGTTGTAACAAACGGAGATGATGTATGGAGAGGGACAAATACAACAATACCTATTCCGAGTTCAGCTGGGGAACAGATGACTATAGTTTCTTCAAGTCCGCAGGATTCGTCAGCAAATACTGGAGTTAGAGCAGTTGAAATACATTATTTAGATTCGACAGGGAATGTCCAAATAGAGAATATTTTTTTAAATGGAACTACGACTATAAATACTATGGCAACAAATATTACATTTGTGAATGAATTACATGCTACTGATGTTGGAACCAACGGGGTAGCTGTGGGGGATATTACTATATATAAAATAGGAGAAGCTACAAGAGTATATAATCTAATAAAAGCTGGCGGAAATATGTCGTTGTCGTGTATTAGGAAGATTCCTTCCGGTATGAAATATTTTATTTCTAGTTTTTCAGCATCATGCACAGGAAATAAACCCACAGCAGTAAGGCTAAGAAGTACCAGTCATGAAACGACTGTATATGATTCGTCTAATCCTGTTTTCCTTTTTAAGGATAGTGCGTATTTGGGAGAAGCATCTGATAGTAAATCTTATTTACCGCCTATTTTTATTCCTGGAGGAACTGTGATTAAAGCTACGGTTTGGGCTACACAAGCTGGTGGAAATGTTTCTGCAGCATTTAATGGATGGTATGAGCCAGCATGAAGCAGATTATAAACGGAGTAGAAAGAAGTGTAGTAACAGCGGATAATCTTAGCGATTTTAAGGCTAGTGATATTGATGATACTTCTAATCCTTCATTTTATGGATTTTTAAATAAAGGGGGAAGTTATTATATATTGAGGATGGATTCATCTGCAAATACGTTTAGGTATTTTAGAGATAGTAGTAATTATGAAGGTGGATGGGTAGATAGAAAAAATAAGAGCTATCAAATTTACAGTATTGTATTTTGAAAATTTAACGAGAGGAGATGAATTATGGCAATACGAGATGATTTTTCAGTATCGAGTGATGGATCTATACGTTATGTTGGAGTTGGGGAGAATTATACTGTTATACAGCTTCACAGGTGGTTAGGGGATTTAATGGATGATGCACAAGCAGCAGGTAATGATATATTAGATATTACCGACGCAACAGCATCTGAGCGTTCCACCGACAATATTGTAACCTTAAAAACGCCCTATAATATAGACGATGAGGCTTCAAAGCATTTGTATGATGGTTCTGTTATTCAGGATAATGGAAATACAATATATGATGGAATACTCGTATTCGCTAATGTGGGGGCGTATCTGTATGTATTCCAAAATGGAAGTGTTCTTTCTCCTAATTTTTGGACAATCGGTCTTAATGCAGATGCTACTAACGGTATATCTCATAGGTTCATGATTAAAGTTAGGTCTGGTGGAACTGATATAGATGGAAGGAGATTGATAGGGATTACTAGAGAATTTGGAAGTACGTATTCAGAGTTTAAGATTAATGGAACATCTCGTGGCAATAACGTCATGGCATTAACTTATGCTACAGATTTGAATAACCAAACAGCAGAAGCGACCGTTAATGGTTACATTACAATTACCAATACGGAAGGATACCGAGGATTAGATGTTGATAATAACACTGTAAATGAATATTACTATTCTGAATGGAACAAGGCTACTTACACAATAAATCAATTTTATGAAAGGGAGAAGTGGTTATCTAGAAGAGGAACAGCTGAATCGGCTTATACCGATAGTTCAGCAGCAAATTTTGCAGTAGGTAATGCAACTATAACCGGACAAGCGCAGTCGTTTGTAAATGGGTCGAATGGTGTATATCTTACTAGGGCTTTTACAAGACTTAGAAAAGTAGGAAGTCCTACAGGAAATATAGTAGCTAAGTTATATACACATTCTGGTACTTACGGTACGAGTTCTGTTCCGACTGGTGGTGCTTTATCAACATCTAATAACATAGATGTATCTAAATTGACTACAATTTATCAGGAAGTAGAGTTTGGATTTTATACTCAGTATTTGATGACTGCAAGTACTAACTATGTAGTAGCTTTTGAATATAGTGCTGGAAATGGTTCTAATTATGTTCAAGTAGGTGGGGTAACTACATCTGGGCATGGTGGAAATAGATCAGAAAATACTGGTGCTTGGGCTGCAACAGCAACGGACGATTTGAATTTTCAGGTGTATGCTTCTCCTAAATTATATGGAATTTCTGGGGAAAAGTTTAGGGGTATTACACATGAACTTGGATTGACAACCCCAAGATCGGGTGATTTTAATGCAACCGAATTAGTATCTTGGGGATCTGATTCTACGGGGGTAATGGTTGCTATCGATAGCAGTAATAGTGGAACAAAGATGTGGATACAGTTATTAAGAGGGACAGCACCTTCAAGTCATTTGTTAACTGGGTCAACTTCTGGCGCTACAGCAACTCATTCGGGAACTACAACGGAAAGGACTTTATCGTTCCCATTCTGTGGTGCGTCTACTGGGTCAGCTATCATAGGTTCTTATGGATTTGGTATAGAGACTAATGATTTAAGTGCAAGTGACAAGTTGTTTGACTTGACAAACACGCAGAGGACTCCACCTAATAACGTCACCTTTACAGTTGGTGGACTTGTAATTGGGGAAGACAGATTACTTGTTACTTGGAATGATGGTGGAAATATTGATGAAAATCAATTTACTCTTGATGCAACATATTCTGGTGGGACAGTTACGTCTATTCAGGTAAGTCCAGCAATCCCTTCTGACACAGCTTCGACGGGAACAATTAGAGTACAATGTAATAGTGGTATATATAAGAGAATTAGTTATACGTCATGGACAGGGGATATTTTCACTATTGAAAGTACTAATTTTTCGGGTGATAATGCCAATTCTGGAAACAATTGTTATGTTAGTTATATCGATAAATTGGTAGAGGCCACAAGTGAAGCATTTACTGTTGTTTATAGTACTGATAGAAGTTTATATATTAGGGTTAGAGATGGGGGAGTGACACCTATTAAGACATTTGAAACAACTGGTTCTTTAGGAAGTGCAGGTGGTTCTGCTACTGCAATAAGAACTGCGGATGTATAGTGAAAATTAGGAGGTATTATGATGGAACGGAAAGGATCTTGTGGTAGCTGTGGATGGTGTTGTCAGTTTTTAATGGTGCAAAGAACAACAGTACCTGTGCATTTAGTTAATGAAGATATAACAAAATTTTATGATTTAAGGAACGGGATTAAAGGTGGCGACGGAAAAATTAGATTTACGGGACATTTATTTGTTCCTTGTGAGTGGCATGATAATGTAAATAAAAGATGTAAGGATTATAAAAATCGTCCAGAAGTTTGCAAACACTTTCCTTCTACGCCAGACCAGATAGAGGGTACTCCTTGTTATTTTTGGTTCGAGGAGAATGGTGAGTGTCGGGGAGGTCTTAATTCGCCTCATCCTACTCCACCAAGATTCGGAGACTAAATGCCTGGTACATTTTCAAACGATATGACGGTTGTAAATGCAGCCGAACTTACAACAAATTATTTAGTGGTGGGTTCTTTAAAAACCTCAATGGCGGCTAATGATGACTATAAAATTGAAGGAACATATGGTATTACGTTTGGTGTAAGTTCCGGGACTGGGACAGGAACTTCATCAGTTCTTGCAGCTACTCCTTCTGCGAATTTAAATTTGACAGGTTCTGGTTATCATTTTTTTCAATGGATTAAGGGATTTGCATGGCCTTCTATGGCGGCACACGCGGCTGGAGGTATTGGCATTGCAATCTCTTCTGATGCAACTCCTACGGCTATTAGGTGTAATTTAAGTGCCACTATTGCAGCTGGCGGGAGTAGTTATGCAGTTAATGATGAATTAACGGTTTCAGGGGGGACTCAAACTCAACAAGCTATATTTATTGTTACAGCAGTGTCTGGCGGGGCAGTTACAGCAGTAACTCCTAAAGCGACGCAAAGAGGTGCTTATACAGTACTTCCCGCCAATCCCGCTTCGACTACTACTGGAGGAAGTGGTTCTGGTTGTACGTTAACTGTAACTTGGATATATTCTACAACAAATACAAAAGAGTGGTGGGTAGGTGGTGCTGATACTGTTGTGACCGACGGATGGGTAAATTATGTTATGGACATAGATGGTACACCGGATTTACAAGCTACGAGTCCTTCTATGAGTAGTGTGGATAGAATGGGTCCAAGAGTAACAGCTATCGCGGTATCTAAGATTGCAACTCATGTTATAGATGTTAGTAGATACGGAACGGGTATAACTATTAACGATGGAACTTCGGGTTCTCCGGTAACATTTGCTGATATTTTATCATATGATAATAATAATACAAGAGCTTTAGGGGTCATAGTTTCTTCGAATGGTATTTATTTTTTAGGGGGAAAGTTTTATTTTGGTACGACTAGTCAAACGGCCGTTACGTATTTTAAGGATACTGGGAAAACACTTGTGTATCAAGGATTTCCTGTTAATGTGGGTTTTTATGAAATTAAGTTAGCAGGTGTTGTAAGTTACACAACGACATTTCAGTTAGGAAACTATTCAGGTGGTGTAGCATCTGGTGGTTGTACTTTTAAAGGAGCTGATAGATATTCCCATTATGGGGGAGCATCGACAGGTCTTGTTCCAGCAGTATGGAAATTGACTGGAGACTCATCTAATACTGTATGTAAATTATACGGCTCAACATTTACTGAGATGTCATCAGCAAATTTACGTAGTGATTCTGAAGTTAGGTTTTGCACATTTCAGAATTTTGGAACAATAACTCCAAATGGAGCTACATTAGATTCTAATACATTTTTGGATTTGAGAACTACAAGTCCTATAAGTGCGTCTTATGCTGTTATGGTAATTACAGCCACACCAATAATTACTAATTGTACGTATATCAATTGTGCTACAGCTTTAAAATGGGAAATTAATGCAAATACTAATGGGAAATTAGATGGTAGTTCTTTTATTTCGGGGGGTACAGGTCATGCTATAGAGCTTGGGACAAATATCCCTACTGATATTACAATAAACGCAGTGACTTTTACAGGATATGGAGCTGATGAAACTACTGATGCGGCAATTTATAATAATAGTGGAAAAAGTATAACAATTAATATTACAGGTGGAGGAACTTCCCCTACAGTTAGAAATGGTACGGGTGCATCAACTACAGTAGTTGCAGGAGCAGTGACTGTGACCGTAACCGTAAAAGATATAGACGGAAATAATATTCAGGATGCAAGAGTATTGGTTACCGCTACATCTGGCGGATCAATGCCTTATAATGTTACCGTAACTATTTCTAGGTCTGGTTCGACAGCTACTGTATCTCATACAGCACATGGGATGGCTACAAATGACAAAGTTCAGATTAAAGGCGCAAACGAAATTGAATATAATGGAGTATATGTAATAACTAAGATTAATAATGATTCTTATTCTTATACGGTAGGTGGAGCTCCATCTACACCGGCTACAGGAACTATAAAAGCGACATATGCAGCATTGTTTGGATTGACTAGTGCAAGTGGAGTAATAACTATGTCAAGGGTATTTACATCTAGCCAACCTATAACAGGTAAATCTAGGAAATCGACCGGGAGTTCGTTGTACAAAACAGCAAATATTATTGGAACAATTAGTAGTTCGGCTGGGTTTGATACAACAATTCAGATGATTCCTGATGAGTAAAGGGGGTTAAGTGGAGAAGGAAGAAATTTTAAAAGAAGTTGAGCGTAAAAATACAATAGCTTTTGAGCGGGCATTAAAAGATCTTACAGATAAATATTTGTATCAGCAAATTAAGATAGATATATTGAATAATGCTATTAGCAATTTAAGCATTAGAATAAATGATTTGGAAAGATCAGTGGTATTGCAGAAATCTATGTCTATTGGAAACGGACCTACGGTGAAATAGTGTGGCTATAATTTCTGGAGTTACAGTTGATTGGTCTTTATCTCCTCGTGTAATCTATATCCCAGAACCCGTCGAAGAAGTTACTATTGAAGATTTACAGGATACTCTTCTGGATATAGAGGATTCTGAAGAGGGTATTACCTTTTCTAAATTACGGAATACATCTGGGGGGGAGGATTTAGGTGGCAGTGTAAAAGTCGGATGGACAATGCAGTTGACTAATGCACAATTAGCTTTTGAAGCTAGAACTACACCGGATTCGTCTGGACAAGCAACAAGTAGCAATTCTGGGATTACATTAACAGATAGTTCAGCTAATTTTATAACTGAAGGTATATTAACCGGTGCCACGGTAGTAAATTTTACCGATATGTCTGTGGCTTGTGTTTCAAAAGTAATGAGTCAAACTCAGCTAAAACATCAGCAATTAGAAGGCGGAACTAATAATGATTGGACTATAGGTGATTATTATCGGGTGTATAATGAAATACAGTGTGACATATTAGGGGGAAATTTAGTTGCTGTAGACACAAGTGGGAATTCGATTTCACCTATTTTAGCTACGGCATTTACTCAGATATTAAAAACAAGTTCATCATCAGCTACGTTACAAGAATTGACTTCCATACAGCATAGTTCCTTTAGTGGCGGAGTAACAGTAGATACAAGTAGTGTTTATACAGGAACTGGGTTTCCTGTAGGTACTTCGCAAAAACCTGTTAATAATCTGATAGATGCAAAGGCAATAGCTGTAGAGCGGGGTTTTAATACTTTTTATATTTTAGGAGATATAACTATTGACGGCATAACTTCTTATGAAGGCTATTCTTTTGTGGGGGATTCTCAGAATAAATCTACTATAACTATTAATTCTAGTGCCAATGTATTAGATTGTGAGTTTTATGATTCAACTATAACTGGTACTTTGGATGGTAACAGTGTTTTAAAATATTGTAAAACTCTAAATCTTAATTATATTAATGGGCAGATTGAGAATTGTACTCTTGGGGACGGGACAATAACTTTATCGGGAGCAGGTGATGCTCATTTCTTGGATTGTAAAAGTGGCATCGCAGGAACAGGAATTCCTGTAATAGATATGGGTGGTAGTGGTTCTAATTTGGGAGTTAGAAATTATAATGGGGGTTTGAAGATCATAAATAAAACTGGAACAGATAGTGTAAGTGTGGATTTAAATAGCGGAAGAATTGTTTTAGATAGCACTATAACAAATGGTACTATAACTGTTAGAGGAATTGGGGAGTTACAAGACGATTCTACAGGTAGTGTATTAGTTATATCACATTATTTGACTAATCCGTTTTCAGTTAGAGGGGCTATTTTAAATTTAATAGAGTCTTTACGTCCTCATCATACTGGACAAGGGAATATTTTTTATTGGGATCCTGTCAATGGTAATGATTCTTGGGATGGGATATCTAGGAAGACAGCTGTGTATACATTTGCTCAAGCACACAATTTAGCAACGGATTATGGGCATGATATAATATATTTAGTGCCGTCAGCTACGGGCGTTTTTTATATAACTGAGAATATTCAAATCACAAAGAATTGGTTGTTTCTTAGAGGTCCAGGATATAATGCAAGGTTTAGACCTACCACTGTTCTTGCGTCTAAAGCAGCAATGGAAGTTAATGCAGAAGGTATTGAAATATCTGGGTTTCATTTAGATTTAGTTAATTGTACTGACTCTGATTGTATAGGTATCAAAAAGACAGGCAAATATTTTCATTTGAAAAATGTAATTGTTAAAAATACAGCTAAACAAGGCATTCTTTCTATTAATGGCCATGATGAAATAATGGAGGATTTTACGGTAGCTTATTGTGGAACAGATGGAATAGAGATTACAAATACTGTTGGTAATGAAGCAGAAGATATTATTATTAAAGATGGGCATATAGATATTTGTGGTGGAAATGGTATTAATTTGTCTGGAACAGCAATTCATGAAGTGATATTAAAAAAAGGATTACTTTTGCATGGTAGTGGACAATATGGTTTTAAAATAGGCACTGGGGCAGAAGAGACGCATATATATCCGGATGTCCTTTTTAGAGATAATGTTTTAGGTGAAATTTTAGATAATGGGGTTAGCACGTTTGATAATAGGTATATAGGAAAAATTGATGATTTACATAATAACATGGTAGAAAAGAGTAAAATTTTGACTGTTTCTAAATTTTTAGGGTTGAAGTAAAAAGATCTCGATTGTATAATATATATGGATATGAATAAGACAAAGATTATTTCTATTATTATTTTGGTGGAGAATACTGACGGCAGTAGATTTATTCGGAGATTGGACAAAAAAGATGCAGAGGTTTGGAAAGATGAAGTGGACAGAAGACTTGCACATTATGCAGAAATAACTAAGGATAATTTTCCCCAATTTGATTGGAAAATAGAGGGGGGATGAACATGAAATTAGTATATATCGGAGTGATTATTTATACTATTTTTGTTTGTTACGGGATTTCTTATGCTTTTACTGAACGAGATTATCAAACAAAATGGTGTAATGCCCATAATGGTATAATGGAATATGTTTTGCCCGATAAAACACGGGTAGATTGTTACATTGAATACACTGATAAGTTCGGAGAAACGAACGGATATGCTGTAGAGTTCGATTTTGCAAGAAAGTGGGCAGAGTCTTATGGGCAGGCTACATATTATGCAAGACAAACTGGAAAGAGACCTGGTATAGTTTTGATAATGGAAAACATTGGGGATGAAAGATATTTGCGAAGATTACAGGAAACAGCAACATGTAACTTTGTTAAAATTTGGATAATGACTCCGGATGATTTAAAATAATAAATCAAGAATGTGATAAAGACCATACGCATATCCTCTTCCAATCGGAGATTGGTTAGAGTAGTTCACAATAATAATTGGAGGTTAAGTGGGGAGTTTAAAGTTATTAAAGGATAAAAACAGTAAAAAAGAATCCTTTAAAGAGATATTTCTAAGGTTAGAAAAGATAGAAAATATTATCAAAGAGATCGTAACCAAGCACAACACTCTTGCAAAAGATGTTGAACAATCTAAATTTGGGATTGCAGGTTCTTTGGATTCCTTATTTCAAAATATAGAAAAAATATCTTCTAATCTTGGCGCTTTGCAAAATCAGGATAAAACACTTATATTTCATACAAATAAAATTCAGGCAGAGATTTTAGCAATGCGTGAATATTTACAAGAGAAGGGGATTGATTTTACCAATTTTAAACAAAAAGCTGATGAAGTATTTAAGGTGGATTTAGGAATTGATTCTGATTACATTCCAGTAGGTATGTGTATAACTACCTACTATAATTAAAATTGGAAAGGAATTTGGAAATTGAAAATTATAACTACTCGTCAGGATATTTTATTAGAATTTCAGACAGATAGTAATGTAGTTATTCGGATGAAAATGCCGAGAAATAGAAGTTTTATAATGTCTGATGGTGTAGTAAAAAGTACTTTAGATTTATATGGAAGCGGTTGTTTAAAAGTTGATAATGATTTTACAGATTTACCAAATAGATATAATGGAAACGATTTAACAAATAAAAGTTTGATTTCAATACGAGAAGGTGGAGCAGGTGACCTTCTTTTTAAAACTCCCATCTTTAAATACCTCAAAGAAAAATACCCCTCTTGTAAAATTGGCCTATCTTGTTCCCCTGTTTATCATAATCTTTTTCATCAAAATCCGTACATAAATGAGATTTTCTTTCATGTCCTTCCATTGGAATTTTTCAATAGATTTGATTACTTTTCTACTTTTGAGGGGTTAATTGAGGGAAGTAAAGAAGCTGAATGGATAAATGCTTATGATTTATTCATAGAAAAATATGGCATTCATCCATCAGAAATTAAGGAAAAAATACCTATTTTAAATATTCCAGCTATGGTTAAAGACTATTGGAATTGTGTTTTAGAATATGAGTTGAAGGATAGTAAGCCTAAGATAGGGTTTCAATGGAGAGCTAGTAGTCCTGTAAGAACTTTACCTTTTAGTTTAAGTGCTGATATTATCAGGAAGATTACGGAAAAGGGGTATAAAGTATTTTTGTTAGACTCTATGAGCAGGAAAAATGACGTAGCAAGATTTATTGCAGATAATAATTTAAAAGATGTTGTAGATACTTCTAAGTATTCAGATAACTTTGAAAGAATGGCAGGTATAATAAGTTTAATGGATTTGTTTATAGGGCCTGATAGTTCTGGAACACATATAGCGGCGGCATTTGGGAAGCCTATTGTGGGATTATACGGTCCTTTTAGGAGTGAATTGCGATTAAAATATTATAAAAATGCCGTTGGTATAGATGTTATTGCCGAAAAATGTGGAAGAGGTTGTTTTATGCATGCATATACATTATGCGATTTTGCCAAGGAATTAGGAGAGAAGGCTGGGCCTTGCTGGCGTCTTTTGGATTCTACTGTAGTATCAAATGAAGTAGATAAATTATATAAGAAGGTTTATGGGACTAAATTTAAAGGAGGGTAAGATTTGGAGCAGCTAAAAGATGGAACGGCGATATTTGATTTGATTGATAATAAATCTTTGAATGAACTTAAAGGTAAGTATTTAAATGGCGATGTTATAGGTTTACGAGTTCACGGTTTGATTGGGGATTGTATTAAGGCTTCAACTGTTTTATCTGAATTGATAAAAGAAAATCCTTTCAGAAAATATGTTTTTTTATTGTCATATAATGACCAATCTAAGAAGGATTTAGCAAAGGATTTATTCACAGACCTTATAGATAAGGGAATTATTGTTGGGTTGTATTTTAATGAGTATATGACTGTTGGGAATATGAGTTATTATCAGTATGAATTTTTGAGAGAAATAGGGTGTAGTAGAATTTTAGACTTATATTATTATTCCTCAGAAGCCTATAAGTATTTAAAAAAAGGTATTGCTTTCTTAGGATTTAAACAACCTCTTCCTAAAAATAATAAGATTGCTTTATTTCGCTATTCTGGTTTTCATAAACACGTTCCGTTAAGGCATATTGCAGAAGAAAAGTGGTTGGAGATAGAAGAACATTTATTGAAGTTGGGGTTGGAAGTTTGTTTGTATGGGTATGATGACGAAATGAAAACAAACGTGTCTAAGGAGAATGATTATAGAAAAAGATTATCTGTTTTAGGAACAATTAAACATGCAAGTGATGCTGGATTGTGTATTTCGACCACTACGTATTTGCCATTATATCTTCATCACTTTGTCCCATGTTTGACTTATATAGACCCCATTGATACAGTTCCTATAAATTTACAATGGAGAAGTAACCATAATTATATTACTATAAATACTCAATTACCAGATTATGTTGATTGGGTGAAGCAATATGTGGGAATGTGGTTTATGTATAATAAAGGAGCAGAGTTATTGATACATGGATTGGGAAAAGAGATAGTGAAAAAGGAGGATTGGGTTATGAAAGAGATATTGAAAAAGGAGGATTAGATTATCTACTATTATTGCAGTACATAGAAAGTGCAGAAATTAGGGTATTCCGAGCAAATTTAAAAGGAGGAAAAAATGGAAAAATACGAAGACATAGCTATTGAAGCAATAAAGGAGTATTTAATTAATTTACTCCAAAATAGAGAATGGTGTAAGGCAAAAAGAATAGGAAAGGCGTTTGAAATTTTGGTGGAAGGTAGGACGGAAGGTAATAGAAGAACTATAGGCGAAGGTCCAATGTGTGAAGAGATTAGTAATCAGGAATTAAAAAGTGCGAGGTAATGAGAGGCAGTTATGTCTTTATATGACGACAGTTTAAAAAAGAAAAAAGAATTTAAAACATTGGGTAATACTTACGATATGTTTCCGATTGGAACTCATGTTTTAATTGTTACATTATGCCAAGATTTTAATTTTTTCTATGATGAAACTGGTACAGTAGTAGATAATAAGGGAGTGATTAATTTTCTTGAGAGACTTGAGGGGATTGAAGAAGATAAAAGAAATAGACCCTATTTAGGGATAACTGTTGAATTTGATAAACCAAGGCATTTTGATGATGGTTCTGTTCAAACTGGATTTAGTTTTAATCCAGATGATTTGCTTATGGTAGATAAAAATCTTATTGATTTTGTAAATAAATTTGATTGATTTTTTATATATTATATATTATAATATTTGATATGAAAAAAGTAAGGAGTGAAGTATGCCTGAATCTGACGGGCGGTTATTTATGAAAAAAATATTTATGAAAGCAGAACAGGATAGAATTGTTAAAAAGGCTAGACAGATAGTGAAAGAATATTTAAAGAAAGAATTATTTACAAAAATAGATAAAAAAAGGAGGAAACATGATACAAAAATCGGCAGTAAAGAAATATGTTAAGGCAAAGGAGTTTAGGTCAAGTCCAGATGTAATAGAGGCTTTACAGAGGGTTGTTAGTATAGTATTGGATTCGGCAATAGAAAACGCCAAAAGAGATAAAAGAAAGACTATACAAGCGGATGATGTATTTATGGCAGAAAAGCTTATACAGAAAAATGATTAAAAGAGAAGATTTTGAAAAAGTATATTTAGATAGTTATTCATACTATAGGTATAGAAATGAAATAATGGGGATAAATGGAATAGAAATATGTTTAGAACCATGCTTTGTAGGGCTTGATATTGGTATATATGATTTAGATAAGAATTTACTTTTTCCTAAGATGTGTATTAAAATGGGGAAAGAAAGTAAGTGGGATAATATTTTAAAGATTTTAAATAGTAAAGTAGGTCGGGAAATAGTTTGTGTGAATTATATTATAAAGAAGCAGGATAATTTTAAAGAAGTATTTTGGAGATAGGGATGATATGTCCTGATTTTATAGTAGAATTGGACTTGATGGATATGATACAAAATTGGTTAAATTTAAAATCTCGGCGATGGCGGAAGCGTATGCAGAGGTAAGGGTGGAATAACCTAATTATCCCTTGTCAGAGGAAAGGGGCTGAATAGACTGTAAGTGTGCCTATTGGGTGGTTATTGCAGCTATTGAGGACAGCCATAGCTACATACGAAAAGTAGACGCTAAAACTGCGAATAGATGCAAGGAGCACGCAGGCTTGAAAACGGTTATTTATTATGAGGGTGTTAACCGACCAACAAGCAGAGCATCATGCAGGTATCAAACCCTGCCGCCGAGATATTTAAAAAGGAGGTTGTATGAAAAAAATAAAAAGAATGAAAAGATTTGACATATTTGTTGATACAAAATGGGAATCGACATGAAGTTTGGTGATAAAGTTAAATTCAATACACATGAAGGTTATGTTTTGAGCAACAAGACAGGTGTAGTTGTAGGTTTTCATGTAAATCCCATTGATGGTCTTTTGGTTCATGTGAAATTAGATGAGCCATTAGATGAGCCAAATTGTAGTTATATATGGAATAATTATAAGTATATAAGTGAGGACAATATAGAGAAAGTAGAATTTCAGTAAAGGAGGTATGCCGAATGATTAAAGAAAATACTTTTTATTTACCTATTGTAATCAACCCTTATGAGCCATTTCGCTTTACATTAAAAACATTAAATAGAAATCCTAATGATAAGGTTAGAGTTGCTTTTTGTTTAGATGATAAAGAAATTATTTATGATACTATGTTGCAAAAATTTAATCAGTATTTTATAAGTGGTGATGTGTATGTATTTTTTACAATTCCATACGATGCTCTTATGTATAGCGATGAAATTTGTAGATTGACAAATATGCTTTATTCTTCTTATTGTTTAGACAAGTTTGAATTTAACAAAATCCATATAAGACATGAACTGGTAAATGAAGTTAATGTTATAATGACTTTATGGGTTGTTGATAGAAAAGTATGGGAATCAGTCTTTTTGGTTTGACCTGTTATTGGTAAAGGAGATATTTTGCATTTCAAGACTTTCGGGGGAATTAGGAAAAGCGTGTTTGATTTGTAAGACTCAAGGGGAAATCTTGCAATGAAATATTTGCTGACCCTGCCGCCAAGATAATTTTAGAAAGGAGGAGATAGAAAATGAAATTTACAATGACTATTGCACCAGCAATCTCACCAGAAGAGCGAAATGAGATAGAAATCACACTTAAAAAACTTAATTTCACTGTAACTGGTGGCGGGGGCACGATACAAATCTGGGAAATTTACCATATGAAATCCAAAAAAAGCTGAGCAAATATACTGATTATTTGCAAAAAGAAGGGGGTAAATATGTTTGAGAACGCAAAGGTAGGAGATAGGGTTTGGGGAATACGAGGTCATGGTGAAAGAGAAGATGGGACAAATGGAATTATCACAGAGGTGATACTAAACAATATTTATATTCGTTTTGATGGTGATACTTTTGTTTTACTTTACAGGATGGATGGTAGATATTCATCTATGGATTGTTTTGCCTCATTATTCTGGAGAAAACCAGTCTTTGAAATACCAGAACCACCAATTTTGTTTGATGACAGTTATGAAAGAGGATATGCAGTAGGCTACTTTGATGCAGAGATGAAAAGACTGAAAAGATAAAAAGATAGTTTACATTCAAGAACAAATGAAAGGAGAAAAGATGAAGATAATCGCAGTCTTAATTAAGATGATAGTTTTGATTATATTGTCCCCTATGTTAATAATTGCAGGGTCAGCAGAAGCATTCGTTAATGCTTTCAATGGTGATAGATTACCCTTTGACTTTGATTTGCATATGTAAAGGAGGAAAGGATATGGCGAAAAGAAAAATAACACTTGCAGAAGAATTGATGGAAGAAATTAATTCTCGGATAGCAGAATTAACTGATTCTGAATATTGTGATATACTTGAAGAAATAGCAGAAATATGCGCCGATGCTGCAAATGCAAAAAGAGAAGAAATGGGATAAATTAGAATTAGAGGTACAAGAAAGATGACTCATATTATAAACATTAAACCACTTTCAATAGGTTTGCCTCATATTTGGGACCCAGATGCCGAAATAGTAGAGAAAACAATTTACATGAGGGGAACTGGCCATGGCTACAGAAATAAAAGATAAGAATTATATAGGGAGTTTTCAATTGTATGAGGGAAGTCTAATTTTTCATGTATTTGAATAAAGGGGGATAAATAATATGGTTTATTTAGTTGGGAAATATACTTGGAAAGAAGGAAAAGAAGGGGGGGAAATGAACGATTTGTGGGAAGTTGTTGGAATATTTGAGGATGAAAGTAGAGCTAAACAGGCTTGTAGGGGAGATAATTATTTTGTAGGTCCTATTGAATTAAATAAAGATTTAGAGGGGGAAAATTCTGAAACTATTGAATGGCCTGGCGCTTATTATCCAACTCATTTTAATAAAAAATTTATAAAATGAGGAAATTATATGATTTTAACTTTAGAGGAGGATAGGTGTTAGTTCCTAAACAGGTATTTTTTACTAAAGGGGTGGGTATTCATAAGAAAGAATTACAATCTTTTGAATTAGCACTCCGAGATGCTGGTATAGAAAAGCAAAATATTGTGACAGTTTCATCCATATTTCCTCCTCACTGTAAGACGATTTCAAAAGAGAATGGTTTAAAATTATTACAACCAGGTCAGGTAACTTTTTGTGTTATGAGCAGATGTAATTCAAATGAACACGGTAGGTTAATAGCATCATCTGTTGGTTGTGCAATTCCAACTGATAGAAATGCATATGGATACTTAAGTGAGCACCATGTTTTTGGTCAGAATGATACAGTGGCAGGAAATTATGCTGAGGATTTAGCCGCTGTTATGCTTGCGTCTACTCTGGGATTAGATGTTAGTGAGGATTTAAAGTGGGATGAAAGAAAGGAAATGTATAAGCTTTGTGGGAAGATAGTGAGAACAAGCAATATTACTCAATCAGCAGTATGCAAAGGAAATGGATTGTATACTACCGTGATAGCGGTGGCCGTATTTATTTTGTAAAAGGAATAAAGTATGAACGAGTGGGTTACAAAAGACGGTAAAAGATTTGAATATAAAAAAATGTCCCATATACATTTGATAAATGCTCATAAATTGCTGTGTAAAAGATTTATCGAACAAAGAAAAACAGAAATTAAAAAAAGGATATTAGAGTCTATTGAATCTTTGGAGAAAGAAGCTGATAGAAGAGGTTTATCTATTAGAAAACAGGTAAATCTTTTACAATTTTTAG
>ERZ1292623.2058-Hain-H51-01um-R1-2058-length-18546-cov-6_pt1 | contig 18546 bp, 22 predicted proteins | sample MGYA00564398_ERZ1292623 | MGnify/ENA primary metagenome ERZ1292623 (study PRJEB36523, sample SAMEA6512633) | groundwater metagenome | collected 2019-01-07 | study: AquaDiva: Metagenomics assemblies of 32 groundwater samples | reverse complement strand
CACAGTCAGAAATCAGGAATTGCAGTAGAAATAGGGTTTTGAAATGAGCTCAATGTAAGAAAAAACCGCCAGTCCCGTCATATATGATAAAAGAATGCCTGGTCGAGCATTCAATATTTTTAGGTTACACACAATATGAGTATAAAAAGTCTAATAATTACTTCAATACTGCTTTCATTTTCCGCCGCCCTGGCCTCACCGGTGCTGGCAGATCATTCAGTTTCCCCAACGCCTAGAATAACGATTGATCTGGTCTGCATGCAGAGGGCGATAGATAAAAGAGATACTGCCGTTATTGTTGCCGCTGATAAGTATCACGCTGATCTTAAAAAAGCGCTTGAAACTCGCCGCGACGAATTGAAAAAAGCCTGGGAAATCACGGAGGCAAAAGAAAGAAGAAAAGCGATCCGTACCGTCTGGGATCATTATAGAAAGTCCGTGAAAGATGCCCGTAAAGTCATGCGCGAAGCTAGACATACCACTTGGAAACAATTTTATACTGATCGTCGTCAATGTGGTATTCATGCATTGTCTGACGATAGTACAAATGAAAGCGCGGATATCCACCTTCAGTAACCAAGTAAAAATCTTGCCTAAAATAACCCCGGCTGGGGTTATTTAAATTTTAGTGAGCCCACCTAATCTATTATTTATGGTTGAGGTGTAGACGTAACGATTGGGGTTGATGTGGCGGTGGGAGTTTTCTTAGTTTCGCACTTAGCCTTTATATCCTTCTTAATCTGCTCGAATGCGCGCTGGGCTTCCCGCTTAGCTAAATTGCGTTCGTAACGGGCTTTATCAGCGGCCTCTTTTGATTTTAGGTTCCTCGCCGCTTTGAGATCGCGCCGATAATTTTCATTCGCTCGCTTGATCTCGGTAGTATACCGTCGGTTTGCGGTCTGTAGTTTCTGGCGACATTCAGCTTGTTGGGCTTTTGCCATTATTTGGGCTTTTAAATGTCTATATGGTCCAACTGCGGAAATTTTCGTGGCGCCATGGACGCTAAAACTAAAAAACATGACTCCAAAAAATACTAAAATAATGATGGTTTTCCTCATTTCAACATTGTAAACAATCCAGCGCGAAGTTTCAAAGACAATAGTGGATAATTATTTAATTATCTGCTAAAATTTATACATGAGATTTCTTCGATTTTTGGACAAAATGGAAGATAAAATTCGCTTTGCTCTTAGCCGCTGGCCGGTGGTTTATACTTTGATTGGAGGTATCGCTATTGTCCTTTTTTGGCGGGGTGTTTGGCTGACGGCCGATTATTTTGTAATTCTTAACGGACCAATCTCGTTGGCTGTCAGTATTATCATTCTTTTATCCATTGGACTGTTTGTTTCTTTTTTTATTGGTGATCAGATTTTAATCAGTGGCATGAAGCAGGAAAAAAAGATTACTGAAAAAACGGAAGCGGAAATTAAAGCCGAAGGAGTTGAACTGGCAGCGATCAAACAGGAACTTCAGGATATAAGAAAAAAAATTGAAGAGATTGGAAATAAAATGCATGGTTTTTAAAAAAATTATCGGTATTTTGTTGTTTCTTCTGGGAGTAGTTATTGTTTTTACCCCGTTTACTCCTGGCTCTATCTTGCTTTTAATAGGTTTTGACATGATGATTGGAGATGCCTGGCCATGGTGGGTCCGCACTAAGCAGAAAATAAAAACTTTTTTAAAAAGGAAGATCTAGCTTTACAAAAAGGACTAATTTGTTAATTTGAAAGTATATGGATGAAGAACTAAAAAATGAATATTTTGAGAAAAAGGAGAAAAAAGAGCAAGATTTAAAGCGCCAAAATATACGCAAAACCGGTTCTAGACTACTAAAATATCTAATTATTTTGGTGATTATGGCCAGTGCTGGCTATTGGCTTTATAGCGGTATTACCCAACAACCTCCTCCAAAGCCCGGTCAGTTTTTTGAAGCCCAGTCGCGCGATCATATTGCTAGTGATATTTCTCACCCTGAATATAATTCAAATCCGCCGACCGGCGGCTGGCATTATAATCAGCCGGCCCAAACTGGAATCTATGATATTGAATTACCCGACGAAAAGTTAGTCCACAATCTTGAACATGGCCATATCTGGATCAGTTATCATCCGGATTTACCAAAGGGTGAAATCGAAAAATTGGCAGACATTACTAGTAATTATGGCTTGAGAATAATTATGACTATGCGAGCAAAAAATGATTCTCTCATTGCCATGGCGGCCTGGCAGCATTTACTTAAGCTGGATACAGTTGATGAAAAAGCGATCCGGGAATTTGTGGCGGCGCATAGGAATATTGCCGGTCCCGAGCGGAACATCCCTGATTCCGGCTTTGGCGATTTTCGAGCTAAAAAATGACATCCAGCTGGTTCTTTGGTACTACAAGGGATTACAGGGCGCCCCTGTTAAGGTCAAGAAATGTGGTCTAATAATAAATCGTGCATCTTTCCTTGGTTTTATTACTTCGTATATTGATAAATCGGTTTTTTTATAATATCCTTATTGTATGGAAAATATAAGCACTTCATCGGTAAAAAGTACCCCACGGGATGTTTTTTTGTATTTGTTAGTGACTGGCACACTTTATGCCAGCGCCATTGCTTTAATCTCACTCCTGTTTGCATATATTGACGTTTTGCTACCTGATACTTTGGGTTATTGCTATACTTGTAGCCTTGATCAGATCCGCTGGACCTCGTCGGCCTTATTAGTGGTTTTCCCGGTTTTCCTATTTCTCTTCCGTAAATTGAGTAAAGAAATACTAGCCAATCCGGAGCGGCGCGAGATAAAAGTCAGAAAATGGTTGGTCTACCTCACGCTTTTTATTGCTTCAGTTACTATCATAGTTGATCTGATCACCCTCATTTACAATTTCTACAGTGGAGAGCTTACCTCCCGTTTTGGGTTGAAAGTCCTGGTAGTTTTAGCAGTTGCGGCATCAATTTTTGGTTACTACATTTGGGAAATAAGGCGCAAAGTATTTGATTCGACCAAACCCAAAATGATTGCTTGGCTGGTGGCTGTGGCAGTGTTGGTCTCAATTGTTGGCGGATTCTTTATTGTCGGTTCGCCCGCGACTCAGCGGGAAAGACGATTTGATGAGCAGAGAATTACAGATTTGCGAAATATTCAAAGTACTATCGTTTACAACTATTATGCCAGCAAGGGTAAATTGCCGGCCAGCTTGTCTGATTTAAGGAATGATATTACCGGTTTTATTCCGCCGGTTGATCCGCAAACCGGGAAAGATTACGATTATCGGGTCAATGATGCTCTGACCTTTGAACTGTGCGCTGATTTTAAAACTGACAGTAAAGACAGTCAAGGCTATCCCAAATACTCTGTACCCGCACTTGAGGGCGGGCCATTTCTCCGCGGCCAGTCAAATTGGCAGCACCGCGTTGGCCCCGTTTGTTTTACTCGTACGATCGATCCCGATTTTTTCAAGCCTAACTCTCCGCTAAAACCTTTTTAGCTCGTGGTTAAACTTGAGCTTTTTCAAACTATCATGTGCATGATGCCCATATCTTAATAATCATGTCCAGACTTGTATTTGACATTGAGACGATTGGCGAAGATTTTGATTCACTCGATAAAACCTCTCAAGCTGTTTTGACACGCTGGCTCAAAAAAGAATCCATTAACTCGGAGGATTATAAAATCGAACTGGAAGAATTAAAGAACGGCCTGGGCTTTTCACCTTATACGGGTGCGGTGGTGGTAATCGGAGTCTTAGATGTAGAGAAAAATAAGGGATGTGTATATTATTCTTGTGGTGATAAAAAAGAAGAAGAAACCGAAGCGGATGCTATTAAATTCAAGCCTTTGTCCGAAAAAGAGATGTTGGAAAAATTCTGGGAAGGAGCTCGACAGTATCAGCAGTTTATTACTTTTAATGGTCGGGCGTTCGACGTCCCATTTTTGATGATTCGCTCGGCGGTGCATAATGTCCGGCCGACAGTTAACCTTATGCCCTACCGCTATGACAACAATACTTGTCATGTTGACCTGCTTGATCAACTGACTTTTTACGGTGCGGTGCGAAAAAAACCTAATTTGCACATGACCGCTCGCACTTTTGGTATCAAAAGCCCGAAAGACAGCGGTATTACCGGCGAAGATGTTGGCCGTCTCTATCAAGAAGGGAAATTTTTCGATATTGCTAGATACAACGTCGGCGACCTTCGCGCCACGCGCGAACTATATCTGGTTTGGGAAAAATTTATTAAGTTTTAGTCACTCTCAATTTTATTTATTTCAGCGACGATTTCTTTGTGTAGATCGATTCTGTGCTTATGCCAAGCCTGATCTCTAGCGTCTCGGAGCTTATCCAATGCTGCCTCTAAATATCCAGTTGTCAAATATATTCTCGCTACTTTTCGATTGAACTCAATAGCGACTGGAAAATTGTTAGTCACCTTTTCCTCTTCACGAGTTGTCCATTTGACCACTAGTCTTTTAACCTCTGGATCCTCTGATCCTTTAGCCTTTAATTCTCTAATAAGCAGGTTTTCTAAAGTAGTTATCCACAACCTTCTCTTGTAGTGTAAACCTACGTTCACATATAATAAAAGCTAAAAGCGAAAAACTATAAAGTTTGCCAGTGGCGAACACCTATATTTTACACTTTACGCTTAAACAATGGCCAAAAACAGTAAGGCTCCAGGATATTTTGGTAAGATTATCGATTTCCACAAGAAAAATCGGCGGATGCCGACGTATCAGGAAATTATGGCGTTGCTAGGGTTTCGATCGAAAAACGCCGTTTTTCGAGTAATTAGAAAAATGATGAAAGCCGGCCTGGTAGCCAAAGACACTGCCGGCAAAATCGTACCGACGCATTTTTATGGGGGAGTACGACTATTGGGTGCGGTGGAAGCGGGCTTCCCATCGCCGGCCGAGGAGGAACTGACTGATACTATGAGTCTAGACGAATATTTGATTCGTAATCGCGAGGCCACTTTTATGCTTAAGGTAAAAGGCGACTCCATGATTGATGCCGGCATTATGCCCGGAGATATGGTATTGGTGGAAAGGGGAATTGAGGCACGAGACGGGGATATTGTAATTGCAGAAATAGACCATGCCTGGACATTGAAGTATTTAAAAAAGAAAGGAAATAAGGCTTGGCTTATGCCAGGCAACAAAAAATACAAACCCATTCTCGCTCAAGAAGAATTAAACATCTCTGCGATCGTCCGTGCCGTAGTCCGTAAATATTGAAGAAATATTGAAGGGTTACAGTCAGGGTTTACAGGGCGCCCCTGTAGTGGCCGAAAAGTGTGTTATAATTTACTTAATTATGCTAAATAGAGACTATAAAAACTTTGGACCAGGGGAATATTCACATGTTTATAATCGTGGCAATGAGAAGAAAGACATTTTTCTAGACGATGATGATTATAGTTTCTTTTTGTATAGGCTTGAGCAAAATCTTTTTCCTGACAGGACCCATAAACATCGAACAGCTCCTTTACCAGCAGGATCTTTTACCTTAATCAGTTATTGCTTAATGCCAAATCATTTTCATTTATTAATTAGGCAGAACAGTGATATTCCTGTTACTAAACTTATTCTACGAGTATGCACAAGTTACTCGATGTATTTTAATAAAAAATACGGTAGAGTTGGTCACCTATTTCAAGATCGTTATAAATTAGCTTCTGTTGATACTAATGATTATTTACTTTGGTTGACTGCCTACATACATCAAAATCCAAAAGTAGGCGGCTTGGTTGAGGTGTTATCTGATTATAAATGGAGTAGTTACTCCGAATATATTAGTGGAAATAATTTTCTTTGTGACGACAAAATTATTTTGTCACAGTTTGAACGGTCCCAATTAAATTCGTCTAAGCCTGTGGATTATAAAAAATTTGTAGATAGTAGTTACGAAATAATAAAACAAAGAAAAGATATACACGATTTATTATTAGACCACATTTCTTGACCTTAACAGGGGCGCCCTGTAACCCCCTCCTGTAATCCCTTGAATAAAATGTCATCACTTCTTACAATCAGTAACTTTCCGCGGGCGATACTCCATATTGATGGCGATGCATTTTTTGCGTCGTGTGAACAGATCCGCGATCCCAAATTAAAAGGTCAACCAGTTGTAACGGGAAAAGAACGAGGGATTGTCGCATCGATGAGCTATGAGGCTAAAGCGCTCGGCATTACCCGTGCCATGAAACTCTACGATATCCAGCGCAAATTTCCCCAAGTAATCATTTTGCCATCGGACTACGAGACCTATAGTCTGTTATCACAAAAATTTTATAATATCGTCCGACGATATACCCCTGATGTTGAAGAATATGGTATTGATGAGTGTTTTGCCGATATTACCGGACTAAGGAGACAATTCCACTGTTCTTATGAAGAAATTGCCGAGAAGATTAAAAATAATCTGGCTAAAGAATTGGGTTTTACTTTTTCGGTAGGCCTGGCTCCCAATAAGGTCATCGCCAAACTGGGCTCTAAATGGAAAAAACCTTCGGGGCTGACGGTGATCCCGGGCAAAAAAATCCATCTCTATCTTGACCCTATACCGGTGGAGAAAATTTGGGGAATAGGCCCGCAAACCACGGCCTATTTAGCAAAATTCAGAATCAAAACCGCCCTCCAATTTGCTCGCCTAAGCGAGAACTGGATTACCAACCACCTGACTAAACCACACTACGAAATTTGGCAAGAGTTAAGTGGCAAGTTTGTTTTACCGCTGAACCTCATCGAAAAAACCAGCTACGCTTCGATCCAAAAAGTCAAAACCTTTACCCCGCCCTCTCGTGATCGAAATTTTGTCTTTGCCCAGCTTTCTAAAAATGTCGAGAATGCCTGCATCAAAGCCCGCCGCTACAAACTTGCCACCTGCAACATTGCATTTTTTCTGAAAACCCAGGAATTTAATTTTGCGGGTCTGGAAGTCAAGCTTTCCCGACCATCCGCTTTCCCTAATGAAATCATCGAGGTTATCAATCCCGTTTTTGACGCAGTTTACCGTCCGGGAGTGCTTTATCGCCAAACGGGGATTACTCTTTTAAAATTGGAGGAAGATAAAATCTCCCAGCCGGATTTGTTTGGTGGTCACGTTAGAATAGAAAAAATGAGAAGTTTATACAAAAGCGTGGATCAGATAAAATCTAAATACGGCAAACATACACTATATTTAGGTTCTAGTTTTCAGGCGCATAAATTCGGCGCCCATTTGGGCAAGAGAGGAGATGTACCCAAGAGGATGACCGATTTATTTAATGGTGAATCTAGAAGAAAAAGATTGGGAATTCCAATGTTTATTGGTGAAGTGCAATGAGAGACAGGAAAGTTTAAAGGTTAAATGTTTAAAGATAAAGTTCTAAAAATTGTCTCGGAAATTCCTCGCGGCCAAGTTTTGACTTACAAGAAAGTAGCGTTTCTGGCTGGCAAGCCACAGGCTTACCGGGCCGTAGGAAATATTTTAAACAAAAATTATAACCCAAAAATTCCTTGTCATCGGGTAGTAAGATCGGACGGAAAAGTGGGAGGATATAACCGGGGGATGAAAAAGAAAATATGGTTGCTTCGGCGGGAGGAGTTTTTTCTTGCACACTATGATAATTCCTGCAAGTCATTGACTCGTAGCCTTATTATTACCCATAATAGCAAAGTTTTAACACAGCTACCAATAAAATAAGCCACCGGTATTCCCTCAACACCATAGACTTTCGCTAAATAATAAGCCGTGGCGACAGATACCGCCAAACTGCCAATACTAACCACCACAGGAATAAAACTATTTTTTAAAGCATAAAACCCCCGTGCCAGCAGATGACTTAAACTCTCTGTGGGGATAGAAAAAGCAAATAGGCTTAAGGTAGTAGCGGTAAGATCAATCGCTCGATCATCGAAAGCGCCCCCACCGAGAAAAAATGAAATAATCCAGTAGCTGAAAAAATATATGATTACAGTTGCAGGTACGGTTACGGCCAAAATCGATTTGGCGGTAAACTTTAATTCATTATCGAATCGAGTAGCGTTGCGGGAAGACACCGCTCGAGCCAGGAGAGGAAAAGAGGCCAAAGCCATAGTCACGCCGATAGTATTAATAGGCATACTTTGAAAATTTCTGGCGAAATTTAATATGGCAATCGATCCGGAACTAATCATTGAGGCAATAATTGTGAATCCCAGAAAGGTAAATTGTTCCACCGGATGACCAATAATTTTGGGTAGCATGATGCGAATAAATTTTTTGTAATATTGATCGAATCTTATTTTGAATAAATATTTGAAAGCAAAGTGCCTCAAACCAAACCAACGGGTGGCGAAATGTAGCAACGCCCCCCCAATTGCTCCATAAGCGACACCATGGATACCATACCTGGGTGCCAGTAATATTGTCCCACCGATAATGCCGACATTATACAGAGCCGCTGCCAGTCCATACCAAAAAAATCGGTCACGTACCAGTAAAATATTTCCTAGAGTGTTACTGAAGGAGAAAATTATGGGGGAGAGAAGAAGAATTCTCGTAAGCTCTACAAAAAGATTTTGTGTTTCATAGTCATGACCAGGAATGATCAACTGGCTCAAAACGGGCGCAAAAAAATAAACCACCACCGCGGTGGCCAGCACCATGATAAGTGAGCCATTGAGCACCGAACTGATAAAATCATCGATTGTTTCCTTTTTTGCTCGGTCACGCAGGTCACTAAATATCGGGACAAATGCCGCCGTAAGCGCGCCGGCGACAAAAATATTTAAAATCAAATCCGGCAAAGTAAAGGCCGCGTTATAAGCGTCAAGCTGGCTGGAAGCGCCAAAAGTTTGGGCAAAAATACGATCCCGCAATAGGCCCAACGCATAACTGACCAATGTAGTAACGGCCAGAATGGCTGAACCCTGAAAAAAGGCTTGGCGATTTAAAAACCTGCTAAAAATAGCCTGCATGTATGTGTTATTAAATAGGATAGCATGGTTTTTCAGCTCGTGCTATAATTTTTTTGTAGGTGATTGAAGCAAAAAATTGAGATCAAACGGCAGTGCATTTTGATTTAGTTTCTTGCCTCACGTGCATTATGACAAAAATTGGAGTGGTTATATTGGTATTCGTACTACTTGGGATTGGTATCATATTCTTTAATAAACAGACAAATGCGCCTACAATAGGCGAACCGATGGCTACGCCCCTGCCTTCTGGAGCTAAAAATATTAACAATGAGCCACAACTATTTACTGTCACTTATGGCGTAGATGGAAATATGTCACCTTCCGAGTTGACTATCCATGTGGGTGATAGAGTAACTTTTGTTAATTTAGATAACAAAGAGCACTGGCCCGTGTCGGGTCCACACCCGGCACATAATATTTGTATTGGATTTGGCTCTTTGCGTGGCCTGAAGAAAAATGAAACTTACACGAACACCTTTACAGTGGCTAAAACTTGCCCGTTTCATGATCACCTGAATGCTGGTGATTCGGGTTTCAAGGGTCAAATCATCGTTGTGCCCTAGTGAAAATTTATAACAAATTATTTATTTACCTATTAATAAGCGGAGCGGTTTTTTGTGTGCCTTTTTTTAAAGCGTTCGCTGATATTAAAGAAGAGATCGAAGATCGTAATCGGCAAATTCAAGAAATTCAAAAACAGATTGATGATTACCAGAAACAGATTGAATTAACCGGCGATAAAGCCAAAACCCTAGCTAACGAGATCACTCGGCTGAACGCTAATATCAACCAACTTCAACTGGAAATCAGAGCTCTTAGTCTAACAATTGAACAAACCGGTTTAGATATTAGTGCTACACAAAGCCAAATCGAAATCGCCCAAGGCAAACTAAACATCCATAAGTTAGCTTTGGCCCGATATCTTAGAATTATGAATGAAATGGACAACGAAAATCTAACCGCGGTTCTTTTTAAAAACAATAGACTTTCCGGTTTTTTTAATAATCTCCGAAATATTGAAGATAATCAAACGAAAGCACAAACGACAATTACTGCTATTAAAACTTTAAAAACAGAACTTGAACAGGTAGAGGCAGATTTGGAGGAGAAGAAAAAAGAACTAGAGAGGCTCAAATCTTTTCAGGAAACGGCGAAGCGCAGTCTGGAGGGTGACAAATCTTCCAAGGATCGGCTACTGAAAGAAACTAAAGGCCAGGAGGCGCGGTTTCAACAGTTGGTAAAAGAGTCTCAAAAGGACATTCAAAAAATTAGAGAACAAATTTTCTATTTGGAACAGAATGGTGTCACAGTTGAGGATGCCATTAAATTTGGTCAACTGGCAGCTATTCGCGTTGACATTCGCCCCGCCTTTTTAATTGCAATTCTTGAAGTTGAGTCTGGTTTAGGCCGAAATGTAGGTACTGGTAACTGGCTTGATGATATGTATAAATGCTACCTCAAATTAAAAAAACCCGGCCGAGCGGAGGCAGAAAAAAATGCCTTCCTGGAGATTACTTCAAAATTGGGCCTCAATCCGGATACGGTAAAAGTCTCACGCGAACCCAATTATGGTTGCGGTGGAGCCTTAGGACCAGCCCAGTTTCTGCCTACCACCTGGCTGGCATATGAAGATGAAGTGGCGCGGGTCACCGGTCATAATCCACCCAATCCATGGAACATCGAAGATGCCTTTATGGCCTCGGCGATCAAGTTGGCTAAAGGCGGAGCTGCCAGTAAAACTAGGGTAGGAGAAACGTCAGCGGCCAAGGCCTACTTAAGCGGAAACTCAAAATGCTCTACGCGAATCTGTAACTACTACGCCAGTGCCGTGCTTAAAAAAGCGGCCAGTATCGAGCAAAATCTTTGAGCTATGAAACTTATTTTTAGTATCACCTTTGTCATTTTTTGTTTCAGTGGTATCGGGTTTTGGCTGACCGATGTCTGGGCGCTTGACATTAGTGTCAATAATCGGCCATCTCCCTCCCCCCTTAACACACCCAATCCTTCACCCACTTTTACGCTTTCACAAAAAATAGTTGAAGGCATGGCACTTTTAAAAGTAAGTCAGCCCTTGGAATACGAGAACAAAACCATAAAAAATGCAAAGGGTAAACTGGTTAAAACCAATGAACTGATACGTAAACAAGTCGCCCTTGCTGTTTTAAATGTTGCCAATGGCGCTGTCTTTGAGAAAAGAATTTGGGTAAATGAAAAAGATATCCAGAATTTCAAAAAAACAGGGATGATTACAGTCGCGCCGGCGGAAAGAGATGAGCCCTTGAATATCCAGCCGAAATACTGGAATAGTTTCAATACCTATTATCAGGTGGTGAATCAGCCCGATTTGGTGGTTGTGGGGAATAAATATTTAATGCCTAATAAATACTTAGGCAATTTGCCAGAAAAAACCAAAGATAAATATACCGAAATTTTTTATGTGCCATATTCGCCTGGTCTCCACACTTCAGAATTAATTGACGCCGGTCGTTTATATCTTAAGCAAAATATAGATTTTGCCATTGACGCATTGAATTTGAAAAAAGTTTATTCCCGATCAGTTCCCGATCAATATGCTACGGCGATTGTTTCGCCAGATTTTCTAAAAAACATAATCTTGATTGAACACATTGACCCGGACCAGTTCTCGGTGGCGGCCGATGGTGGCAGGGAATTAACGGAAAAAGTTCTGGTGATCATTGGGGCTAATCAGAGCAATGCCTATCGTTACACCGGATCACCCGCGGGCGCTAATGGTTTGGCCCAGTTTATCAAATCGACCTACCGTCACATGGTACAAGAATATCCGGCGGCTAAACTGAATAAAGATTATATTCTCGGAATGGCTGATCACACCAACGCCATGCAGGCCATGGTTTTGTTTTTTGATATTCATAGAAAGGAATTGGAAAATAAAATTCAGAAAAAAGAGGTGGTCAAACAACTTGGGATTACCGAGGAAATGTTAGCCGCGGCTTACAATGGCGGTCCCGGCCGAGTGGTAAAATCGGTCAATAAATTTGGCCTGGCCTGGCTAAGCCAGCAATTTGATTTACCCAAAGCCAAACGGGTTTTCAGAAAAGAAACATTGAACTACCTCAAAAAATTCCAGTCGATCAGGACGCTGGATCTTTAGGGGAAAAGAGAGAGAAAAGACATTGTCTTGTCTATTTCGTCACTATCCGCAAAATTAGGGCGAAAGCGACGATGAAACCAAGAACAGCAAAAGTGAAACCAATAATCGGCCAGAGAAAACGGGTGCGGGCACGGGAAACAAGAACAAATCTTTTTTCAAAATCGTTTACAAAAGTTTCGACGCGGGCATCTAAATTCTCGGGTTGGATAATCCTCACATCTTTGTGAGCTTTTTCATCAACAAAGAACTTAACTAAATCGAAACGACTGACCACACCCACCAGCTTGGTTCCGTTAACAACAGTAATAGGATTGACTCGATGATGATGCGCAAATAAATCGGACAATTCCTGAATCGAAGTATTCTGATCAACACTTAATGGCTCTCGGTTCATAACGTCTTTTACCTGGAGAGAAAGCAATTTTTTTAAGTCGTCCTTAATAAGACTTTTATCCTTTTTATAAACATTAATGTTACCTAAAACATTGATTAGTGTCGGTAAGTGCAGGGAATTACTGCTGGAAATCAAATCATACTCCGTGACGATGCCAAGTAAATTATTCTCCTTATCTACCACCGGCAGGCCGTTAATCCTATGTTCCGATAAGACTTTAGCAACATAAACAACCGAATCTGCTTGATCCACGGTTATCGGAGTCGCGGTCATTATTGTGCTCACAGTAAGATTTTCCAAGTTATCTTTAATTGTATACTAAACCGAAAAAGCCGTTATCCCCAGTTTCCGTTATACCTGAAAAGCCGCCGATTTATACCATGAGCTCATTTCAAAACCCTATTTCTACTGCAATTCCTGATTTCTGACTGTGACTGCGTCAGATTTCGTAAAATGTCCTCACCGTAGTTACTACTACGTTTCCGGGCATTTTACTTATCTTCCTTGTCTCGTTCAAAAATCAGGAATTTCGTTACGAAAAGGGTTTTGAAATGAGCTCTAACAGTTTCTTTCTCTTTATGTTTTTGTTATACATGGTATAATATTTTTATGAAAATTAATAGTAAAACGAAAACGGTTTATGTGGCCATGTCTGGTGGTGTGGATAGTTCGGTAGCAGCCGCGCTTTTGCAGCAGCGTGGTTTTAATGTAGTCGGCGTTTTCTTTAAGCCCTGGTCACCAGCTACTGATTTTTCATATTGTAATTGGCAGCAGGACAGACTAGATGCTATGAGGGTGGCTACCACTTTGAATATCCGATTTAAAACTTGGGATTTCTCAAAGGAATATGGGGCAAAGGTTACTAGCTACATGATTAATGGATACAAAAATGGCATTACTCCCAATCCGGATGTGATGTGCAATAAAGAAATTAAATTTGGGCTGTTTTTGAAAAAAGCCCTGACGGAGGGAGCGGATTATATCGCCACGGGACATTATGTGAGAAAAAGAGAAATTGAGCGCAAAAGCCGGTCACTATCAGATTCTCACGATCGTGGTAAAATAATAGTGTCAAAACTCATAAAGGCTCGGGATGCTAATAAAGATCAATCCTATTTTCTTTGGACATTGACGCAAAACCAGCTTAAATACTGTTTATTCCCGATCGGCGATTATACAAAGCCGGCAATTAGAAAAATAGCTAAGCAGTTTGGCCTACCTAACCATGGAAAAAAAGACAGTCAAGGTGTTTGCTTTGTTGGCCAGTTAGATATGAAAAAGTTTTTGACTGAATATATCCAACCCAAGCGCGGAGATATTAGATTAATTTCTTCGGGCAAAATAATTGGCACGCACGACGGTATCTACTATTATACCATTGGCCAGCGTCATGGCTTAAATATTACTAATGGCCAGGGGCCGTTTTTTGTGGCGTCAAAAGATACTAGAAAAAATGTCATTTATGTAACGACTGATAAATCTGCCTTACTAAAAGATAGTATCCCGGTTGGAAATGCGAACTGGATTTCAAGTGCTAAATTTCCGGTGAGGGCTAATGTAAAAATCCGTTATCGAAACCAATCTCTACCGGCAACCATCATAAAAAAAAGTAGCGATAATAGTGTACTGATTAATTTTCTTAAGCCGGCACGGGCAATCGCACCAGGTCAGTCGGCGGTATTTTATCGTGGTGCAGAAGTGTTGGGCGGGGGAATTATAAAGTGAAAAATTCGACCACATTGGTCTATCAAGAAGTAAGCAGCGAAAGCAAACTTTGACCGGTCATTTCGGCCGGAACGGAAATGCCCATTAACTGAAGAATGGTCGGAGCCACATCCGCCAAAATACCATTGACGGCAGATACTTCTTCCGCCAGTTTTTGCTCAGTTTTGGAGGTAACAAAATCGCTGCCGATTAAGTAAAAAAACACCGGACTGTCGTCGTGCTTAGTTTCCGCTTCACCACTCGATTTATACACTAAAGATTCGGCGTTACCATGATCCGCCGTAATAACCAGGATATCATTTTTTTCAATAACTTTGGCATAAATTTTAGCAATCGCTGCGTCTACCGCTTCGATCCCTTTGACTACCACTGCGTAATTTCCAGTATGAGCCAGCAAATCCGCGTTTGCAAAATTTAGCACGATGAAATCATATAATCCTTGGTCTAATGCCTCTATTACCTTATCCGAGATTTCTGCACTCGACATAGCCGGATTTTCTTCGATTTTCTTGACTGAATCTATAAATATATCGGATTCACCAGGGAAAGCCGTATTTTTTAAGCCATTAAAGAAATAAGTCACATGGGCGTGTTTATCAGTCTCGGCGATGTGCATTTGGTTCTTACCGGCCTTACTAATAGTTTCGGTCAAGCTATTTACAATCCGGGGAGGCGGGAAGGCGATGTTGACCGATGACTGCTCCAAATATTGAGTCATAGTCGCGACATATAAATTATTCAGCGTCTTCTTCGGAAATATTGAAAAATCAGGATTCACAAATGGATTTAAAATTTGACGCATGCTATCCTCCCGGAAATTGAAAAAGATCAAAGCATCATTGTCGCTAATACCCGAATAATTAACCGCCGAGTTAACCATTGGGGGTATGGCCGAATCATTGATACTTTGTTGATACAAAGCAGTCAGGCTGCCCAAAAAATCATTGCTAGAATCGCCGGCCGCTTCGGCGATCAGAGAATAAGCGCGATGAGTTTTGTCCCAATTGTTATCACGATCCATGGCAAAGTCGCGGCCAATAATCGTGGCGATTTTGCCGACGCCGTGTTTTTGAATCTCAACGTTAAGTTTAGCCAAAGTATTATTGGCTTCTTGTAATCCCGAATCCCGGCCATCCGTAAAAAGGTGAATGAATGTTTCAGGAAAATTTTGTTGGGCCGCCAGCTCAATTAGGGCATTAATGTGAGTAAAAGCTGCATGTACCGTGCCCGATGTCAGTAGTCCAATTAGGTGCGCCCCCGAATTATTTTTCTGCGCATGTGCAAAAGCCCCCACCAAGGCCGGATTGGTAAAAAACGATTTGTCCGCGATGGTGCGGTTAATGCGAGAGTAATATTGTTCAACAATCCGGCCGGCTCCGATATTGAGATGACCGACTTCGCTGTTGCCTGACTCGCCCCAGACCATACCCACGGCAAGCCCTGAAGCCTGCAGCAGTGTCATCGGATATTCTTTAGTAATTTGATTCAAAGCTGGTGTCTGCGCTTCAGCAATAGGATTGCCAACAGTTTTCTGGCTATACCCCCAGCCATCGAGAATGGCCAAAACGAGTGATCGCCGTATTTCATTTGACATAAGGAAATTATAACATAAACGAAAAGGACTTTTTATTTACATTTGTCCTCACATACCATATAATCAATTCAGGTCCATAATTTGATATTTAATTAAATTCTTAACCAAGCTTCTAACCATTCGTTTCTATGGTTTCTATGCTTCTCAAACATGGTGTTGGACAAAAACACCCTTCTAATAATTGGAGGGATTTTATCGTTGACGGCTGGGATCGCGATAGGCTATCTACTTAGCCTATTTCTCACAAATAAAAAAATAAGTTCCGCTCGGAACAAAGCCGAGAATGTTTTAGCGGAAGCAAAAAATAAGGCCCAAGAGCTTGTCCTTGAGGCGAAGGACAAGGTACTCAAGCTTCTTGATGAATCAAAAAAGGAGGAACAAACCAGGCATCAGCAGTTGATCAGGATCGAAGGGATGCTGACAAAAAAAGAAGAAGAGATCGATGGTCGAGCGAAAGAAATCGAACACGCTAAAGAGCAGCTCGAATTCAAGTCAAAAGATTTAGACAGGATTAAGGATGAACTTAGCCTGCAGATCCAAAAGCAAATTTCTGAACTAGAAAGAATTACTGGCCTGGGCCGGGGAGAGGCTAAAAATATGCTTTTCAAAAAAATTGAGGAGGAGTATAAGGAAGAACTTTATCATGGCATGAAAAAATTGGAGACCGGCAATAGTGAAGAGCTAGATCGTAAAGCGCGAGAAATACTTACCGTGGCCATACAGAGGTATGCCGGCTCGCATATCGCGGATGCCACTACGACCGTAGTCAGTTTGCCCTCCGACGAAGTTAAGGGCAAAATTATCGGAAAAGAAGGCCGAAATATTAAGACAATTGAGAGAATGACGGGGGTGGATATTATCATTGATGATACTCCTGAAACTTTAGTTGTCTCTGGGTTCGACCCGGTCAGACGCCAAATTGCTAAAGTGGCTATCGATAAGCTTATTGCCGATGGTCGTATTCATCCGGCAAAAATTGAAGAAATGGTTGAAAAAGCGAAAAATGAGATCAACGAGAAAATCAAACAAGCGGGAGAAGCCGCGCTATTTGAAGTTGGAGTTGGCGCGGTGGATCCAAAACTTACTTACTTACTGGGCCGCTTAGCCTTTCGCACTAGCTTTGGCCAAAATGTGCTGCTTCACTCAATTGAAATGGCCCACGTCTCAAGCATGCTGGCGACTGAACTCGGCGCCGACGTTTCAGTGACAAAAAAAGGAGCCCTGTTTCACGATATCGGAAAAGCGGTCGATCATGAGGTTCAGGGTACTCATGTTGAGATCGGGCGGAAACTACTCCAAAAATTTGGCGTAGATGAAAAAGTCATTCGAGCCATGGAATCTCACCATGAAGAATATCCGTATTCGACTTTAGAATCACGAATTGTACAAGCCGCGGATGCTATTTCAGCGGCTCGCCCGGGAGCTCGACGCGATACGGTGGAGATATACCTGAAGAGATTGGAGGATCTGGAAAAGATTGCCAACACTTTTGATGGTGTCGAGAAATCATATGCTATTCAAGCCGGTAGGGAATTGAGAATATTCGTGACACCTACTAAAATTGATGATTTATCGGCTATGAAAATGGCGCGTGATATCGCTAAAAAGATTGAATCGGAGATGAAATATCCCGGAGAAATCAAGGTTAACGTAATACGAGAAACTAGGGCGATCGAATATGCCAGGTAGCCTGTTGATGAAAAAAATGGCGTTTTCCTTGTATTTTGTATATAATAACCAGGAAAGATATTAATTGTTGATATTTTTTTGAAGGGAGGTGGATTATGGAATCAGTCAAAAAAACACAATTTGCCCAATGGATTGCGGATAAGATGAACATTCCTCGGAAGCAAGCGCACGAATTTATTGACAGTTTTGTGGCGGGCGTGACCGATGTATTAAAAAAGGGCAATAAATTGAATGTTTCCGGCCTCGGTATATTTAAGGTGGCCGATCGTCCTGCCCGTATGGGTCGGAATCCCCGGACCGGAGAGGCAATTCAAATTAAAGCATCTAAAAAAGTACGATTCACTTCCAGTAAGGTTTTGAAAGAATCAGTACTGTAATAATTATAGGATTTAAGTCCTAAATTATTATTTCGGATCCGGAATAATATATTATTAGGACTTACGCGTTTGGCCAATTTCGAGGCAAAATCGAGGCTTGAGACGAGACGTACTAGCAGGTACGGCGAGTCTCAAACGTAGATTTTAACAAAGAAATTGGCCAAACCCTTGTGGCTTGAGCCATGGTAAGCCCTAATAGTCTTGGGCTTCGTGGCTCAAGCGCGTAAGTCCTAATTATAAACCCCCACGTTCGACGTGGGGGTTTATAATATAAAGAATTCAAAGTATTGCGCTTATAGGAATATAATATATATTGAACGTTTTGACCAAGACAATATCAGTATTTGATGAGGAATCAAGCTTGACCTATATAACTTGTTTTTTTATACTAAAACAATGAAGAAAAAAATTACCATTGATACTCTTGCCCGAATGACTCAAGATCAATTTGCTAAAATCGATGAGCGTTTTGATAAAGTTGACGAACGTTTTGATAAAGTTGACGAGCGTTTTGATAAAGTTGATATTAGTCTGAAGACTATTCTAGATGTCGTCTTGGAAATACCATCAAAAAAAGCCTTTGAGCGTTTGGAAGATAAGGTTCAGATGATAGATGCTCGTCTTACTTCGGTAGAAAGAAAAGTTATTAAATAATATACTCTGTAATCAAAACAGACTCTCAAAAGACGTCTATTTTAATTCTGGAG
>ERZ1292623.2057-Hain-H51-01um-R1-2057-length-18556-cov-34_pt1 | contig 18556 bp, 16 predicted proteins | sample MGYA00564398_ERZ1292623 | MGnify/ENA primary metagenome ERZ1292623 (study PRJEB36523, sample SAMEA6512633) | groundwater metagenome | collected 2019-01-07 | study: AquaDiva: Metagenomics assemblies of 32 groundwater samples | reverse complement strand
TCGTATAATATTTCAGTCAAACCATCTATGCTGAAATGAAATGTTCATCTACTGTTCACCATAATCTTTATATACCTTCTTTTATGAAAAAAAATATGAATCTTACTGATATTGCTGAGGCAAGAGAATTTCTAAGAGGTTTTGAAAAGGAAATGGCGAATCTTTATATTAACGGAGGAATAATGGGCCCATCTCATTTCGCCATCGGAAATGAGGAAGCGTTAGTAAGAATATTCAGGGGATTAAGGGAGGGAGAATATATTCCCTCTTCCAGGACAGATTTAACTCAAGAAGGAATAAGTGCTTTACAGGGAAGATGCCAGATAGAGATGCATGATTCTGCAAAATCAGATCATCCTGCTTTTAAAGGAATAAAAAGTTCTGATTGGGTATTCGGCTCATACAGAAATCATCTGCATGCATTGTTACATGGAGTTCCGAGAGAATGGCTCAAGCAGAATATTATAGAAGGAAAGAGCATGGAGGTTGTTCATCCAGATTATAGAATTTTTACTACAGGAATAGTCGGTGGCCAGCTCCCTATCGCGGTTGGATACGCTTTTGCCCTGAAAAGAAAAGGTTCTCAAAATCATGTTTGGGCATTCTGTGGAGACATGGCTGCTGAAACTGGAATATTTGAAGAAACGAGCAAATATGCTGATAATATGAGACTTCCCATAACATTTGTCATAGAACATAATGGTATGAGTGTTGATACTCCGACTGCAGAAGTTTGGGGAGGTATAAGCCCTCTTAGAAGAGCCAATACAATAAGATATTTTTATAAGAACCAAGCTCCTCATCAGGGAGTCGGCAAGGAGGTCGGATTCTGATAATGGATAAACTTAACAGATATTGCGCAGAATTGAAAAAAGCGATGGAAACTTTAGCCCAAGATGAAAGAACAATCTTTTTAGGGCAGACAGTGGGATTTCCTGGAAGCAGATTTACTTATAAAACTTTCAAAGATATTCCATTAGACAAAAGGGTTGAGCTACCTATAATGGAAGAAGCTCAAATGGGAATCTGCACCGGTTTGGCGATGGCAGGATATGTTCCTATTGCTGTTTATCCAAGATTTGATTTTGTTCTTCTCGCAGCGAATCAGTTGATTAATCATCTTGATAAGATTCGTGATTTATCATGCGGAAGATTAAATCCAAAAGTTATAATAAGAACTATTGTAGGAAGCACTATTCCTTTCAGTCCTGGTGCACAGCACTGCCAAGACCACACCGAACAATTTAGAACAATGATGCACAATATCAATGTAATAAAATTATCTAATCCAGATATGATTGTGCCTTCTTATTTAGGGGCTTTATCTAACAAGACACAGAAATCAACTCTTTTAGTTGAGGAGGGAAATCTTCATTATGGAGAATAGACCCTTTATTTTAGAGCCTAAGAAAGTTGAATTAAAGCCGTGTGTTATTTTTTCTTCTGGTATCATGGCTGTCGGAAAAACTAGTGTGATGACGGCATTAGCAAAAAGAATTAGCAATGCTTTCTATTTAGACAGAGATGACATTAATCAAGGCAACTCTTACGTTTCTCCGACACACACAGACGAGCTACCCGATTTTGAAAAATATGTTGCTCATGCTGGAATTTATCCAGATCATATGCACAAAGTAGTGACTCCATTTGGGCAGATGTGGAAAGTTGACCCGCACAACGCATTTTACAGAAGGCACTTGAGAGATCAGTCTTATTTTGTTCAAATGCATTTAGCTAGAACTAATCTTGAAGCGGGAAAGGTGCCCATTATTGATTGTATAACTACAAGGCAGATTCAGGACGGAACATTAAAAAAGATTATAGATTCGGGATTTTTCTCAAGTCATCCTTCATATCTTATTCATTTTGCGTGCGATGAAGATGAATGCTATGACAGGGCTGTTGCTCGTTCAAAAGCTGACGAGGCCGCCAGAAAAAGAGTCGATTTAATAAGAGGAAATGGGAGAACTGCTTCTCCTACTTCTTCAAGAGAATCTTTTCACAGGTTTATGACAGAAGAGCAACCAATGATTCCAAAAGAATTAAGAACACACCCTCATCTTCTGATTAACACTTCTGGAAAAAAAGTCAGTCAGTGCGTTGATGAATGTTTAAATCATCTTGGATATCAGGTTAGAAAAACCGAGTAGCATCCATTAGGTTTTCCGCATAGTAATCTGGTTTAATATTTTTGTCAAAAGATGCTGCTGACTTCGTTATTCTATTGCTGTGTGGAGAAAAAACTTGTATTGTTCTGCATCCTGCTGCTTTGCCACACGCAATATCGGTTATCATATCTCCAACTACCCAACTTTTACTCAAGTCAATTCCAAACTCTTCTGCTGCCTTGAATAACATTCCTGGAAGAGGCTTTCTGCAATTGCAGGCTATTCTGTATTTCTTCGCATGCTCTGGAACGTCTGGATGCATTTCCGGATGGTGAGGACAAACATAGAATTTGTCAATTGCTCCTTCGAGCTCTTCATTCATGAAATTATGCAATTTTTCTACATCTTCCAGAGAAGCAATTCCTCGTGCAATCACGGGCTGGCTGGTTATAACAAATATTTTGTATCCTTTATTTTTTATGATATGAAGTGCTTCTAAAACTTTTGGCAGAAAAAATATATCACTTTCCTTATAATAAAAATCCTTATCTGCTTTTATTTCATTAAGCACTCCATCCCTATCTAAAAAAACTGCTTCGTTCATATTTTTTTATTAAATTCGTACTATAAAAATGTTTATGTCAAGATGCTTGACAGAAAACCTCGTCTTTTAAGACGAGGTTGCATCTTGAACATCCTAACCTCAAGAATTTCCAATTCTTGATGGCATTCAAGGACTTACGTCCTTGATGACACGAGTGCTTGTCACAAACCATGTCCTTTAGGACATGGTAGCACATCGTGTTTTTGATGTATTTTGCAATTTTCGCAGGCATAAGCATTGCCTATTTTTTATTGATTTTATTCTTTAGAATAATCTTTATATTCAAAATTATTCAAATACATTGGATATGTTCTTCTCGGCAATCCGATAGGAGCAAATGTAAGGGCGTCTTGAAAGCAATATGGAACACTTGTTCTTTCAGCTTGTCCGATAATTAAACCTGTTATTCCAAAAGTAGCAGGCCTTCTCTCCATGATATCTTTCAGACTATGGACTGCAATGAGTCCTTCATTTGTGAGTGAGTGCCCCCTCCTCAAATTGTCCTTTACTATTTTTATAATTCCTTTAGAGATAAATGATATATATACGCTTTGGACAAAATATATTTGAGGATTATTCTCTTGGTTGGGCAGATGGATAAAATAATCCTGAAATGGTTCAAAGTTAAGCAGAGCCTCTCTCACTTGTCTTATCTCTTCCTCATCTGCAAAAACGTGCCGTTGTAAGGTAGCCATCTCGCCTTCAGTCGCCACCTTTCCTGAAAATTCCTCTCCAAGCTCCCTCCTTAATGTCTCCTCTGGAGAGATGTCATGGTTTCTACCAGCAAAATAATTCCCGCCAAGCAACTTAACTTTTCCTATCAAATGTTTATTCAAGCCAGGGTAACTTGAGTCATACTTTCCAAATAAAAATTCTCCAGTTTCCCCACATTTTGCAATAATCGTGCTGACATGATGATTTAGAATTATCTTTCTCATTAATGACCCCAATGAAATCTGTATTTAAATCTTCTTGCAAAAATATTTATATATAGGGGTTTTCTCGGATAGAAATGGTTGTAATAAACATTGAGGATCTGCCGGGGCTGAGGGAAAAATATAAAGGTAGGAAGATAGTCTTCTGCTCTGGAGGATTTGATCTTACTCATGCAGGGCATATCATTTTTTTTGAGGATTGCAAGAAACTTGGCGATATATTAGTCGTCGGTGTAGGAAGAGATGCTTCCTTGAGAAAAAGAAAAGGAGACAATCGGCCGATTCTTAATGAACATATTCGGCTTAAAACAATAGACTCTTTAAAACCTGTTGATTATGTTTTCATCAATTCCGAACAACTCACAGGGGAGATTCTTGGAACAGTCAGAATAACTTTTGAGAATCTTCATCCCGATATTTATGTTGTCAATGAAGATGCTTTTGATATACCTACAAGGGAAAAATTATCCAAGGAAAATAATGTGAAAATGGTTGTATTGCCAAGGTGGTATCCTCCAGAGTTTGAAGGGATATCGACTTCAAAAATAATAGATAAGGTAAAAAAGTTACCTTAAAGTTAATTTGCTAAAAATCGTGTAGTATCCCGTTAACATTTCCTATCAATATAGCAAACTTTAAATAGGAAAAGATATGCTCAAAAAGATGACCTCTCCCTTAGTAAAGAACAGAAAAGGTCCTGAATTGCTTTTGGTTCATCCCTCTTTTACAAATGTATATCAGAAAGCTCAAGAAGCAATGGATTATCCTGCCCTAGAGCCACCTTATCGGGCAGCACTGACTGCTGAATTTGTAAGAAATAGAGGGCATTCTGTGGAAATTTTGGAGTCCAACGTTCTTGGTTTATCTGCAAAAAAAAGTGCAACAATAGCTCACGAAACAAATCCACAGCTTGTGCAGATTGAGGTGCACGGTAATCATCCTTCAGCATCTTCGCAACTCATGGATTGGGTTACAGATTTCAACCAGACATTAAAAGAATTAGATGTTAATCATAAGGTTCTTCTCACTGGAACGCATCCTGCTGCTTTGCCACAGAAAACTCTTTTGGAAGGTTCTGGAGATTATGTCGGAAGAGGAGATGGATTTCACACTACATTGGGACTTTTACAGGGAGTGGAAAGAGATAAGATTCCCGGACTTTGGTATATTAAGGAGGGTCTAGTTGTAGAAGGTCTCCATGCAAAATTGCTTGAGCCTGCAGAATTTAATGAAACATTCAAAAAAGCAGCTTGGGATCTTTTACCGATTAAAGATTATCGTGCACACGACTGGCACTGCTTGGAAAATTTAGATCAGAGACAACCTTACATGTCGCTGTACACAAGCTTTGGCTGTCCATTCAGCTGTGATTTCTGTTGCATCAATGCTCCATTCAACGACGGAGGACTAGCAAAAAATAGAATAAGAACCAGAGATCCTAAAATAGTTGTAGATGAAATTGAAGAAGTTGTCAGATTGCATGGAGCCACACCAAAAAAAAGATTAAATCTCAAAATAATTGATGAAATGTTTGTGTTTGATCAAAGACATTACACTGCAATAGCTCAAGAAATAATTGCACGCAATTTAGGAAGTTCTCTCAACACCTGGGCTTATGCTCGTGTAGATACTGTAAAGGAAGGCAATTTAGCACTTTTGAAAAGTGCTGGATTTAACTGGCTTGCTCTAGGAATAGAATCTGGAAGCAAACATGTAAGAGAGGGCGTTGACAAGGGCCGATTTGGAGAAACCGATATGGTAAGAGTGGTCAAAGCAATTCAAAATAACGGTATCTATATAGTTGGGAATTATATTTTCGGCCTACCTGATGATGATGCTCAAACAATGCAACAAACATATGACCTGGCTGTAGGGCTGGCTTGTGAGAGACCTAACTTTTATTGTGCAATGGCATATCCTGGTTCGGGATTGCACAGAATGGCGTCTGCAGGAAAATATCCTCTTCCGCAAAATTGGGATGCTTCTAGACCCTTACTACCAGAAGATAAAGAAAAAGGTGGTCCGGGATGGATAGGATATTCACAGCACGGGTATAATACTTTAAATCTTCCTACAGCCCATTTACTGCCTGAACAAGTTCTGTCTTACAGAGATAAAGCAATGGTAAAATATTTCAGTGACCCTGTATATCTAGAAAGGGTTGCCAAACAATTTGGAGGTAACACTGCAAGAAAATTCAAGGAAATGAATGCAATTACTCCGAAAAGAAAATTGCTCGAAAGACCTCAATAAACAAGCATAGCATCCACTCAAAATTATGGGGTAAAATGTAAAGAAAAGAAAGAGATTATATTTGCGAGATAATTATTGCAGTCATTTAGTCTGTTAAAATATATATTGATATTTTATCTATGGAAATTTAGAAAGCTAAGCTCTTGCCAAGCATAATAATATTTATAAATAGTCAAAGTGGAACTCTTTTATGAAATCCCTTGCTGACGAAGATAGTACATTATACTTTGGAGAGCTAAGATTCAATGAATCTGCGAAGGGAAATGTTGCTAGAGTATTGGAAAGAAGATATGTTATTGCTGCAGGTCCCGAAGTTGAAGCATATGAAAAAGAGTGGGGCGAGATATTTGGATATAAGCATAGCGTAGCAGTCAGTAGCGGAACGAGTGCTGACATAGTAGCATGCAAAACTTTATTTGACATTCATCCTCAAGCAAAGAGAAGTTTGAATCTGGCCGACAATGAGATTATTGTTCCTGCTCTTTCCTTTATAGCATCAGGTCAATCTATTATAGAAGCAGGATTTAAGCCGGTGTTTGTGGATATAGAAAGGGAGACACTTAACATTAATCCTAAGAAAATAGAGCAGGCAATTACCCCCAGAACAAGAGGCATAATGGCTGTTCATTTGATGGGGAAGCCATGCGAGATGGATAAAATAATGGATATTGCACACAGACATGGTTTGTATGTAATTGAAGATACTTGTGAAGCACATGGTGCAACTTATCAAGGAAAATACGTCGGCAGATGGGGCGATGTCGCAACGTTCAGCAGTTACATAGCACACCTAATCTGCTCTGTGGAGGGCGGGATGATATCCACAGATAATGACAAAATTGCAGAGGTGGCTACTTCTCTGAGAAATCACGGGAGAAAACCAGGTTCTATGTATTTTGATCATGTAAGACTTGGGGGCAATTACAAGATGCACGATTTAGAGGCGGCGGTAGGTAGGGCTGCTTTAGAAACCTTCTGGGACACTTTCAATATCCGCAAGAAAAATATATACTGGATGATGGAGGCAACTAAGGACTTGAGAGATTTTGCTCACATGAACACAGAAAGGCAGGATGAAGTCATTTGCCCTCATGCTTATACTGTAACTATTAAAGATCCTGCACAATACGATGCGAAAGAGTTACATGATTTTATGAACAGCAACCCCACCCTTAATATAAGAGCGAAAAGAAACTGGGGAGCGATGCCTACACAGCATAAGGCTTTTGAATTCATGGGACATAAAATAGGAGAATTTCCAGAAGCAGAGTATGTAGGAACTAATGGAATACATTTTGGTCTTCATCAATACACTGAAGGAGAACAGCTGAGAAAAGCTTCTGAAGTTTTACATGAATTTTTCTCTAAGCATAAAAAATAAATATGGGAGATATTTGCCACTTTAGGATTGAAAAAGCAGATGCAGAAGTGACTAGTAAAGGATTGCTTGTTAGAGTTTACTATCCTGCTAACCCAGTATATTCTGATAAAAGACTTGGAGAGAGCTTGGAGTTTGGAGTTTCTACATTTACAAATCTTATCGGTAATGGCTGTAGCGAATTGGCAAGTAAAGAATTTCCCCTTAATTCAATAGGAGGGGGTGCACTATACCTTTTCAATGATGGAAAAATAGTTTGTCATAGAAGAGACAGGCATGCACCAACTCATCCTCTTCTGCATGGAGTATGCTCGGGCTTTCCAGATAAAGCAGGAAAAGTTGCAAGTGCTGAAGAATTATATGCGGTAGGATTGAGAGAGAGTGTGGAAGAGTGCTTGTTTATAACAAGAAGTTCTCCTCAAAAAATCCTTGCTCCAAGAGATGGTTTGGAACTCGCTAAAAAAACAGCAAAAAATCTTGGTCTTGAACTTGAATTGGTTGCGTGCGACTTTCAGACTCTACGTGGACAAGATACACTTGAAGTCTATGATGATTCTGGCAGAAATCTTTTTACTGCGAATGGTTTAATTGATTTTCTTTATGAAACTCAAACAGCAATGAATCTTAGTTGTGTTAGGCTTCTTCCTTTCTCTTCAAGAGAAGCTGTTCCTCTCGATGCAGAAGGAATGAAAAAAGATGGAAAGTTTATTCATTTTAATAGAGAATCTTACATTATACCTTTATCAGATCTTAACGGTAGAATGTTCGGAGATGTTTTGGACAATCCAGAAGTTTATCAAGCAAATATTTCTAGAGGGAAACCTAATTTTCATACTCCTCTTTATTCTCCTCCTTATCTTGGCCCAGATTGCGTTAAAGTCAATCATCCGCATGTCTGGGCTCCAGATAATCTTCTCACAAGAGCTCTTGATTATCTAGGTGTGAAAGGCTATGCAGGGAAATGGAAAGAAATAGAGCTTTGGAAAGAAAAAAGTCGTCTTGAAAGACGCAGTCTTATTCCTAAAAGACTGGTAAATCAGAGTGGCTGAGAATTTGTTCTTGCTGTTTCTAATTATGGATAATTACATTGATTAGTATGTAGTTTTGGCAATTATCCATAAGAGAATTGAGTTAATCTGTATTAATTTTGTACACAATTCTCTATAGATGTCTTTTATTTTTTCTGTTCCTTCAAAAAATCTTCATAAGCAATTCTCAAACCTTCTGCTAAGCTTATTCTTGGATGCCAGCCCAATGCATATATTTTGCCACTATCTAAAAATTTTCTTGGCATACCATCAGGATGCGTTGCATCAAACTCTATTCTTCCTCTAAATCCAACAGCATTCCTGACTGCTTCGGCCAAATCAAAGATGGAATGATCTACACCTGCCCCCACATTAATCGGTACTGGAGAATTATAGTTTTCCATTAGAAATAAACACCCTTCCGCCATGTCATCTGCATAGAGCATTTCGCGCATTCTATTTGTGCTACCTTCAAGAACTACTCTTTCCTCGCCCATCAGCTTGGCTTGATGACATCTTCTTATCAGTTTAGGAATCATATGGGAGCTTGCTGAAGAGTAGTCGTCATTTGGACCGTATAAGCTTGCCGGAATTGCACAGATAAAATTGGCATCATATTGCCTATTATATGCGTTGCACATCTCCATTCCAGCTAACTTAGCAACTGCATAAGGCTGATTTGTCGGCTCAAGAACTCCTGTGAATAAAAATTCCTCTTTCATCGGCTGAGAACATTCTCTAGGATACATACAATTTGTTCCTAAAAAAAGCAACTTTTTAACCCCATTTTTCCAAGCAAAATGAATAACATTATTTTGTATAGCTAAATTGTCGTAAATGAATTCTGCTCTGCGTATATTGTTTGCATGTAGTCCTCCAACTCTTGCTGCTGCAACAAAAACATATTCTGGCTTCTCTCCTTCCATAAAATCTCTTACTGCGCCTTGATCTCTCAAGTCCAGCTCTGTTGAAGTTCGAGCAACTAAATTTGTGTGTCCTCTTCTTGCAAGTGCTCGGCAGATTGCTGACCCAGCTAGTCCTCTGTGTCCTGCAACGAAAATTTTTGAATTTTTTTCCATATTTTATATAAAAATTGATATAAAGTCCATTTAAATTGTTTTCTATTGCTTAAACCTTCGATTCCCAAATTTTGATGCCTTCAAATTCAAAACTGAAATCCGTAATTTCCGCTCCGCATTCCTCTAGAGATTTTTTCAGTTTGTTTCTCATTTTTGGATCGTAAAAGAATAGTATGTACCCTCCATTTCCTGCACCGAGAAGTTTTCCGCCCTGCGCACCATTCTTAATCCCTATATTGTAAAGCTCATTTATTCTAGAATTTGATATTTTATCAGATAGACTGTTTTTTATTTCCCAAGAAGTGTGAAGAAGTTCTCCAAAATCTTCTAATTTGTCCATAAGTAAAGAGTCCCTCATCTTGATTGCGATCTCCTTTATATTTTGAAGGCTTTTTGACTTTTCTTCCTCATTTTCCGTAAAAGATTTTTCCTGGCTCTCATGAACTTCTCCAGAATTATGAGATTTGCCGACGTAACAAAGCAAAAGTCTGCTGTCTAATTCATTTATTACATGCTCTTTCAGTCTTAAAGGATAAATAATAGTTTTTTCCTTACTGAAGTCCATAAAATTAAATCCTCCTGTTACTGTTGCGTACTGATCCTGCCAGCCCCCTTTTATTCCTAATTCTTCTCTCTCAACTTTGTAAGCAAGTTCCGCAATTTCATAGTCTGTGTAATTTCTTGACATCAAATTACTAAGCATCCTAATAACAAGTGAGGACAAACTTGCTGAAGAGCCCAATCCTCTTCCTGGAGGGATGTCGTTATGAATGTACAATTCAAACCCGAAATTAGGTTTTAATATTTTTATAATAGCCTTAATTATATCGAAATTTCCGTCATAAGTTATGTCCTTTATTGAGCTTACCACCACATCTTTTCTACTTGTCAAGTCAGAATCAATAATTATTTTTTTATCCGCCCTTTTAACAATTGTAGCATAACAGTATTTATTTATTGTAACACTTATCACTGATCCCCCGTATTTCTCAAAAAAATAGGGAATATCTGTTCCTCCTCCAGAGAAACTGATTCTCAATGGAGCTTTTCCGCGGAGAACTGGGAACTTTATGTCTTCGAAGCTTTCCTGCCTGAACTGGACATCAACTACTCTTCCAAGTTCATCAAGTATAGGGAGACTGTTCACTCCGCTCAAGAGTATTTCATTTATTGAATCTTTTGAGTCTGTTGACTTTGCTATTCTTGAAGGGAATCTCATTGCCCTGCTTACAGGATCAGCCATGTTTCCTCCAGAAAGAAGAAAAGATTTTATTATTCTGTCAGTTAGAACTCCTGCTAATTTTCTTTCATTATCTAAAATCATTATGAGATTTATCTCTCCCCCATGAATTATTTTCAAAGCATCTTTTATCGTATTATTCTGCCCGAGAGCAAGAGTAGTCAAAACTTTTTCTTTAAATGCTTTATATGATTCTGGCCTCCCTATGTCTGCAAAATAGCCCTTTAGCAGGATACCATTAAGCATGCTTTTCTCAACAAGAGAAGGGAAAATTTCATTTTCAAGAGAAGATTTTTTGTCCTTGGGAATATGGTCAAGCATTGCGGGCTCCATTACATAAATGCCCCTGCTTACCAACTCTGCTTTAGGATTTGTGCTTTTTTCAGAGAATCCTACTATTTTATTTCCATCCATAACAGCACTTCCATAAAACTGGGCTTCAAGAGATTCTGCTAAGGAAAGGGTGCAAAGTGCCCTCTTCATTTTGTGAAATTCTATCAAATCTAAAATATTTATTTGGGAATAAGAGTCTCCATTTAAAACAATGAATGTATCATCAAGATAATTTTCTGCGTTTTTTATTGCACCCGCCGTTCCGAGAGGCGTCTGCTCTTCAGAATATGTTATATCAACGCCGAGTCTTATTCCTGAACCGAAGTAGGATTTTATTTTTTCAGACATATGAGATACACATAAAATTATATCTGTTATTCCCTGTGCTTTGAGAAATTTTATCTGATATTCAAGAAAAGGTCTTCCTGCGACAGGAGCCATAGATTTAGGCAAATCACTTACTGTTTCCTTTAGTCTTGTTCCGAGACCTCCGCATAAAATAAGAGCTTTAGACATTTTTTAGTCTCACAGGCTCTTTGATATTTAGATGTAGCAAAACATTATAGTAATCTATCAGCTCCCTTATTCCTTGATCAAGAGTAAATCTTGCCGAGAATCCCACCTTAGAAAGTTTTTCATTAGATACCATATAATTTCTCTTGTCAGGATCCTGTGCAAATTCATCCTGTTCCACAAATAGTCCTGGAATATGTTCCCTTATTTTATAAGCAAGTTCCGCTTTTGATATATTTGCTTCGTCCAAACCAGCATTATAAGCCTGATTTTTTCCCCCAAGTCTCATATTATCAAAGTTTGAAATAGCATAAAGAAATGCATCCGCTACATCTCTTATGTGAATAAAGTTTCTTTTAAAATGGCCTTCAAAAATGACAAGCTTTTTCTCTGAAAGAGCTCTGTAGACTAAATCATTGACAAGAAGGTCTGTCCTCATTCTTGGCGAGGGTCCAAAAACAGTTGCAAGTCTTAGTGTAAGTGTGGGTTTTCTTGAGCCCAATAAGATACGCTCTGCTTCTACTTTTGTTCTACCATAGCAGGATATTGGTTCTAGGGGGGTTTCTTCAGTACAAAAACTATCCCCTGATTTTGTTCCATAACCTGAGTTTGTATTTGGAAAGACTAACTTTTGGCCAGGACTCCTTAGTCCATCAATCAGCGCTATCGCACCAGTATTAATTTCCTCTGCTTCTCTTGGGCTATTTTCGCACAGAGGTGCCCCCACAAGAGCAGCTAAAGGTATGAGAACATCATGAGAATCAACAAGCTTCTTTAATAAATTTTTATCCCGCGCATCTCCATGAATAAAGGAGTATCCTTCTCTAGCAAGAAAGAAGAGAGGCGAGTTCTGATTCCACACTAGACTATCTACAACTGTTACTTTATGTCCCCGAGATAAGAAGCGATCTGTCAGGACAGAACCTAAATAGCCTGCTCCCCCCGTTATTAAAACTGACTCTGGCATGAGGGGCGGACATTTTTTTCATTTATAAAGATTATTGTATTGTAAAGTAAACTTCTAACTTAACATATAATTCATTTCACAATAATTTTTATCTTTAATGAAGATTGTGTGAAAATGTTAACTTATGGGTTGGACTTAACATGTATTAATCTGACAACTTTATTGTTGAAACCGTAAGAGCTTAGCTTTCTAAAGTTACATAGAATAAATTATCAATATGTATATATGGATAACCGCATACAAAATGTAATCTATCCAACGCAGTTCTCTATATCTTAACAGGCAAAAGGTAGTAATAATTATGTCAAGATGCTTGACAGAAAACCTCGTCTTTTAAGACTAGGTTGCATCTTGAACATCCTAACCTCAAGAATTTCCAATTCTTGATGGCATTCAAGGACTTACGTCCTTGATGACACGAGTGCTTGTCACAAACCATGTCCTTTAGGACATGGTAGCACATCGTGTTTTTGATCTCATAAATAGAATATATTTCTTTTACTTGCATTTTACTTCATAATTCTAAGTAGATACTTGAAACCTAAATGATTATAAAGGTTTTCTGGGAGTATTTTAAATGAAAACTGAAAAGAACAAGGGAAGTATACCTATGAAAGAAGTTGAAAAGGCACTCAAAAAGCAGAAACTAATTTTTGCTTTTTGGAACTGTTCAAGCAAAAAAGATACTCCTTATCAAAATTATTATCTCCCGTTAAAAAGATTGTTTGGAAAGACAATCTTATTCGATCCAAGAAAGATGAGGTATCTTTACGGCTCCGACAAAATGAATTCTCTTCTCTTATCTTTGGTTGAAAAAGAAAAACCCCATTATATTTTTCTGATTGTTAGAAGGGAGGAAATGACTATAGAGACAATGGATAAAATAAAAAAAATTTCTCCATCAACCAAAATAATTGCTTTTTCAGGAGATGATGATAAAGATTTTGAACCGCTAAAAAGATATCAGGCACTTTTTGTGGACTGCACTTTAGTAGCACAAGTCAGCTATATGGATAACTATTACAAAGACGGAATAAAAAATATTTACAGAACAGTAGGAGTAAATTCAGACACGTTTAAGCCAGTAAAAACTGAAAAAATATATGATGTGACATTTATAGGAAAAACTTCAGATACCAGAAGAGATTTTGCAAGATTTTTAATAAAAAATAAAATTAATCTGAGGATTTTTGGAAACGGTTGGACAGATTACTCAGAGTTTAAAGATTTCTGTGCAGGACCATTAAAAACAGAGGACATGGTTAAATGCATAAGCCAGAGCAAGATAAACCTTGCTTTATCCAGAAATAAGGATGGAAAACCACACATCAAAGGGAGAGTGTTTGAGTTTGGCTTGTGCAAATCGTTCAGCCTTGTTGACTACTTTGAAGGCTATCTTAGACTTTTCAAAAACGGAAAAGAGATAGTAATGTTCAAAGACAAAAGAGATCTTATAAAAAAAATAAATTATTATCTAAAGCATGAAAAGGAGGGGGAGAAAATAGCGAAAAGAGCATATAAGAAAGCTGTTCAGAATCACAATGTTTATGAAGAATTTAAGAGGCTTTTCAAAAAAATTATGGAAAATCCTGTAATTTTTGTGCAAAAGTTTCCAAAAGTTAGTGGAAAAATTTTCAATCTGAAGAGCAGAGATATTTTCAAAAGTACTGAAGAAATTAAAAAATTGTTGAAAGGATTTGATTATGTTTCCTTTTCAGATGGGAATGATATTCCTTCTTATTACAAAAATTATATTCAAGCATATGCTTTAGAGAAGACGGAGAAAAAGATATGTTGTTGCGATTATTATGTCAATGACAAAATTCTTGGAGATTATCTATTAACTAGTGTTTACAAGGCATTTTATAAATTGGACGGAGATAAATTCAGTCAAATTCTATCAATAAATCAGATTGCTACAACAAAAAAATATTTTATTAGGAATTTGAATAAGTTTAGATCTTTTTTCGGTGGGAAGGAAATTGATATAATAGACAAAAAAAATACTTGTTTAATCTCTCTGCCCCTAGTAAAGATCAAAAAACTAAAAGGTATGGATTATGAAGTTTTCTCTTCTTCTGCTTTAGAAAAAAGATTCTTGCTTAATGCTTATTTGCTCTCGAAAAAGAATAAATCTTCTTTGCTAACCTACTTTATTAGGATGATAGTTCTTTCAATTGTCTCCCCCTTACTTAGAAAATCTATAATCTATTCTATACAAGATAAGAAAAATTGGAGCCACATACATAATATTTGAGAAGACTTTATAAAATACATTGTCTACATATGTCCATGCTTGGAAAATTTCAAAAAGTTAAGACTCTTTCTGCAACCTTTTTCAGAAAATCATTCAGGCTGTTAGAATATTTAGTGTGGTTAATTTTTGATTTCAGCAAGTTTAAGAGAATAGAAACTGCTAAGATAAAGAATGTCCTTGCCGTTCTTATAAATCAAGAGAAAGGAAATATTGGGGGGGACTTTGTTACTCTTGGTATTTTAAATGATTTTAGCAGGAATTATCCTAATGTAAGAATCTTTATTCTCTCCGATAAAAATACCATACAGCAATTCGGAAAGCTTGACAAGATAAAAACTATTGAATATAATGAGAGAAATTGGTTTGATAAAATTAGAAAAGAGAAAATTGACGCAGCAATAATCTTTACGTCCGGCAAACTTAGAATTAGAGACTTTGCTTCTATTAAATATGTAATAAGCGGAACTCGTTTTAGCATAAGAAATATCTTTGACAAGAGAGAGTTTGGATGTACACGAAAAATAAATCCTTTTACAGACAAGCCGATGATTCTTTATAGATATGATATGCTAGAATCTTTAGGATTCAGATTTAAAAAGAAAGAACCCTTTCTTGAGATAACAAAAACTGAAGAAAATAAAGCGAATAAATTTTTGAAGAAAAATAATATAAGCAAATTTATTGTTATCCATCCAGGAGGAAAATATGTTGCTGAATCTTATAGACAAGGAAAGTGGGCTCCCCATTTATGGAATCTTGATAGGTATGCAGAAGTTGCAGACCATTTTTCAGAAAAGGGATATAAAATATTAATTACAGGAAGCGATAGTGAGAGCATATTAGCTGAAAAAATAAATGAACTTTCAAAAAATAAAATAATAAATGTATGCGGTAAGTTTACTATAAGAGAAAGTGTAGCCCTGCTAAAAAAGGCAAAATTGCTTATTGCAACCGACACAAGCATTGTTCATATCGCTTATCAAAAACCTGTTGAAGCCAAGATAGTTGAATTAATGGGGCCCTCTGTACCTAAAAGTGTCGGAGCATGGCCATTGAACAGCAAGAGACATAGAGTACTTATTGATAAAGGTCCAGCATACAAGAGCATGAGAAAACTTCCTTTTGAAAATAATTTTAACTGTTTGCAGAATATTAAAACAAAAGATGTGATAATGGCAGGAGAAGAGCTTCTAGAAATTTGAAGCAATTAAAAGTTGAGCTAATTTGATAAAATATTTTTTAAAAGAAAAAACAATCTTTCCTCAATGAAATAAATTAGAAAGAGCAAATTACCATCGGAAAAAATTAAAATTTCTAAAAATTTTTTCAATTTTTATAGAACCCCTTTGAAATAGTAAGATTTAAATACTTGACAAATTTAACTGAATAATCAAAAAGGGTTCATAAAAAAGAGACATCATGATAACATTAAACAAACAGGCAAAAAACACTATAATTGCTTCCTCAATCTTTGTTATAACACTTTCGTTTTTGTTTCTTGCAAGTTTTGTTGCTGCTGACTTTCCGGTTTGGACCAATCGTGCAGGAGATAGTGCCGGAAATAGTACATCCGGAAATATTACCACAATAAATGAAGATGTTTATGTTATTATGAACTTCACAGTGAACGAGACACTCAGTGCTAACATAACTTCAGTCAATGTAACTCTTCCAAGTTCAACATTATCTTTTGGTGCTAATGGGTTTAGGGCGATGTTGAGAGACACAAGCGGAACTTATGTTGCCTGGAACTCAACCTTCAATTACTCTGCATCGACAGCAAATTGGACGAATACAAGCGTCGATACTGGAGGCCTTATACCAAACTTGTCAAGTGGTAAATTCCAATTTAACTTAACAGGATCTGCGCCAGGTAAATACAATATAAGCATAGATATAACCAATCACTCATCCGTCATTGAGCGTAATTTAACAATCCATATAAATGACACAACTGCACCTTATCAAGCAGCGTTCATTCTCCCTAGTGAAACGTATATTACAAAAACAGAAGTCCTAATCAATATATCTGCTAATGATACGCACAGCGGAATTGGCTCTGCAAATATTTCTTTGTACAATACAAATGGAACGGCAACCTATACAAATGTCACCACATCACATGCAGGTGGAGGATTAAATGATACAATATATACAAACTTCTCTGGAGCACATATTTTGGAAGGGTTCTATTTAATAAACGTAACATTAATCAACGACAACTCTGATTTAATTAATCTGGGAGCAAACACGACAAACACAACAGGCATCCAGAAAAATATCACAATTGACTGGACTGCCCCCTCAGTAACTCTTGCAAAGAACGCAGTTTCAACCAATAGCAAGTTAGTTATCGACGTTACTGTATCAGATGCAACAAGCGGAGTAGTAGGAAAAACATGCTCGGTATCAGGCGGAGGAACTAATCAAGCTGCAACAATTTCAGGTTCAGGAAGTAGTCAGACAGTGACTCAGACGGGGCTAAGCTGTTCAAGTTCATACACCTACACAGTAACTTGCACAGACGCTGCAGGAAATTCTGGAACCACAATAACAGCATTCTCTTCAGACTCATGCACTGGCGGAGGAAGTTTTGGGGGAAGTTCAGGAGGTTCATCAGCAGGTACGACGACTTGGGCAAACACATTTGTTGACGACTCACAGGACATTGAAGACAAAGGTTCAGTAGCCAAGACACTTGGAGCAAGCCAGAGAGTGAGAATATCAGTATCTGGAACTATACATCATGTAGGTGTCAAGTCACTAACTTCAACAACAGCAACAATTGAGGTTGCTTCAACACCACAAGAAGCCACAATGTCTGTCGGAGAGACAAGAAAGTTTGACCTTGACAGCAATAGAACATACGACATATCGGTAAAATTGAACTCAATAATAGATGGTAAGGCAGACGTTACAATCCTTCCAATTAATGAAGCGGTGACAGCAGAATCAGAGGCAACGCAACAGGAAGCTGAAGACGCAGCAACTGGAGCAGATTCAGGAGCTGAAGAGAAATCAGGTTCATCAGCAGGAAAGATAATAGGTTGGATAATAGTAGCAATAGTTGTAATAGGATTAATTGCTTGGTTCGTAGCAAGAAGAAAGAATTAATTTATTCTTTTATTTCTTCTTATCTTTTTTTGTTTTTAGGTATAAAGATAGCAATTCGAAGTAAATGAAGTAAGAATAACCAAATTTATTAACTGATAGATTATATGATTGGCGTATTGGAGATAATTAAGGTTATTATTATCTTCCAACCTCCCCATACCAATAATCTTTATTAATACCTCTTTTTCCTTTATTGGATGTTTGCATTAAAGGTTTTAGGAAGCATAGATATTATATCAGCAATAGCATTTCTTATGATTATCTTCGGAATTTCTCCCTTCTTTTCTTTCATTATTTTCTGTTCTGGTTTATTATTTGTCAAGAGTTTATTCCTTTTCTCGGGAGAGTTATTAAGTATCTTAGATTTTTTATTCGCATTAATACTTCTCCTCTCTCTTGCATTTTCTCTTCCAGCCATATTCCTCTGGGCCCCAGCCCTTTTACTTCTCGCAAAAGGCCTGATAAGCTTCGTTTAAGGGTGATTAACCAAAATCGAAATTTCCCTTCATTTCATTCAGGTTATTTTTGTTCCAAAAATAATTCTCAATCCTTGCCACTCGCTTCGTTTAAGCGTCCCCCCACCAGACACACCATTCGGCGTTTAATCATGCTTAAACAAAATCGCAATACAAAACCAATAGGAATTTATGCTGGCTTATTCCATCCCCCACCCGAGGACGGCGCGTAAAAGACGATATTGTAAGATAATCGTGAGTTAAGCTTAAATAGTATGTTTTCCTTCAAGTT
>ERZ1292623.2056-Hain-H51-01um-R1-2056-length-18557-cov-4_pt1 | contig 18557 bp, 21 predicted proteins | sample MGYA00564398_ERZ1292623 | MGnify/ENA primary metagenome ERZ1292623 (study PRJEB36523, sample SAMEA6512633) | groundwater metagenome | collected 2019-01-07 | study: AquaDiva: Metagenomics assemblies of 32 groundwater samples | reverse complement strand
GAATATTGTTTTCTTCTTCCAATTGGGAAGTTTCTATAGAATAACCATACATTACTTTCTCTATTACCTCTTCATCTTCTTTTTTAACCATAGTAATTCAAAAAATTTGGAGATTTATAAAACTATCTCAAGGATATGCTTCTTTTGCCAGCGAAGCAAGTATTTTTGATTCTTTTCGTATTGTATCAAGTAAGTTGTTTATTTCCTTAGCGACAGCATTCTTAAGATCTAAAGGATGTATTTTTTTATCAACAAATGCTTTCTCTATTTCATCATAAGTCTTGAATGAAATATTTCCGCCGAATTTTGCTGGTCTTTCTATTGTGAACTTTTCTTTTTTGTCCGATTTAATAGTCATAATTACAAATTTCAAAAATGCCATGATTCCATTGTCTGGATTTCCCTCCGAACATTCGGCGTTTTTTATTTTTTGATTAACTGCATCCTCATCATCAGCTAAATCAATTTTTGATTTTGGGTCTGAAGAGCTCATTTTCTTACCAATTAAACCTGGAACTAATGGATTCATTATCTCTATTCTTTTTTTATACCCTACTTTGGGAAGATTTTCCCTTGCAAGAACCATGATTTTTCTCTGGTCTGTTCCGCCCAACTGCACATCAACATCGAGATACTGCTCATCTAAAGCTTGCATAATTGGATAGATTAATCCTGAAAGTTTTGGATTATCGCCCATCTTAACGACTTCGGATGCAGCTTTATGTGCATCATGAATTGAAATCATTGAAGATAATTGAAGTGTATCATACATATATTCAGCTTTTAATTGGAAATCACTTCCTTTAACTATTTCTAAATCTTTCGTGTCAACTCCGATTGCTTTAATCATTAACGGAATTATTTTTGAATAATACTGATATCTTTTTTCAAGAATATTCCAAGGAGTATTATCTAATGCTGCATGTAAGTCTGCAAGCAAAATTTTAACTTTAAATCCTGCTTTAAGAAAATCGGATATCTTTAATGCAGGAAGAAAATATCCGACGTGCGGTTTTCCGGTTGGTGTTGTACCCCAATAAATTGCCGGTTTTTTCTTGCTTTCGAGTAATTTTTTAAGTTCTTCTTCCGTAATAATCTCTGCAGTATTCCTCTTAACCAAATTTAATCGCTCTTCTGTATTCATAATTAATCCAAGGGGGGGCTCTTTTTTAAACTTTCCTCTGTTTGTCAGTTAAAATAAAACAAAAGCTTTAAATACAAGATTAGCTTGCTTTTAAACATGGCAGAAGATGACAAGAGGCTTTCTAAAGAGATAATGGGGAAGTTGGTCGTTTCTAAAACTGGAAAGAAATTCGGTGCAGTAGGTGACGTTACTTTTGAGACAAAATCGGGCGAATTGATACACTTAGTTCTTACAAATCCAACACCATATTCAACAAAATTAGAGCTTGAAAAGGACGGGGAAGGCAATATTTTGATACCTTACAGCTCGGTTCAAGCAATTGGCGATTTCTTAGTTATTGCAGAAGAAGACATTGTTTAATCAATATCTTTTTATACATGTGATTTGTTATTCCATTCATGTTGGGGGAATCTAGCATATGGACAGAGAAATATCGCCCTAGAACTTTTTCTGAAGTTAAAGGTCAAAAAGATGTTGTTTCTAAGGTTAAAGCATTTGTAATACAAAAGAATATGCCCCATTTGATGTTTTCAGGTCCGGCTGGAGTTGGAAAAACGACAATTTCTTTAGTCATAGCGCATGAAATGTTTGGAGATTCTTGGCATCAAAATTTTCTCGAATTAAATGCATCTGATGAAAGGGGAATTGATGTTATTAGAAACAAAGTCAAGGATTTTGCAAGGACAAGAGCAATAGGAGATGTTCCGTTCAAAATAATTTATTTGGATGAATGTGACGCATTAACTTCCGAAGCTCAGCAGGCATTAAGAAGAACTATGGAAAATTACACTCAAACTTGCAGGTTTATTCTTTCCTGCAACTATTCATCAAAAATAATTGACCCGATTCAATCAAGGTGTGCAATTTTCAGATTTAAACCATTGGATAAGGAACATTTAATGCACATTCTTGAACATATTGAAAAAGAAGAGAAACTAATAATAAATGATGCCGCTAAAAAAGCTTTGATTGAGATTTGCGAGGGAGATGTGAGAAGGTTAGAAAACATTCTTCAAAGTTGTACTGCAATGTCTAAAACGATAGATGAAGATTTAGTTTATTCATTAGCTTCTGTTGCTCGGCCAAAAGAAGTCAAAAGAGTAATGGAACTTGCTTTGGAAAATAAATTCATAGAGGCAAGGAATGAGCTTCTTAACGTAATGACGAATTATGGTTTATCTGGATTGGACGTTATTCGTCAAATTCAAAAAGAAATTACTGAATTAAAAGTTGATGGAAGAAAGCAAATGCAATTGATTGAAAAATGCGGAGAAGCTGAATTTAGAATTAGTGAAGGTTCGGATGAATTCATACAATTAGAAGCATTCTTAGCAAGTGTTGCATTAGCTGGTCAGAAATAAATTATTCTGCGTGTTTAACTTTAAGCTGAACATCTATGAATTGTTTATATCCATAAGTCAAAGAAACTTTAACTGGAGTAATTACATCTTCTGGATTTGTTATTATTTGTGAACATCTAACTTCTCTTTCTCCGTTGAATAAAGTTACATAACCTGATGTTGCAGTTCCATCTTTCAAACCAGAACAAGTTAATGTTCCTAAACCAGGATCTTCAACTTCAACAAACACAACATCTCTATTTGCTAAAGCACTATCGCATTTACTTCCTTTTTTGAATAAGGAATCAACAGACGTTCCCATCTGCTTTATGGTGAAGAAGAAGTCAATCTTGTTTGAGCCTGCTACATTCTGTCTAATATTAGTAATTTGAACTGGTGCTCCTGAATTTTCGGCAGGGACTTGTCTGTTAGGATCACAAACACTTGCCTGACCTGTAACTCCTCTCAAATCTTTTCTTACACATAATTGACCTTGTGCATTTGTTCCATATTCATAACAAACACTTGCTCTAACTGGGAAAGATAATGAACCCGATACTTTTGTTGCATAATTCATCTCTGGGAAATCCATTGTAGTATATCCGCCTGCAACAATATTTCCTTGAGCATCTATTCTAACTGCACCCATATCTTCTTCTGATGATTTTAATAAACTGTTACTTGTTAATCTGAAATCCTCCGCCCTTATTCCGGTAATCGAGACTCTTGCAGCGCCAGTTGGAATATCAAATTCTCCTTTATTTTCAAGTTTTACGCTGATTGAGAAAGGATTATCTGTATCAAAAACTTCAGTTGGAGGTAAATTTGGAAGGAAGCTTATTGCCAATCCTTGTGTTCCGCCAACAAATGCTTTCCCAGCTGCATTTGTTTCAGTTTTCTTTGCGCAGCCAGCTACAAATATCAATAAAAGAACCATGAATAATGTTATTGCTTTTTTCATTCTAAACACTCTTTTATTAACCAATATTGAGCCAAATATAAATGTTTCTATGTAAAGCTCTTAAGTTTGACCATTTTTGCCTTTTGGGACATATACCCATAATCAAGATTAATCTCTAAAACAGTCTGGTAAGCGGGAGAAACCGCATTTGTTAAAATGAATGTACATTGGATAACTCCTTGCTTATTTGATAATCTTGATTTGTAATCTGGTTTACAAACTCCGTTTGCTCCCGACATTCTAACTGAATATTGAACATTATCAACATCTCCAAACTTTAATTCTCCCGGACATTTATTTAAGGAAGATTGTTCAACAACAGTTCCATCTCCTTGGTTTGCAATAGTTATCAAAAAGCTAACCTGTCCTGGTGCGGCATCTTCTCTAATTGTGGTTACTGAAACAGGACCTCCTTGACCGCCAGCAATTCCTGGAACAGATTGAGTTACTTTACACGCTTCATTTTCTAAGATTGAAGCCGGATTTGGATCTATGCAAACAGGAATTCTTGCTTCAGTTCTATATTTATAACAAACGCTTGCTAAGAAATTTTGATCTAAATTATCAGTTCCTCTCGGAAGATAAATATTAGAAGAACTAAATTGTGCTGTGTCATAACCTCCAAACGTATTGAATTTTGTCTTTGGATCTAAACTGAATGTTTTTTCTCTTGGCTGAAGATTTATCCATTGAGAATCATAACCTGAAATTGATATAACTCCGCCTGAAACCGGATATGCCCCTTCATTTTTCAACTCAATAACGATATCCAACGGAGTATTTGTAAAAGATACATCTGGCGGCTGACCTTTAATGAAATTAAGAGTTACGCCTTTAACACCAACGTGAGATAAATCAGTCAGAGCAGCTGCTTGTTCTTTAGTTTGCCCAAATTTAACTCCAGCACAACCAGATAGAACTAATAAGAATAAAGTAAATAATGTCAAAATCCTCTTTTTCATGGGTTTATTCCTTCCTCTGATTTATATAAATGTTTTGAGTCACTTTGAAACGTAAGATGGGTTCTTTAGGGTGATTTTAAACCCGACCCTAGTTGCATAACCATATGTTAAGTAAAGCGATAATGGTGTTGTGTATGAAGGTTTATCAAAGTCTATGCTTGCTCTGCAAGTTACAGCTGGTGAATTTTCAAGCAAAGTGAAGCTAGGTCCAACACTCCCGCCAATTGGCGAACATCTCATTTCCTGAGTTCCCATATATGCTTCGATATTTATCTTATTAAAATCTTCAGAATTTAATTCAGTATTGCTCAAACAAAATTTTGCATAAGATTCTTTGGCTAAAATTGAACCTTTCCCCGAAACATCTTTGAGATATATTCTAAATTCCACTTCCTTACTTTCCAGGTAATACCAATTTTCTACCTTTGTAACGGCAAGAGGGGCTCCTTGGCTGGTGCTTAGTTGCGCGTCAACAAATTCACAGCTTCCTTTCACAACTTGAACTCCCGTTTGAGATTGCGGATTGATACAAGCAATCGGAATTGCAATGGTTTCATACTGATAGCAAGCAATGACTTCAAATGATTCTTCTCTCTGCTTTTCTTCCGGAAGAGAAACTGAGTTTATTGTGAATACTTTTGTTGTTCTTTCTCCTGGCAAGAAATTAGTTTTCCCATCTAAATTAATTCCCTCTATTTTTGGTGCTTGATTAAACTTCACAAAGTCTTCGTTAAAACCGACAATTGAAAGAACTCCATTTTTAACTTTATGAGCGCCAAGATTTTCAAGAGTAATTGGAATCTCTAAACCTTGTCCAACATACATCTCAGATGGGATTTTTGGAAGAGTTATAATTAATCCTTCAGTTCCTGTTAAATCTGCAACTTGTGTTTCTTTTTTAGTAACCAAATTACAAGCTGAAAACAATATAAAAAATACGAAAAATAAGGTTAATCTTTTCATGCAATTGTCACCATCTGTGTTCGAGTTATTGAATAGTCATAGGAAATTGTTATTTTCAATGTTCTCGGTTCTGCCGTATTAGGATATCTGTCTCCAATCATTTTTACCTTACACGATTTAATAGGAAGAATCACTCCTTTTTTGAGTTTTCTCCAATCTGTTTTATAATGAAGTTCTGATATTCCGCAATTAGATCCGCCAACAAATTCCATATCGTCTGGAAGGTCTATTTTAATGTCGGTAATAGAAGAAATTATTCCATTTCCATTGTTCTTAAGGAATAATGCAAAATCGAGTTCAGTGTCCTTTTCAACTCCGAATAATAATGTTGCCGGAGCATTGAATGTTGTAACAATGCCAGTATAAACAATTGGCTGAACTAAATCATTTTTTCCCACTCTTGGATTCAGCAAAGATTCTTTACTTTTGATTGCAAATCCGAATTCTTTCGATAGCGTCAAAATCTGATTTTCAGATATTCCCGGATATTTTGATAAAACTGCATCTTTTGCAGATTTACTTGTGATTAAAATATCAGTATACCCTGTGGATGAAATGCTTTGGGCAGTTACATTAAAGTAAAAAGTAGGTGTTCCTTTTCTTGTTGTATCTATGGTGCATGCAACTGATTTTTGTGAAGAAGGAACTCCATTGACAATTGGAAGAGTTTCAGGAACAGGTGTTCCTTTTCCTCTGTTTTCGAGTCCGCATCCAAATGTCAATGTTGCTGATTTTGTTAATCCATTTTCTACTACCAAATAAGAAGTGATTTTATTTTCAAAAATCGGCTGTCCTTCTGTAACGAATAAACTATATGGAACATCCATAGTAAATCCCGTATTTAATGATGCATCGACTTTTAATCTTTCCAAAAATTGTTTTTGAACGTCGACATACTGTTTTTCACACTTTGCCTTCGAGTTTTTTAAACTGCAATAAGATACTTTAATCTGAGTAACAACTCCTTGTATGCTTTCTCTATATACAGTACCGATAGTTTCCTTAGCATCTCCAATTAATTTTTGATTTATTACATAATCAGATGACCTTACTGCCGTTAAGAATGACGGCATAAGAACAATTGCAGTGACTAAAACACACGCAGCAGCAATTAATTTTGTACTGGTTGAATCTGGATTCAACTTTAGTTCATATAATACAGCAAAAATTATAAACCAAGGAAGAACTAATGAAATACTTATGAAACTAGATATCATGAAAACTAATCCTGGAACTAAAATCAATAATCCAGGAATTATTGTTTGCAATGCAAATGGGATTAACGCTAAGCTCCATTTTCCAAATGCAAAGTAAAACATGAAAAATGTGAAGAGATCAATAAGCAAAGTTATTGCATCAATTCTGAACCCTACATTCCAATGATAGAAATAATTAGCTAAAGTTAAAATAAAAATGAAAATTGGATTTACGCTGGTTGAGAAAAAACTTCCGCCGGACGATGAACTTGAAGATGATGTTTCATCACTGTCGGAACTTTTCTTTGAAAACCATCCATATATTTTCTTTCCGGCGTGTATTGTTTTTTCTTTCTTTCCTACTTCACTAATTTCCCGCTCTATTGCAAGCATTTCTCTAGTATATTTATCAAATATCTTCTGAAGTTTAGATGCTGCTTTCTTGTCGCCTTGACGTTGAGCCTGAGTTAAAAGTTGCTCTGCCTTTGAACGATTTTGTTTTGCAACATCTAAGTCTTTTTCAAGCTGTGCTAAGTCTGCCATTCATGTCCTCTTTTTGTGAGAATTATTTTTCAAGTTTGACTGTCAAATCGACAATGTTCATTATTGTCTTTGGTTTAATTTGAATGTAATTCTGTCCTTCTTCTGCGTAAAGATTGATATTTTTAGTGAATGTTGAATTTTCAACATCAATGCTGCTTAACTGTCCGTTTACATTCAATTCTCCTTGTTTTCTGTCTTTATCCGGAAATTGAAGTATTAATGTAACGTTTGCTGTTCTATTCTGAACTTTGCTGAAGTCTTTTGATTTAAGCTCGAAATAATAGAATGGGTATTTCATTTCTTTTAAATCTGCTTTGATTGAAACTCTGTCAATGAAATAATTTCCATCTTCAGCTTTGAAAGTAATTGAATTATCTCCCTGTTTAAGTAAATCTGAATTAAATTCTATTGAGGATAATGTTCCGCAGTCTGGAAGTGCCTGATAATTAAGTTGCTTTTCGTTTATCCATATTTTCAATGGACCGACAGACTTAGTCAAACAGTCAGGAACGAAATTAAGTTTTGTTTTATCGAAATTCTCTTTTTCGGTTGCGGTAATTATAAAGAAATTCTTATATTCTTTTGTGCTTACATCAACAAAATCAGCAATAACTCTAACATTTTTCAAATCATACTCATTAAGACGCCAGAAAGCCAATCCTGGGCTTGAAACCGATAAAATTAGTGAATTTTGCTCCTTAACATCTTCTTTATTAATTATAATTGGGGCAATATTTCCCACAGGTGCCGGCGAATTGTATATTTCTTTTCCATTTAATGCCACAGTTATTCTTCCGTATGAATTTATAACATCAAAAGCTAAAACATAGTTGTCGGTATTTCCTAAATCAGTTACTTTGAATGAAAAATTATATGGATTTCTTCTTAACCACCCATTTTCAATGTGAACTGCTTCCGCAGATTTCAAAACAACAGCGCCCTTATCAGCACGAAGGTTAAATGAATCGAGAACCTTCTCTCTATTTTTCAAAGTAATTGGGTCTAATGTTCCGGGATGTTCAAATACCAAAATACTTTCGGATAATGTAGTTGACTTTGTAGTTGATTTTGAATCAGATGTTCCGTTAATTAAGTCACTCCTGATGTCTTCAGGAATAATTAGTATATATAAAATAATTAAAAAAGCTATAATGGCGACGAGTCCTGCTGCCCCTCCTGCCTGCCCTTTTTTGCTCATAATCCTTAAAAGAAGGGGTTTTATATATATGTTTTTCTATTCTGTGTTTAGGCAAAAGCCAAAATGGTGCCATTTTAACGGGTTAAAGCATGAAAATAGTGTTTTCTGACTTCAAAAAGGGTTCAGCTAAGGTGAGGGTAACAAATCTTGATGATTTATGGTATTTGAGCCAGATAATAGATGAAAATGATACAATAAAGGGAGAAACATTAAGAAAAATTAAGCTCGGCTCCGGAGAAAACCAAGATATAATAAGAAAACCTGTTTTTTTGTCGATAAAAGTTGAAAAAAATGAATTTAGCAAGGAAAGTAATATTTTAAGGGTTTCTGGGATCATACTTGAAGGACCCGAAGATGTTCCGAAAGGAACACATCACACGTTTAATATTGAAATTGACAGCACGATAACAATTGAAAAAGAAAAATGGCTTGATTTTCAGATTGAAAAACTGAATGAGGCGAGTTCTGACAAACAATCAAAAATATTGCTCGTTGTTTTTGACAGGGAAGAAGCAAATTTTGCCCATGCAAAAACATATGGTTATGAATATTTATCTGAAATAAAAAGCGATTTGCCAAGGAAAGGAGAAGAAACAAAAGTAGAGGGAAATTATTATGATAATATCCTAAAACAGATAAAGGAATACGAATCTAGGTATGGAATTGAAAAAATAGTGATTGCGAGTCCTGCATTCTGGAAGGAATATCTTATGAAGAAAATCACAGATCCTGAATTAAAGAGAAAAATAATAACTGCAACATGTTCTTCTGCAGACAAAACTGCATTTGATGAAGTTTTGAGAAGACCAGAAGTTGAAACAGCATTGAAAGAAAGCAGAACTGTGGAAGAAATATCGCTTGTTGAAAATTTGTTAAAAGAAATAATGAAGGAAGGATTAGCAAAATACGGAACTGATGAAGTAGAAAATGCTGTAAATTCTGGGGCGGTTAAAACATTACTGATAACTGATTCGTTTATTAGAAAAACAAGAGAGAACGAAACTTTTGATAAAGTTGAAAGCTTGCTGAAAAAAGTTGAATCTATGAAAGGAAAGGTAACAATTATTTCTTCAGAACATGACGGCGGCAAAAAACTAGATGGGTTGGGCGGAATTGCCGCATTATTACGTTACAAATTAGACTAAATAATTCTCTAAAATATATTTTACAGAATATATGTTGGCCGTTATTTAAAAGCTCTTTAAATAAAACCATAGTCTCTCGAAAATAGATAAAAAAACATAACCTTTTAATAGTAGTAGTAATTCATAATCTGCATAGAGGTGGGGTTTAAGATGGTTGTTAAAGACGATTTTTTGGCGAAGCTAAGAAGATATTTTAATTTAAATCTATATGAAGTTAAGATTTGGACAGCACTTCTTTCAAGAGGAGTTTCTACAGCGGGAGAATTAAGTGATATCGCAAATGTTCCGCGTTCTAGAAGTTACGACGTATTAGAAAGCTTAGAAAAGAAAGGTTTTGCTATAACTAAATTAGGAAAGCCTATTAAATATGTAGCAGTCGCACCTGAAGAAGTTCTTGAAAGAGTAAAGAAAAATGTTTCTGAAGAATCAAAGCAAAACATATTAAGATTGGAAGAACTTAAAGGAACTGATGTTCTTGATGAACTTAGTGCTTTGCATACGCAGGGTGTTGAATTAATTGATCCAACGGATTTGTCCGGTTCATTAAAAGGAAGGCACAACTTATACAATCATTTAGAACTTGTGATTAAAAATGCGGAGAAGTCTGTTACAATAATGACAACTGCGCAAGGTTTGATGAGAAAGGTTGAAGGAATGAAGCCTGTCTTTGAAAAATTAAAAAGGAAAGGAGTTAAAGTAAGAATTGCTGCACCATTCACAAAAGAAAACGCCGCAGCAGTCAAAGACATAAGTTCAGTTGCCGAAATTAAAAACAGCAGCGGAAAAGCGAGATTCACAATAGTAGATGGAAAGCAGATGGTATTCATGGTTTTGGATGATGAAGAAGTTCATCCAACATACGATGTGGGAATTTGGATAAACAGCCCATTCTTTTCGTCAGCAGTTGAAGAGTTATTTGATCTTTCATGGAAAGGCATGAAAACAGGCAAGTAATTCTTTTAATGCATTTTCTTTGTTTTTCTAATAAAGTATATAAACAAACAGAAGTTAAACATCACCATGGACATTAAAGCTTTAATTGAAGGACTGCACCCCCTAGAAAGAAAAGTACTGCCTCATCTAAGCAGTACTAAGACGCTTTCTGAATTGGTTTCTAAGTCTGGATTATTGGAAGTTGAAGCCATGAGGGCTTTGCAATGGCTCAGCAACAAAGATGTTCTAAAAATAGTTTCAAATGAGAATGAAATAATTGAACTCGACATAAATGGAAAAAGTTACTCAAAAAAAGGATTGCCGGAAAGAAGGATGCTAGAACTAATTAAAGAAAAGCCTATTCGTGTTCAGGATTTGATGCAAAGTCTTGGAAATGAGGAGTTTTCAATTGCTATTGGAATTTTAAAACAAAAAGCTGCAGTAAATATGTCAAATGGAGTTATTTCTATAACCGAACAAGGAAAGAAAATACTTCAAAAAGAAAGTTTAGAAGAAAGGTTTATTAAACAACTTTGGAAAGGACCAATTCCTGCGGGGAAAATGGAAGCGGAAGAAAGATTTGCGTTAGATAATTTAATTAAAAGAAAACAAATCGTTCAAAAGAAAGTCATTAAAATTAAATTCATAGAATTAACAGAATTAGGAAAACAATTAATCAAGCAAAAAATAGAAAAGGTGAACTACATAGAATCGGTTACCCCCCAAGTTTTAGCTGGCAAAGAATGGGAAAAAAAGAAATTTAGACCATATGATGTTACAATTAACGTTCCTTCAATCCAAAGCGGGAAAAGACATTTCATTAAACAAGCAATCGAACATATAAGAAAAATTTGGCTTGAGATGGGATTTGAAGAAATGACTGGAAATTATGCAGAAACTAGTTTTTGGGATTTAGATTCTTTATTTGTTCCGCAAGACCACCCAGCAAGAGCTATGCAAGACACATTTTATATTGCAGATGAAAAAGGAAAAAGCATTTTATTTGGAAAACTTCCCTCTATTTTCAAAAAAGTTAGAGATGTTCATGAAAATGGGGGAGACACAGGAAGCAAAGGTTGGCAAAGTCCATGGGATGAAAATATTGCAAGAGAAGTCCTCCTTAGAACTCACTGCACCCCATTAAGCGCACATGCTATTTCTAAACTAAATGTAAAAGATTTACCAAAAAAATATTTTGCAGTTGGAAGGGTATTTAGAAACGAAGCAATGGATTGGAAGCATTTGTTTGAGTTTGAGCAAGTTGAGGGGGTAGTTGTTGACGAAAATGTTAACTTCAGACATTTACTTGGATATTTAAAACAATTTTTCCACAAAATGGGATTCGAAAAAGTAAGGATAAGACCATCGCATTTCCCATACACAGAGCCTAGTGCAGAAATTGAAGTTTATAATTCGGTTAAAAAAGAATGGGTTGAACTCGGTGGAGCTGGAATTTTTAGACCAGAAGTTAGTAAAACATTGCTAGGAACGGAAGTTCCTGTTCTGGCATGGGGATTTGGATTGGCAAGAACAATCAGCGAGTACTGGAATTTGCAGGACATAAGGGATGTTTACAAGAATGATTTAGATCAACTAAGAAATATGAAACTATTGATGAAATAAAATGACGACACTAGAATTAAATAAAAAATCCTTGGAAAAATCTATCGGAAGAAGATTGAGTGATAAAGAAATAAAAGAAGATATTTCTATGTTTGGAACTCCCGTCGGTAGAATAGAAGGAAACAAAATTATAGTTGACATTACGCCAAACAGACCTGATTTGCTGGGGGAACAAGGATTCGCTAGAGCATTTTCTTCTTATTTAGGAATTAAAAAAGGATTAAGAAAGTATTCCGTGAGCGAATCAAAAAAAAAGGTGATTGTTGAGGGAGTAGTTTCTGAAGTAAGACCTCAAATAGCATGTGCAATTGTGAAAGGATTGAAGTTTAACGATGAAACAATAAAGGAAGTAATTAAGATTCAAGAAAAACTTCACATCACTTACGGCAGAAACAGAAAAAGGTGCGCAATAGGAATCTACCCATTGGAAAAAATAAGTTTCCCCGTAAAATACACTGCAAAAAAACCTAATGAAATTAAGTTTAGGCCGCTAGAACACACAAGAGCAATGAGCGGCTCAGAGATTCTTGACAATCATCCCGCCGGAAGAGAATATAGACACCTACTTCAAAATAAAAGCATTTATCCTATTTTAATTGATTCAAGCAATAAGATACTTTCAATGCCTCCAATAATTAATTCTCATGATGTCGGAAAAATAGAAAATGGGACTAAAGATGTATTTGTTGAGTGTACTGGTTTTGACATAAATGTTTTGAAAAAGTGTTTAAATATGGTTGTTACATCTTTGGCAGAAACGGGCGGGAAAATTTATTCAGTAAATGTAGAACGCAACGGAAAGAAAATTGTAACTCCCGATTTGGAGCCAGAAAAAATGAGATTAGATATTAACTATGCGAATAAAAGACTCGGATTAGAACTTAAAGAAAGTCAAATTGTGTTGTTGTTAGAAAGAATGGGATTTGGTTATTCAAATAAAACTGTATTAATTCCCACATATAGAACAGACATCCTGCACCAAATTGATTTAATAGAGGATATCGCAATTGCGTATGGCTATACTAACTTCAAAGAAGAAATTCCGTCTGTTTCAACAATCGGCAGAGAAAACGATTTTGAGAGATTCAAAAACAAAATTGCAAACGTCCTTGTCGGCATGGGATTGGATGAAATAAATTCAACGAATATTGTTGAAGATAAAATGCAAGTTGCTAAAATGCTTCTTGATTTCAAACCGATAATGTTATTTAACTCGTTAAGTTCAGAGTATAATTCAATGAGGAATTTGATTTTGCCGAGCTTAATGAATGCCCTGCGGCATAATAAAAATTCAGCATACCCGCAAAATATATTTGAAATTGGGCAAATCTTTAAGCGAGATAAGCAAAATAAAACTGAAACAGGAATTATTGAAAATTCAAGAGTTGCAGTTGCATTGTGCCACAAACAGGCGGGATTTACCGAGATTAAGCAAAAGTTTGACAGACTGATGAAATTAATTGGAGTTGATTACAAAGTGGAGGTTGCAGCACATCCCTCATTTATTCCAGGGAGGGTTGCAAGAGTAATAGTTAATGGGGTTGGAATTGCGTATTTGGGAGAGGTATATCCAAAAGTTTTGCATAATTTTGAAATTGATGCGCCTGTTGCGGCATTTGAGCTGAATTTAACTGAATTATTTGAAGAAATGAATTAGTTCTTGAAATAAGTTTTAATGAAAACAGAATGGCTTTTGATTGTATTTTTAGGAGATATTTTAAAAAATCCGTATTTGCTGGCTTGATGATCTAGCTTAATATTTCCTGAAATAATTTTAATTAAAATAACCAAAGAGACGTCATGAGTTTTATTAAAGCATTCCAACCCGCCTAAAATTTTGATTGGCTTAACCATTAAGTCTAGTTCTTCTTTTGCAATTCTTTTTGCTGCAGAATATATTGGTTCTTTGAATAAAATAGTTCCGCCCGGAAGATGCCACATCCCATAATAAGATTTTATTTTCCTTTTTGTAAAAAGAACTCCTTGTTTATTTTCAATTACTAAATCAACGCAGGCTCTTGGAACTTCAGCATAAATAGAGGCAAAGTCTTTGTTAGAAAGCCTTTTTACCATTTTTATTTCTTAGCTCTTTTTTTTTAGTTTCTTTTACAGGTTTTTCTGTTTTATTTTCTTTCTTTTTAACGGAAGCTTCTTTGGCAACTTTTTTGTATTGCATTCTTTTAGAAACTGGCTTTTCTGCTTTTTTCTTTGGTTTTGTATTCCAAATATCAAGTTTTAATTTTTTAAATTCAGAAACTACATCAGCATGTGGCGCATTTTTCTTAATCTTAAGAACTTCATCGAGCGGTTCTAAGTGCATAACATTGCATTTTCTTCTTCTAACGTTGCCATCTATTAGAACAAACTTGTCGTCAACATTATCAACAACAACCGCCACATTTCCAGCATCTCTGCCGGCCAATTTTATACATACTCTTCCTATTTCCATTTTTGATCTCCACTCAAAGGGATAGTCGCCTAAGTCCCGAGAGATTTTATTTTGATGATAATGAAAGGATATTTCTGAATCTTCCAACAATTTTCTTTCTCATACAACCTGAGCAAAGAACACCGCCGTATGGTCTTGAAGGTCTTTTCTTTGATTTTGCAGTATTCTGCATCTTTCCGGGAAATCGCTGAGTCATACCTTTGAGGTAGTCTCCACAGTCAGCACACTGCGCTTTTCCGGGCTTTCTTCGATTATAGCGAGTAATTGTCTTGCCGCTTAGAATACGTACCTGCTTCCTCGTAAATGTCCTTGATTTGAGTCTTCCCGATACCATGATTCGTTTGAAAGGGGGGGCTTTAAATACCTTTCTAAAGAGCCTCAAAAAGATACCACTATAAAAGAGAAACATTTATAAGGGTATTTTCCCAGAAGTATACATTCTAGGCTATATATCTTAGAACACAATAAATGGCACAAGAAGACATTATTGCATCGGTTGTTGAGAGTGTTGCAGGGCAGGATGTCCTTCCTTTACTTCATGTTCTCAAGGGTAAAAAGAATGTTTCTGAATTCATAATAGCGGAAGAACTGAAAGAAGAGATAAACACCATAAGAAACAAACTTTACAGACTTTATGATTTTAATCTTGTTGAATTTTCAAGGAAAAAAGACCAGAAAAAAGGCTGGTACATTTATTATTGGACATTTGTTCCTTCAAGAGTTCCTAGATTGTTAAGGGAGATGAAGAAGAAGAAGCTTGTTAAATTGCAAGAAAGATTAAAATCAGAACAAGGAGCTCATTTCTATGAATGCGTAAACAAATGTATGCGTCTCACGTTTGACAAAGCCATTGATTTTGAATTTAAATGCCCAGAGTGCGGTTCTTTAATGAACCAAGAAGATAATGCTAAAAAAATTGAACATATTCTTTCTGAAATTGATGTATTGGAAAGGGAAATTGCTATTGTTGAACCCGACTTTATTGTTGAGGAAGAACAGGATATGATGGATTATAATGAAGTCAAAGAACTTCCTAAATTAAAAGTCGAAGTTGTTCAAAAAGAAACCAAAGTTAAAATTATTCCAGTTAAAAAAAGCAAGAAGCCGAAAGCTATTGTTAAAGCAAAAGTTCCTGTTAAAAATAAAAGAATTAAAACTAAGAAAAAATAATTAAATCATCCATGGATTGTTCTTTTTTAATTCGAAGATTAATTGGTGGGGTTTATAGATTCCTATTTCTGAAATAATCCCGGTAACTAACCAAGGATGTATTTTTTCAAATCCATAATTGAGAACGGTAACTGCTTTTGGCGGTTTTGACCATATTTCTCTTTGCGGTCTTAATAATTTATTTTTATCAAACTCGCTTGCCGCTTCCTTGCTGTACTTCCATGTGTCTGAACAAATATAAACCGGAACATCAAATCTTTCTGCAACGTCAGCAATTAATTCTGAACCAATCCTTCCGTAAATTTGCCCGCTTTCTGAGATGAGATTTGCACCCATCAAAACAATATCTGATCTTTTCATTGCCTGCCTAATTGCCAAGTCTGCGTAATATTTAACTTGAATTTTATTTTTTGCTAGAACTGTTGCAAATAATCTCCCCCCCATGTATGGCTTTTCTTCTGTACAATGAACCTCAAAATTAATCCCTTCATTTTTTGCTTTAATCAGAATGCTCAATACTGATTCAGAAAAGCCGTGGACATAAACCACCATTCCTCTTTTTATTTTTTTAGAACCGATTGAAGCTATTTGTGAGGTTGAAGAAGTTACATGAGCGATTGCTTCGTCTATTCTGTGCAGTAAATCTGCTTTTGTTGTATTTATATTCCCTTTTCTTATATTATGGGAGATGTAATGAACTGCATTTCTTGCGACTGATTTGTCTGGAATTCCTCTTAGAATATTTTGTTTTTGAAAATGAAGTTTCTTTAATAATTCGCTTGACTCTTTTGCTCTTGAACTTAAAACGAGTTTCTTAAAGGTCAGAAGTATTTTTTTAGCAAGAACATTTGACATTTTGAGATTATCTCTTCTTCGAGAGTCTCTTCATTATTGATTTTTCTTCTCTCTCTATTTGCTGCTCTTCGCTTGCAATTTTTAGCGCAATTCTTTCAATGTTGTAGTCAATTTTTAACAGTCTTCTTTCCATTAAAACTAAGAATCTCAAGCTGTAAACGATTGCAGCTAACGTAGCCACAATGACTGCGAGTATAACCCCTTCCAAACTTAATGCCATGTAATCACCTTCTGAATACGAATAAAGAAGATAAGGGTTTTTAAAGGTTTTGGCTTTATTTAACTAGTGCTCCTAAACAATCGCTAACAATCGAAGAATATTTAGTTCTATGTTTTTTTGTATTGTATGAAACTAACTGGTCATAGACAGACATACTGTCCCCTTCTTGCTCATCGAGTCCATTCAACCCGTGGTCTCGTATGGCGATGCCCAAACGGGGTATTTCTATTATTAAGCTATCTTCGACATTTGGTTCCGTGTCGGGTCCTGGATTGTCAACATAACACAAATACACTCTTTGTCCAGATATTTTTTTGCTAATGGAATATAACTTGGCATCATACCATACACCATCTAGAGATTCTCTCGCCTGCACTCTTCTTTCACCATTTACCTTTATTATGTTTGTCAGAGAAACTAAATTTGGATCTGCGTTTGGTGATTTAAAACTACATCCAGCTAATCCTATCAAAGAAGCGAGTCCTAACATTTTTATTGTTTTTGGTGTTTTCATTTTAAAGGTTTTTATTATTTTGTCTTATTGCCGACTTTCGATTTGTTGCTTAGCTCAAGTAGTGTGTGATTTACAATATTCATATATTCTTCATTTATCCTGAATCTTAATTGACTAGTTCCCATATGATCATATCCATCGAACATTGATGAGTACGGCGTGTGTCTGTGCCAATGGTCGCGTTCGTTACGAAATAAAAACCCATCGACGCCGTTATCTGAAAATGTTTCGTTGGGAGTATAAAAATCTCTTTTTCCAGAATAATCGATTCCAATACTAATGAAGTCTTCAGCTCCTGCGGTGCCAAACTTCCCTCCCGAGTCTGCAAAATCACCATAATTGACTTTAATGCTAAACCCGTTCCAATCTACATTCGTTTCGTATTCTAGTAAGCTATTGCCAAAGGGTGTTGGTTTGGAATGTAAAACTACTGCATTTGCTAACTTGACAATTTTGGTTTTGTTTTCCTCTCTGTATTTTGGAAGAAGTAAATTCGCATCGAAACGGCTACAATCACTTAATCCTATTAAAGAAGCGAGTCCTAATGTTTTTATTGTTTTTGGGATTTTCATTTTTGAATTACTATCAACGAGATGAATTATATATCGCTTTTAAGATTTTTGTATATGTTTCTTGAAGACTCGGAACCCACTGCCGCATATGTGGACGTGTACCGAATACTGCAACTCTTTTTGCTTCGGGGTTAAACGTATTAAATATTATACCGCTAAGTGCCCCATTTTCTGCTTCTGCCAACCCCTTAGTAACTTCTTCGAGTGTGTTTGTTTGATAATAAAACGATTCAACACTTCCATCGCAATCCACATCCAATATTTCAAAGGATACTGAGTCCATTAACACATCTCCCTTTGAAGGTGGTTTTGGGAGACTAATTGAGACGAACCCTTTTATTTGGATTTTGTGAGATTTGCCATTCTTGTCAACCATAGTTTTTGTTGTCGGTGGCTGATATCTGTATTTTGCGCGTCCGCGTTTTAGAACAAACCCATCTGCTAATTCATCGCATTCGAGGTCTGGATGATATTTTGCTCCTTTTGATTTGATTGTACTTATGAATGTTGGAACATATTGCTTTGCCTCTTTCGCTTGAAGTTCCATCTGTTTTTGTTCTTCAGCATTTTTATTTCCGCCGAAACCCCAACCTAAAGCAGAATCGCTAGTTATGCCTATTAAAGAAGCAAGTCCGAGTGATTTGATTGTTGTTGTTAGTTTCATTTTTAAAAATGTTTATCCCAATAAGAGTTAACCGCTTGGCATGCTTTGTATGCACCATAACCTAAAAGAGTATGGCTCAGACCTATTTTAAAATCTATATTTCTT
>ERZ1292623.2054-Hain-H51-01um-R1-2054-length-18570-cov-6_pt1 | contig 18570 bp, 33 predicted proteins | sample MGYA00564398_ERZ1292623 | MGnify/ENA primary metagenome ERZ1292623 (study PRJEB36523, sample SAMEA6512633) | groundwater metagenome | collected 2019-01-07 | study: AquaDiva: Metagenomics assemblies of 32 groundwater samples | reverse complement strand
CGTCCATGTCGGACACGTCGTCGCCCTGGGTCTTGTCGGACTTCTCCGCGGGCGGCGCGTCCTTCGTCTCCGCGGGCGCAGTGCTCGGGCGCGCAGGCGCGGTGCCCTGGAACAGATGCGGCTTGCGCTTGCGCAGGTCAGCCGCGAAGGCGTCGGGAGCCTTGCGCGCGGTGCGGTCCTCGCGCGTCTCCATGATGTGCGCGCGGTACTTGTCGAGCACGTAGTCGAGGTCGTCGGCGACCACACCGAGGCGCGAGAACTCGGCGGACAGCTCGCGCTCTTTCTGCTCCGCACGGCGGGCGCGCTCGGCGGCCTCGACTGCCTTGGTCGCAGCCTCCACCTCGGCCTCCATCTTCGCGACACGCCGCTCGGCCTTCGCGCGCGCCTCGCGCTCACGCTCCAGCTCGGACAGCTCGGCCTTGCGCCTCTCCTCGGCCGCCTTCAGCGTCACGGCCGCCTCGTCCACGGAGTCGAAGCTCGCGCCAGCGTCGGACAGCCGCTTCAGCGCGGCCAGCTCACCCTTCTTGCGCTCGTCTTCGAGGCGCTTGGCGAAGGCTTCCTTCGACAGCGACACCGCGGCCACGGGCTTCGCCGGCGCGGGAGCCGGACGCTCCTGCTGTTGCGCTTGCTGCTCCTGGGCGTCCTTGGCCTGCTGCTGCTCCGCCGCCTTCGCGGCGTCGGGCTGCTGCTGGCCTTCGGGCTGCTGCGCCTCGGTCCCGGCGGGGGTCTGGACCTCGGTGGCCATCAGGACAGGTCCGCCACCAGCTCGGTGGCCAGGCCAGTCTCGTCCTCGATCACGTCGAAGAACGGGACGGTGGGTGCGGCGGAGAACGTCAGCGCCGTGATGCGGCCAGACGTGTCGCGCGTGGCGACCGCGCTGTGGACACCCGTCGCACCGCCGGCCTGCGCCGTGGCGGCGCTGCCTTCCGGGATGACCGACACGGGACGGTCGTTGCCGCCGACGGACGCGCTGCCCGCGACGACGTGGATGACCGGGCGCGGGAACGTCACCGTGCTGACCGCGACCGTCAGCGCCGGCGTGGTCGCCGTCGTCCGGCGGCGCGGCGCGGACATCTGCGCCAGCACGCTGCCGAGGCTGATCCGACGAAACGCGTCGGCGATGCGCTGCGGCTGCGCTGCATCGAGGATCTCCTGGGGACTTTCTTCGGCCACGTGTTCCTCCTGTTTCGATCAGCGTTGCGAGCCAGAGTGCCAGCGGCGCGCGCGCGTGTCAAGCGTGCTACGCAGCGTCTCCCGCCGCGATGTACTCAATCGTGACACCCGCGCTGTCCGCGGCCAACGTGACCGCCGTAACCTGCGAACCCTCGTTCGGGTTGTCGAGCAGGAACGTTCCCGTGATCGGGAGAATCTGCGTCGCGCCGTCGGGCGTCGTCAGGCGCAGCCGCACTTCGCCGCCGGTGACGCGCAACGACAGGAATCGGCAGCGCGCGATCGACCCGAGCGGGAGCGTCTGCGGTGCGCCGTCCGTGCCCGTGACCGCGAGCGTGCCGCCGAAGTCGTACTGGTACGTGCGGCGCGCGTTCAGCGTGATCGTGCGGTTGACGGTCGGGAAGCTGCCGCTGCCCTGCGCGGGCTGCGTGACGGCCGTTCCGCTGAGGTCAACGCCGACGGGCACAGGCTACTTCCTTCCTCCGTGCGTGATGTAGACCTTGGAGCCGTTGGGGCTAGTGTAGAAGGTACCGCCCTTCGGTCCCGTGGTCAGACCATGCTGCCCTGCTGTGGGCTCAGCCTTCCGTGCTTCCCGTGCAGCCCATCTACGGGGCGTCCAAGGCTCGTTGCTCGGCGTGCCACCGTATCTGGCGTCAGCCGCTCTCGCACGATCGCGCGCGCGATCCGCAAATGACTTCACTGCTTTACTTCCCAGCGTTCGTCAGGTTCTTGGCCGCGAGCGGCACGTCGGAGACGGGGTTCTGCTCGGTGCCCCACGCCTCGGCTTCGGACAGGTTCTCCGCGCCGTCGGTCGTGTAGGCACCCTGCGCCTTCTCGATCGCCTCGTTCGGGTCGCCCCCGGCTTCCGCGGCGCGCGCTGCCTGGTTCAGAATCGTGTCGGCCATGGCCTCAGCCTCCCTGCGATTCGCCCGGCTCATCACCGAACGAGAAAATGACGCTCACCCCAGCCTCGGCTGGCGTCAGACCGGCGCCGCGCTCGAACGCCTGCTGAAGCGCGAGGCACGTCTGCCGGTGCTTCTCCAACATCACGTCACCGGACATGCTGCCGTAGAAGCGCGCGCCGTACTCGCGCAGCGCCGAGGCCACGATCGAGCACTGCTCGGGTGGCAACTTGAACTCTCGCAGCACGTCAGCCATCAGCGCGCTCCCCGCAGCACCAACGGTGTGTCGCGACCCCCGCGACTGGACGTTGCTGCGCGCGGCTCGCCACCATCGGTGGCCGTGCTCGCGGGGCACTGGCAGTACCCACCGCAGGAGCACGGCATCCCGTGACCGCACGCCTTCGGACACCCGCAGGTGCCGCAGTAGGTCGCGTCGCTCGGTCCGGTGCCCCCGTTCACGGGCTACCGCCCCTTCAGGTTGCGCGCGGGCACGGGCGCGGTGGGAGCACCACGGTCGCTCGCGCGCGGCTTGGCTGCCACGTCCACGGGCGTCGGGCCGGGGGCGCCAGGAACGCCGGCGACTGGATCGTAGCTGCGCTCGATCTCGTTGCCCGCGAGCTTGCCCGGCATCTTCTGCTCGGCGATGCTGCGCGGGTTGCGGGGGCTGTAGGGCGTCTGCGGCATCAGGGCTTGCCTCCCCTGCTGGTGTACACCTTCTTGCCGGAGGGCGCAACGCGCGAGATGTTCACTTCGGCCGCCACGTGCGCGACGGCTCGACACCCGTCGGGCGGATGCGCGCCACGGCCGCTTCGCCCTCGCGGCCTTCACCGCGCAGGTTCTTGAACGGTAGCGAGTCCACGACCGGGTCCGGGTCGTCCACCAAGCCGCCGCTCGACGCGCGCTCCAGCTCCAGTACCCGGCCGCAGAAGCGGCGCTCGTAGTCCACGGGATCGCGCAACGGCTCGACGTTCTCGCTCGGCGGCACCTGCGTCGTGCGCGTCAGCGTCGGGTCCGACACGTTGAGGTGCGGGTTGTGGCCCTTGATTCCGCCATCGGCGGTGTACACCTTCTCGCCGGAAGGGGCAATGTAGAACTGGCCGCCACGAGGCCCAGTCTGAAGGTGATGCTCCTCAGCTTGGCGCATCAAGCTGCCATGCCCACCGCTGCCGATCTTCACGGGAGCCCCACCGCCCTTGGGGCGGAAATGAAGATTGAACTCCTTTTCCGTCTTGTCGGTTGGCTTGATGAGGTAGGAACCGTGCTCCGTTCTGGCAGTCAAGCTGCCACCGGGCATCGCCCATCTCTTGATGCTGGAAAGCGGTGACTTGGGCACGCTCCTACTCCTCACCCTCGACCGGCAGCGCCTTCTTCTTCGGGGGCAGCGCCGTCGCGTCTTCATCCTCGGGCTCCTCCTCGGCGCTCTCCTCCTCCACCTCTGCGAGCGCGGTGCGCAGGTAGCCGACCAGCGCGCTCGCAGCTTCCGCGCGCGCATCGTCGTCGTCCGCGTCTGCCAGCGCGCGCAGGCGCTCAGCGAGCTGCGGCTGGTTCTCCGCGAGCGCTTCGAGGTCGAGCTTCTCCGCTTCCACCCCCTCCTCACCTTCCTCACCCGGATTGCGCTGGCCCTGCCGCTCGCGCGCCCAGGAGTCCATGGCGTCGAGCATCTTGTGCGCCGCGCCCTTGTCCTTCTCGCCAGCGCCCTTCCCGCCCTTGCCCGCTGCGGCGGGCGGCACGGGCTTCGCCTTCTTCGCTGGAAACATCGTGCTGTGCATCCTCCCCCGCGCTGGCGCGGGTGTCAAGGTCAGCCCTCGGCGATCACGTCCACGGCGGGCGTACCCGCGCCGCGGCGGAGCCAGATGCCACGCACGGCGCGCTGCTCGCTGCGGTAGAAGGCGTTGATGCCAGGAGTCAGCCGGCCCGCGACGTTGACGCCGTCGTAGCTCCACTCGACGAAATTCGCAGCGACGGTGTCCTCGTTGACGATCGTGAAAAACTTGGGCTCGAACGGGATGGTGATGTCGGCGGGCGCCGCGAAGGCGGCTGGAGCGGTCACGCGAGCAGCGAAATTCGCCATGGCAGGAAGTTACCGCAAGGAAGGCTCGCCTGTCGAGGGCAGCTTTTCGAGAGCCTCGAAGTGCAGCCCGCTGAACGTCACACCACCAGGAACGAATGCCAGCAGCGCGATCCCCTCGGCAAGCCGGTTGAACGCTTCGGCCGACTGCCCGCGCTTGGCGCCGCGGAACAGGATGTTGTCACCGTGCGAGGCCACGTGCTGGGCACACACCGCGCGCCTCTCGGCGCGTACGTCTTCCGGCCATGGTCGAGCGCGCTCGATCCAAAGCGGCACAGCAGCCATGAGCGCGGTGTGCAGCAACTCGTTGCCCATCACAGGCCCCTCGTCGCCAGCATCTCCATCGCCGGCGTCCGGTCCCCATCGCACGAGATGCGCCTGGGCGCCAGCAACGTCCGCACGTTGAAGCCGCGGTCGCGGTACAGCGCAAGCACGCGATCCGTTGCCACGTTGCTCACGACCACGGGACCGGCGTGCTGGTGAAGCGCGTCAGCCAGGCGCACCTGGTCGTCCCAGGAGAAGCCGCTGCCCGTGTACCCAGCGAACACACCATCGTATGGCGGGTCGGCGTAGATGAAGTCGGTGTCGATCCGCGCCGCAAGCGCAGACTCGAAGTCCCCGCTTAGGAAGTCCCACGGCTCGAACGCGCGCTGGTGCGGGCTGAAATCGCGCACGACCTTCGGATTCTTGTAACCGCCGAACGGCGTGTTGAAGCCACCGCTGCGGTTGAAGCGGCACAGACCGTTGAAGCAGTGCCGCAGCAACCAATAGAACAGCAGCGAGCGGTACGGCAGCCCCTGTCTTGCGCCGCCCAAGCAGCAGGCGTTGAACTCAGCGCGCGCCGCGTAGTAGCCCGCGCGCGTGTTCACGTGCGGCCAGGTTGCGGGCCAATCCAGACCGCCCTGTACTTCGCGGTACAACGCCACAACCGGCACGCACAGGTCGTTCAGCAACGCGCGCTGCGGCATCAAGCCGAGCACGACCGACAACCCGCCGCAGAACGGCTCGACCAGCCGACGCTCACGGTGCGGCGCGTAGAGCTTGCGCAGCTCGGGCACGAGCCACCGCTTGCCGCCCGCCCACTTGACCAGCGGTGGAAGGTTGACCGCGGTGACGACCTCGGGAGGCTCAGCAACAGCGAGATGGGTCACGCGCCCCTCCCAGGATGCGCGCACGCCGAGCACGGGTGCTGCTCCTTACGACGATGCTTCCGGTCCTTCGGGCCAACCTGGTGCCCGCAGGACAAGCGCCAGCGCCAGAAGTCGAAGTGCTGCGTCGAGTCGATGACCTCGCGCGGCACGGTCTGCTCGCGGGCGTTCGTCACCGCTTCCCACCGCGCTTGGGCTTGCCAACCTTGCTGATGCGCGACCGCTTGCGCTTCGACTGCGAGAACTGCGAACGCGCGAAGCCGTCGTTCCGGTCCCCGTAACCGCGGCCTGCGGCCTTTCGCAGCGCCTCAGTCTTGGGCCGATCGTCGTCATCGCGCAGCTCGTCGTCGGTCTTGCGCGGGATGGCCACCCAAGAACTATTGTGCGGCCCCAATCGTGTACCACCGCTCGCGTTCCGCAACCCGGCTGTTCTGCCCCGCCGCGCGGTTCCGCCGTGGCGTCGGCATCGCAACCCATGGGGGCGTGGGCCAGAGCGAGTAATCGCTGACGATCGCCCCACCCAACCCAACCGCGCGCTCCGTCAGCACGCACGTCAAGCGCGCCTGCTGCTCGGCCGTCCATCCAACGGCGTAGCACGCAGCACCCAGGTACGGCGGGTCTGCGTAGGTGTACGTGCGCCCACCCGCAAGCGTGAGCGCCTGCGGCCAGTCCGCTACCGTGACCATCTCGGTCGCGCGCAGCAGCCCTCCCACGAAGCGCCAGTGCTGCGCCCTAGCGCCTCGCTGGCGCATCTGCCGGTACTCATTCGGCCCGATCCCGCCCGTGCTGTGTACGAACCCAGCCTGCACTCTCACACAAAACCGCAGCGGGTCCTGGTCACGCGAATCGATCGCGCGTGCGTCGTCGATCGTCCGCAGCGAGCGCACCAGCTTCCACCACTGAAGCGCCCACAAGTCCGGGTCCGCACGGACGCGCTCATACGCAAGGCGCAGCGGCGCGCACGCCTCCGCGATCACGAGCCTCCTAGGATGGTGATACGTGATCGCTTCTAGCGCTGCGGACAGGCCACCACCGAACAACTCGATCCAGGTGTCGCAGCCTCGTGGCAACCAACGGACGAATCGGCGGGCAAGGCCCTGCTTCCCACCGAAGTAGCCGATGAGGCCAACACCCCCGCCGTGCGCGGCGCTGCCCACCTACACCGGAATCCCGAACAGCCGACGCCGAGCAATCGCGCGCTCGAAGTAGTAGCTGCGGCGCGCTTGGCACGTGCGGCACTTGCTGGCCCGTGCCCCTGCCAGCCAGTGCCGGCAGCGCAAGAAGTCCGGCGGGTCGGCCGCCCCGCGCAGGTAGTCGGGCCGCGCGTCAGGCAACGGTCGGTCCCCACAGCGTCGCCGGGATCTCGCTGTACCGCAGGCGCCGCTCCACGAGCACCGTGCGCTCGCGGTAGTTGAACGTCACCATCAGCACGTCCGGCCCCTGCACCAGCGCGCGCGCCTCGCCATGGACTTGGCCCGTCTGGTCGATCCAGCCCTGTAGAATCTGTGCGACGATGAGGTCGCCATCCACCGCGCGTGCTTCCTTCAACCCTGGCCACCGCTGGAGCACCCAGGCGACGATCTGCTCGAAGCCCTGGTCGCTCACGCGCACGTACGGCACGCTCGGCTGTCGGTTCCGCGCACCAGCGAGCGCGTCAAGGACGCGGCTGATCATGGGCGCTTCTTCTGGCCAGCCCACGTCTCGGCTGCTGCCGCGTCTTCCTCCGCCGCGTCGAGGAAGTTCTGCCAGTCCTCGTCGCTCTCGATGCCTGCCGCTTCGAGTAGTGCGGCGGGCAGCGGGAACTGCTCCACGTCGAGCGCGCCGTCCTCGTCACGGTCCACGTCCTCGTCCGCTCGACGCAGCTCCTCGTGCTTGTTCTTCTTCGGCATCCGGTTACTCCACCCACGCGGGGTTCACGCCATTGCGCTTCGCCCATGCCTGGATCACCTGTGGGGCGATGTACGCCTTGCGGGCCATCGCAGGAGTATTGTTCAACCGCTTCGACACCGTGGTCGATACGTCCTTCAGCACGCGCAGCACGGCGCGAGCGTCCGTGCGCTCGTTGCCCGTCAAGCGCAGCGTGACACCCTCAAGCTCCTTCTCCGCGAGCGTGGTCGCGACGGACGTGCGGAAGTCCTTGAGCTTCACGCCTTCGGGGGCCGCAGCAGCGACCTTCGCGCGCGACACGTCGAACACCCGGTCGTTGGGCTCCTTGCCCTCGGTGTGCGCGCGCAGCGCCGCGACCAAGCTCGGCTCCGACACCTCCGCCACGTTCGCCTTGCCAGCCTTGCCCACGTACTCGATGCGCGCCGACGCTGCCTCGTCGTCGAACGTGACGTGCCTGGACTCCATCGTGGTCGCGCCGTAGTGGCCCGTCGCTTCCAGGCTGTCGTCGCTGCCCGGACGAAGACCCGTCTCCGCGATCAGCAGCGCAGCCGCGTGCGCGGGGCTCTCCGCTGCCTTCTCCCGCAAGTCGTCGAGCGCTTCTTCGATCACCGGGCGGTTCCGCAGCACCCGCTCCCACTTCGCAGCGGCGTTCTGCTTGTCGAACTCCTCCGAGTAGCTGCTCTGCGCGTTGCCGTGGTCGTCGGTCCACTTGAGCAGCGCGCCCTCGTGCGCGTTCTCGTCGTCGTCCACACGATCGGACACCTGCACGTCGCCAATGTGCGCGGCAGGGAGCTTCGACACGCCAAGCGCCTTCAGCCGCGTGCGCAGACCCTCGGGTAGCTGCGCACCCGCACCGCCACCGGGCTTGCCTTCGCGCTTCGGCACGGGCTCGGTCTTCACCGCGCGCCAGGTCGAACTACCCGCGCCGCCGCCCGTGCCTGAGAACTTACCCACCTCATCGCGAGGGTGCAGGCCTTCAGCCCAACCGCCGCGGCTCGAAGCCCAGGTGTCGAGGTCGCCGCTCATTCTTCAACCGGCTCGGTGAACGCCGTCTCGCCCCACGAGTCGTGCCACGGCACGATTGAGCAACGGCACGATGGATGGAGGGGAGGTAGCCGCGCGCGCCGCGGCACCTTATGCGATGGGTCCTCATCCACGAACTCCTCATCCCATTCGAGCACGGTCCCGTGCAGCGCGAGGCAGCCTGGGTGCGTGCGGTCGTCGATGACGGCGAGCAACTTCTTCTTCAGGCCAGGGTACTCGTGCGCCATCTCGCGGCCCGACACCGCGCGCGCGACGTTCGCGCTGTACATCGCCTCGGTGCGCGCAATGCGCTCGGCTCGGTACCGCTCCTTCATGAAGCCGTCATCCATCAGGCGGTCGGCCACCTCGCCCGTGGACACGCCCTCGGCCAGCCCGAGCGCCATGACTCCCTGCATCCGGTGGATGGTCGCAGCCTCCCACGACGAGTGCCCGAGGTCGTGGTAGCGCTTGAGCAGAGACGGCACGACGCCTTCAACCAGGTCGAGCTGAACCGCAGCCGTCTCCAGCGAGAAGCGCGGCTCGACGCCGCCGTACACACGCGCGAGCGTCTTGGTCGCGCGCACGGTCTGCCGGATGGAAGCGCTCACCGTTTCCTCAGCTGAGGAGCCTAGCTCGCCAGCCATCTTCCCGGCAATGGTCTTCAGCATCGCGCGCGTCTCGCGCAGGAGCGCTTGGTACTGTTGCACCTCGAAGTCGCTGCCCGCCTTCGCAGCACGCCGCAAGCGCATCTCCAGGTCATCGCGCGCCTGCTGGTAGAAGCGTCGAATGCGGCGCACAGCCGTCGTGGTCGCGTACTTCTGGAGCTGCTGCTCCTGCCGCCGAAGCAGCTCGATCGGGGTCACAGCAACAGCGCGAGCGCAAAGAGCAGGAACAGCACAACAACGGACGCGAGCGCGCGCGGCGGCCAGCGGAACCGCGGCAGAAGGCCGGGCGCCACCGCCAGCGACTCATCCTCGTCTGTTTTCTCCATGGTCGAGAGCCACAGCTCGTGCAGCAACCGACGACTGAACACCGACGGCATGGGCTACCCGTCCGAACCGCCCGGCGGACCGAACCACGCGCGCTTCTCCTCGTTGGTCGCGCTGCCGGGTCGGAACTTCTCGATCGGTGAGCCGACCAGTCCCGCGTTCTCCGGCCCGTACCGCTCGACCACGTAGCGCCGGAAGTCCTCGTCGCTCATGCCACGCTCAGCGGGAATCCGACCGCTGACCTCCTGCGGCGCCCCGACCCGAACCCCTTGCGACAGGTCGGGCAACAGGTCGGGCAACCCGGAGAGGAAGCGCGCGTACGGATCGCCGAGCACAGCGCCAGGGGTCAGCACCGGCACATCGGGCAAGGAGATGACCAGGTCGCCGTCGGGCGCCTGGCGAGCCACAGGGCGCGCGCGGGGCGCCGGGGTACCCGTGGTGCGGGCGGGCGCGTACGACGCGGCCTGGGGCTCGCTGTAGCGCCTGGGCAGAGCCGGGGGCGTGTAGCGGGGAGCCTGGGCACCGGCCCAGTCGTCGAGGTCGTCGAGGTTCGTGGGGGGTGCCATCGGCAACGGACTATACCACGACCAGCCCGTCTGAATCGAGCACGAGGCCGAGGCGGTCATTCAGCTTTCCAGGGGTCGCGAACGAGTCCGCCAAGCGCACGGTACCGAACGAGTAGAACGAGGAGAAGGCATCCGCATCGTGCGCAGCCGCGCGCGCGGCAGGCAAAATCCGCAGCGCGTCTCCGTGCTGAAGGAATGGACCTACGAGCAGCCCAAGACGCTCCCCGTCGCGAACGCTCACGTAGTACCGACCAGGAGCGAGATCCTCGGTCGTGACCATGGGCAACGGAGCCAGGTGCGGGTAGTACGCAATCCTCATGGTGTGCCTCCGTCCAAGCCGGTGTAGGTTCGCAGCAGCAAACGGAAAACCAGCAACTTAGTCTTCCATCTGCTTCTTCGGCCACGCCCCCGCGGGCACCTCGTACACGGTGCTGCGCAAGCCCTCGAACAGCTTGGCAGACACCTGCTCCGTGAACGCCTCCCGCACGGCCCGCTCGACCTCCACACGGATCTTGGTCTTCAGCGCCTCGTCCTTGTCGAGCAAGTCCTTCACGTACTTCTGCGCGAACTCCCTGCGCGCACCAACGTACGCGACCTCCAGCATGTTGAGCCGCCGCCCGAAGTGGTAGTCGTGCTGCCCCGACTCCTCCAGCAGATGCTTGAACGCGCTCGCCAGCAGCTTGGCGTTCTTCTTCGGACAGCGCCTTGACCATGGACTCCATGGCCATCGCCTGCAACTCGTTTTGGGTGAACGTCATCCTTCATCCTCCTTTGTCGGCCATCCGGGGATCTCCTCCTTGAATGCGCGGACCAAGCCACGGGCGCGAACGTACTCCCGATGGTAGCCCACCAGCCGGCCCCGATCGGCGGCCGTCCAGCCGTGGCGTGCGGCGACCTCGGCCATGGCCATCCCGTTCCAGCCGAGTACGATTCCGTACAGCCACGCGTCTGGCGGCGACGCCGCCCAATCCCGGGCGTCGGTCGCCATCGTCGTCTCCAAGGAGTCGAAGAAGTCGCGCGGCATGTTCAGCGCCACAGGCGGCTACGCGCGCGCTTGAACTCGTCCGTCTGCACGAACGCCTCGCCCACCGGGTCGCGGTCTAGGCCGTGCGTGAACACCTGCGTCGAGGGTCCGTACTTTTCTCGCAGCACCGGCGCCGCCGCGAGCAGGAGCAAGCGGTCCTTGAGGCTGCCGCCGTTGCTCCAGACCCCCAGGTCCCAGATCACCGTGTCGCGCTGCTCACGGTCGCGGAAAACGAACAGATCGAAGTCCTGCTCGACCAGCTTGATCCGGGAGTCGCGCGGCAGCCGCGGACTGACCAAGTCGAGCACGTCCCGCTCATGCTCAACGACCGTGATGCGCTCGACAGCAGGGTTCGCGGAGAGCTGGTGGAGGACGATCCCAAGGCCAAGGCCCGCAACGAGCACATCGCCGCGCGCGCGCTCTGCGAACGAGGCAAGCGAATACGTGTAAGGCGGCTCGTCGGTCATCCAGACCTTCCCGCCGATCGTGAGCACGGTCATCGTAGCGGGTGCCGCGTAGCGGTACGTCAGCGCGCCGCGAACACCCTCAGCCCAGTACGTCGATCGGGAGCTGACGCGCTCGCGGCGGATCTCAGCGCGGCGCTGCCGCGCGGGCGCGTAGTGGTGGACCGGCGACCAGTCGAGAGGTACGAGCACTGCTTCACCGTGCCCGTCGTAGCATCGGCTCCGGCGCCAAGACCCTGACCGCGCCGAGCATCGACTTGATCTCCGCCTCGTCACCGCTTACCTCGCACACCACAGGAGTTTCCTCATCGGCGTGCTCTCCGCGCCACTTCGGCGCAAAGTTCAGCCTGTCACCCCAACCAGCCTTGAGCGCGAGGTACTCGCGCGGCGTGGTGTTCAGATCAACGGTCAAGGAAACCTCCATCCGCGCGCGCATCGACGCTCACGTCGAGCTGCGCGCCAACGCCCAAGCCGCGAAGAAAGTGAGCAGCACGCGAACGAATGGTTGCCCGTTCCCGCAGGCGGTGCCTTAGGCGCCACGTGCTGCTCACGGATGGAAGTATTGTGCGGCACCCCTCAGAACCCAGCGTGAATATCAGCACGCGAGATACGCATGGACCCCTTCGTGAGCACCGCGACCTCTTGCCCACCGAGTACCCGCTTCGGGTCGAGGTGCGGAATCGCACGGTGCGAGAACGCGATCGAGGACCGCGGTACAGCCTGCTGAATCAGAAGCCCACCCCCCCTTGCGAACTTCGCTGCCTGCGCGCGACTCTCGGAAAAGCTCGTTACCGATCCTACGTCCAACGTGACCTCCGTATCACCAGCGTCCAAGCGGCGCTGCACCTCCTCCGCCTGCTTCCCGAAAATGCCGCGGTACACCGTAACCTCCGGTGTGTCGTACATGGACTGCGACAGGGCCGACAGCGCGGCGAGAGTCGAAGCGTCCTTCTCCAATCCCTCCTGCATGGAGGCGTTCGCGCTCTCCTCATGGTCCTGGACCTTATCGGCGATCATCCTGTCAAGCTGGCTCGACCCTGGCTTCGTTACCTTGTCGAGAGCTTCTCTCCTGCGCTCTGCACTCATCTGCGTCTGCAACGTGACCACGTCATCCGCGTCTTCCGCTAGCATCCGCGCGCGCTCAGCGGCGTCCTCCGTCACAAGTGCTACTGCCGCGCCTCTGAGCCCAATAGCTTTCGGGTGCGTTGAAGAATGCGACCAAGCGTCAAGCAGAACCTCAGCACGAGCACCGTCACCACCGAACTCCGACACGAGCGCCTTCCACGAACCGATCGCTTCTTCCGTGAAGCCCCAGCTCGAATCACCGCCCTTCTTGGCGGCCTTCATCGCAACCTGGACCTTCGGGCGCAGGTCCTCTGGTCGAACCCAATAAACCTGCTCGTGCCCGGCCGCGGTGCGCTTGCGGACTGGGATCAGACCCGCGTCGCGGCTACTCGTTCTCGACTTCGGCATCACCCATTCGACCTGACACGCGCACACCTGTGCCAGACCGCGCTTCCCCGAGCGCCACAGGACCCGCGCCGCCCTCCGTCGGGTCCGGCACGGGCGGCATCTCCACCATCCCCGGCTCCGGCGGCATCATCTCGGCCATCATCGCTTCGCGCTCGGCCGCGATCTTCTTCATCATCGCCGGCACGTCTTCCACGCCAAAATACTGCGCCACCCGCTTGACCGCCGTCTCGTGGTCGATCAGCTCACCCTGGCGAGCCAGCGTCGAGGTCTGGACGCTAGACGCAGCATCCTGCTCCGTGGCCTGGAAGTACGGACCCCACCGCAGCGCGATGCGCTCGGAGGGGCCGAGCCGGTGGTTGCTGCCGTCCTGGCGCGGCGGCAGGTCGAACACCCCAGGCATCAGCTCACCCGTGCCCGCCGACGCCTTGCGCGCGATGAGCACGAACAGCTCCAGGAGCGGCTGCACCAAGCCGCAACCGTACTGGTCGCGCAGATCGTCGGCCTTCTCCAGCATCGAAGCGTAGATGTACTCGATCGCCTTGGCCGACTGCGCCGCGCCGCTGATCTTCTCAGGGTCCACGATCACGGCGCGGCAGATGTCGAGCCCCTGCTGCTTGAAGCGATCCGCCAACTTGAGCGCCGCGTCGACGCCCGTGGCATTGATTTCCAGATAGTTCGCGCTGCTTCCCGTAGGCAGGAAAATGGCGTTGTCGCTGCCCTTGCGCACCGTTCCACCCATCTGCTCCAGGTACGCGAGATCGACCGTGCCGAACAGCGTCGGGTCCAGGTTGACCAGCAACGAGCGGTTCGCCTGCGAGGTCAAGCGGTCGATCGCGTCGAACGTCTGCCAGGCACCCTCGCAGTCGGAGTCGCCATCGAAGTGCTCCGTACACGAGAGGTTCTGCACCCACACGGCAGGGCAGCGCCCGAGCCCGTGTTCCACGGCACCCTCGAACGCGCTGCGCGGGTCGCCAGGCTCGGTACCCTCCTCGTCCTGCCAGGGAGGTGGCCCAAGGTCGAGCGGCCACGGCTTGTACAGCACGTCGACCCGGTCGTCCATGTAGCGGCGGTACAGGTACTCGCGATCCACGGTGCGCCCAGTCGGCGCCCCCGTCTTATCGTCAACCTCCTCCTCCTCCTCGATGTACGTGTACTGGCGCAGCAGCGCGCGCAACTCCTGCGTGCGCCGGTCCTTGAACCGCGGGATGCACTGCCACGACGGGTGGATGTCGATGGAGAACTGCCCGTCACGCAGATGGGCGCTGGCCGCGACCGCCCCCACCGCACCGCCGAGCGTGCGCGCCTCGCGCATCCGCATCCAGAACTTCGATTGCTCGACCGCGGCGGTGACGAACTCCTCCGTGTCCGGGTCACGCTCGACCGACACGCGCGGACGCCGCGACTGACTGAAAACGAGCCCCGTGAACCGCTCGACGATGAGCTTGCCCAGCCGACCAGGAGCGCTGGGGCGGCGGCGAGCGATCGGGATCGTCTCGGAGATGGTTTCCCACCCGCGATCCTCCAGCACCTTGGGCGAGATGGTTTCGGTCGCCGCCGCGTTGCGGCCCCACCAGTCGTACTCCAGGTGCTCGTACTCGCTGCACCGGCTGTACGACCACTTGCGCTTGAGTTGGCGAACCCGCTCCGTCTCACCATGAGCGGCGTTCTCCGCGAACCAGCGCTTCAGCTCCGGCGACCGCTCGAACAGCATCAGCGGGCCACCGACGCCACGACCGGGACCATCGAGCACACCGGACACCGACCGCTACGCATCTCGCGCGTGCAGGCCGAGCAGCGGGGCACGGGACCGAGCGCCTTGCCGCACTCGCTGCACGTCTCGTGGCCCAGGCGCTTACCAACCTGGTGCGCGAGCCAGTGCCACAGGTTGTACGGCCCATCCTTGCCGGGGAACATGGCGGACAGGTCGTTGTCGAGGAACGCCATGCGCAACTCGGGCTGCACCCACGCTTCGACGGCCACGCCCGGCACCCAGCCGCTCGCGCGGAGCACGGCATCCCCGACCTTCGCGGCTTCCTCCGCGCTCATGGTCGAGCCCGTCTCCCCGTGACGCCACCCCGGCAGACGCAACTCGCGACGGAAGCCCCAGGCTTCGAGCGCGGGTCGGTACGCCTCTGGCGGGCTGTCGCGGACGCCACGGGCGCGCTCACCGGCCAGCTCCCGTTGGCGCTCGGCCAACGGGATGGCCCGTGGGTCCTTGCCGAAGCTGGGGTCCGCTAGCGCACGCCGGCGGAGAGCTTCGATCGCTTCAGGACGGAGCAGGAGCGGCACGGGGACGCGCACGGGAGCATGATACGCACACGTGGACGGCGATCAAGGGTTGCGTGAGCAGCTCGCTCAGAACATCGGTCGGCACGTCGCCCACCAGCTCCGCACCGCACAGCGCGCAGAGGCGGGTGCCGTCACGGCGGAGCAGCAGAACGTCCCAGACGCCCGTCGGGCTGCACTCGACCACAGGTGCGGCTTCCAGGTCCCCATCGTCGATCACCCCATGAACGTGCTGGATGACCAGCAGCAGCTTCGGCGGCAGCAGCACGCTCTGCGTCATCGAGCGTTGAGCCCCTCGATGCGCGTACCGCCAACGGGCGCCGCGTACAGGTTGAGCGCTTGGCGTGCGAACCACAAGGCCATCACCGTGTCCGTGGCCGACCCGTTTGGGTAGTCCTCGATCGACCGCCTGAACACGCACCACCCGCACACGCAGCCCGCCGCGTGCGACTCGAACTCAGCCGCGGGGATGACCCACGCCTTGTTGGCGAACTCGACTTCGAGCGACCGCACGCCCAACTCCGGGTCGTGCTTGGTCTTGCCCGTCGTGGTGGTCGCGCGGACCTTGTACCAGCACGGCACCTTCATGTGCCGCATCCAGTCCACGAGCGCCTGCTGGTAGCCGTTGTTCTCGACGCAGATGACGCGGAAGTTCATCTCCGCGTCGAGCACCGCAATGCGCTCAGCCACCTTGGGGGAGGTCCACGCGCCGACCTCGACCTTGATCACGTAGCGGCGCTTGGTCCCAGGGTCCAGACCAATGGCGACCAGCGCGTTGCCGGGACGCTTGTCGCCAGCGAGGTCCACGCCTAGGAACTTGAGAGACCCACCACGGATCACGTCGCCCGTGCAGACACCATACTCGTAGCACTTCGTCACCGACGGAAAAATCCGCTCCTCATCGGAGAACGGCAGCATCATCATCCCGCGCGAGAACGCGCGCATCGACTCCGAACGCTTCGCCGCCAGCGCCGCCTGCGACCAGCGCGGCTCCCACAGCGGGAGGCTAGCGAGCCGGATGGGTCCTGGCATTCTCAGAGCCTACCACCGCGCGCGGTGTTGGGCGCAGGCGCAGGCGCTTACAGCGGTCGTTGCAGTACTGCTTGGTCGCAGCCTGGGACTTGCGCGCCTCGAATGGCTTACCGCAACCAAGGCAACGCCGCGCAACTAGGACGCGGCAGTCGTGGCACCGGCGTTCGCGCTGGCACGGACCCGCGTAGAACAGCACCCCGCACTGCTCGCAGATCGCGTCCGGCTCAGGGCCGCATCTCACCAGCAGCACAGGTACAGGTACAGCGTGAGACAGCCAACGACGATCGCCAGCGCGCACAGGTAGAGCAGGTAGAGCCGTTCCTTCACGGCTTCCTAGATTGTGCGGCCGTCGCTACCCCAACCGCAAGCGCCGACACCGTGCCCCGCACAAGCTGCGCCGCGTGTTCACGGACGATGCCCGACGGCGTGTCCGCGCCCGCGAACGTGATCAGCCGACCCGTCTGCGCCCAGTGCTCGAAGGCCGCGGTGAACGCCTCGCGGTCCGGGAACATGGGAAGCCCAAGCGCGAGGTGCGCGGACAGCCACCCGGCAAGGAAGGCGGCGCCTTGTGGGCTGGACTCCTCCACCACGCGCAACCAATCCTGTGGCACCGCCGCGTCTTCGCGCGCCGGGGCCGCAACCGGCGCTTCAAGCGCGCGCATGAGCTGCTCCGCGGTGTCCGCGCCCAACTCCGAGCAGTGCGCGAGGCGCATCTGCGCGGCCTGTTCCTGCGTCAGCCGCCCAACACGGAGCAGCCCATCGATGACCTCACCTCAAGGTTTCTGGTTGATCTTCATGGCGCCGCCTCGACGCGCTCCATGCCGGCACAGACCGCAGCCATCTCCGCGTGGATCTCGTCGAGCGTGAGCGCGCACGCGAGGACGAGCGTCGGGTCGCCGTGCGGGTCTTCGATCACGAAGTCGGCCACACCGTCATCAAATCGGACGCGCACGCGCACCCCGTGGCGAGGGCACACGGCGCACATGACCTCGACGCCCGTGCGGGGGATGCGCCGGCGCCGGCCGCGCCACTCGGGGCGCCAGGTCACGGCGTCACGCATCGGCACTCCACGACGCTACGCAGGCTTCGGAGGTTGCGGATTTCGGTGTCGTGGCCACGGAATATGACCAGCGACAACAAGGCAAGCACGACGGCGGTCCAGAACAGTTCCTTCTTGCCGATGTTACAGCACCGGCCAGGACCGCACTTCGCACAGGGCTCGTCGAGGTTCTTCACGGCATCGGCGTCGTTGCTCATGCTCTCTCCTTCGTCGCCCACCACGCTCGGACGCGCGCCCACAGCGACGGGCGTGGCGCAGGCGGCACGGGCCAGCAGTCCCGGCATTGGGCGTACCCTGAGCAGGGGAAGTCGTCCGGGTAGCGGCGGCGGGTGCCGCAGTAGGCGCAGCGCATCATCGTGGTGATCACGTCTCGATCCTCCGGTACTCCACCCGCCAACAGTACCCGTTCCGCTCCCAGTGGTCGCCGTGCATGGAGCGCCAGACGGCCGCGAAGCCGGCGCGGTAGCGAGGCTCGTGCGTGGTCAGGGCCGCACCCGTGCCAGGGTAGCCACGATGCGAGGTCGCGAGCGGCGTCACCCCCTCCCTCTTGGCGTCCTCCTCCGTGATCGACTGGACGCGCTCGGGGCGCACGGAGCAAATCTCGACGGTGCAGCGCGAGGCCCATCGCGGCATGTGGATCGGGGAGCGCCACGTCTGATTCGATCGTCGCGGCATCGCGAGACCCAGAGGAACCCCCAGGACCTGGGCATCGTTGTAGCCGTCGTTGGCGGGGTCGGGCGTGTTCCACTCGACGACTGCTAGCCGCCGGACATCGTCGCATCGCTGGATGCGCCACGCCTCGCGGAGCCACAGCCGATCCCCCGGGCATCCGTAGGGGCACCGGACTTCAAGCTGCCGCGCCTCCGTCATCGCGTGGAACCGCGCCGAGGCGCCCTCCATGCGCTGGAACCACCACGCCGAGGGATCATCGTTGACGTAGACGGCGCCCGGCTTGCGCATCGCGGACGCCGACAGCCCGCGCAGCCGCCGCGTGACGTCCTTCTCCCCGCGCAGCGAGGCGGCGACCAACTCGGAGCGCATGAGTAGCGGCGTGTCCTTCACAGGGCCTCCCACGGCAGGGCGGGACCTTCGATGGTGCCGAGAGTCGCGCCGACGGCGGTCGTGTTCGCGGCGTATTCGGCCATCCACTCGGGCGGGAGGAACGCGACGCAGGTCTGCGACATGCGGAGGCATTCCTCGGCGGTCGAGGGAAGATGGTTGACGGGCAGCGGCTTCGGTTGCCTCGCGGCGCGAAATTCATCCAGGGACACTACGTCGGCCTCGTGCTTCATTCGGCCTCCTCGTCCACGACGTCGACCTCGTGCCCGCCGGTCTCCAGGGCCTCCCGGAGCGCGTCGACCGCCTCCCGTGCCTGGCGGGGCGTCAGCCAGATCCCGACGTCGTCGTCGTCGGTGGCGTTGGTGACAGTGAGCAGGAGGCAGGCTTCTTCGCGGTCGTCCGGCGCGCGTCCGATCGGC
>ERZ1292623.2052-Hain-H51-01um-R1-2052-length-18585-cov-7_pt1 | contig 18585 bp, 23 predicted proteins | sample MGYA00564398_ERZ1292623 | MGnify/ENA primary metagenome ERZ1292623 (study PRJEB36523, sample SAMEA6512633) | groundwater metagenome | collected 2019-01-07 | study: AquaDiva: Metagenomics assemblies of 32 groundwater samples | reverse complement strand
GCCCAATTTTATAGGTTTTTTGAATGTTTTTAGATACTTGATGCCTCTACTTAGCCATATGGGCTTATCCGGCTTGGCCTTAGGGTCAAAATACTTACTTTTCTTATCAAACTGAGCCATGTCCGAAGACGGCTCCCCTTCCACTATTCCAAGGCCGACCGCAGAGGGTTCGGCCACGCTAGAGTAATAGATAATAACTTGGTCTCCAGTATTCATAGCCTGCAGATTATTCCGGGCCTGATAATTTCTGACACCATCCCAAACGCCTATTTTTTGACGCTTCAAATCTTCTATAGAATAGCTCCCGGGCTCGGTTTTAAGAAGCCAGTAGTTGCGCATAATTAAGATTATACTTCCTACCTATAAACTGGGATATACACACCCCCTATCTATACCCCAAATACAAGGTTGCTATACTTCCCTGCAAGAGGTCTGTTTAAAAGCACTTAAAAAAAAATAAAGAAGATATGTTGCAGAAATTACTGGCTATACCGAGCATGTTTGAACGCGGGAAAGATATTTGGATTCTCCTCGCCAGAATAGTTATAGCTTCTCCCTTCCTTCTCTCGGGCTTCACCAAGCTGCTGTCTTTCGTGCAGACCATCCCTGCGGGCGAACAGAGTGTGCGAGCAGTAGACTTTCTGGCGACCTACTTGGCCCAGAGCTTCCCCTTCTTCGCTTCCATGGCTTCTGTCTCTCCGAAAATGGTAGTTGCCGCCATCCTCATCGCTGGTTTGGTAGAAATTGCTGGCGGGATATTTATCGCCGTCGGGGCTTGGACCAAACTTTCGGCCTTGGTCATGATTCTTTACACTATTCTAGTCTCTCTCGTATTCCACACAGGCTGGAGCTTAACTACAGTTGATGGACAACTTCAGCTTGTTACTTTTGTTAAGAACATGGCTATTGTCGGCGGCTTCATAATGATTCTGATTAACGGAGCCGGAGCAATCAGCGTGGATTCCATGCGCAACAAGCAGAGCCCCGGAATAGGCATCGGCCAGCGCCCAATGATTTAATCCGGTCTTCTTTTTCCCAAACAAAAACCCGCCAACTGGCGGGTTTTTGTTTCCTGGCTCTCTTTTTTTCTATTCTAGTGTTTTGCAAAACACTAGAATAGACCTCTTACTCGCTCTCGTTCAGTCGGCACGTTCAGCCTGCACATTCACTCTGTTGAGTTCAGTATTTCGTCACCTTCGTTCCTCAACTGCCTCAGTACCTCCTTCGCTCTCGCTCAGTCGGTCGGGGTGCCGGGAATTGGTCAGGCGTTCCATTCTCGCCGTCGCTCGTCTGGCCGCACGACCCTGGCTCGCGGTCTAGAACTTCTGTCTAGACAACGCCCCGCCTTTCAATTCCCTGGCGCCATACGCGCAAGCGTATAGCGCCCACTTTCCTCCCTCCTCTTCAGTCGGTCGGGGTGCCGGGAATTGAACCCGGTCTACATCCACCCCATGGATGCGTACTACCGGTATACTACACCCCGAGTTTTTTAAACCGTTGCGGAGGCACTCGGCCTCTTAGGCAGCAAAAATGCCGCCGCTATGTAAAAAATAATAAACGGCACTACATGAGACACGATGGCTACAACAACCGCAATTAGCCTGATCAGATTGGCATCCCGGTCAAAATATTCTGCTATACCCCCGCAGACTCCAGCGATTATCTTATCTTTATCTGATAGATAAATTTTTTTCTTTTCCATAGCGGACACTATACAAGCATATGGCAAAAAGAAAAGGCCGACTCAATAATTAAAGACGGCCTTCAGCGTAATTTGCCGGGACGCTCCCCGTATATCTCACTCCAACCACGACAATATTGCCGGAGATCCCGGTCTATCTTCTTATCTTCTTCCGTACGCCTCCCTTTTTTAGCCCTGCGGAGCTTAAAACACATGAGAGCTAAATGTTTCTGACGCCTACCAGCGCGTAGGTACGGGATTACCGGCATCACATTGCCAAGAAAACCGTAAGCGGCAGATCTTTCTTCTTCGGAAGATTGCCCACGGACCACCTTCTCCACAAGACTCGTAAAGAACGCTTCGTCTTTCTTACGGAGAGATAGATGTCCGTTTTCCAACAAGCGCATTCCATTGATGAGGACAGACCCTTTACCTATATCCAAGGACTGTGTTTTGTGGGCTGCGATTTCAAAACCGGCCCTACGGATGAACTTTAGGATGGTTTTTTTGAACCGCCTGGAGAGCGGGCGCTTGCCGGAAGAGAAGGTCAGGTCATCCGCGTAGCGCGAGTAGAAGACATCGGTCGGAAGACTCATTCTTACCCAATAATCCAAGGTCTGCTCGCAATAGAGATTAAATAGAAGCGGAGATATAGGACCTCCAAATGCAAGCGAGCCCTTAGGACACAGATACCGGTTTATAAAGTTCCGGACCTCCTCTTCGGAATCCTCAAAGGATTTCCAGATCTCCGGAAGTCCGGATATGAGCTTATTGGTAGTCAGAGACTCGTAAGCCCCCCGTAAATCCGTCAGGAAAAAATACTGATTACCTCTGTGGCGGAGAACATTCTTAAGAACCGACGAGCCTTTCTGAAAAGCGCTGGCGCTCACGAGTTTTGGAATGAGCTCCATATCCCATAAGGCGCTTTCAAATCCCGCCTGAATTGCCCGAACCTCATTGTTCGGGTCCAGTATTTTTCTTAACTTTCCCTTGATGGGTACCAGCCGCTCCGTAAAGGAGGCGGCAGAGCCGTTGAAGTCTAGAGCTATGTGCTCCAACCTCATAGGGACCTCCTTCACTTTTTATAGAACAGGTAGCTAGCTCCCACCCTACTCCCCCAAAACTCTGTCGGCAAATGTAAAATACCGCCCACATATGAGGGCGGTATTTGTGCACGATCCGGGGAAGCTCAAAAGCACAAGAATAGCGAAGTTCGTGTTCGAGATGCGCGAGCATGGTTGCCGGGTTTACCCCCTGACCAGGAGGCGGCGCATATCGTTTTGCACACCCTAAACTTCATTCCGCAGCAGTTTCATTGTCTTACCGCGGGGAGAGGGTTGCTCCGGGCGGCTTTTGAAGGCTGTCGCACCCGGGTAAACATTGTTCTTCTTTGTGCCTACATACAGAAAGATTCGCTTCCTGCGAAGAAAGATAATGCAGGTTCAAACTCAAGTTCTGCCCACCAACTCAACCTGCGTAGTTAATTGGCAGAGGCCGCCATTCCAGTTTTTAAGAGAGTTGCGAAACTCTCTTGCTATTGGCTTCCCCGGTGTGCCCAAATTGATGTTAGCGGTTATTAGCCGAACCAGTCAAGAACAAATTTGGAACAGAAAAAGAAACGAACTCCGGGAGCAAATTTTTACCGTAGAGAAGCCGAGAGAGCGCTTCCGCCGCCACCTTAGCGCCCATAAGTGCATTGTGCGGTTTTGGTTCCTCGGGAATACCGACATAAGTCATAATTTTGGCGGAATTAAGAGCGGAACGCCTGTGTTCCTGGTCCACCGGAGGTAAAACTCCATGCGTCACCATGTGAGCATAACAAACACTATGCAAGTCAATGGTTCGGTGGGTCAGCGACCAATTGAGGTGATAGCGGAGTGCCCCCTGCCTCATAAAATCCCTGTCAAAAGACGGATTCTGACCGGCTAAAGTATGTTCCCCCGCTTCCATAGCGAAGGTTAGAAATTTTTCCGCCACTTCCCTATCCGTCATCTTTTTTGGGTCCTCTATTTCTTCACGGGTAAAACCATTCACCGCCAAAGCTTCTTCCATCACGTGCGCGCCGGGGAAAATTCTACACTCGCCGTAGAACTGCCGCTCCGGCTTTTCAAACTCCAGGGCCCCCACCGACACCATAGAGTGGAGGTGAGGTTCGGTTCCGCTGGCTTCAATATCCAGGACAATCATAGAGGCTCTAGCCCAAAGAAACTGCGTATCCGGGAATCCATCTTGTCCATAGGTCCGAAAAGTCGCGGATACTTAAAACGAAGAATATGCAGTTTCCCGTGCGCCCAGACCGAATGCAGAGACAGGAAATAAAACCCTATAGCCAAAAATAAAAAACCCTGAAGAAAAGGTAGGAAAATGCCGATTACACCGAGGGCTATAAATAGCCATCCTATGCCATCCAGAAGTATTCTTTTGCCGTATTTTTTCATAAATTATTATCAGAAATTTCTACCCCCCTATCGTTGTAAATACGCACCGGCTCTTTCTGTTCCTCCAGAGCGGACATTCTGCCAAGCGCGAAAGCCGCCGTAACGCTAAGAATTATGATTAAAGCCAGACCTGTATCCGCAAGCACAGGCGGTATCCGTCCCGCCTTGATTTCCCCGCTCCAATCGGCTAAGATGCGCACTCTGAAAATATAACACGAAATGGCCACAAAAAAGGCTGGCGGCTCAGCCAAAAACCTAAATGACTCCCTGCCCAAATACCTCGGCATTAAGCTGGGTAACGGAGAGCACGCCAATATCGGCGACATAATCGTCCGCCAGAGAGGCACTAAAATGATGCCAGGAAAAAATGTGGGTACCGGTAAAGACTACACCCTATTTGCTATGAAAGAAGGTATCGTCCACTTTAAAAATAAGCGTCATATAAACTTTGACGGCAGCACCGTCCAAAAAAAGATCGTCAACGTAGAGGAGAAATAATAAAAACGCCCGGTTTTAAAACCGGGCGTTTTTATTCGCCCTTAACCACAAGTTCAAAAGATCCCTTGTGAGATCCTATATTTACTACGATTTTATACTCCCCTATTGCCTTTATGGGTTCGGCCAGTTTGATATCGGAAGATTTTATAGATATACGAGAACTATTTTCCAGAGCTTCAGCTATATCTTCTTCCCGAACAGCCCCAAACAGATGACCTTCCGGACTGGCTTTTCTTCCGACGATAACCGACACGCCCTTTAGTTTGGATAGGGTATCTTTTGCCAGCTTCTCTTCCAGTTCGGCCTCAGACGCCTTTCTCAACTTAAAATCTTCCGCGCGTTTTATAGCCCCCGGAGTTGCCGTTTCCACCCAACCTTTAGGCAAAAGAAAATTGGATGCATAGCCGTCGGAGACATTTTTAATATCGTTTTTCTTGCCTATCCCGCTTATATCCCGCAATAGAATTACTTTCATCCCGTTAGAGATAGGACGCGGACTGTAAGTCAGATCCTATATTATTTAAACCCTTCATAAATTTGACCTTTGTGTTCATTTTTAAACAAGTGTCCGCTATCTCTAACGGGATTCATACATATATTTCTACCAGCCCCAGATAAGGGAAACAAGTGGAAGCTACGGACAGGCCAGGGTGTTGCCTTCCAGGACACAGGAGACTATCGGGTTTTTGTCTTTGGCCTTCTCCAGAAGATGTCTAATAGCACCTTCGAGCTGGGCGTCCTTGCCTCCATTTCTTATAGTCTTCAGATTTTCTTCCGTCATCTTTATTTCCAAATCTGGAGTGAGTCCGAAAGCGGATATGGAAGTCCCGGAAGGGGTCAACCAACGAGCAATTGTTACCTTCAGATAAGTATTGTCCGTAACAGAAACCAGCTCCTGAACCGAACCCTTACCAAAAGATTTTTCTCCAATAAGTACTGCCTTGCCATGGTCTCTTAGGGCTCCGGCCAAAATTTCTGAAGCCGAGGCGCTACCGCCGTTCATAAGAATTCCAAGCGTCAGGTGCTCCGTAAATACATCATACCCCTTGCTCCGGTATATCTCCGGATCCCGCTTAGAACCAAAATCCTCCCTGACTATGGGCTTACCGAGTGGTAAAAACCAGCTACCCATATCCACCGCCGCTTCTAGGTATCCTCCCGGGTTGTTACGTAAATCCAAAAGTAAAGTGCTGGCTCCGGACTCCGCGAATTCCCGTAGGGCGTTCCTGAATTCGCCGGGGCTCGGTGCGGAAAAACTGTATAGAGATATAACAAAAACTCCGTCGGAGCGTAGCTCGGTCTTGGTAGCCGGGATTACTATGGCTTCTCTTACTATAGAAATCTCCACGGATTTGGTGGAATCCTGATGAATAACATCCAGAGTAACTGTGGTGCCCGCCTTACCTCGTATTCTTTTGACCGCAGCTTCTACCGCCATTTTTAGAGAATCTTCACCGTCTATTTTTATAATCTTATCCGCCGGCAGTATTCCAGCTCTCTCCGCGGGAGAATTCTTAAGCGGAGAAATTACCGACAAGACTCCGTCCTTGGTGCCTATCTCCATACCCACTCCTTCAAAAGAGCCACTAATTTCGTCCGTAAAATTTTTAGATTCAACTGGCGGGAGAAATACAGTAAAGGGGTCGTTGTAAGAAGAAGCCAGACCTTCAATAGCGCCCCAAAGTCTCTCCTCGCCGGAGGGTGTACTGGAGCCAACGAACTTAGAATTAAGAACCCCCCAGGCCTTCCAGAACGGAGCCCACTCCGGAGCGTCGGACGGAGCTTCTTCCAATCCGGCCATAATTCCGGATACCGCGGGTATAGAATTTCTGACGCCAAGTATATAACCGCCCCCAAAGACTACCGCAAATATAAAAATCGGAACTCCGAAGCGAAGCAAGTAATAGAGAGAGAAACCTCTGCGCATATTGAGGCGAAGTATAGCCGAAAACTTGCCGGGCGGGAACGACACTAGGTGGAGAAATATTTGAGAAATGGTCCGCGTACCGTTATCATTACGGGCGAACAAGAGGATGCTCCGTACTTACCAACAAAAACAGGTTACCTGGATAGACTTGGAATCCCCCTCCGAGGCGGAAGCCCGTGCGGTTGGCGAAGAACTTCGCCTACCTGTCTCCATCATAGAACAGCTGATTCTCCCGACACCCAAACCCCGGGTGGAACTTCATTCCGAGTGTGTCTATTTGATACTTCACTTCCCCGCTCACAGAAGAGCTCATAAATCCCGCGGCATAGAAGTAGACTTTGTTATAGGCAAAGATTTCATAGTTACTTCCCATTATGAACCAGTGGAGGCACTGACCAATTTTGGAAAAATATTTGAGATGGAAGCTGTATTAAATAAGGGACAATCCCCCCACGCGGGATTTATCTTTTGCGAAATGATTTTGCGTCTATATAAAGAACTAGGGCATCAACTGGATGCCATTGAAGACACCCTCAAGCATATGGAGGGCAGAATATTCGGAGGTAGGGAAAAAGAAATGGTCGGCCAGTTGTCCCAAACCGGACGGGAACTTCTATCTTTTAAACAAACCCTCTCTCCGCACGACGATATATTGGAATCTTTCGCCGCCGCTTCCCGCTCCTTTTTCGGAATGGATTTTGAATATTATCTGACGGTCATACTTGGCCAGTACCGCCGAGTAGCTGCTTCCGTAGAAAACCTGCGGGACGCATTGGGCGAACTTCGGGAGACCAACAATGCACTTCTAGAGACCAAGCAAAACGAAATCATGCACGAGCTAACTGTTATCGCCAGCATCTTCTTGCCCCTTACCTTAATTGCTCAGATTTTCAGCATCAACGCTGGTGGTATCCCAATAGTCCACGAAAACGACGGTTTCTGGATACTGCTCGGTATCTTCATCATGGTCGGGGTTCTAACCTACGCCTTTTTCAAATACCGGAGATTGCTTTAGATTCTGTTTGACAAAAATTGTATTTAAAGTATAATTTTGAACAGCTCAGCGTGACTTAAAATTGTGCCGAGGCGCAAGAACAAGGAAGGACATTATGGGAACTCTCAACTGGGCCAAGCGCGGTCTAATTGGGGCCGCGCTTGTTGCTTCTGTTTTCGCTCTGGTGTTCGTAATCCCAGAAGTCGGAAACAAACTCTCGCAGCTTTCTAAAGAGCTTAGCGACACCAAGGTTGCCGACCTTACGGCTGGGCAATTCTTTTCCCTGCTGTTCATGGGTTTACTATTGGCAAACTTGACTGGAAGGAGGTAGATATTAATCAAGAACCGCCACCTCGACGAGACGAAAAGTCACCCCTTTCGTTTCGTACGGAGGGGCGGCTTTTCTTTTTCAATCCGATTCAGACCTTTTGATAGTTATAAAAAATCATAGAGTGTGTGCATTACAGGATTCCGTTTTTTGAGTTTCATAAATTCAATAAACCCATCCACATGAATCTTACGATATATCGTAAGATTCACTTTCCTTGAACAACCAAAATAGCCTTGCGATAACCTCCACGAGCATCTCCACATTTAGTGCGATATATAGCACTATTTACGACCTTATAACTTGAACACACTTTCCAAACATGGATGAAATTTCCTGAAAAATTAAGGGCAGTGTAATATGCATATATGCCCGACTTTTTGGCTCAGATTCTCGGCCTATTTCAGAAAGAAGATCCGTCCATAAATTTATTTAACGCCCGCACCCGTTCGGAGGAGAAGTTTATTCCCCTGGCTGAAAATAAAGTCTCTATGTACCACTGTGGACCAACCGTCTATGACGATTCCCATATCGGGAACCTGCGTTCCTATGTCTTTGCAGATATTCTTCGGCGAACCATGGAGTGGAACGGATACAAGGTTACTCAAGTAGTAAATATTACCGATGTCGGGCATTTGGGAAGCGACTCCGATGAAGGTGAGGATAAAATGACCAAAGCAGTCAAGCGTCTCGGCAAACCTTTGACTTTGGAATCTATGCGAGAAGTCGGAACTATTTATTTTGAGAAATTCCAAAAAGATTTGGAGGAAATGAATATAGAGACTCCGCAGTACTTCCCAAGAGCCAGCGACTATATAGAGGAGATGGTTCAACTTATAAAAAAATTGGAGTCCCGCGGCTACGCTTACAAGATAAGCGACGGAGTCTACTTTGATACCTCGGCTTTCGGGAGATACGGCGCGCTCCCGGGGAGCGCGCCGGGAGGCCTGCACCGAGTCGGCGAAAACCGCGAAAAGAGAAACCCCAGAGACTTCGCCCTATGGAAATTCAACCAGGATTTGGGTTGGCAGTCCCCTTGGGGCAAGGGTTTTCCGGGGTGGCATATAGAATGTTCCGCCATGGGTATGAAAATCCTCGGCGAAACCTTTGACATCCATACGGGCGGCTCCGATCTTGCTCCCATCCACCACAATAATGAAATAGCTCAGTCCGAAGCCGCAACCGGTAAACCTTTCGCCCGCTACTGGCTTCACCATGCATTTCTCAATATGGGCGGAGAGAAGATGGCCAAATCCGCAGGTCAGTTTCTGCGTCTATCTGAACTGGTAGACAAAGGTTACTCCCCTATGGATCTGCGCTACCTTTTCCTAAACGCCCACTACCGGACCCCGATAGATTTCTCCATAAAATCCCTGAACTCTGCCAAGGAGGCCCGCCGTCGCTTGGCGCAAAATATTTATGAATTGCCAAATGGCGGTGTCCCAAACAAAGAATGGCTGACCCGCTTTGAGAAAAATATAAACAACGACCTGGCTATTCCGAGCGCCTTGGCCACTTTGCATGAAATGTTAGCGAGCTCTCTCTCCCCCGCCGACAAGCGCGCCACCACAGAAAAAATGGATAAAGTGCTAGGGCTTCGTCTTATGGAAAATCCGGATGCGGATATACCGGAAGAAATTATCGCTCTGGCTAAAAAAGCCGAGTCCGCAAGAAAGAAAAAAGATTACACCACCTCTGACACTCTCCGCAAAGAAATTGAGAATAAGGGCTACTCCATAGGAAATACCTCCGAGGGACCGAAAATACGCCTTCTCTAGACCTTCCACAGCTTCCCCACATACATCTCCACTATTTCTCTATTTTCGCCTATTTCCGTAACAAAGGGTCGGGGGTAGAATAACTCTATGGTCCCGTTAGAAGTAACGGACACCAGCACACAAATGCTATTAAAGGTCATACTTAAAAATTGTATTTATAACAGTGGGGCGGATTTACAGTCCGTGTCCTACTTCTAACGGGATGGCTGTTTCCACCGATCTTCGCATCCCCCCGCAAAATGTAGACTCGGAACGCGCGCTTCTCGGAGCGGTTATGCTTCGCCCGGAAGCCATGCACGAAATTATTGATGTCATGGGCGCGACCGCTTTTTACATGGAAAGGCACCGCCTCATCTTTGAAACGATGTTGGAGTTATTTTCCAAAAATAATCCCATAGATCTGCTATCCCTCTCCTCGCGCTTGCGCGAGAAAAATCTCTTGGAACAAATCGGCGGGGCTTCTTATCTTTCAGAATTAGTTGGGCTGGTGCCTTCCGCCAGTAACGCCCGCCACTACGCGGAATTGGTTTCTCGTGCCTACACTCTTCGCCAACTTATTGAAGCGGCGGAACAAATTAGGGAAATGGGGTTTGACCAATCCCACGGTGATATTGAAGAAGCCTTGGACCAGGCCGAGCAAAAGGTTTATGAAATCGGCAAATTCGGAACCACGCGCAATATGCATGAGCTGAAAGAGCTCCTCGGTGACGCTTGGGAGAGGATAGCTCACCTAAATAACGCCAAAGACGAGCTCCGCGGCATAAGAACCGGCTTTCATGACTTGGACAACAAGCTGGCCGGACTTCAAAAATCTGACCTGATAATTATTGCGGCCCGCCCATCTGTCGGTAAATCCGCCCTGGCTCTGGACATCGCCCGCCAAACCGCCACCAAACACGGCAACTCTGTCTGTTTCTTCTCCTTAGAAATGAGCTCCCAGCAGTTGGTAGACCGCATGCTAGCCGCGGAAGCCAGAGTTAATTCTTGGCGTCTGCGAACCGGACGCATTACCGGAGAGCAGGAATTTAAATATGTGCGCGACGCACTAGATCGCCTATCTGTAGCCCCTATATACATAGACGATGGTCCCGGTAATAATATTCTCAAAATGCGTGCCGTCGCCCGTCGTCTAAAGCGCGAGAAAGATTTAAAACTGATAATTGTGGACTACTTACAGCTCATGACACCGATACACACCCGCACTTCGGATTCTGCGGTTCAACAGGTCACCGAGCTCTCCCGCTCTCTTAAACACCTGGCTCGTGAGCTGGATCTGCCGGTCATAGCTCTCTCCCAGCTCTCTAGGGCGGTGGAACAACGCGGTGGCAAGCCCCGTCTATCGGACCTGCGTGATTCTGGCTCCATTGAACAGGATGCGGATGTGGTTATGTTCCTTCACCGTGGTGACAAAGAAAAAGAGGATAAAAACCAGAGCCGGGTAGCTATGACCGAAATCCTTATAGAAAAGCACCGCAATGGTCCGACCGGTATGGTGGAACTTATGTTTGATAGCGAGAAAGCCACCTTCCTACCCGTGGATAAATCTCACTTCGGCCCGTTTAAAGAAAGTGGAGCAACCGGTGAGGCTCCTGTAGCTTTCTAAATATATGGAAGCCGTAGACAGATTAGCGGAACTTTTCCGCAGATTCCCAGGCATAGGTCCCCGCCAAGCCAAAAGATTTGTATATTTTTTATTGACTGAAAAAGCAACTTATTCCGAGGAGTTAGCTAAAAGTATAACTTCTCTCAAAGACTCGGTACGGGAATGTCCCGACTGTCATCGTTTCTTCGCATCCAGAGCTGACAGTAAAGACGGTAAATGTTCCGTTTGTAAAAGCTCTGGCCGTGACCATTCCTTGCTTTTGGTTGTAGAAAAGGACGCGGATTTGGAAGCTATGGAGAAAAGCAAAAGTTATAACGGTCTGTACTTTGTCTTGGGTGGCACTTCCCCACTTATGGAAGAAAAAAAAGAGGGTGAGAGCGGCGGCCGCATCCGTACTAAAGAATTAGTGGGCAGAGTATCCATGGAAAAAGATTTATCCGAAGTAATTCTGGCCTTCTCTATAACCACGGAGGGAGAACATACTGCGGAAAATATAGAATCCATGCTTCGCCCCATATCTGTCAAAAATAAGTTTAAAATCACCGTTCTTGGCCGCGGCCTATCCACCGGTTCGGAGCTGGAGTATTCCGATTCCGACACCTTAAAAAGTGCCCTTAGAAATCGGGTTTGACAGGTATATTTTATTGTTTTAATGTAGAGAAAGTCATCGAGACATCTAAAAGGACCCTACCCTATGAGTAAAATTGAAGCTCAACTTTTAAAGTTCGAGAAGTGTCTCGAACTTGTCGCCCCCTACGCCAAGTACGCTTTGGCAGCCAACTTAGTCGTGGTCGGGGCCCTCATCACACTGATGGTCGTGGGTGGTTCCAATATGACCATCTTCGACATCCCCAAGGTGTTCTAAGATTCACCGCCCTAACGGAAGCCGCACCGGCTCTCGTCCGGGCGGTTTTCGTTTTTGTGTTATTACAACAACAACGTAACAATTCTTAATGTTCACTATGATATATCATAGTGAAAATCGTCCTCTAAAATCCGTAACTTTTATTTGAGAGACTCTATCTTTACCTGAAAGTATGGCTGGCGGTGTCCACGCTTTTTGTAGTAACGGCTTTTGGCTTTGTATTTAACGACCACAACCTTTTTGGCACGATCGCTTTTAAGGAGAGTGGCTTCCGCTTTGGCGCCAGTTATATATGGAGCCCCAACCTTGGTGGCCTTGCCATCATCCGTAAGTAAAACCTTATCAAAAACTAATTTTCCGCCCTCTTTATGCTCACCAAGAATCTTTTCTATACGCAAAGTATCCCCCGCTTTTACGAGATATTGTTTGCCACCGGTCTCAATGACTGCGAATTCCATAGTTGGAGCATCCTACTAGAAACGGCCTATAAATCAAGCTTTTTAAGCTACCAGTTGACAACTATTATCAAATAGTGTATAATTACAGACGAAAGGAGAACCTTAATGACATTGACCTTAGTTGGTTCGGTACTGCTCTGCCTTTCCTTAATGATGATCTTCGCTGGTTTCCCGAAGCAGATCTGGAACCAGTACAAAACCCAAGCCTGCGGGATAAGCCTCGTTGTGGTGATTCCCGCCCTTGGAGTCTTCGTAACTAGGGCCGTTTATGTCGGCATCAAGGACCAAGATTGGTTCATCATGATACCCGACGTCTTCGGTGCCGTATTTTCTTTCGTCCTTTTGTTGCAGTACCTCAAGTATCGCAACAAACCTCCCGTGTCCAAGTAAGGACTCGGGAGGTTTTGCATTTTATTATTCTCCTTCTTTGTCTGGACCATCTATTAGAGCCGTTTCCAATTCCGGCGAAGTGCCGGTAATACGCAAAATGTCTTTATCTACCTTCTTTAGCTCCTTACCGCTCGCGTTAAAATGATTCACCACCGTACCCAGCGAATTACCCAGTTTCCCGTGATATTCCTCGTAAGATCTCAGGTGCTTGCCGAGTTCTCCGACATTTTTAATGATAGTTTTCGCCTGATCTTCAATTTGGAGAGCCCGAAGACCTTGGACCACAGTCTGCAGGTAGGCCAAGAAAGATGTGGGGGAAACAATAATCACGTGGTCTTTGCCGGCGGCTTTTTGTATCAGATTATTATCCCCGTCAGAGGAGCCTCCAACCTTATTCACCAGCAAGTCATAGTAGATGGCCTCATGTGGAATAAACATGAAGGCAAAATCTGTGGTCCCCTGTTCCGGCTGAATATATTTAGCGGTTTCCTGAATTCGTAGTTTCAGGTCGTTCACAAAAAGCTTCTCCAGGCGTTCTTTTTCTGCCGGCTCACGCGCTTCCGCCATACGGTTATAGTTCTCCAAGGAAAACTTAGAGTCTATAGGAATAATTTTTTCTTTTACAAAAACAGCCGCGTCTACAATTGTTCCATTTGGAAAGGCGTACTGTAACTTGAAATTTTCTGGGGCTAGTGTGTTTTCTAGCAAAGTACCGAGAAAATATTCCCCCAATATACCCCTCTGTTTCGGGTTCTTGAGAATGTCCTGAAGGTTCTTAAGTTGGTCTGCGAAAGAGACGACCTGACGGCCGGTTTCTTTTACGGAAGTAAGTTCCTGTGTGATTTCTTTAATAAGTTTTTGAGATTCCTTGAACTGGTTCTGTAGCGATTCCGCCACCGACTTATTACCCTCTCCGAGCTTCTGATCCACGGTTCCCCGAAGGGCCTCCATCTGCTTAAGAAGCATATCCATCCCTTCTCCCCCACCCTCTTTTTTGCGCGTCAGAGAGTAAACCAAAAAAGCCACCGCGCCTATAGCTAGGAGTAAAAGAATCGCCAAAAGTATTTCCGTTCCGCTCATAAGCACATTCTATCACGCCCGCCCCGCTCTAGGTCGCGACCTAGAGCGGGGCGTGATAAAATGCCCTTATGATTCAGGACACTATCAGAAAACAATTGCCGGAGGCTATGAAGGCAAGGGAAACATTGCGGGTGGAAGTCCTCCGAGGCATTTCTGCGGCTTTCGTTAATGAACAGGTGACCAAGGGTAAAAAACCAGACGAACCCATTGCTGATGAAGACGCCCTTACAGTAGTTAAGCGCCTAGTCAAACAAAGGAGGGACTCTATCGAACAATTTCGTAAAGGAAACCGAGAAGACTTAGCGACTAAAGAAGAATCGGAAATGAAAATATTAGAAGCCTATCTGCCAGCCACCCTCTCTCGAGACGCCATAAAGCCGGTAGCCGAAGCCCTAAAGGCCAAGCTAGGAGTTACTGACAAAACTAAGTCCGGAATTCTTGTGGGCGCTGTTTTGAAAGAATTAAAGGGGGTTGCCGACGGAGGCGATGTAAAAGCGGTTGTGGACAGTCTATTTGCTTGATTTTTACACTTATTGGTGGTATAATACACCTAGATATAAACCCCTAACTCTTAGGAGGTGGATGTGCAGCCCGCAAAGATAGTTGTTGCCTCCGTTCCGCCCCTAAAAGATTTGGTGGACGAGGTCGCTTACAGGAAGCGTGTTCGTAATGCGCCCGGTGGAATGATTCCACATATATGCCGGGGAGTGCTGCGAGAAAATGGCTTCCCCGAAAATGACATGGAGTTTTATGTAAAAGAACTCCATAAGCTTGTCAGTTATCGTGGCGGCAAAAAGAAAAAAAACCCAAGAGCGAAACAGGGTAAATTGGGCTTAAGGAAAAAAATAAACAAGACCCCAACCCTGGAAGAGCTGGAGGTTCACTGGGCGAAAAGCGATGCTGGTCGTTGGTAGGGCGGGAGCAATTTGGCTCCCGTCTTTTCATTTTTATAAGCAAAGAAAACTAATATCGCTCTAAATTAAACACTAAAACATTATATATAATGTTTTAGTGTTTAATTTTGCTTTTCTTCCCCGCGTGGAGTTCGTACATTTTCCGGTACTTACCGCCCGCAATTTTCATCAATTGGTTATGACTCCCCTCTTCCACAATTTTTCCTCTCTCTAAATATAAAATTCTGTCCGCTCGACGAACCGTAGAAAGCCGGTGAGCAATAATAAAAGTAGTGCGCCCTTTCATCAGTTCTTCCAAGGAGTCGGTAATGTATTTCTCCGTCTCCGCATCCAGAGCGGAAGTCGGCTCATCTAATATAAGAATGCTCGGGTCGCGGAGTATGGCCCTCGCAATGGCTACTCGCTGTTTCTGGCCTACGGAGAGCTTTACGCCCCTATGCCCAACTTCTTGCTCGTATTTGAGCGGGAACTTGTCTACAAACTCGTCTACATGAGCTTTTTTGGCAGCTTCCGCTATTTCGGAATCCGTAGCGTCAAACGAACCGTAGGCAATATTGGCGCGTATAGTGTCGTTAAAGAGAGCTACTTCCTGCGGTACCGCGGCTATGCGGGAGCGCAAAGATTTTAAGTTCAAGCGGCTGGTTGGTACTCCGTCAAACAAAACCTCTCCCTTGGTCGGTTCGTAGTAGCCGGAAAGTAAATCTATGAGCGTAGACTTGCCTGCTCCGGTTCTGCCCACAAGTGCCACCACCTCCCCGTGCGCTACCTTAAAAGAAACCCCCTTGAGTATCCCTGGTTCGTCTTCCTTGTACTTAAAAAATACATTTCCGAATTCAATGTCCGGATTATCTGCGACATCGATTCCATCCGGCCGAGTGTAAGGTTCCGGAGGCAGAGAAAGTATCTTATCCGCCCTCTCCACCGTAGACAGAACATTTTCCACCGTGGCCCAATTGCGCCCAAGGTAGGAAAAGGGTCCGAAGACCATGGCCGCGTATCCATTGAAAGCCACTAGTCCTCCTATAGTTAGCTCCCCTCTGGCTATGAAATACACGGAAAATAGAAAAATGAGCGCTCTGGTCGTGGTCACAATCACATTCTGCAGATAACTAACATTCATCCAGATAGCTTCTACTTTGATCCAGGACTCGGCGGCTATATCAATATATTTATGTAAAATATTTTTTCTCTCCTCTACTTCACTACCGGCCTGCTTCACCGCAAAAACATTGGAGTTTATATTGTGGGCATAGCCGGAAGCCTTGCTCCAAAGAGTGTTGCCTTCGCTCGTAGCCTCGGCAAGAGGACGAACCATGCGTAACAAAAGAAGACAATAAAGCACTATGCCAAGAAGCATGATGGAGGAAAGCGCTATGTTCAGATAAAAAACTATCAAAAGCCCGACTAGGATGGAAAGAAACTGCGGTGTGAGACGGATAACTACCTGCTCCATAAAGTTAGATAGGTTCATAGCCGCCTTCCACATAATCTCCGTGACCTCCCCCGGTTTATTGTTCTTATGGAAAGAAAGTGGGAGTCGAAGAAGATAAGCTACCCCCTCGGCATTCCTTTCTCCGTGAAGCAGGGTTCCCAAGCGAGAGGATCTTTTATTCATGGTCCAATCCATAAAATCAGAAAGAATTTGGACCGCCAGAAAAATAAATACGAAAACAAGCCACTCCGGTAACTCCGTACCGAAAACTAGCAGAGATTTCATGGAAATAACCCCATCCAGAAACTTACCGACCACATACGGAATTAGGCCACCAGAAATAGCCGAAACTACTCCAAGACCGGAAAGCCCGATAAGCTCGCTTCTATAAGGAGCGAGATACTTGGCTATAAGCCGAAACCGCGGCAGCCAAAGGCTGCCGCTATGTGCGACCTGCTCAACCATAGACAAAGACTATACAACTATTCCGTAGGAAATCCAAAAACGACCGCACCCGCGTTCCTCAGGAACGCGGGTGCGGTTTCCGGCTAAGTCGTACGGAGAAGATTACGAGTGTGGTTACCTCAGCTTTTCCCAAGTGCTCCCGCCGTCCAAACTCCTGTAAAGAGAGTTCCGATCGGTTAGCGCGTACACTTTTTCCGACACGGCTGGACTGAAGGCAAGGTAGAGAATGGTCCCACTGAAATTCTCCTCCACTTTTTTCCAGGTCACTCCCCCGTCAGAGCTTACGCCCAAACCCCCGAGCTTCGTGGAGAAAGCCAGAGCCGATTTTGAGTTGTGTGGATTGAGCGCAAAGACTGTTACCACTCCACCTTCAAGCTCCGAAGATAAGCTCCGCCAAGAGTCGCCTCCGTCCTGGCTTACCTTGAGGCCACTCTCTGTAGCGGCATAGAGAGTATCCGCCTCTTTAGGATCCGTAGTAAGCGAAATGGGAGACACTTTACCCAGTGCATACTCCCAAGAAGCCCCTCCATCGGAACTCCTCTGCAGCCTCCCGCCGTAGAAGCCGTATACTCTCTCTGGATCAGTCCACCCTATCGCCATGGCGTGAAAATCTGCCGGGCCACCGAGCCCGTTTGAAACTTTCCGCCAAGTCATTCCTCCGTCCATAGTTTTCTGAAAACCGATGTTCCCTCCGTAGGCGGGGTGGCCCCTACTAAAGAAAACGCCAGCCTCCTTCGGATGAGCGGAGAAGCCCATGAGATCGTCCTGATTTTTGCCTACACGATACAAGTCCTTTTCCTCTTGGAGAAGATAGAGGCCTTCGTGGGTCGCGATGTAGAGCCTATCTTTATCCAGAATATCTGCCGCCATACCGTGCGCGTGACGGAAGCCCTCTACCGGCGTAAGCGTCTCTCCGACAGAATTCCCTGTCCCTGCCCGCAAGCCAAAGTACAGAAGTCCGAGGAAAAGGAGCAGTGCTCCCCCTATAGCCAAATATTTTAGGTTCATGGCCTTGATTACTTACCGAACCAGCTCTTCCGCCATTCCTGCATCATCTTTATCTCCCCAGTTTGGGCGGAGATGATGTCTTGTCCAAGTTTTTGGAGCTCTGGACGCTTGGTGCCAGAGAGAAGCGCCTTGGCCATATCTACCGCCCCTTCGTGATGAATTATCATGCCGTCAAGAAAGATAAGATCTAATGCATCTCCGGTTTTGCCTTCTAGTCCCATCATCATTCCCCTCATAGCGCCGTGCATACCGGAAGCCATCATGGAGGCGGAAGATTGGTAGGAAGACGGATAGTAAAGAGCCCGGCTGGAGCCGGCAAAGTAGCCAAGAAGAAGCCCGAGTATGAGGGTCAGGATACCAATAACTAAAACATTATTTTTATTTTCCATTAATTTGCCGCTAAGTTAGTAAATCCGACAGCGACAAATTACGGCGCGCGGGGGCTTATGGCGCTGGAGAGATATAGACGCCGGAAACCCCATGGGTTTAAGAAAAATTCAAATCCAATCCGGAAGTTCTTCGGCGGAGATAGATTCGGCGGCGTAAAAATAAGCGCCAGCAACGCAGAGAAAACTATAAGTAATAAAAGAAATAAGGAATTCGGAGATAAAGAAGCGAAGTAGGTCTGCCAAGAGTAGATATGTTCCAAAATATTCGTCTGACAAAGTGCCGTCTCTCCCGCCATAAAAGGACACTGCTCACCCATACCAGCGTGGTCGGTAAAAG
>ERZ1292623.2051-Hain-H51-01um-R1-2051-length-18587-cov-6_pt1 | contig 18587 bp, 17 predicted proteins | sample MGYA00564398_ERZ1292623 | MGnify/ENA primary metagenome ERZ1292623 (study PRJEB36523, sample SAMEA6512633) | groundwater metagenome | collected 2019-01-07 | study: AquaDiva: Metagenomics assemblies of 32 groundwater samples | reverse complement strand
GAGCGAAGCGAGCGCGTACCTTCTTCCGAAAACTCTCAATGTCTAACTTGGTCGGGCTGCTGGGAATCGAACCCAGTCTACATGGTCCCAAACCATGCGTACCACCATCATACGCCAGCCCGAATTTGCGCTTAATTAAAACACATTCTCTAAACTTTATACCATATTAAAATGACTTTGAATATTCCAGCGTCCTAGGCTTGTGTTTGTTTATTATTGTAATAAACTATAAATGGTTCTTCCGTTAACACTCCCGGTCAACTGTCTGAAAAGGAGGCGGTGGCGGTTGTTCGGGTAGGCCTGTCCTCCCTCACTGTCGTGTTTGCTAGCTTTAAAGTCCGATTGAAATTCCTCCCGTCTAGACAGTGAGAAAATTCTGCTACCACGCGCGAAGCTAGACCCCTCGTTGATTACACACCACCAGCGAGGGGTCTCATTTTATTTGTTTTAGGACTTACGCACTTGACCCACAAGACTCAAGACCAATAGGGTTTACTGTGGCTCAGACGCATAAACCCTATATTTATCTCAAAAATGAGATATAATATGCATATTGTCCCGGTAGCTCAACTGGAAGAGCAACTCCCTTCTAAGGAGTAGGTTGGGGGTTCAAATCCCTCCCGGGATGCTGTAAGCATCGCGGGAACAATGCGATTGATCGCATTGTGTAGGGATTTGAACGCCGGAAGGATGCGATTCGAGCAGTTGGTGAGAATCGCCCTGAGGCGGTGGCTAGACCGAGTTGCCGGAAGGCAACGAGAGTCGAAGCCTTGCCCCTCCCGGGATGCAAATTTTTAATTAGTCATAATGTTTTATTCCTCTCTGAATTTATGTAAAATGGGGGTATAACAAGCTAGCAAAGCATTCCTGGCCAGTCTAAAATTATCTGTAATATTTAATTCAGTATGGTGGCCATAGCTCAATTGGTAGAGCATCAGGTTGGGGACCTGAGGGTTACCGGTTCAATCCCGGTTGGCCACCCAAAAATGCAAGAATTTCTCTCTCAATTTATTACCAACAACAGCCCATTAGCAGTGGCTGTTTTCTTCGTTTTTCGGATATTAGCAATAGTTATTCCTCCAATTCCGGGTGCGGTTGTAGATCTTATTGGGGTCAGTGCTTTTGGTAAAGTATGGGGTTTTTTGTATGCCGAGATGGCTATTATTGTCGGAGCCTGCATGGCTTTTTTTATTGCAAGATACTTTCGAGAACCCCTCGTTAAAAAATTTACTTCACTGCAAAAAGTACACGAATTTGAGAAAAATCTTTCGGCGCGCAAAACTTTTTGGACACTGGTAATGTTGCGCTTACTCACTAATTCTGTTTTTGATTATGTTAGTTACGCGGCTGGTCTGACCAGGATAAATTTTGGAAAATTTTTCTTTTCATCGTTATTGGGTAGTTTTCCCGGAATGGCCGTCTTTTATTATTTTGGAGAATTATTTTTTCAAAAAGGGGAGAGATTCTTCCTATTTTTTATTATTATCGTTTTATTCGTACCATTCGTCTTTAAAAAAACAAATTACTTGCGTAAGATTTACGCCTTACTCGGAATTAAAAACGTCCAATAACTTCTTTTTCTTTAAACCTTTGCACTTTCTCGCCTATTTGCTAGCATTTTAGAATGACCCACCAAGAGATCCGCCACAAATTTCTTGATTTTTTTGAGAAAAGAGATCACACTGCCGTGTCCTCTTCCTCTCTTTTACCAGATGATCCGTCGGTTCTTTTTACGACGGCGGGCATGCAGCAATTTAAACCATATTATACCGGTAAGGCCAATCCATTGAAGGATTTTGGCTCATTGAACACAGTTTCAATCCAGAAATCGATTAGAACTTCGGACATCGATGAAGTGGGCGACGAAAGCCACCTCACTTTTTTTGAAATGCTTGGCAATTTTTCCTTTGGCGGATATTGGAAAAAAGAATCAATAAAATGGGCTCACGAGTTTTTTACTCAGGCCATGGGTTTGAAAATTTCATATGTTACTATTTTTAAAGGCTCAAACGATGTGCCAAGAGACTACGAATCACAAATGATCTGGCAGGAGTTGGGAGTGACCGATGTTCGAGCGGAGGGTATGGCAGACGTTTTTTGGGGGCCAACCGGCAGCGAGGGTCCCTGCGGTCCAACGACCGAATTATACTGTCAGAACGTAGAGGGAAAAAATGTAGAAATATGGAACATTGTATTCAATGAGTATTTTTGCAACGGATCACGCGAAAGGCTTCTCGAAGGAAAGGCCAAACTCACCCCATTAGCCACTAAAGGTATTGATACGGGAATGGGACTAGAGCGTTTGGCGATGATATCGCAAAATGTCGGCAGTAATTTTGATACTAATCTTTTCTCCGCAGCTATGAAAATTTTGCCTGAGTTTGTTAATATTAAAACAAGGCGGATCATGGCCGACCATAGTCGAGCCATAGCTTTTCTGGTATCTGACGGCATTAAGCCTTCTAATAAAGATCAGGGTTATATTTTGAGGAAGTTAATGCGAAGGGTTATTGTTTATTTACGTCTGTCTGATCTTGATTTAAGTTTGACTGATAAAATTTTTGCGTCAGTGATTAATAACTATTCAGAATTTTATCCTGAACTCGATCTCAAATTGACCACTTCTGAATTTAGCGCTGAAAATGATAAGTTCACAAAAACTTTGGCGGGCGGGTTGCGGGAGCTAAACAGAATAGAAATAATCGATGCCGCAGCAGCATTTAAACTTTATGAAAGCTATGGCTTGCCATTTGAAATAATAAAAGAGATTGGCGGAGAAAAAACAGTTGCGCTTACGCGGGAGGATTTTGATGCTGAGTTTAAAAAGCACCAGGAAAAATCTCGTGCCGGATCTGAAAAGAAATTCGGAGGGCACGGTTTACTTTTGGATACTGGAGAAATTAAAGCGTCCAATGAAGAAGAGGTAAGAATTGTTACTCGTTTACATACAGCAACTCATTTACTGCATGCGTCTTTACGTAAAATATTGGGTAATAATGTAAAACAAGCCGGTTCCGATATCACCCCCGAACGGTTGAGATTTGATTTTGCTTTTTCGCGAAAACTTACGCCTGAAGAAATTAAAAGTGTTGAGGATTCAGTAAACAGCGTTATCAAGCAAGATATCGCTGTCATCAAGGAAGAGATGTCATATTCGGATGCCATCAAGACCGGCGCTTTGAGTTTTTTTAAATTGAAATATCCGCCGATGGTGAATGTCTATTCAGTCGGTAATTTTTCTAAGGAATTATGCGGTGGGCCTCATGTGGCGCATAGTGGAGAAATTGGCGAGTTCAAAATAATAAAGGAAGAAGCAGTGTCTGCTGGAGTGAGACGAATCAGAGCGCTTGTCAGATGAAAAAAATATTTTTTGTTCTTACCAGTATCGCAAATTTATTTTTCGCGGTAACCACGCAAGGCGCGACTCAGGATTTTTTTGTGTCTTCCGGCGCCGATATCAGCGATGGCTCGGCGGCGACCTTTGACGAATCCGCCCTGGTAAAGCTGTCAGCGAGCGACGATAGTCGAATTCAGAGTGACGGCAATTGGCCGGTCAACGGCGCCTACAATGAAGAGGCTTACCTCGAATTTATTTTCAATCCCAATTTACCTCCAGCCACCAAGATTAATTCAGTAATTCTTACTCATGAATACAGGCGAACCAGCGTTCTGGTTAAATCTAAAATTAAAATCTGGGATGGATCGTCTTTTAATGATATTGTTATCGGCTTGCCCGCCACGGTTAATACGGATTTTTCAGAATCAACTGATATCAGCGCTTTGGTAAATAACATCAACCAGTTGAATAATTTGAGAATCCGATTTTTGGCTTACCGAAACACCCCGGTACTGACTAACCGAACCAGCCATGATTTGATTAAAATATCGGTCAATTTTGGTGATAGTGAAGATGCGTCTCCGACGCCAACCCTGGAACCAACTCCATCCCTGATTAAACAACCAATATCTGTGATTACTCCCGCGCCAACACCTTCTGCCGTGCCAACTCAAAGTTCAACTCCATCGGCCACGGTCCGATCAACCGCTAAACCCCCGACTCTGCCAGCCAACAACCCCTTGCCAGTATTTACTCGCTCGCCAATAACTCCGCCGATAACTTCACTGGTCGTATGGCCATCAATTCAAGCAACACCAACAGTAACATTTTTTCCGCTCACTTATAGTAAAATGCCCTCAATTACGCCTATAAGAACAATCTTGGCTGCGGCCAAAACTACACCAAGTAATGACCTCAATAAAAATTTAGCTAAGATCAACACCGATGCTAAATCGGAAAAGGGCTGGTTGTGGTTCAGTTTTTTCGTGGGTTTACTGTTATTGATTATTCACTTCCGCCTCAAGCAAAACAAATAGTCTGATAATTGTTCACTTATTGTCTGGCGAATTAATTTATTATTGCTATAATTAAACCGTTAAAACGTCTGGACCTATGGCCAGCACAAAAATTATCAATGTTTCTAAAAGCGACAGTTTTGAAGATATTTTTGAAGTTTTTAAAAACACCGCCGGTGATGAAATTATTCTTATTTTTCCAAGAGGTTCAAAACTGGCCAAAGCTTCTGATTATTTAGAATCGCTTAAAACCGAGGCTGATGCCAGTGGAAAAAAAATCAGCATTTTGACGACTGATCCGATCATTGCTGGCTATGCCGAGGATATTGCCATCCCATTATTAAGCCCGGTGGTGTCAAAGCCACGTATATCATCAGCTTTGTTTACGGACAAAGGGTCTGCCAGTTACGCAAATGATGATGAAATGGTCGCGTCGCCCGAAGAGATAGATGAAAATGAACCAATTTCTGGTGAAGATATAGGCGGAGATATATATGAAAAATCTTCAGTGTCTGAGCACAACGAAGATTCAGATGATCCGGATAATGAATTTGTTGACGAAAAATCGGCGGATGACGCAGCCGAGGACAACGCGGAGCCATTGGCGCGTTCTCTTAAATTTATGGATCCGCTTCTTAGAGAGGGTGACGATCCGGAGGTAATCTTGGCAGCGGCGCGAAAAACTTACGCACGCAGCCGATCCATGGATGATATAATGCACCAGAAGCCTGGAAAAAATATCCGCATCAGGAGTGAAGATCAGGAAGAAGAGATAGAGATTGAGCCGGAAAATAATGATCTGGCAAAAGTCTGGAGCCGGGGAGTGCGGGGCAGTGATTTATCCCTCATTAATATTAGAAAAAAAAGAAAGCATTTTTTTTCTAAGAAAACATCGGCTTTTCTGGCCTTAGGCGCATTGATTGTTCTGTTATTGATACTCTATAGCACTCTAGCTAGCGCCAATATTGTAATTAAACCCAAAAAACAACCCCTGAACGTTCAACAGAAAATCACGGCCTCGACTGAAATCGGTTCCATAAATGCCGAATTTAATAAAATACCCGGTCAGTTAATAAAAGTAGAAAAAGAAGAAAGCGGCTCCTTCCCGCTTACTGGCCAGAAGAATGTAGTTCAAAAGGCTGGTGGGAAAATCGTAATTAATAATAAATCAGCGACGGCCCAGAATCTGGTAGCTACCACCAGATTTGAATCAACTGATGGTTTAATTTTTAGAATACCGCAAACTGTCACGGTGCCGGCCTCTTCAAGAAAGGGTAGTGGGATTGTTCCCGGAACACTTGAAGTCACGGTTTATGCTGACCGGCCGGGACCTGAATACAATATCGTTGCCGGTAAGTTTAGTATCCCTGGATTTAAAGGTAATCCTAAATTTGAACAATTTTATGGTGAGTCAGAAACAGCGATGACAGGAGGTTATATTGGACCAGCCCAAGTGGTAACCGAGAGCGATTTCACCAAGGCCAAGGAAAACCTCACTAACAAATTGAGGGATAAAATCACGAATAGCTTAAAAGATCAGGCAGATGAATTGAAAATTCTTGATCTGAAAATTGATTTCGCCGATCCCGTTACTAATGCCAGGGTGGGAGAAGCGCCAACCAATCCGGAGGGTAAAGCTGATAACTTACAAATGTCTATTCGTGGTTCCGCCAAAATTATTGGTTTTAGAGAAGGCGATGTTATCGGGCTGATTAAAAAATATGTTTCCCAAAATAATCAAATTGAGGCGGTTGAAACTAGGTTGAATCTTTCTTATCGTGATGTTTCTCTGGCCGGTAGCGATAAGAACATGAGTTTTAACGTTTTAGCGACCGGGGAAGCTGTGGCTAAGATTAATCAGGACAAAATATTAGAAGATATACTGGGCTTCGATGAACCATCCATCAGGCTTTATTTTAAGGACTTAGATGAAGTCGAATCGGTGCGAGTAACATTATCGCCTTTTTGGGTGAAGAGCATTCCTAAAGATATCTCTAAAGTTAAATTAAATATTATAGTTGACTAAATCCTGCGGCTCTGTTAAGGTTGATTTAATGGAATATAGGGGAAGCGTTTTTTGTTAATATCAGACATATGATCAATATGGTCGTATTTTTGTTAGCATATTGGCAGACCAAAAATTAAAAGCAGAGGGGATAGTTATCGAAGCTCTGCCGGATACCAAATTTAAAGTAAAATTAAGTGACGAGAAAGAAGTCCTCGCTTATTTATCTGGAAAAATGCGGATGAATTATATCAAGGTCATGCCTGGAGATAAGGTAACGGTGGAATTGAGCCCGGATGGGAGTAGAGGAAGGATTGTTTATAGGATGTAAACGATTCATATTTAAATATTCCAATGGTATGAAAGTTCATGCTTCGGTTAAAAAAATGTGCGCGAAATGCAAACTGGTTCTTCGAAAAAGACGACTGTATTGTATTTGCCCAAATCCGAAGCACAAGCAGAGGCAGGGTTAAATATAGAACTTACGCGCTTGAGCCACGAAGCCCAAGGCTATTAGGGCTTACCATGGCTCAAGCCACAAGGGTTTGGCCAATTTCTTTGTTAAAATCTACGTTTGAGACTCGCCGTACCTGCTAGTACGTCTCGTCTCAAGCCTCGATTTTGCCTCGAAATTGGCCAAACGCGTAAGTCCTAAAAATTTAAATATTAAACCATGGCACGTATTTCAGGAATCAATCTTCCCGACAATAAAAAAATAATTTATGCGTTATGTTACATTTACGGAATTGGCCCGAACCTTAGTCGTGTGATTATTAAATCTGCCAATATATCAGCCGACAAAAAAGCCAAAGATTTAACGCCGGAGGAAATTAGTAAAATTCAAAATTTAATTGATCATGATTACAAGGTGGAAGGTAATCTGCGGCGGGAAGTTACAGATAACGTAAAAAGGCTTAAGGAAATAGGCGCTTGGCGCGGTACACGTCATAGTCGAAGATTGCCCATCCACGGAAGGACGAAAACAAATTCCCGAACTACGCGTGGAAATGTTCGCAAAACTATGGGTTCTGGTAGAAAGCCTACCGCCCAGAAAACTTAAGTAACTGTCCGAGCGCGGACGAGCGTAGGAGACGAGCACGGTAACAGACAGACAATTTCACATGGGGAAAAAAAGAATTATCACAAACGTAAAAGAATCATCAGGCGAAAAACAATCAGCCTCGGTTGAGGCTGTCAAAAAAAGCTCATCGAAAAAGCAGGTTTTTAAGGGAGTCATCAATATTTTTTCCTCATATAACAACACCGTAGTCTCAATCTCGGATTTGAATGGCGATGTATTCGCTTGGTCTTCGGCCGGAACGCTAGGCTTTAAAGGAGCGCGAAAATCAACACCTTATGCTGCAACATTGGTAGGCAAGGACGCTACTGAAAAAGCGAAAAGATTTGGTTTGCAGGAAGCTAAAGTTTCAGTCAAGGGCATTGGTCCAGGTCGTGAAGGAGCTATACGCGGTGTGGCCGGCACGGGTATCAATATAACCGCAATTATTGATAATACGCCAATAGCGCACAATGGAGTTAAGCCGGCTAAACCCAGGCGAGTATAATCTTTTATATTTAGGACTTACGCGTTTGGCCAATTTCGAGGCAAAATCGAGGCTTGAGACGAGACGTACTAGCAGGTACGGCGAGTCTCAAACGTAGATTTTAACAAAGAAATTGGCCAAACCCTTGTGGCTTGAGCCACGATAAGCCCTGATAGCCTTGGGCTTCGTGGCTCAAGCGCGTAAGTCCTAATATTTAAACTAGGACTTAAGTCCTATAAACATTCAAATATCATGGCACGCTACACTGGTCCAAGAGAAAAAATAGAACGTCGCTTGCGAGCAAAGCTTTTCTTAAAAGGCGAGCGTTCGTTGTCGCCAAAGTCAGCAACAGTAAAACGCATGTATCCACCCGGTATTCACGGAAAAAAGTTTTCGGGTAGGCTGTCTGAATTTGGTGCGCAGCTGCATTCTAAACAGAAAGTAAGAAACATATATCGAATGCTTGAGCGTCAGTTTAAAAACTGGGTTAAAGCTGCTGTGAACTCGGACGAAGAAACCACTTCGGCCTTATTGAAGAGACTCGAGCGAAGACTTGATAATTTTGTCTATCGTGCTGGTTTTGCTCAATCCAGAGATCAAGCCCGCCAGATTGTTAACCATGGACATATCCTCGTTAACGGGCGAAGAGTTGGCATTCCTTCGTTTGAAGTTAAGACCGGCAATGTAATTTCCATTCGCCCAGGGAGCATGAAATCGAAATATTTTTCCTTATTAATTAGTCAGTGGATAAAAAAACACCAGGCCCCGACGTGGATTGAACTTAACACCGATACTCTGACAGCCAAGGCCATCGGTACTCCCGGTTTGACCGATAGTGGTGTTGACTTAAAAGACATTCAGTCAATTATAGAATTTTATTCAAGATAAATCAGCATCTAACAACTAGCTGCTAACAACTAATTATTAGAAGTTAGAGGTTATAAGTTAGAAGTTGCGTCAGCATGATTCAATTACCGACAGAGCCCAGGGTCGTATCGAAGGAAGGCAATAAAGTAGTTTTTGAAATTAGCCCGCTACATCCTGGTTATGGCATGACCATCGGCAATACTCTAAGGCGCGTTTTATTGTCTTCGATGGAAGGTGCGTCCATTACCTCCGTTAAGATCAGGGGTGTGAATCACGAATTTTCTACTATACCGGGAGTGCTGGAAGATGTGGTAGATATTATTTTAAATTTAAAGAAAGTTAGATTCAAATCATTCAAAGATGAACCGGTAGTGGTTACTTTAGCGGTCAAAGGGCAAAAGGAAATAACGGCGGGCGATATCAAAACCACGGCTGACGTTGAGATAGTGAATCCAGACACTCACATTGTTACGATTACTGATAAGAAGGTTGAGTTCGAAGCCGAAATTACAGTAGAACGCGGTGTGGGTTATGTGCCGGTTGAGCAGCGGCAAAAGGAGAAACTAAGTATTGGCAAAATTGCCGTTGACGCCATTTTCACACCGATAAAAAATGTAAATTTTACGATTGAAAATATTCGCGTTGGTCAGAGAACTGACTATAATAAAGTGCTGCTTGATGTCGAAACCGATGGCAGTATTGCTCCTGAAGCTGCTCTTAAGGAGGCAGCAAAAATCCTAATCGACCACTTTAATATAATTAATGCGATTGAGGTGCCCATGGATGAAGCGACGGAGGGAAAAAAGCCCAAAAAGACCAAAAAGAAATAAGAGATGGTTTCAAAACCATCTCTAGACCTAATATGTATCACAGAAAAAGCAACCGAAAATTTGGAAGAGAAACTAAGCAGCGCGCGGCTTTGCTATGCTCGCTCGCAAATGCTCTTATCGCCCATGGTAAAATTACTACCACTGAAACAAAAGCCAAAAGTCTCAAAGTTTTTGTAGAAAAACTAATCACTAAATCGCGAGTTGGTAATATTACGTCAAGTCGTCTGTTAGTATCGGTGCTGGGCGTGAAGGCAGCGCAGAAACTAGCCAAAGAGATAGCGCCGAAATATTCTGGGATGCCAGGCGGGTACACCCGAATTATAAAACTGCCCCAAAGAATTAGTGATGGAGCCAGGATGGCGGCCATTGAATTTATTAAATAATAAGCCAGATTTGCTATGATCCATAATATAAATGCTACCAATCAGCCGTTAGGAAGACTTGCTAGTAAAATCGCGGTGATTTTGCGTGGGAAAATAAACCCTGCCTATCGTCCTCATTTAATGCCAGACGAGAAAGTTGTGGTCACGAATATAAAGAATATTAAATTTACGGGAAAAAAAATTGACCAGAAACTTTACTACCGTTATTCAGGCTATCCTGGCGGATTGCGATCACGAACCCTCGGCATTTTTTTTGAAAAGAATCCAAAGCGTGTTTTATGGTTGGCCGTTTATAGAATGCTTGCAAAAAATCGATTGCGCGATAAAATTATTAAAAATTTAAAAATAAATTAATGGTTACCAAAGCAAAAAATCCAAAAAGAAAACCCAAAAAACAGCCAGTAGCCATTGAGTCAGTAGAGGCACAAATCTCACCGGAAAATGTTCAAACAGTGACTGATACTAACGGTGATAGAGACAGTAAGGTGGAGAAATACTATGAGGCGGTTGGTCGTCGAAAAGAATCCACTGCGCGAGTGAGAATTTATACCAAAAAATCCAGCGATGTGCAATCATCTGAAAACAAAGCTATCATCACCGTCAACCAAAAGCCCTATTACGAATATTTTAGACATGAATCACTTCAGGAATTAGTTGACTCCCCGTTACGAAAGCTTAAGTCTTTGAATCGATTCAAAGCAACGATTAAGGTAAATGGCGGAGGAATCCACGGTCAGGCGGATGCGATTAAATTTGGCCTTAGCCGGGCGTTAGTTTTATTTGATCCAAACTTTTCCAAAAAATTGCGAAAAGCTGGCTTTTTAACGCGTGACTCAAGAGAAAAAGAACGTCGCAAATATGGCCTCAAGAAAGCCAGAAAGGCCCCCCAGTGGGCGAAGCGGTAATGCATATAGCCCGATGCTACCTTTTGGCCATTATATTTTTCTTGTAGACCTCTAAATTATCCAAAACTATTCCGGTACCACGGGCCACACATAACATGGGATCATCGGCGATACGAGATGGCACGCCGGTGATTCGTGTAATCAGGGTATCAATATTTTTCAACAATGCCCCGCCACCCGAGATAACGAGCGCCCGGTCCATGATATCTGAACACAATTCCGGCGGTGTCTCCTGGAGGACGTTTTTAACCGTCTGTACGATTTCTCTTAATTGTTCTTGAATTGCTTCGGTAATTTCGTTAGAGGATAATTCTATTGTTTTTGGATATCCAGTCGTCAAATCCCGGCCGCGGACATTTATTTTTTCCTCATTGGATTGCTTTACAGCATTACCAATAGCTACCTTAATTAACTCTGCCGTTCTTTCGCCAATCGCCAAACCATGCTTCTTCTTTACATACTCAACAATGGCCAAATCGATCTTATTCCCGCCAACTCGGGCGGATGACCAACTAACAATTCCACCTAAGCTTATCACGGCCACGTCCGTTGTGCCACCGCCGATGTTCACGATCAAATTACCAATCGGGCTGTTTATCGGAACCTTCGCGCCGATAGCAGCCAGGACTGGCTCTTTAACCAAGTAGGTCGCCTTGGCACCAGCATTTATGGTTGCCTCAATGACGGCCCTTCTTTCTGTAGAAGTAATGCCGGCTGGGACGGATACCAATATTTCTGGTTTAAAAAATCCGAAGCGGCCAGCGGCTTTTGTAATGAAATACTTAAGCATAGCTTCGGTCACCCTAAAATCAGCGATAACGCCGTCTCTTAAAGGGCGCGATACGATAATACTTTCCGGAGCGCGCCCAATCATTTCCTTCGCATAGCTGCCAACGGCTAAAATCTTATTGTCCAAAATTGATATTGCCACTACCGAGGGCTCATTGATGACGACACCCTTTCCGGGTACGAAAACTAAAGTATTAGTTGTGCCTAAATCAATTCCTATTTTTTTTGTAAACATATTAAATTGATGCTCAAGAAGATATAGCTATAACATTTTGCCGCCAAAACGGCAACTGTAGACAATTACCCATGTTTAAGGTATAAACTGAATCATGCGCAGAAGTTTTCGAAGGTTTCTTTTTTATTTTTCGCTCTTGATTTTCATTGTCCTAGGCTCTGTTTTGGTGATCTTTGCCTTGGGCTACAAGTATGATTTTGTCAATAATGTCTTCGTCAAAACTGGATCCATCCAGATTAAAGCTAATAAATCAGCCGATGTCTATTTGAATGACGAATTAATCGGTAAGACTTCTTTCTTAGGTAATAGTTTCAGTCAAACGCGTCTCTTGCCAAGAACTTATAATTTCAGACTGCAAGGTCTCGGCTATTTTAACTGGGAGAAAAATATTGATATCATGGCTGGTTATTTGGTGGAGTATCCGGTGGTGGTATTACTGCCGACGGAGCTAATGGAGGAAATAATCGGTTCAACTTCGCTGGCTAACACGAAAACTATCAGATTTGATAAATCCAACGGCCTGGCTCTCATTAGTAATGGATTAATCACAGAATCAATTCGACTTTCCACTGGCCAAAAATTGCCAACTGCTAGTCCACGATCTACCCCTACCGCTCACTCCTCGCCGACAGTTGTGGTATTGTCATCTCATTTAGAAGACAACTTAATAGAATCACCGGATGGCCAAAAGGCTTTATGGTTCAATGAACACGAAATCTGGATAAAATGGTTGAGCGATTCTGATTATCAACCGTACCGGAAAAAAAATAACGTTGAGTTGATAACGCGCTTTGCAAATGATATTAAGGACGTACAGTGGTACCGTGACTCTAGTCATGTATTGGCAAATGTGTCTGGAATTTTAAAATTTATTGAAATCGATACCCGTGGAGGAATCAATTCTTATGATGTGGCGATTGTTAATGACGAGTTTCTTTACGATTCTGAATCAGATTCGATTTATAAATTCGAGGGCAGCGAATTGATGAGAATAAAGCTTAAAGAATAAAAGAATAAAAAAGCGTGGGTCGGGCCACATTGATCAATGTCAAGTAATATAGGGAAAAAAATAGCTGTGGTTCATGATTGGCTTTTAGGTATTGGCGGCGCCGAGAAAGTGTTGAAGGCATTCCACGAAATGTTTCCAAACGCACCGATTTTTGTCCTGTTTCATAATCCTAAATTTACTTCAAAATTTCTACCCGCAGCTGAAATTAGATCAACTTTTCTGCAAAAATATTTTAAATTTTTAAACTTTAAAATTTTAATTCCACTAATTCCTTTGGCCGTTGAGTCAATTGATTTAAGTGAGTTCGATCTTGTAATTTCAACGGCCCAGTTTTCAAAAGGACTGGTATTGAAACCCAAAACTCTCCATATCAATTACTGTTCGAGCCCCACCCGGCAAGTGTGGGATTGGAATTCAGAATACAGACGAGAAAGTCGGATGCTGAAATCATGGCTGCATTTGTTCCAGCATTTCGCCCGTATCTGGGACCGCCACGCATCTTTGCGTGTTGACCACTTTATGGCTAATTCGCAAAATACGGCCAACCGGATTAGAAAATATTATAACCGTGCCGCCAGAGTGATTTATCCACCTGTGTTAACAAGGGCATCATATGATAGCAGCGTCAGCATGAACATAAGAAATTATTTTTTAATCGTCAGCCGGTTATATCGTCATAAAAACGTTCATTTGGCGGTGAGGGCATTTCAAAAGCTCGAGTGGCCACTAATAATTATTGGCGATGGGCCGGAGATGAGAAAATTAAAAAAACTTGTGGCCGGCAACCCGTGGATATATTTTCTTGGTTATCAGCCGACCAATATTGTCCACCAGTATTATATGAATTGCCAGGCATTTGTTGCTCCTCAAGAAGAAGATTTTGGTATGACTGCCATTGAAGCCATGAGTTTCGGCAAGCCCGTATTAGCTTTAAAACGCGGGGGAGCACTGGAATATATTAAGCCCGGTATTAATGGTGAATTTTTTGAAGATCCTTATGAGGAAATGTTGGCGGACGGCGCCAGAAGATTAAAGCAAAATTTGGATCTATATAATTCGGCTGAAATTAAAAAAACTGTGGAGCGGTTTACGATCGAGCGCTTTCAGAATGAAGTGGCGCAGTTTCTCGTCAGCTTATCAGAACTTTAAGTTAATTAAACATTCTCCATAACATACCATAATATGTCGTCTCCCAAGGTCGTAGTTATAGTGTTACAATATAATAATTCGACGGATACTGTCAAATGTCTGGAGACGGTACGCCGATTAAATTACCCGGACTTTGTTGTTGTGGTTGTTGATAATGCTTCTGACGCAAATCATCGCCATATACTTGAAAATTTTATTTCCTCAATGTTAGATTCAAGATTCTACTTCCTGGCTTCTAATTCAAACCTTGGCTATGCTGGCGGAAATAATTTAGGCATAAAATATGCCCTGGAAAAAGGAGCAAAGTTAGTGCTTATTTTAAATAATGATACCTTGGTGCCGCCAGACTTACTGATAACTTTGACTGCTGTTGTCGAGGAGCACAATACTACCGGTATCGTTGGTCCGGCCATTGATGAAGGTTTTGGTTTAATTGCGCGTGGAGGCACGATTAAATGGCTTTGCTCTGAATTAAACCATATCTACAATTTGAACGATCGTCCCAAATATAAATACCGACCACGCAAGTCAAATTATTATCTTCCCGGCGTTTGTATATTAATTAAAAAAGAAGTTATAGACAAAATTGGCATGTTGGATGAACGTTATTTTTTGTATTTTGAAGATGCTGATTACTGCTTAAGAGCTCAAAAAGCCGGTTTTAATTTGGTCGTTGCCAGAGAGGCGATAATCAAGCACGTGGTGTCATCTTCAACCAGCCAACTGGGATTACCAAGACTGCTTTGCTATCACTTTAGGAATGCTCATCTTTTTAATTCTCAACACGGTCCGGTATGGGTAAAATTTCTTTTGCCGTTTTGGTCAATTTTTATTATCATTAAACAATTGGTAAAAATAGGATTATTTCCGGGCCGACGTGAGATTTCTCGCGGAATATTAAAAGGGGTGATTCACTTTTACAAGGGTAAGTTCTAAAATTATTAATTTATGCTTAGAATCGGCATCGAATGTGAATCTATTGAAGATTCGCAAACGTGGGGAGTTGGGCGAATCATAAACCAGCTTCTGGAAAATATATCAAAACGTCCTGAACTCGCCAACGAGTTCAAATTTTTTCTATATTTTAAATCTAACATTCCCGACTATAAGTATCTAGATAACTCTATTTTTGTAAAAAAAATAGTAGCGGTGCCGATTTTACCGGTATCGTTTAGTCTTTACTATTATTTATTTCTGCCCATAAAAACTTTTTTTGATAGACTAGACTTAGTTTTTTTTCCAAATTATATGTTACCAATATTATTTTTCGGAAAGTCGGTAGTAATGCTCACGGAAGATATTTACTATGAATATACTTCAGGAAAACTCCCCCTGCGCTATCGATTAGCCTATGGAATATTTGGCAGCTGGGCAGCAAAACACGCGACCAAATTAATAGCTATGTCTGAATCCTCAAAACAAGAATTGATCAAGATATTTAAAGTGTCAGCGTCACGCGTAGTGGTAAATCACCTTGGAGTCAATCTGCCCGGTGGCAAGAAGCCAAGTGTCGAGAGCAAAAAATTTTCCGTACCCTTTATTCTCTATGTAGGTCAGGCCTTTCCGCGTCGACACCTGCAAGAAACTATTCTAGCCTTCAAGAAAATTGCGCCCAAATTCCGAGGACTAAATCTAATCGCGGTGGGCAAGGATAAATATTATCCGCCGCTAGTCAAAGAGCTCGTAATAAAAGTCAATCAGTCACTAGGCAAGCAGAGAATTTTTCATTTTGATTATGTCACAGAGGATGATTTATCTTATTTATATTCGCATTGCCAATGCCTGATCTATATTTCTTCTAAGGAGGCATTTGGCTTGCCGCCCATTGAAGGACTAAGCCGAGGTGCGGTGCCCATTGTCAGCGACCAGCCGGTAAATCGAGAAATATTTGGCGACGCCGCCTTTTTCGTGATCAAACCAAATTCAGTGGAAGACATCGCCCATACTATTGAATTCGCCCTGTCTGATCATCAAAAAAGAAACGAAATCAAAACCCAGGCTGATGCTATCGCTGGCAAATATTCATGGCGAAATTTTACCGATAATTTCCTGAAAATTATAAAAGATGTTAAATAGGCTGAACCTTATTTATGTTTTAGAAATCGCTATCGTTTTGTTAATTGTCTTTGGCGTCCTGCCCCGTTGGCTGGTGCCATATGTTGTCGTCTTTCTGGCGATTTATTTTTTGAGAGCGCCGTTTGAGGAGGTAATTATATTTTTTGTCCGGTCTGTTCCTCTTTTTATGGCTATTCCCATTACACCAGCTTTTGATTCATTAAATGCCTGGCGCATTTTTTCCCTGATCATTTTTTTTCGCTGGCTGGATAGCGGTAAAATAAAAGAGTTTTTTCGTTTTTCAAAGACAAAAAAAATTCATATGTCTTTAATGTTTTTGCTAATCTTGGCGCTGTTTTCCCTTATTTTTGCTCCCAGTCAGACCCTTGCTCTTAAAAGAATAATATACTTCGTTAATCTCTCTTTGATCGGTATTGTTATCTACGACCTCAACAGCCGCGCTTTTACTTCTAGAGTTATTAAAAATATTGTGGCTCCCGCGATATTAGTAACCATCCTAGGCATGACCCAACTGGTTACCACTTATTTCATTGATATTTATAAATTCATAGAATTTTGGGCGGGCACTGTGGAAAAAAACTTGTTTGGCGAGGCTTGGGCCGTCATTGCCCTGCGAGCCAATACCTGGTTTGCGTATTTTGGCGATCAGCTATCTTTGCGAATGTTTTCTTTCTTTCCGGATAGTCATTCCTTCCCCATTTTTCTAATCCTATCACTTCCAGCTGTTTTGGCATTGTCTCTACAAAATATAGTTTCGATAACCCGCAAAGGGAATTTACCATTAAAAGTCATGTATCAAACACGGGCGAGGCTCTCGGTCATATTCGTACCTATCCTCTTTCTGGGGGTCATTTTAAGCGGCACTAGGGGCATGTGGGCGGCAGGAGTTGGCTGTTTGTTGTTAGTAGTTGGTTACTGGTTAATATTTAGGGGACAAGAAGTCGATAGTTATAAAATGGCAGTTTTTAAATACATCAGTTCATACTTATCAATTTTCTTCCTGCTTTTTGCTCTGGCCTTTCCAATTTTTGCTTCTCCGCAGTTTCTCGTCTTTAAGGAGAACCAGGCAATATTGCGTCAGCGAGTTAAATCAATCATCGATCTGGGAGAAACATCTAATTATCGGCGGCTGGAGATCTGGCGGGATTCGTTCAAATCAATTATCAATCGGCCGCTCGATGGCGTGGGAATTGGCAATTTCCCGGTGGTAGTGGGAGAGGATCTCGCTAAAGCCAAAGCTGGATCGTCGGCTCATAATCTCTATCTCCATATTGCCGCCGAGATGGGTATTTTTGCTCTTCTGGTGATACTCTATTTTCTGTGGCATTTACTAAAAAAATGCTACCAAAATTATTTGACCGAAACTGACCCGATCATGCTAATATTTTTCGGTGCCTCGCTTATTTTCATACCGTGGAATTTACTATATTCTTTGACTGATGTAGCCATTTTTGACGAGAGAGCTTTTTTGCTGTTTGTAATAACGGCCGCGTTGATTCTAGGTAAAAAGTAATAGAGATGGATCAATTAGTTTCAGTTAACATTGTTATTTATAACGGTGAAAAATATATTCGCCAGTGTTTAGATTCAGTATTAAGACAGAACTATCCCCGCGATCAGATAGAGGTGAATATTTTTGATAATAATTCAACCGATGCCACTCTTGAGATAATCGAATCTAATCTGGCTAATTGGAAATCAATAATTACCAATTTTCGCCATATCAAATACTCTTCCAATATTGGCATGTGGCCAGGTCAAGAAGAACTACTAAAGAATAGCCGGGGAGAATATATTTTAGCGCTTTCAGTAGATGTTGTTTTAGATAGGGATTTCATTTCGAAAGCGCTGACAGTATTTAATAGAGATACAACCATTGGCGCCGTCCAGGGCAAGGTGTATAAATACTTAATTTCCTCTCTGAAAAAAACCGAAGGACATAACATTATCGATACTTGCGGTTTTGAGATTTTTCGCTCGCGTCGACTTTCCAATATTGGTCATGGCGAGAAAGATTCCGGACAATACAATAGTGAGGGAGAGATTTTTGGCGTGGAAGGCGCCGTTCCGATATTTCGTAAACGCGCCCTGGAAGATTGTCGGGTAGTGGGGGAAATAGCGGATCATAAATATTTTTGGTATGGCGACGATTTCGATATTGCCTGGCGGATGAGGTTATTCGGCTGGAAGCAAGTATATACGCCGGAAGCGGTAGCATATCATGATCGCTTGACTACAAAAACCATTAGCAAGAATTATGGGGATTTTATGGCCATTAGACAGACGGTGCCCATGTTCAAGCGCCGCCTTGACTGGAGAAATACCACCCTGACAATAATTAAAAATGACTTTGCTGTTAATCTGATGAAAGACTTACATTTAATAATATGGCGCCAGTTTCGCCTCTGGATATATTTTTTAGTCTATGAACAGGTGATGTTT
>ERZ1292623.2050-Hain-H51-01um-R1-2050-length-18594-cov-4_pt1 | contig 18594 bp, 11 predicted proteins | sample MGYA00564398_ERZ1292623 | MGnify/ENA primary metagenome ERZ1292623 (study PRJEB36523, sample SAMEA6512633) | groundwater metagenome | collected 2019-01-07 | study: AquaDiva: Metagenomics assemblies of 32 groundwater samples | reverse complement strand
TCGCCGACGAGCCGACCGCGAGCCTCGACCCCGCACATGCGGCCGAGGTCGGCTCCCTTCTGGTCGAGGTCGCCAGGGAGAGCGGCGCGACACTGCTCTGCGCCTCGCATGATCCTGTGCTGCTGGCGCGGATGCAGCAGGTCGGGCTTGAGCCCTTCGACCAGGCGCAGCGCCGCCTCGCCATCATTGGCGGTGCCGACCAGCGCGATGCGCGGTTCGCGCGCACACAGCATCTGCAATCGCTCGACCGCAAGCGGCTCATCATCGACGATCATGGTGCGGATGGACATGGGCGTCAGCACCCCCGGCGGTTGAGCGGAAGGAAGAGATTGACGGCAAAGCCGCCATCGGCCTGCGGACCATAGTCGATCCGGCCCTGATCGCCAAAGCGGGCGGACAGGCGGTCGCGCACATTGGCGAGGCCAATGCCGCTGCCGCCATCGCCGGGGCTGGGCGGCTTGTCGCCATTGTCGGCGACGGTGAGGTGCAGCAGGCCATGCTCCTCGCGCGCGCGGATGGTGATGGCGACCGGGCTGGACGTGCGAGAGACGCCATATTTGATCGCATTTTCGACCAGAGGCTGGAGGATCAGGCCCGGCACGCAGGCGGTCAGCAGGTCGGCGGGAATGTCGATCCGGGTGGCCAGCCGGTCGGGGAAGCGCACCGCCTCGATATCCAGATAGAGTTTCTGGAGATGGACTTCCTCTTCCAGTTGCACGTCATCGAGCGGATCGCCCGTGAGGCTGGTGCGGTAGAAGTTGGAGAGCGACATGATCATCTGTTCGGCCTCGTCGCGCCGGTCCTTCATCACCAGGGAGGAAAGCGAGTTCAGCGTGTTGAACAGGAAATGCGGGTTCACCTGATAGCGCAGCGAGCGCAGTTCGGCCTGCTGCGCGGCGCGTTCCAGCCGGGCGGCGCGGCGTTCGGTGCGATGCGCCTCGCTGGCATAGGACAGGCCGAGATAGAGGCCGGCCCAGGCGGACAGGAAGAAATAGCGGCTGACGGCGTCATCGACGATATAGATCAGCGCATGGGACTGGGCCTCATATTTCTGCTGGTCCATGTCGGGAAACATGCCCATCGGGTCATAGATGTTGAAGACATAATAGTTGGCGACCGCCATCGCGAGCGCGAAGGGCGCGGCGAGCGAGAAGGCGGCGACGATGCGGACCGCCAGCGGCTTGGCATCGAACCGGCGTATCGCCAGATAGAGAATCCAGGTCACGATGATGCCGATCAACGTCACCACGGCGCGGCGGGCGGCCATTTCGCCCTGATAGTCGAAGCCCACCACCAGCGCCCGCACGCTGATGAGGATCGCGTAGAAGAACCAGAAGCCGATGATGGAGTAGAGGGCGGCGGTCGGCGAAACGCCGCGTGGCCCCTCTTCGGTGGGAAATGTCATGGATGATATCTACGCCAGCTTGCCGGCGCTGTCGCCCCCTGCGCGCGATGCTGGTCGAAGCGGCTTGGCGGTTGGTCGAAGCGGTGGCGCGGGGAACTGGCGGGGAACCGGCGCTGGCTCCTGTCGGTTGATCCAGCAGGAGAAAAGGAGACGCGCAGATGAGCGATACGAAGCGCGAGAGCGAGAAGAAGCTGGACGAGGCGCTGGAAGACAGCATGGACGCGTCGGACCCGCCCGCGACCAGCCGGCCCGACGATGACGGCGAGCCGGTGCCGTCTTCGGGGTTTCCCGAAAAGCCCCGGCCCGAAAAGCCCGAGCGCTGACCGATAGCGGACCGCGAAAATCCATGTTATTCCAGTCGGGCAAGCGCGGCCCCGACCGCCATCAGGCGGCAGGCCGGCTTCCCGCGCGAGAGGAGCAGACGACGATGCCGACTTCCACCACCCCCGCGATCGAACGCATTGCCCGCGTGCTGGCCGGGCGCCAGCTCAGCCTGAATGGTGGCGGCAAGGATCCCCATGCGGCGGGCGCGGTGGATGCGGCCTGGCCCGACCATGTCGACGATGCCTATGCGATATTGCACACGCTGCGCGAACCGGATGCCGACATGGCGCGGGCCGGCGACGTGGCGGTGTGGCGCAGCATGATCGGCGCGGTGCTGGAGCGGCGTGCGGGCTGAACCGGCGACACGCGAAATATTAACCCGGTCGTGGCAGGGAGCGCGCAGGAGACTGCGCCATGTATCACATCGAATTTCGCCATGATCTGAACCTGCTGGACATCAAATGGTCCAAGCTGTTCACCGCGCAGGAAGTTGCGGCCTATGCCCGCGAGTGCAAGGCCCGCTTCCTGGCCGAGGGGTTCAAGCCGGGCTATCTGCTACGCATGGACATGAGCGCCAGCAGCGCCCAGCCGCAGGAGGCGGTCGCGTCCTTCCGCGCGAATCTGGGCGATTTTCCCAAGGCCCGGCGGATCGCCATCATCACCGGCAGCGCGATCACGCGGCTGCAGGTGAAGCGGGAAATGACGCAGCCCTATCTGCGGATCTTCGATGACGCGACGGCGGGGCTGGCCTGGTTGCTGGCGCCCGAAGCGGTTGAAGCAGAGGCATAATCCTCCGTCCGTCGCATTTCACAAAAATATCATGTTGCACTGCAAAAAGAAATCTGGTCCCTTGTGACAATCGGTGGGACAGGTGCCCGTTAAGCCTTTGCTAACCATGTGAGGCGCATGTTCTGCTGATCGACTTCAAGTCGGAGGGCATGAGCAATGGGCACGAGTGCAAGACCGGCGGACGGGGCCATTACCCTGGCGGAATTGCGGGAATTCGCCAGTTTCCCGTCGGCCACGCAAAGATATATTCGCAGATCGCTGGACATCGGGCTGCATCGCCGCGACGCGATGAAGCTATGGTCGCGCGACATGGTCGAGGAAGCCAGCATCCGCGCCCAGGCGCGCATCTATGGCCGGCTGGACGAGATCAAGGCGCATGTCCCCGACGATAGCGGGCTGGACCAGGTGGAGCCGTTCATGGCGCCGCTGGTGACGGTGTCGGCCTTCGACCTGGGGCAGGACCGGCTGGCGAGCTTCTCGGCCTATCGCTTCCTCTATGAGCGGCTGCTGGGGGCGGGGGCGCGGCCCTGGCTGCCGGGCGCCTTCTGCGCGGCGGCGAGCCTGCCGCATCTTCACCCGGAAAAGCGCCGGCTGCTGTTGCAGTCGATCAGCGAGGCGGCCGCCACGGCGGTCGGCTGGTCCAACCGCGAGCCGACCTTCTACCCCGAATGGGTCGAGAAGGTGGACCTGTCCAAGGCCAACTGATCCGATCTAATCCTGCCGGCGCCCCTGGGGAGGGCGCGGGCGGGATGGCGGCTTCGCTGGTGGTCAGGCGGCGTGCGGCCTGTCCTTCTGCCGCCTCTTCCCCTGCAACTGGTCGTTTGTAGAGCCTAAGGCAGGCGTTCAGAATGAATTTGGTCGAGAAACGGTCGAGGCCGCTTTCTCGTTTCTCGATACGCTCGAAACGAATGGAGGTCGGCTTCAGTCGACCGGGCCGTGGAATTCGGCTTCGACGATGCCCAGGTGCCAGCCGGGCGGGACGGCGTCGGCGCCGGTGTCACCGGCCTGGCGGGCGCTGGCCAGTTCCACCACCTTGCCGAAGGCGTCCTTGTCCTGCACCGGGCCGGTCTGGCGGATGCGCAATGTCTGGCCGGTCGTGGCGGGGAAGCGCAGCGTGGTGTAGCCGAGCTGCCGTTCGGTCTCGCCGCGCCAGACGCTCTTGCCGTCGATCGTCAGTTCGAGCGGATAGGCACGCGAGCGCCAGCCGACCAGCTTCAGGTCGATTTCGCTTAAGCGCACCGGCGTGGCGAAGCGATATTCGATCCAGCCATTGTCGGGCTTGCCGTCGCTCGCCCAGCGGGTCAGTTCATTGTCGTCGACGGTGGCACCGGCATCGGCCTGTCCTGACCCGGCGCGGATATCCTGTGCGACGAAAGTCGTGCGGTGCGGGGTGAAGCTGGGGGTGGCGGGCGTCGGGCCGCGCACCAGGCTGCCGGGCTGGAAGGCGTCGGCGAAATCGGTGGAGAGCCCGCCCTTGGCGGCGGCGGGCAGCTTGGTCTGGATCGACAGGCTGGCGGCCTTGAGGCCCGGCGCGGTCGCGGTGAGCGATACGGTGCCCGCCTTCGTCCCCGCACGGATCAGGACGCGGTTGACACCGCCCTCCAGCGGCAGGTCGGGCGAGAGGATATAATTATCCTCCTCGCGCGCGGTGCCGGCATAGGAGGTGGTGCCGTCCGCGCCATGCGCCTTGGTCACCACCGCTTCGCCTTCGGTCTGGCCGGCGCGGACCTTGCCCTGGCTGTCGCCCTGGGCGATGCCGCCGCGCCAGAGCGCCGGCCCCTTGAGGTCGAAATGGACCTTGCTGGCATCGACCGGCACGCGGCGGCCCTGGGCATCGACCGCCTCGACATCGACCAGTGCGATGTCGGCGCCGTCCATGACGAAGCCGCGCGGCGAGACATGGGGGGTGAGTTTCAGCGCGACCGCCGGGCCGGTGGTCGAGAGGCTGAACTCCGACGTCTTGCCATCGGCGTGGGTGGCGACGGCGCGCAGCGTGCCGGGGGCGAAGGCGACATTTTTCCAGCTGAAGAGGAAGCTGTCGCTGCGCTGGCCCTTGCCGAGCGAGCGGCCGTCGAGGAACAGCTCGACGCTCTGCCCATTGGACACGACGCTCATGTCCTTGACCGTGCCGGGCGCATAGTTCCAGTGGCCGATAATGTGGGTGGCGGGGGTGACGCTGTCGACCCAGTCGTTCCACATCACCTGATGCGCGAAAAAGCCCTGTTTGGGGATGCGCACGGCGTCGACCTCGCCGGAGCGGCGATAATTATTGTCGCCGCGATAATGGGTGTTGCTGTCCGACCAGATGATGTTGACGCCGCCCGAACTGACGCGGGTGCCGGTGCCCGGCCGCATGACATAATAGTCGTTCCAGCGCTTCACATCCTCGATGGCGTGGCTGTCCTGGTTGCGATTATAGGCGGGCGCATCCTTGTGGAAGGGGGGGGTAAAATTGTCCTGATAGGCGCGGGCGGCTTCGTCGCGGCTATATTCCATCGACCACATCGGATGCCTGGCGCTCTTGTTGATATACATCATCTCGCCGCCATATTCGGCGATCTTGCTGTCCAGCATCTCGCGCGATCCGATGGCGCGGCCGCCATGGGGATCGTAGAGGTCGCGGATCGCCTTCATCTCCGCCATATGCGCTTCGCTGATATTCTCGTTCCCGCTTTCGTAGAAGAGGATCGAGGGATTGTTGCGGTTGTAGATGATCGCGTCGCGCATTACTTCCTTGCGCTGGTCCCAGCGGCGGCCGGTCACGTCGCTTTCCGCGTCGCCCGCCGGCATCGCCTGCATCAGGCCGACGCGGTCGGCGGACTCGATGTCCTGCTTTGACGGGGTGACGTGCATCCAGCGGACCAGATTGCCGCCGCTTTCCACCATCAGCGCGTTGGAAAAGTCGCTGATCCAGGGCGGGATGGAGGTGCCGACGGCGGGCCATTCGTTGGAGGTGCGCTGGGCATAGCCATGGACCATGATGGTGCGGCCATTGAGGTCGACCTTGCCATCGCCGAAGCGGGTCTGGCGGAAGCCGGTTTTGGTATCGACGCTGTCGATCACCTTGTCTTTATCCATCAGGCTGGTCGTCACGGTGTAGAGATAGCCATAGCCCCAGCTCCAATAATGAAGGTCGGCGACCGGCGCGGCGGCGGCGAGGGTGGCGGTCTGGCCGGGCGCGATCGAGGTGGCGGCACTGTCGAAGCGGGCGATGCGGCGGCCGGCGGGATCGCGCACTTCGACGCGGAGCGACAAGGCGCGGGCGGCGGCGCTGTCGTTGCGGACCTGGCTTTCGGCATGAATATTGGCGCGGCGGCCGGCGATGTCGAAACCGTCGGCCCAGATATATTGGCCGGTGCTGCCCAGCGTCGAATAGAGCGGCAGCGTCTGATAGACTTGGCCGGTCAGGTGGAGCCGGACATTCTTGGTAATGCCGCCATAATTGACGTTGAAATTGTCATTGTTCCACTGGAAGCCGCTGCCGGTGGCGCGTTCCTTATATTTCCAGTCATTGTCGACGCGCACGGCGATGACATTGTCGCCGGGTTTGAGCGCGGCGGTAATATCGGCGCCGAAGGCCATCACGCCATGTTCGGACAGGGCAACCGAGCGGCCATTGACCCAGATTTCGGCGGCCTGACGCACGCCTTCAAATTCCAGGAAGGCCCTGCCGCGTGTCGCATCGGCGGGGAGGGTGATGTGCTTGCGATACCAGATGATGCCGGTGGATAGCGCCTTGATATCGCGGGCAAAGGCCTGCGTCTCGTTGAAGGCGTTGGGCAGGGTGACGCCCTGCCAGCCCTTGTCATCAAAACCGGGCTGCTGTGCGCCGGCCTGATCGCCGGTGGTCATCCGCCAGCCGGGGTTGAGATTATAGGTCTGGCGCGGCGAGGCGGTGACGGTGGAGGCGTCATGGGCGGCGGCGGGGAGCGCGGGCAGGAGCGGCGCCAGCGCCAGCAGGGCCAGGCCACCCCGCAACTGACGCACCCGCGCGCCGACAGCCGATTTCCGCTTCATGCCCTTGCCCTCTCCGAATATTGGTCAGGCCACTTTGGGCGATGGCGGGCGATGGGTCAATAGATATCCCTAAAAATGGATGCATGATCCATATATTGGTCAGTCAGATCGGGCGGCGCACGCGATGCTGAGCCGCCCGAGCCGTTGTCAGCGTTCGCCCTGCTTGCCGGCGCCCAGATAGAAGCTGGTGTGCGGCGGCTGGTTATAGGCGGTGTTCTGCCAGGCGACGCCGAGGCGATAGACCGGATCCTGCATCAGCGTGACAAAGCGGTGCGTGGTCGGATAGGGGGTGGTGTAGATGCGCAGTTCGCGATTGTCGGCGCTGCGCCACACCACTTCCTCGCGCCAGTCGCCGATCAGGTCGGCCTGCAGCGCCGGTGTCGCCTTGGTGCCATTGTTGGACGACAGGCCTTCGGGCGAGAGCAGGGGGATTTCCTTGCCATTTTCCCAGTCCCATTTGGAAATGGTCGTCTTGTCGAGCAGTTCGCGCAGCAGGTCGCCATCCCACCAGATGGCGAAGTTCATCTGGCGCGGGCGCGGGCCGATCGGCTTGCCGGCGACGTCGAACAGTTCGGCCGAACTGGAATTCCAGAACTCGGCGCCCCAGTGGCGCGGATCGATATCGGCGGCGACGCCGCGACCGGTGTCCTTTTCGGCCGGGGTGGACCAGAGCATCTGGCCGGTGCGCGCGTCGAGCAGGGCGGAGCCGATCATGCCATTCTGGCGCTGATCCTCGAACACGCCGAATTTTTCGAGGCCGGGACGGGCGGGGTCGAGATCGCTGACATGCATGGTGTCGCCGTGGAAGAGCGGCTGGGTCCACAGCCCCTTGCCATCGTCATCCACCGCCATCGAGCCGTAGATCACCTCGTCCCGGCCGTCGCCATCGACATCGGCGATCGAAAGCTGGTGATTGCCGCGTCCGGCATAGTCGGCCTTGCCCGGCTGGCTGCTGTCGAACAGCCAGCGCTGGGTCAGCTTGCCGTCGCGCCAGTCCCAGGCGGCGATCGCGGTGCGGGCATAATAGCCGCGGCCAAAGACCATCGAGGGGAGATGCCCATCGAGATAGGCGACGCCGGCCAGGAACCGGTCGGACCGGTTGGCATAGCCATCGCCCCAGCTTTCGGTCAGTTGCTCGGTCGTGGGATTGCCGCCGGGATAGCGCGGCGGATCATAGGGGGCGGTGGCCAGTGCCTTGCCAGTGAGGCCGTCGAAGACGGTCAGATATTCCGGCCCCTTGACGATGCGGCCCTGCATCGGCGCGACCTTGGTGCCATCGGGCAGTATCTTGGCGCCGGTGCGGTCGCGCTGGGGCACTTCGCCATCATGGCCGCGCCAGTCGGCCTTCGCGTCGCCGATCACCGTGCCGATGCCGTCGACCGTGCCGTCGGCGGTCTTCATCGCCACTTCGGCGCGACCGTCGCCGTCGAAGTCGAAGGCCAGGAACTGGGTATAATGGGCGCCGGCGCGGATGTTGCGGCCAAGGTCGATGCGCCACAGCCGCGTGCCGTCGAGCCGATAGGCGTCGAGCAGGACCGGCCCGCTATAGCCGGCCTGGCTGTTGTCATGGCTGTTGGTTGGATCCCATTTCAGGATGATCTCGTAACGGCCGTCGCCGTCCAGATCGGCCGCGCTCGCATCATTGGCGGTGTAGCTGAACGACTCGCCGGCCGGGGTGACGCCGTCGGCGGGGGGCGTGAGGGGGATGGAGAGATAGGATTTGTCCCACATCATGGCGGGGGAGGGGGCGCTCTTGTCGCCGATCGGCTGCACCGCATAGCGGCTGGTAGCGCTGCCTTTCCTGTCGACGAAGGCGGTGGCTTCGCCGACGCGGCTGTCATGGATCGGCTTGCCGTCGCGCAACAGGCGGAAGCGGATGGTGGCGGGATCATCGGCCAGTAGACGCCATGTAATGAGCATGCCGCCGCCCTGTGTTGGTAGCGCTACCGCGCCGCGATCAAGTCGTTCGGCCGCTATTCGGGCGGTGGGGCCAGTTGCCAGTGCCATGGTCGAAGTCGCCAGCCCGAGCGTCATGGTAAAGGCCCGAATAGTGGTGCGCATTTGCATCAATCTCCCCTCCGGATCACTACTGATCCAAATATTAGAATTGCATCCCACATATAGGTTCAGTAACTCTCCGTCTAGAAACTGATTCGACGACCGTGGGGAAACGGAGTCGGTCATGGGGTGTTCTGGGAGAGAGGGGATCGGCTATGCGCGAGCATACCACTGAAAGCGTGCAACATTTTTCCAACATCGCGATGGTTCGCCGGACGCTGAAGGGCGCCTCTGCCCTGACCATGGCCGGCGTCATGCTGATGTCGGTTTCGGCCATTGCTCAGACAAATGACGAAGGCAAAAAGAAGGAAGGCGCCGTTTCGGCCGCCGATATCGTTGTCGTCGGTACCCGCGCCTCGCTCCAGTCGGCCATCAACCGCAAGAAGATCGCCAACACCGTCGTCGACTCGATCGTCGCCGACGACATTGCCAGCTTCCCCGACAAGAATATCGGTGACTCGCTCGCCCGCATCACCGGCGTCCAGTTGAGCCGCGACTTTGGCGAAGGCACGCAGATCTCGATCCGCGGTGTCGAGCCCGATCTCAACCGCGTCGAGATCAACGGCGTCAGCCAGGTCAGCGCCACCGGCACCCGCGCTGGCGACTTCCGTGAAATCGCGGCCGAACTGGTCAAGTCGATCGACGTCTACAAGGGCTATGCCGTCGACCTGACCGAAGGCGGCATTGGCGGCACCGTGCGCGTCGAAACGCGCAAGCCGCTGGAACTGAAGGATCCGCTCTTTTCGCTGACGGCGGCGGGGCAGAATCAGGAACTGACCGAAACCTGGAAGCCGCGCCTGACCTTCTTTGCCGGCGCGCCCAAATTCCTGATCGATGGCCTGGGTATCCTGGTCAACGCCACCTATAGCGACGTCGACACGCGCCAGGATTATATCAGCAATACCAACTGGTCGCGCCTCGCTGATTTCGATCATTCGACCGAAAAGACGGTCGCCGATCCGCTTTATGCCAATTACAACACATATGAGAGCTGCGCCGGCGTCGGCGGCACCTCGACGGCCAACGCGACCGCACGCCGACTGGCCTGCGAAACCCAGTTCTTCGACTGGGCGCCGACCGTGCCGCGCTATCGCCAGTGGGTCCGCAACGACAAGCGCATTTCGGGCGATGTGACGCTGCAGTATCAGGTTGCTCCCAGTTTCCGGGCCTATGCCAATGCGCAGATCAACCTGCGCAACCAGCGTCTTCAGGACACCAATTATTCGATCGACCTGGGTCGTATCGAGCGCTTCAATCTCGATCCCGCTCTGGCGGCTGGCACCAATGGCGGTACGTCGCGCCCGCGCGTGCAACTGGGCACGTCGACGGTGAATGAAAATCATGTCGTCACCAGCCTGACCACGGCGGTCAATGCGGTGAATGTCGGCACGGCTGCGGCTCCCAACTGGAATGGCGCGGCCAATATCGTCGGCGTCCAGCGCCGCGACTTCAGCTATGACCAGAACAGCAAATATTTCTCGGGTGGCTTCACCTGGGATGTGGGCAGCCGGCTGAAGATCGACGCGATGGGGTCGCATGCGACCGCCCATACCGAGCAGGAAACCAACCTGATCTCGATCGGCACCAGCGTTGCTGGCATCAGCATCGACCGCAGCAATGATCAGGGGGTGCCGGTCTTCACCTTCCCGTCGAGCTTCGATCCGGCTGATCCCAACGTCTATACCGATTATTCGCGCGTGGGCGCCAACGGCCAGCCGCTGCCCGTTTATGGGCCGGCGCTGCAATATCGTCCGGGCCAGCTGAACAACACCGAAGACCAGCTGAAGTTCGATGCGGATTGGGAAATCGACCACCCGATCGTCAGCAAGATCGAGTTCGGTGGCCAGTGGCGCCGGCAGAAGTTCCTCAACTATGCCGGCGGCGGCTCGCGCCTGCTCGATCCTACGACGATGACCTATCAGTCGAGCGCCAACGTGTCCTACACGACCAACATCGTCGAGAACCCGACGCAGACCCGCAACGGCAATACCTGGTACATGACCCCCGCCCAATATCAGGCGATGGTGAGCGCGCTGGGTGGCGTTACCGGCGGCGCACCGCTCTTTTCGGGCCTGAAGGGCGCGCCTTCGGGCATTCCGAGCGCGATCGCCTTCCCGAATTTCGATGCCAGCGTGCTGTCGCAATTCTATGACCTGTCGGGCTTCGACCAGGATCTGGTGCTGGAGGCCAATGGCCTGCCGCAGATTCCGAGCGCGCGCATCGACGAGAAAATCTATGCCGGCTATGTCATGGCCGATATTGATACCGAGATCTTCGGTATGCGCCTTACCGGCAATGCAGGCCTGCGCTGGACCCATACCAAGGATACCGGCGTCGGTACGAACATCAGCCGCGTGACGCGGGTCAATGCGACCGGCGGCACCGAGACGGTGACGATTGCTGCGCAGGAAGCCCTGATTTCCAACAGCTACACGGATTTCCTGCCGGCGTTCAACGCGAACCTGGAACTGACCCGCGACCTGTTCCTGCGCGCCAACTGGGCCAAGAACCTGGCCCGTCCCAAGCCGGCCGACCTGGTGCCGAACATCAACTGTCTGGATGACCAGACCCTCATCGGGACCGATGATGTCTGCACCGCCGGCAACCCGGACCTCAAGCCCTATCGCGCTGACCAGTGGGAAGCCAACCTGGCCTGGTATCCCAATGCCGACACGATGCTGAGCCTTGGCTATTACAAGAAATATGAGTCGAGCTTCGTCATTCCCAACGTGACGCGCAGCGGTGTCGACCTGTTCCATGACGGCACCAGCTATACGGTGCGTCAGCCGGTCAACGGCTATGGCGCGCTGCTCGACGGTATCGAGGCCAGCGCCCAGACCGCCTTCACCTTCCTGCCCAAGCCGTTCGACGGGTTCGGTGCCAGCGGCAACTTCACCTATGCCCGCGCCATCCGCACCAACCTGACCAACAGCGCGACCGGTGCGGAGCTGAAGGAATATCCGGGCCTGTCCAAATATACCTACAATGCCAGCTTCTTCTACGACAAGGACTGGCTGAACTTCCGGGTGAGCTACAATTATCGTTCCAAGTGGCTGGATACGGTGATCAGTGCGACCAATGGCAACAACCCGCTTTATCGCAAGGGTGAAGGCTATCTGGACGGCAAGATCACGCTGCGCTTCCCGGAATATCATTTCAGTGTCTTCCTGGAGGGGCAGAACCTCAACAAGGAATATTCCAAGGTCTATATCAACAAGGATATGCCGGTGGATCTCTATTATCCTGGCCGTCGCTTCTTCGTCGGTATCCAGGGCAAGTTCTGATCCCATCCCTCTTTGGGGTAAAGGCAAAGACGCGGTTCCGGGCTTGTCCCGGGGCCGCGTTTTGCTTTGCGGGTGGGCGCAATGAGGGATGGTCAGGGTATGGGAAAGGTGACGCGCCCGCTTTTGAAAACCGCGGTGTGCGCCCCGGATCTTGGCAGCGGGCGCGTCGCCCGCTCGATAACATCCGGGGGCGTCCTGTCCTGTCGTTTGTCGGCACGACAGTTGTGCGTTGCGTGCAGAAATGGCGTGGATACGCGTCTTGATCTGGCGCTAGTGCGTCGGGATTACTTGCTGTCGCGATGTCTGGGGTGGTGAGTCCAGCTGGGTTCGAACCAGCGACCTACTGATTAAAAGAGCGAAAGTTGTGGCGTATTCGTGTTTAAATTCAGGTACTTATCTGCACCCTTGCTTGGTAGAGACATGAATACGCTACAATCATTTCCTTTGCCATATAAAGGCAATTGCACAAATCTGGACACAGTTAATTGGCGTCGAAATAGTAGCGGGACAAGCCCGCCGGATCGCCTTGCGCATAGAACGTCACCCATCCGCGCAGCCTAACCCTTCGTCCAGGCCCATGGCGCTATCCCGGCATGCCGCATTGTCGAAGCTTTGTTGATCCCCATCGGCCATATCGCAGCGGGTGAAGGCGCTGGAGGAGCGGCTCGGCACGATCCTGATCGTCCGGGGACAGCCCTGCACGCCACCCGCCTGGGCCGGCAGCTTTGCGCCCCTATTTGACATTCAGGGTACCGATCTGCGTTCCCAGAAGCCGCCATTCGTTCAGCTTGACCTGATCGCTGTCGCTATAATCTCTGCATCGCGGCCGATTGACGGCTCCATCTAAATTTGAATTGTTGTAGCTGGTCAATCTGATTTTCTTTGGGGGAGAAGAGCGGATGAGCGAGCGGGCACGAAAGTTCTTGGGTCCAGAAACGACTGGCTCGTTCGTTGCGCCAGTGCTGGTCCTCGTGCATGGCACCGGTGCAGCCCCCGAAGCGGGATGTGATGCGGTAGACCTTCCGACAGAACTGAGGCTCGGGAAACTGTCGACGGAGCGCAAGTGGTATCAAGAGCGAAGCCTGTTTGAAGCCTGGCTGCGTGGACGTATCATGCATCGCCACGCGGGTATGCCTGACGATTGCGAGTTCATCAGATTCATCTGGTCCGGACTTAACAGTGAGAAAGCGAGGAATGAGGCTGCATCGGAGCTTGCGACATTGATCCGCAAATTGGCGGACGACGGGCGAAGCATCCACTTTCTTGCCCATAGCCACGGCGGCAACGTCGTACGCCGCGCGATAGAACTTACCGCACGGGGCAGCGAGCCACCGGCTGCTTCTATCCGGTCGGTAAGCGCCTTTGGCACGCCGTTCTTCCATTATTCGCGCATCGCACGACTAACAGAAGCAGCCATCGCCGCCACAATGCTTGCGGTCGTTACTGGCCTCATCGCATGGCTGCACTTCACTGCCGTTGCGATAGAGAGTGAAAACGTAGAGACGCTGATCTTCTACGGTCTGCTCATGCTTGGTGGCGTCGCGCTCTACAGTCTGGGCGGGCTGCTGTTCACACTCCACCGGCTCGCGCCGTTGCGGGGGAACACCGCCCCACGCATTGCCGCAAACATTGATTTCTGCAATTTTTTCACTGCACGCGATGAGGCCATCGGGCTGTTGATGTCTTTCAATCGTTCTATTGTACTGATGCAGCGCGCGGATTTCATTCAGGTCTGGATGAACGGCCCTCTCGGCTGCGGCGTCGGCCTGACGGTGCTTACGGTGCTTGCTACTATACCCGGTGTCACTTGGGACAGCTTAGGTGGTACACTGGACTACCTTTTCGACGGCCTCTGGGGCTTTGTGATTACGATACTCGCTATTGTCGCGTCCCTTTTCGTCGGCCTCGTGACGGCATGTCTGGTAGCCGGCGTTTTCGTATCGATGCTTACGCTGCCGGTCCGCCTTGGGGCAGCTGTTATGGATCAGATGATCACTGCGAGGTTGCGTAAGATGGCGTACGGAGCCGACGCTGGCAATGGCATGGTCGCCGTCCAAACTTTCCCGTGGGCAGGTACTGAACATTGCGCGCGGCAGATGCCATCCGAAATCGAGGCGGAGATCGAAGCGCATATCGGTGCGAATTCAACTGAACTGTGGGCGAGATTGCGCTCCGGTCTCGCCGCCGGCGTTCCCTTGCTGGGACAGGATCTGCCCCGGATTGTCCAACAGGCGCTCACGTGGGAGGAACTCAGCCACACGGTGTATTATCACGTCGAGGCATTTGCCGACCTGCTCGCGCAACGCCTGATCAAGACGGGCGACTGGCAAATCCGACCGCATGGCGGGGAACTGGAGCGGCCGCTTTCCTGACCATTTTAATGGGGGCATGTGACGAGATATGGCAGCTATGCGCGTCTACTCGTTCGTAACCCGATGGTCCACTACCAGCCAAATGATCCAATTGACGTTTTCTGAAGCGTGTCTGCTTCATAGCAACGCAACGATCGAGGCAAACGGCTATTGTAGTCGTGTCCGGTACATTCGAATTGTCCACGCGCTCTAGCGCCCGAGCGGGACCGGTTCTACCCTGGCAACGGCCGCCGTGTCGGCGGGGCAGGGTGGCGCAGCCGGTTGGCGGGGGCCGTAGCGCGCGTCAGGGCGCAATTGGAACACGCCTTCACATCCACGGATTGACTGTCATCCACATCAGATAAGATCGTGGTCAGGTGGAGCGACTGGGAGAATGTGGTCTAGGTTGCGTTGACAAAAGGGATTTCCAACCCGGTGAAGTTCTGATTCAAGCCTTCCTTTTGGAAGGGCAGGCATGGATCGCGGCGACCTGAGCGACGCAGAATGGGATTTGATCGGGCGGCTGCTCCCACCCGAGCGTGGCAGGCATGCTCGCCCGGCCGGAGATAACCGGCGCTATCTCAATGGAATACTGCACGTCCTGCGAGTTGGATGCCCCTGGCGCGACATGCATGAGCGCTATGGGAAATGGAACTCGGTCTACGTCCTCAATCGCAACGTCGCCCGCGGTGAAGTCTCGCCACCATCATTGTGTCGCCGTCAGGTGCGCGGGATGAACGTGCGATGATCTTGGCAATGGGAAGAGATCATGTTTTCTCGCGCAAGCTGGCGCGTTGGCGCCGGGCGGAATAGGCGGCTCGCGCAGGAATATGGACATTGACCCTAGCCCCCCCTGATAGCGTCGATGACAAAGTCATGCGCCCGCCCGCGCGCAAAGCCCGTTCGTTCATGCCTATAAGACCATAATGTCCCGGCGGGACGCTGCCTTCGACATGTCCGGGAGGGAAGCCCGTTCCGTCGTCCTCGATGGTGAGGTCGAGACAGCCATATGCGTAGGTCAGGCTGATGGCGATTGTCCTTGCATTGGCGTGGGCCACGGTGTTGCGGATCGCTTCCTCGGCAATCTTGATGAGTTCATCGCTCACCAGAGCGGTTATGGGGCGGGCTGTGCCAATTACCCTGAATTCAATCGCTGGCGGGGCATCGCCCACAATGCTGTCAGCTATGCGCACCAGATTTTGGCCGAGATCTCCCTGCGCCGCTTCCGCGCGCAATTCGCGGACGCGCGCCCGTCCCTCGGCAAGGATGGCATCTGCCCGGTCGAGGGCGTCCTCAAGCGCCAGTCGCGTCCGATCATCGGACGAGAATCTGTTTGCGACCGATTGGAACCGCAGTACCAGCCCCTGAAAGCCCTGGAGAAGCGTGTCGTGCAATTCGCGTGCAATCCGCTCGCGTTCCGCGATTCTGGCGTCAAACCGCTCCTGCATCCGGTTGGTCAACTGCTGCACGCGCAGGCGATAGGCCAACCATATGAGCGCAATGATCGATATTCCGAGTAATAGTTTGAACCAACTTGACTGTATGAAAGTCGGATGGAGAATGATCTCCAGTGACGTTCCTTTATTATTCCAGATATCGTCCTCATTTCCAGCGGTCAGGATGAAGCGATATTTTCCTGGCGCGAGGTTCGTGTAGAAGGCGGTGCGGCGCGTGCCAGGATCTATCCAGTCCTGATCGACCCCCTCAAGTTTGTAGCGGACCTGGATTCGTTCCGGGACAGCCAGACCTATGGCGGCAAATCCGATCGATATATTAGCCGAACCTGGCGGTAGTTCGGTGATGGCGGGATCCCGGAACTCTTGCCGGTCAGTTTTCAGTTTGGTGATGACCACCGTTGGCGGTTTGGAATTGATATCGATCTGTTCAGGGTGAATCCAGACCGTGCCTACTCTCGTTGCAGCCCAGAGCCTGCCGTCGCCGCCGCGGACGAGGGAGCGAACCGAAAGATTGGCATATTGATCCGGCAATCCGGCTGAAGCATCGAAAATACGGATTTTCCTGCTATGGTCTCCCCTTGCGGCATCGCCGAGGGCGATCGCAAGGACCTGTACCAGTCCATCCTCCGAGAATGCCCACAAATCCCCGTCAGCTAGCCGCACGATCCCGTTCGCGCGCGACACGGGAGGAGACTGCAGCAGCAGATTGCTTGCGCTGGGACCATGACTTTTGAGACCGTCTGTCTCGACCGTCAGAACGCCGCCGGGCACGCCCGTTATTGTTCGGATACTGGATTTGGAAGTCTTGTTAAGGCGATCCTGCCACTGCGAGGCCGAACGTCGTAATAGTGTATCGCCAGCTGTCGCCCAGAGACTTTTGTCACCGCCTCTGGCGAGCAGAACGACATGATAATCCGAGCCATCAGGTCGTCTTTCCTTCACCCATTCATGATTTTGTCGACGATAGATCCCATGAAGTCCGGCGGTGAGCCAGAATATGCCGTCCTGATCCTGAGCACAGTCATAGAGCGCGCCATTATAGCCGGCGGGGCGCGGGAGAATATTCTCCTTTCCGTTCTTCAGGCCCAAGATGTTTTGCCGTGTCAGAACCCAGATGGTGCCGTCTGCGCCTTCGCAAATGCCTTCCGGCTCCGAAGCCAGCTTCATGGCGCGTTGCGGATGGGCGTTAGGTCTGATCCGATAAAGTGTATCGGCTTGCGCGACATAAACGCTGCCGTCGGACGCACTCATTAGAAAATCGCCATAGGCCGCCGGTTTCTGCAAATCCGGCTCGACAATGATCGGTACCTTGCGAAAGCGATCAAGGCCCGACGCCGAGGCAATCCAAATATTATCTTCCCGGTCGCGCAAAATGGCCGCTCCCAGGTTGGACACCAGCCCATCTGCCTTGCCATACTGCTCAATCTGTTGCGGATGTGCAGCTTTGATCATCGACTGGCGTTTCAGTAGGCTGACGCCTCGACTCCGGCTGGCCATCCAGAAATTGCCTGCCGCGTCAAACATCTGGTGTCGGGGGCGGATGTCGTGGGGGAGGGGGGCAATCGGGGTTCGACCGAACGGCGCCATCCCGCCAGGCCCTGACACTCTTTCGAGGGTGGAAAGGCCAGCCAGAACCACCGCGCCTTCGGGGTCCAGGTCGACCTTGCCCATAGCGCGGGGCGTATCGAAGACGAGCTCTGGCGTCATGCTGGACGGGGCAATGCGCTGGACGCTGTTCACATAGGATATCCAGACCGCGCCGTCCCTGCTTGCGACCATGCCAAGAAGTGCGTCGGGACCGTGTGGCGTGCGCGGCATGATACGGGACCAGCGGCCCCTGGCATATCGATAAATCGGCATATTCATCTGCGGAAGGCCGATCCAGATGGCGCCGTCAGGCGTTTGCGTGAAGAGCGTGACAAGGCCTTCAAGGTCGGGCGATGGAACGAGTGAAAATTCTCCGCGCCGATAGATCGCGAACTTTTTCGTACCGTTGAACCAGACCCAGAGCTGTCCCTCCCGATCGACAAAGAGCGAAAGGGGATCTGCGAGCACCGTGCCGTTCGTGGCGATGGTCTCAATCTTCTCGAAAGTCAGTCCGTCAAAACGAAAAAGGCCATGGCGTGAAGCGAGCCAGAGAAAACCATCAGGCGTCTGGACAAGGCCATAAATCGAGTCTGGTGCGCCCTGGCTCTTGTTCCAACTGCTGTGCTTATATTGGGAAAGGCGAATATTCCCGAAACCTGGTTCTGCGGCGGCGCTACGAGATGCTGCTCCAGCAAGCGCAAACGCGGTGAGGCCGGCGACGAGCGCTGCACCCGATAACCAGAATGCGCGCGCAATGTCTGCTGATCGCCCCACTTGCTTCCCCCAGAACGCGCCATGCGATGGCTCGACCAGAAAGCATATCGTAGAAGGCATTCTTCGGGAAACGAGTTTTGAACTGATAATCGAAGTGCTTGTTCAGGCAGCATGAATTGTTCGGCGTTCTTCGCGGGCGCCAATAATGACCTTGCCCGTATTTTTACTGAGACGATTTGGGGTGAGGGCGTTTGTGTTTCGAAATCATCTTGCTTGATTGGCTCGGCCAATTTTCAAGGCCGGGTCCTGTGCGAGGAGGAAGGGCTGAGCCTGCGAGCATTGCCCTTCCTCCTTCGAAACGAAGGAAAACGAAATCAGAGGCCGAGTTCGGTCAGGCCCGGATGGTCGTCCGGGCGCCGGCCGAGCGGCCAGAAGAATTTGCGATCGGCGGCCGCGATCGGCAGGTCATTGATGCAGGCGAAGCGTCGCTGCATCAAGCCCGCGGGATCATATTCCCAGTTCTCGTTGCCATATGAGCGATACCAGTTGCCGCTGTCGTCATGCCATTCGTAGGCATAGCGGACGGCAATGCGATTATCCTCGAATGC
>ERZ1292623.948-Hain-H51-01um-R1-948-length-29152-cov-22_pt1 | contig 18603 bp, 25 predicted proteins | sample MGYA00564398_ERZ1292623 | MGnify/ENA primary metagenome ERZ1292623 (study PRJEB36523, sample SAMEA6512633) | groundwater metagenome | collected 2019-01-07 | study: AquaDiva: Metagenomics assemblies of 32 groundwater samples | reverse complement strand
TTTGTACTGAAACTTGTTTCTGTCATTTTAATCCTTTCCCTCCATTGCCCTTAACATTAAGTGTGTTCTCTTTTTTTCTGTTCTTCCAAATCTACCATAAACTCGTGTTGCCTTGTTTGCTATCGCCTCGACGATAATTGGATTTTCTATTTCATTATAACTTGCGTTTGCCTTCAAACTCCTCAAGATTCTTATAAAGTCCTCGGATGCATTCTTTGGATATTTTCCGCCAGCCATTCCTTTTCCTTTTTGATGTGCATATTCTCCTCTCATTGGAATTGCTCTTTTCTTTTGTATGGCATTTTCCAAATCTTTTATTGCATCATCTATTTTCTTTCCTTTTATGTATCTGCAAATTTCAATAGAATATTTTCTTGATATAGGAAGTCCTGTTCCTCTGAAGACAGCAAATTCTTTCTTAACTCTTTTAATTTTAATTGGTTTCTTTGCCTTGCTCTCTTCTTTTTTATGTTCTATTTTATCTTCAGTTTTAACTTCATTGACTTTTTCTTCTTTCTTCGTCGGTGTTTCAACTACTTTGCTTAAAGATCTTTCCTGCTTGTTCATCGTCTTCATACTTTTTTGTTCAGCGTTGTAATTTCTTTCTGTCATTATGAAAATTCCTTTGAATTTTTATTTGTGCTGAAACTTGTTTCTGTCATTTTATTTCTTTACGCAAAATTTATTTTGTGTTGTCATTTTATTTCTTTGATTGTGATTTACTTCCTTTACTTGCTCCAATTCCTGCAGCTCCGTGCTTGACCTTTTCACGAGTAATTGAAAATTCCCCGAAAACATGTCCAAGCATTTCTGTTGTTATATCTACTGGAGAGAATTCATGTCCGTTGTGAATTTGTATTTTCATGCCAACCATTTCAGGAACAACAACAAGTTGTCTTAGGTGTGTCTTAACTGGTTTGTTTTTCATCATTCTTTTCTTAGCCCGCTTTATGAAATTTTCAATTTGCTGGAAATTTCTTAAGACCGTTCTTCTTTGTCTTGCTCTAAGGTATTTTGCGAATTCTCTGACATCTAGCGTCTTCAATTCCGAAATAGTCCTACCTCGGTACATACTTTCTCTCTTCAATGTCTCTTCGCTTTTTTCTGCCATTTTATTAATTTATTCTTTTAAGTAATTCTCCATATTGATGATATATCTTTTCATAAAAACTATTAGATAGTAATATAGAACTAACTACACCATTTTGGATTAATCTTCCATTTTCAACAGAATAATGTGATTTGGGAGCAGAATATTCCATTATTCCTTCTCCTTCTTCAAGGGGTTGTCTTTTTATTAATGATAAAAATTGATCCTCATTTTTTAAGATAATTGCCTTTCCCCTACAACCATGTAATAAGGTTTCAATTACATCCCCTACTGCAAGTAATTCTAAATCATCTAAACTTTCTAATTTTTGTATTTTAATTTGTTCTTGTGTCGTCATCATTTCTTTTTCCTACCAGTTCTTCTTGGTCTTATATGTCCTACCTTTGCTCCAGGAGGCGCGTTTCTCTTAGCAATCTTTGATTTAGGAACTTTTCCTCTTCCTGATCCAAATGGATGATCAATTGCATTAACTTTGATTGCAGAAGTCCTCGGCCATAATTTGCTTTTTGTTCTCATCAAATGGAATTTTCTTCCTGCTTTAACAAAAGGTTTTTCTTTTCTTCCATGTCCGGAGATTGTTCCAATAGTAGCTCTGCATTCAGGGTTGAATGCCTTTTCTTTTTTTGAAGGAAGTAAAACATAAACTTCATTTCCGACGATTCGTGTAATTATTCCTGAAGTTCCGCCAGTTCTTATAAATCGCCCGCCGTCGTTAGGCCGTGATTCAATATTGTAAATCTTGGTCTTTACAGGGATGTTTTTTAGTCGTAATATATTTCCATCTTTTACTTCATCTGTCTCAAATTTTAATTCTTGTTCTTGGTACATATGGTTGAATGCTGGAATGTAAAAAACACCTTCGCTGTGCTGCACTTTTGCAATTGGTGCGTAATGCGCTCCGCTAGATATTAATTTTATAACTTTGCCGTTTCCACTCAAATTTCTTGGATATTGTATTCTATATTTGAAGATCTTTGACCTAACGCGATAAGTTGAACTTCCATGTCCTCGTGCTTGGGATATTATTGTCTTTGCCATTTTATTTACATTAATCCTATCTTTGTTGCGACGTCAATCGCAAGATTCTTTTTATTTAATTTAACATAAGCAATCTTTTTCCCATTTCTTATTTGTGTCCTGACAGCTTCGACTTTTATTTCCAAAGTTTCTTCAACTTCTTTTTTTATTTCATTCTTATTTACATTTCTTGGAACTTCGAATGCCAAAATGTTTAGTGCTTCAATCATCATGACTGCCTTTTCCGTCGCTATAGGTTTTAAGTTCATTTCATTCTCTCCTGAATTTCTTTAATTGCATTTTCAGTATAAATTGTAAGTCGTCCCGGTCCGCCCTTTGCCAAGTCAACAACATTCAAAGCGTCCGCATGTGCAATATCAACAACTTTCATTTTAATCTTTTCATTCTTCCCGACGACAAGCAATAAACCCGCAGTTGTTTTGTATTTTCTTCCCCTCATCTTTCCTCTTCCAGATCTTATTGATTTTTCTTTGAATCCAACTTGGCTTAGGGTTTCTCCCAAAATCTTTTTCAAGCCATTTACAAATTCTTTTACTTTTACCTTCCCTGTATTTTCCAAAACAAAAGGTACTTTACCGATTTTTACATCTTTCAAACTAGAATATTTACCCTGAACATATTTTTCATTTGCCGTCGCGCTTAATGCACTTTCAAAAGCGATTTTATTTTCTTTCTTGTTTATCTTTTTTGTATTCATTCGTGCAATTATTTTTGGTGGATGAGCTCTTCTACCACCTCGTGTTTGGGGGCTTTCAGCTGCAACCCAATTAAATTGAGTTCCTTTTATTGACATTGCTTTTCGTGGAACTCTTGACATTCCTCTTCCATAAGATGTCTTCCAAACATGTCTTCTATGTTTAATAACTCCCGAAGCTGAATGTTGTTTTCCTGCAACAGGTGATGGAGCGAATGGCTGTTCCATTTTGCGCGCCTCTAAAACTTTTGATAAAATATCAATTCTTATAGGGCTTTCAAATACTTTTGGCAATTCAATTTCTTTTTTCTTTTCTCCGCTTATTGAATAAACTTGAACTTTCATCGCAACTCCACAAACTCCATATTTTTCTTTGATTGTTTTACCGTTGGTCTGAAAGATCTTGTTATCAAAAGCTGTCTTTTTGCTGTGCCTTGAACTGAACCAGCTAAGACAATGTAATCTCCATGAACATTTCCATAATTTTTTATATTATTCAACTCTTTTTTCTCAGTATGCTTTACAATTCCTAAAATTTTATTATTGTAGACCACTCTAGTAAACATTCCTAGTTGTCCAGCCATAGGGGCTCTGAAAGTTGTTCTTGCAGGATGCCAAGGTCCCAAACTTCCTGGACGCCTAACTCCTTTTTCTGACTTATGGAATTTCAAAGTTATCCCGAATCTTCTTACTGGGCCTTGCAAACCCTTTCCTCTTGTTAAGCCCCTTACATCAATCAATTCACCTTTGCCAAAAAAATCTGAAATGCTGAATTCCTTGTGCAAGTTTTCTTTTATAAAATTAATTTTTTCCTGCAAACTTCCAGACAAAGCAACCTCACTCAAGTCAGGCGTCTTTTTCAGGCCAATTTTTTTGACTTGCGAATAAATAATTATTTTAACATTGTCATAATCTTCATGATTTACTTTCCCAAATTCATGCTTTTTCTTAGGCATTCTAACTTTTCTTTTAAGTTCTTTATCAAAACTTTCCGCGAGTACGTCCTTTGCAACAATTCCATTTTTGTAAAATCTAACAGAATAAATTCTCATTGTAGGGCATTCAAGAACTGTAACAGGCACGACTATTCCTTTTCCTTTGGTCATAGAATCAGGTGTGTTGTCCTTAACATAAGCCGACTTCATTCCGGCCTTGTAGCAAATGAAACCTTGTAATTTAACAGAATTATCTTGTGGCAAAATTTCCCAGTTCACCCTAGGTAAAAACTTACTTGCCCGTTTTCTGGGCCAAAATTGTAAACTTCCTTTCCTTGGTGCTTTTCTTGTTGCCATATCTAATTAATGCGGATATCATTTTATCTTTCCTGGAACAAAATGTTTAGAAAAAATAGGTTTTTAAAGATTTGGTTGTAGCAAGTCGCAATATTTATAAATAAAACATTGAATGTTTTTTTATGCCAGCAGCCCTTTCACTTAAACAAGACGCTTATGCTTTAGAACTATACAAACTTACTTCAAACTCTGTATCACTGGCAATAGAAATGTTTTATGATAAATACCATATTAGGCTTGCAAAATCAACAATGAAGAGAAAATGGGGAGATGCAGGTTACGAACCTAATTCACATGGAGGGGTGAGAACATATTCTAATGGTGTTAGTCATAATTCTCCTTGTTGGGGTGTAAGTGCAAAGAAATCAAATAAAAAATATCTTGAAGAAAGATGCAGGTTTACTCTTAATTAGGCCTCAAATTCCAATTCACTTTTAATTTCTTGCCCGTCGATTTTAGCAATGCGCGCAATTTTTCCTTTCCTTTTCGCAAGTTCTCTTACTTTGGCAAAATCCTTTTCTTTTTTCATTTCTTCAGGAATAACTATGTCTTCAACAAAGAAAGTATGGTTTATTACAGCCTCCTTGAATTCAGGTCTTTCCAAGACAAAACTTTTTCCAAGCTTTTCGTCATTGGTGATTAATTTGCAAAAATCAGGATTTGGCGCTTCTTCTCCTTTGCTTCCCGGTTTGCCTGACTTCGGTGCTTTTGGCTTTATTTTCAATTCTGTCATGCTATCGCGCGTCTTGAAAGACAGAGCAAAAAATGCTTTTGGAAATTCTTTGATTAAATTTACAATTTCTTTTCCAGACATTTCTTTTTCAATTAAGTAACGTTTAACTCCTTGAAATTGTTTTATTTCTTTGAAATCAATTTTTCCTTTTAAGTCAGAAGTCGAAACAATTGCCCCTGTAATTTGGACACGCGCATCGCCAACTTTTTCAGCGACATCCCTAACAAGTTCATTTGCAAACTCTGCCGAAGTATTAATAGTATATTTGCCTTTTACACAACGCGCTTTTATCACAGCGCGGTTTCTGAATTCGCCCTTGCTAAATTTAACAAATTGTGCATGAACATTCTCATCAAAAATTTTATCAGCAACTTTTTTTATAAAATTCATCCAAAAGAAAATTCGCAGCAGCTTTTAAACTTTTTCAAAAACGAAATATCAAGGTTTATAAATTTAAACTGCATGCAAGTAGTATGGATGACCAATATATTAACAGGATTATGACGACGGCGATTTTAATTATTCTGGGAGTTCTTGTATTCTTTTTAGTTAAACCAATTTTAATGTCAATTGTTTTGGGAATAATTTTGGCATATATCTTTTCTCCAATTTATAACTTTACTCTAAAGACAACAAAATCTCCAAATATTTCTGCAAGTTTAATTTCTACAGTCTTGGTTTTACTTATTGTGTTAACTCTTTGGTTTTTAGTGCCAGTTCTTATTTCTCAATCAATAAGAATCTACGTCGCTGCGCAGCAAACTGATCTTATAACTCCTCTAAAGATCATCTTTCCTAAAATATTTTCATCTGAATCTTTTACAAACCAAGTCAGCACGACTTTGCATTCATTTATAGCAAAAACTGCAAATGATTTAGTAAATTCTTTAACTAGTGTCATACTTAATTTTCCTTCTTTTGCTTTGCAGCTTACTGTTGTATTCTTTACTTTCTTTTTTGTCTTAAGGGACAAGGAAGAAATGGTTGATTATATAAAGAGTTTGTTGCCCTTTTCAAAAGATATTGAGAAAAGATTATTTGAATATTCAAGCGGTATAACCAGTTCTGTTATTTATGGTCAAATTATTTTAGGGATATTAGGAGGAGTTATTATTGGAATTGGATATTTCATATTTAGAGTTCCAAACCCCCTTTTCTTAACTTTTTTAACAACTATTGTAGGTGTTTTACCTATAATTGGGACAAGTGTTATATGGATTCCTGTAGTTATATTTCTTATAATTGGTGGAAGCAATATTGCAGCAGGAGGAATTGTCTTCTTCGGGATAGTTTCATGGATAGCCGAGCACGTTTTGAGGCCGGCAATTGTTTCACAAAAAACAAGTATGAACTCTTGGGTTATACTTATAAGCATGGTCGGAGGTTTGTTCATGTTTGGAGTTATGGGACTTATTTTAGGGCCGTTGATAATCTCTTATTTATTAATAATTCTTGAAATTTACAGAAAGAAAAAGGTCTCCGGCGTCTTTATTGAAGGCCCTGTAATCAATCCAAAATAACACGAATATCTTTTTAAATTTCATTAATATCTATTTTTATGGGATCAGAGACAAGAAACAGATTAGTTGAATATTTTAAGAAAAATATCAAAAAAGGATACTCCGCGGATTCTTTAAGATGGACTTTGATTAAACAGGGCTACGCGCGCTCTATAGTGGACTTGGCTTTGGCGCAGGCGTGTAAAGAAATTGAGAGTGTTAAAGAAAATAAAGAAAAGCCGACGATAAAACATGAGTTATATGACGAGAATGACAATAAAGTTTATGCAGATGTAAAACCAAAAAAGTCATGGTGGAAAAGAATTTTTGATTTCGATTAAAATTATATAGTAAACTTTAAAACAATTTATTGTTTTCGTCTTCTAGGAAAACTTTAAAACCAAATTTGTTCTAACTTTTTTATGCCCGCGTGCGCAGAATGGTATTGCACCTGGTTTGAGCCCAGGGCCTTTATGGCACCCAGGTTCGATTCCTGGCGCGGGCGTTTTAGAATCGAACCTTTAGGTTTAGCAAAAATTGTTTGCAATTTTTGGTAGGTCGAGCTTCATGTTTTAGTGAGGCCCGATCGAGCTTTTAGATTTTTTAGAAATTTCCTGGTTGAATTAAAAAATTTAGGGGTGAGTATGGCGCGGGCGTTTTTCAATAAATTTAAAAACATAAATTTATTTTATTAAATATGGAAAAGAAATTGATATTATTCTTGTTTGCTGCGCTTTTATTGCCTTTAATTTCTGCGACTTGCACTTTGCAGCCATACCTAATTAATTAAGATCCTTATCCTGCTGTTCCAGGCGAGTATGTCAAAGTTGTTTTTGGTTTGAGTGGAGTTGCCGACACTAGTTGTGGAATAATTGGTTTCCAATTAAATCCAAATTATCCCTTTTATCTTGATCCTGGTACGCCTTCTTCAAGCACTATAAAGTCCGGAACTTACGTTAAGGATTACAAAGATCATTGGTTAATTCCTTATACATTGAGAGTTGATAATTCTGCTTTAGATGGGATAAATAATATAACTGTTCAATATTCTTCTTCTCAAGGTATTCAAAGCACTGATTTTCCCATAGAAGTAAAAAACCTTATTAATGAATTTGATGTAAAAATTACTGACTATTCTCCTGATACTAAACGACTTACACTTCAAATTTTAAATGTTGGAAAGAACGATGTAGACGCTTTGACTATTGAAATACCTTCCCAAGATACTGCTGTAACTTACGGAACTAATTATCAAATCATTGGTTCTTTAGATGTAAACGACAATGATCAAGTTATTTTCAATGCCGACTTAAAAGACGGCCCTATAAAAGTAATAATTCAATATAATGATTTAAATAATGTAAGGAGAACTTACGAACCAAATATAAATTTTGATTCAAAACTTTTTTCTCGTAAAGTCCCATCAGGGCAATCAAACTTTTCATATATGTCTTTCATATATGGAATTTTATCAGTTGTTGTTCTTTACTTTGCTTATCGATGGTACAAAAAGCGAAAGCATAACAAAGAAAAGCCATTGAGAATACATTAATCACTAAACTCTTTCAAAACTCTTTCATCTGGGCTTAAAACAAAAACATGGTCTTCCTTAAAACGTAAGCCACGATAAATTCTTTGATACAATTCCCTTTTTGCTTTATCTTTGTAAAATGCCCAGTAATGCTGCGGCTTTGTTTGGCTTAAGATTTTCCAAAATGCATCTTTGACATTTGGGTTTGGATATTTTGTAAAGACAATGCTGTTGCACTGTTCTCCTGGAAAGTCAATACCACGGGAACTTCGTGTTGAAAATAAAATGTCCATTTCTCCATTCTTAAATTTTTTAATCATCAAACTTTCTTTATCTTCATTTTGAATTTCTTGTAGTTTCTCCCGCGAAATTAAATTTCCTAATTTTAATTCTTCTATTTCTTTTTCCGACGGCAAGTCAGTAAAAGCATTGACATGAACCAAAACTGGTTTCTTCGCAATTTCTAGGCATTTGTCTAATGCTTTTAAGTATCCTGCCCGAGAGTTCTTTCCGTTGAAAAAATTATCATACTTGCAATCAAATTCTAAACCAGTTCGTTGAACTGTTATTTGCCCTTGCTGCTCAACTTCGGCGTCTATGATTTTAAAATTATCAAGGCCGAAAACATTCCTTAAAACATCTTCAGAATGAACTGTGCCGGACATTAAGACAATAATCTTATTTTTGTCCACGATTTCTTTGAATTTTTTTGCAAGGTTTGTGGTAACCAAACTGATAATTAAATTGTTTTCTATTTTATGAAAAGTAACATATGTTTCGTCTAAGAAATCCTGGAACATTTTTGCTGTCTCTTCAATTTCAAATAAATAACTTTCCTCATCGACTTCAGCAAGAAATTCTGGATATTTCAAGAACAAGCTTAACAATTCAGATATCTTTGTGTCTTTTAAGGGGATAATTTGTCCGGAAATTCGTGCCGATTCTATTCTTCTGTCATTTTTTATTTCTTTTACTATTTTGTTTATTGATTCTGTAATTTGCTCAACAATTTCTTCACTTGAATAAATATAATTTAATGAATTTTGCAATCTATCTAAATTTAAACTTCTTTGATTTGAGAAACTATCGAGAAATTCATCACACTCGTCAATAATTTCAACTTCTGTTTCTGGTTTTCTGTTTAATGCCGTCTCAAGTTTGTATTTTAACGAATTGAATACTATTACATCCGAGTCAATATAATCATTAAACTGCCCGTAAAAACCACATCCTTTTTTTCTTTCATAAAATGTAAACTTCATCCCGTTTAATCCTTTATAAGTTCTTTTTTTCGCACCCTCAAAGATTTTACTTTTCAAATCAAATTCTTCCGGAACAACCGGGCTCCAATACGGGCAAATGCTGGCAACCGGCGCGCGTTTCACATCTTTTATTGTTATAAAGTTTGTAGGATTAATATTATGAGAATTTTGTTTTAAATATTCTTTTATTTTTCTAAAATTCTTTTCCTTTATTTCAATTTTGCATGGCAGGTCGTACCTGTCAGCGGACTTATCGTCATTTTTTTTATTAAACATTTCTTCCCTTTCTTCTTTTGAAAATTTAAAGATTCCAAGCGTGGAATCAACTTCCTTTTTTATTATGGGAATTCCCTTTTCATTTTCTTTAGAGAATCTGCACTCATGATTTTTTCTCCCGGTTATTACCGAAATTTTTAACTTGGTTCCGTCATCTTTAAGGAGATATTTTCCACCTTCATAGTCCCTTTTGTATTGGTTTTGTAGATTCTTCCCCGGAACAACCACGCTGCTTTTTCCAAGTTTTCGTGCAAGGTTTAATGCAATTGCGCTTTTTCCTGTTCCACAAACCCCATGAATAAAAATTATCTTTTCTCCTTTTCCTATTAATTCCAGAATTTCTTTAATAACATCTTCCTGGCTTTTCCCATTGCTGAATTTCAGTGGGGCCAGAAACCTTTCACCTTCATACAAATTCCATAACATGTTAATTCACTTCTTTATATCATTTAGAATTATTTTTCTAAAACGATGTTGATTATAAATTTAATGTACTATTCTCTTGTACAAACTAAAGAACTCCAACTACAAAAGTGTGGGGTTTGAGGCGTTGTTAAAAAATAATTTAACCAAACAGAGCACGAAGTAAATTTATATATTAACCGCCCTTTGATAATAAATGAAAGAGGTTACATTAAAAATTTGTAAGACTGGACATAAATTTATCATTTATCTACCTAAAAATTTTAGAGAAAATTTACCTTATAAAAAAGGGGCTCTTGTTAAAATAATCTTAAGAAATAAATATAGTTCATCTTCTTTAATAACTAAATTTAACCATATTATGACTATTAAGAAAGCAGTTGTAAATAAATTAAAAATAAAGGATTGCTTAGAGATAAAAATACAAATAGAGAGCTTTTCTCAAGCCAAAAAGTCAAAAGATTTATTTTACGGAGATAAAATTGATTTACTGTTTTTTCTCCCAGAAAAAACTAGAAAAGGAAGTGAAGTATATTCTGAAGAGGTAATTATTGGTAAAGAATTTTTTATAAGATTAATATCTATCCATTCTCGCGGTTCTTCTAGGCCGATTTTACTAAAGAGATTTATTGATCCTAGAGTTTTTGGAAAATTATTAGGTCAAATCCAGGCCGAAGGAACTAAAACTAATTTAGATATATTAGAATTTTGTAACAAAAATTTGCTAGAATTAAGAGATTTTATATATTTCTTATCGGAAATAGGAATACCTAAAGATAATCTGTTCGTTAAATTAGACTATCATGTGTATTTTGAGAATAAATTGCAAAAAATTGTAGAAGAATTCAAGGATTTTTTAGGTTTAGAAGTGAATTATTTATCCAGTTCAAATAGAAAGGCTAAGGGTTATGGATTCAAAATAATTCTTAGAAATACTGTCGTTTCAGAGTTAATCTTAAATTCCTTGAAACTAATGAGAGATAATATTGAAAATTCAAAATGGGACAATAATATAACTGCTTTTTCTGAGGGGTATATATCTAAAGTTTTGTGTGGAGACGGTACTTTTGAGATAACTTCAAAAGAAAGAAGAAGAGTTCAGTCAAGGATTAAGATTTATGACGGAAATCTAAAACATTTATCCCATTACTCAATTGTTCTTAGAAAATTTGGTTTTTCTCCTTATGTAAATGAAAAATATATTTTTGTTAAGGCTATGTGTAATACTAAGCTTGCAAACAAACTTTTAGAAATTGGTGCTTTTGATACTAATGATAATAAACAAAGAATAAATTTGTTTATTAAGAATAATGAAGCTACAACTAAGAGAAAGTGAGTGCCTCTTTAGATTAAATAATAATAATTTCTATCCAAAGAGCGCACTTAGGCCTTCTGCTGCCTCTTCATGTTTCTCTTCTTTAGGCGCTTCTTCTTTTTTAGCCGGAGCTGTTACAGCACCTGCCGGAGCAGCAGCCGCCAATGTGGCACTTTCTAACTCCTTTTCTATATCTACGCCTTTCAAACTCACGACGAGAGACTTGACTTGTGATTCGTCAGACTCAGCGCCGGCGGCAGCTAACACTTTCATTAAATTTGCTTCGCTGATATCTTTACCAGCTTTGTGCAACAAAAGTGCAGCGTATATGTTTTCCATTTATTTTTCCTCCCCCGAATTTATTTCAGGAGTATGAATATTTTTCTCAAGCGCACGGGCATGAGCCAAGGCCTTAGCAAGCAAGAATGGAATTGTTTGCTTGTTTGCATAACCAATGTTAACTGCGAAAGGCAATGCTCTTGAGTAAGCGTTTTTCAATTTTGTGATAGTTCCCTCTTTATCAATATTCATTGAAGTATAAATTTTACCAGAATTTTTATCATAAGCGGCTAAAGGAATAAATCCAATTGAAAAAGGTTTAATGTCTAATTTAGCCATGACGTCCGCGGCTGCAGCGCTTATTTTTTGTCCTTTTTTTACAATAATTTTATTTTTAGCGATGCTTATTTTTCCTTTTTCGATTTTTATCTCAATTCCCAAATTTCCTAATTCTGAGACGGCTGGTCCTGGCACCAATTCTGTTGGTCCTTCTTGAACTTCAATATCTTCAGGGGCTTCTTGTCCTGGCTTTGCTTTAGCTGCAATTTTATTTTGTAATAATTCGGAAGCAAGTTCAAAAGCGTCCATGTCAGAAAACAAAATAGCGACGCTGTTTTCAATTTTACTCTCTAATTTTTTAACTTCTTTGTCCTTTGATTCTTCAATAGCCCTAATAAGTAAATTTTTCTTTGGAACCTTGACAACTGCTTTGCCTCTTAATTTCTTTGAAATTTCCTGGTACTGTGATGCCGGAAGATTCTTTATTGAAGCTATTAATATTGTTTTGTCTTTCTTAATCAAGTTTTTTAGGTCTTCAACTGTCTTAATCTTAACTTCTGGAATTTGCTCAACTAATTTCTTTGATCTCATCTTACTTGTATTTTAATAGGTTTACTCATTGTGAATTTTATTTCCAGATTCTTTATGTTTTCTTTATCACGTGGAAGCTCCTTTATCATAGCATTATAAATTGCTATTATATTTTCTATAATTGCTTCGTCCTTCATACTCATCTTTCCTATTGCCGTCTTGAAAGAGGTATCTTTTGTTCTGACTTTAATGCTATTGTTAACTTTGCCCTTTACTTCTTCAATTATCTTTGGCTCTGCATTCATTATAATCCCAAGTTGCGGCGATGGCATTTTTCCTGCAGGTCCCAAGAATCGTCCAAATGTGGTTGCAACTGCCGGCATGACACTTGCTTGGGCTATAAAAAAATCATATTTCTTAACTAAATTCTTTAAGGTTTTTTTATCTGAATATTTTTTGAATTCTTCTTTTGTTATTGTATCAACTGAAGAATTTTTTACGTCGAGAAAAGCGCATATTTTCTTATCTTTTATTTTATTAGGAATAGACACAACAGAATTAATTGAGTTCTTTCTTATATCAAATTTCTGGAGATTTACAATTAAATCAATTGTCTGATCAAATTTCCTTTCTTTACTCTCGGCTCGCAATTTTCCAAGAGCATCTTTTAATTTGTGTTCAACACTTATTTCAGCTGCCATTTTCTTCTAGTTGTCTCCTACTTTATGCGCCGGCGACATAGAATTTATTCGCCAACGATGTAGTTTATTGACTTTTTTCAAAGATGAAAGTGGTTTATAAATTTAACTAACAATAGTCCAAGAAACACAACAATCCTTAAAAAGAATTCATTTTTATTTTTGAGATGGAACTCGTTGCACTTTTATCATCTAAAGACAAAGAATCATGGCCGCAGGTAGCTGGACTTATCAAGCACGGGGAATGGGAGAAAATATTTATTGTTGGAGATGATGAAGCGAAATCTTTCAGTTCGGATAAAAAATTTGAATTTATAAAAGTTAATTTTGATCAAAGAATTAAGGACTTGCGTGACGACTTAATAAAAAAACTAAAGGGAAAATTTGATGAACTTGAAGTTGGTCTTTCAATAGCGTCGGGTTCTGGAAAAGAGCATATGGCTTTAATTTCAGCCTTGATAAACATTCCAATAGGAATAAGATTCGCGGCATTAACAAAAGAAGGAATAGTTGATTTGTGAACAAATCAACTTAAAATTTAACACAAATTATAAACAAAAAATAAAAAACAATTTAAAGAGCTTATCTCTTTTTCTTTTTTGCTGCCTTTTTTTTAGCCATATTTAAACCACCCTTTTTAATTAATTATAATAGGACTTATTTGTTTATAAAATTATCTTTTATCACATAATTTTAGAAAATTAATCTAAATCTTTCAAGAAATTAAAAAATTGCAATAGCCCAAAAGGCCATGAGTAAGAAAATTAAGAATAATATGAAGTAAGTTACGCCTACAAATGCCACTTTAGCGATCTTTTCATTTTTTGTTATGCTTAATATTGTCAGATAAAAGAACATTCCGCCGTCGAAGATTCCCATAGGAAGCATGTTGACCAATGCAACTGAAATACAAATTAATATCATCCACCATAAAAGATTGTATATGTAATCTGCAGCCCCAAATAAAGGTGCATAGTAAGTATTTGGATTTTTGAATGATGACATCACAGAATAGATTAATCCTCTAATACCACTTCCACTTCTGTCTGCAAATGCAACTCCAAGCCACGCCCTGCTGAAATTTCCAGGATATTCTCCTAATGTTATTTCATAATTACTTTCTCCGTCGGCAGTTAATGTTTTTACTTTTATCTTATCCCCTGGAGAATATTTATTTAATGCTAAACCAAGTTCATTTATATTTGTAATTTTATTATTATCAATTTCAGAAATTGCTCCAATCATCCTGCTTCTAGCAGCAGGCGCATCAAGATAAAGTATAATTAATCCAGTATTATTTTCTTGTTTTTGCAGGAATTCTTTATCCGCAATAAATTCTTGATCTCCAATTGTTATGTCGTTTAAACTTTCATTTGTTGCTTTGCCTAAAATATCTTGAATTGTTGGATTATGCACAGGCATATTGTTTATCGACGATATCATGCTAATATTAACAACTCCGTAAGCATAATTGTCAAACTGGACTCCCACAGGATTGTAAGCCAAAGAAAAGAATCCCCATAGAACAAATAAGAATAAAATTGAAGTGAGAATATTTGCAAATGTTCCGGCTGCAAGAACTGCTCTTTGCTCAAAATTCTTTGCTTTATTCATGCTTTTCTCGTCCTGTTCTACAAATGCAGCTAAGAATATAGGAAGAAACCAAGGGAAAAATCCAAAGCCAGTTGATTTAATTTTAATATTATATCTTTTCATGAAAATTCCGTGCGCAAATTCATGAGTTATAGCAACAACTGCAAGAATAATTATCCAATAGGTAAAATAAAACGGCGGCAAAAAATCAAGTTTGAATATTTGAGGCAAGTAAGGAATCAAAGGAATTATTGGTGGAACTTTTATTTGTTGTACAATTGCCGGTTCAAAAATATAAATCCAAACAATTCTACCAAACAAATAAATCATTGAGGCCATTAATATATAACCAACAATTATTGCAACATAGCTAAAAAACGTCAGTGTCTTTTTGTATTTTTTGCCGATGGTATCAATTAATTTAACCCCCCATTGTGCCCTATAGAGATACAAAAGCCCCTCTTTTTTCAAGTTGTGCTTCCGAGTATACAAAAACCAAGACATAAATAAAACAAACAGAACTAAAAGCACTACATCATATACAAGAAATTTATCCATATTACTTCTTTTTCAAAGGTCTAAGTGATCTGCTTCCCCTTTTCCCTCTACCTCTGATTTTGCCTGCTACAACTTTTGCAGGATCTGCTCTTATTTTTCTTCCTGTTCTTTTATCAACGAAAACATTCTTAAACAATCTATTTTGTGCCTCTGGAATCTTAGCCATTAGAATTTCCTCTTAACAATTTTAATTCCTTCAATATCCCAATATTCAACAGTGTCATTTTCAGCTAATTGACCTTTAACTTCTTCATCTACAGGCACTTCAATTGTCTCAAAGTTTTCCAGATCCATTATGCTTACCTTGTCTTCTCCTACAGAAAGAACTTGCGCTTTTTTCTTTTCAATTAAAGGAACTTCTAATCTTTCATGTCCTGGAACTACAAAGACCTTTTTTACTCCACTTAATATTACAACTGCTTCAATTCTACATTTTGCATGACCGTGTTTTCCTGTTTTAGAAATATCAATACTTTTTACAATACATGCCTGGCCATCAACTATAATAGCTGTGCCGACTTTTACCTCTGTTGCATCTATAATTTTCAAGACCATTAAAGCAGAAAATAAAATTCCTTTATAAAGATTTCTTAAAAATAAATAGTTTTTTATATCTAATGATTTCTGTTTTTATATGGCTGACTATGAAAAAATCTTAAAGAAACTGCTTGAAGGTACTGGAATAGAAATTAATAGTGGGCATCACTCTGACATTCAAGTTCACAATCCCAAATTATACAAGAGAATTTTAACACAGGGCTCTCTTGGTCTTGGAGAGTCGTACATGGATGGTTGGTGGACTTCAAATAATATTGATCAGTTTATTTATAAAATCTTGATAAATAATATTAATGAGAAAGTAAAAAATAATCTCAAGACCTTATTTCAGATCTTAATCTCAAAAATATTTAACCTCCAGTCAAAGTCGCGCGCGTTTCAGGTCGGTGAGGCTCATTACGATTTAGGAAATGATTTGTATAAGTCTATGTTAGATAAAAGAATGGTTTATACTTGCGCTTATTGGAAAAACTCAAAGACATTAGATAAAGCACAGGAAGATAAACTTAATTTGGTTTGTAAAAAATTGCAGTTGAAAAAAGGAATGAGAGTTCTTGATATAGGCTGCGGTTGGGGAAGTTTTCTAAAGTTCGCTTCCGAAAAATATGGAGTAAATGGCGTCGGAATTACTGTTTCAAAAGAGCAAGTTGCTTTGGCTCGTGAAAATGTCAAAGGCCTTCCTATAGAAATAAGATTGCAGGATTATCGTGACGTCGACGAAAAATTTGATGCAATTGTCTCTTTAGGTATGTTTGAGCACGTCGGCTACAAGAATTATCGCGAATACATGAATGTCGCACGTCGTTGTTTGAAAGACGATGGTTTATTTTTATTGCATACAATTGGAAGAAATGAATCTGTAACGACAACAGAACCATTTATAGAAAAATATATCTTTCCAAACAGTATGTTACCATCAGCATCGCAAATTGCGAAGGCCTATGAAGGATTATTTATAATGGAGGACTGGCATAATTTCGGCGTTGATTACGATAAGACCTTAATGGCTTGGAATTCAAACTTCCAGAAAAATTGGAATGTTTTAAGTAAAAATCCAAAATATGATGAACGTTTCAAAAGAATGTGGGAATATTATCTTCTTTCATGCGCTGCTTTATTTCGTACTCGAAAAGATCAACTTTGGCAAATCGTTCTTTCTCCAAAAGGAGTTAAAGGTGGATATAAATCTATAAGGTAAGACATTTCGTAACATTTTTAACCCTCTCATTTATTCTTCAAATATGACATTACAGAAAAATGATTTTATTGAAGTGAATTTTACTGGTAAAACAACAGAGGGAATTGTATTTGATTCAAATATTGCTGATGACTTGAAAAAAACAAATTTGCAAGATATCGAGGCAAAACCCTTTGTTTATTCTTTAGGCCAAGGAATGTTTCTGCAAGGTGTTGATGATTTTCTTATAGGTAAGGAGCCGGGAACTTATGAAGTTCTTCTTGAAGCTGAAAAGGCATTTGGTTTGCGCGATCCATCTTTAATACACATATTTCCTTTAAAATCATTTTATGACCATAAAATAAATCCAGTTCAAGGCGCGGTCTTCAATTTTGACGGACGCCTGGGAAAAGTTCTTTCAAATTCCGGTGGCCGGGTTCGCATAGATTTTAATGGTCCTTTGGCAGGAAAAGATGTTATTTATAATATTAACGTCTTAAGAAAAGTTGATGACAAAAACGAGCAAATAAAGGCCTTCACGCAATTTTTATTCAAGCGCGATTTTGATTTCCAAATTAAAGAAGACAAAATAATTTTTAATATAGAAAAAGAGTTTGGAAATATAATAAAATTATTTGAAGACAAATTTAAGGAAATTTTTAATCTTGGAATTGAAGTGAATATAGTAAACACTGAAAAAAATGTTGAGAAAATTGAAGAAGCGGTTGAGGATGATTTGAAAGAAGATAAACAATCATAATTCTTAATATTCTGGTATATCGCAGTATCTACCACTGAGATTCCCTTGTGAGTCATAATTATAATCACAAATAACTATATTCAAAGGATCATTTGGTGCAGGATAAGACTCTTTTGTCTTAAGTCCATCTCTCCAAATAACAAAATATTCTTCTACATATTGCTCATTATACCTAAGACACCTTTTGTATGTAGAAATATCTCCCGAGCAACACAAACTTTTTGTTTCTTTATTCACGAATGAATATTCTTCAATAGTTCCATCACAGGGAAATGTTTCAAATATTTTAAGATCATCAGAGCTCTTACTTAAGGAATCATTCCCTTTCATTAAAAAATAACTTCCCACCCCAATTAAGATAATTATTAGGATTACTCCAAACACTATCTTTTTCATATCTCATTAAATGAATTTATATTTTTAAATCTTACCATTTTAGATAACTTTAAAATTAACTATGCTATCAATCTTTTATGAAAAAAGAAATAATTTATGAAGACAATGGAGATATTAAGAAAATTATAGTAAAAAGACCACTATCAAGAATAGGAGTTTTAGTATCTATTTTCTTTTTAATAATTATTTTTTTATTAAACATATTTACAAATTTTCCTTGGAGTATTTTTATTTTCTTTTCGATATTGTTTCTCTTAGTTTTGATTTTTCCATTGAAAACAACAATTACTAGAGACCTAAAAAAAGATGCATACTGGAAAAAGGAAACTGCTCCTTTCAAATATACTAAGACACTTTATGCATATAAGAACATCAGCAAGATGAATAGGGCAACGGATAAGATACCAGAGGTGATCTCCAACAAAGAATTATTTTCATTACAATTATTTTCTATAACAGGTCCTTTTAGAGAAGATTTAACCAAAGAAGAAAGATTGAAGATAATGAAATTCTTGAAGTTATAAAGACAAAAGCCCAAAATAAATAACAACAATCCTTAAAAAGTTAAGATAATTTTTTAGTTAATGGATGAAAATGGGG
>ERZ1292623.294-Hain-H51-01um-R1-294-length-55888-cov-8_pt1 | contig 18619 bp, 30 predicted proteins | sample MGYA00564398_ERZ1292623 | MGnify/ENA primary metagenome ERZ1292623 (study PRJEB36523, sample SAMEA6512633) | groundwater metagenome | collected 2019-01-07 | study: AquaDiva: Metagenomics assemblies of 32 groundwater samples | reverse complement strand
CACCCCCCCCCCCCCCCCCCCCCCCACCCCCCGCTCTTTCGAAACACCATCTGGTTCCGTTCTCTCCTGGAATATCGCGGACAATGACGTGGATGCCCATAAGAACAAAAACCAGATGCTGCGCGAGGAAACCCCTCGCACCCCGACCGCCGGTGTCGCTGACCTTGAGACGCATTTCATTCATAGAGGAAATACGAAACACCCTTCCCTCTATCGAAATGCTGGCTCCGTCAGCGGCACCCACACAACGCCTCGAGTTCCGACTCGGGCGTTTTTCTTTTATCCCTGAACTTGCTACGGTATCCCTATGTCTTCAATTGTGCAGAATGGTGAGCTGGTACTTCGCGATATCGCACGGCCGGTTCCAGAAGAGCTCTTCGGAAGCGAGGAGCTTTCGCAGATGCTCCGGGATATGGATACAGCGCTTGATGCGGAGGCTGATGGCGTGGCACTTGCTGCTCCTCAGATTGGTATTCCCTACCGCATCTTCATCGCACGTATGGATCGGACCCTCTCTCCGAGAGAGGAGCGGAAAGCAGATCCGGAATTACTTCCTAAACGAGAGCTCGTCGTATTCATCAATCCTGAGATTATCCGCAGCTCGCAGAAACGCATTGAGATGGATGAGGGGTGTCTGTCGGTACGTGGTCTCTACGGAAAGACACGTCGACATAACCGCGCAACGGTGCGAGCACGAGCCGAAGACGGCTCTACCTTTGAACGCGGAGGCGGGGGGATCGTCGCCCAGATCTACCAGCATGAGATCGATCATTTAAATGGCATTCTCTTTATCGACCACGCAAAGGATCTTGTTGAAGTGAATCATGAGTAAGTTTGCCTACTTTGGTACACCCTATGTAGCGCGCGACACCCTCGCGATTCTTGTAGAGCGCGGGTATACGCCCGGCGTTGTGGTTACCTCTCCTGACGCCCCTCGCGGACGCGGGATGCAACTGCTTCCCTGCGAGACGAAGGAGTGGGCGCAGGCGCACGGTCTTCCGGTGCTCTCCCCGGAATCCATCACTCCTGAATTTATCGAGAGCATGCGTGGGTACGACTACGCGATTGTGGTTGCATACGGAAAAATCCTTCCGCAGGCTTTGATTGATGCCTTTCCGAAAGGCGTTCTCAACATTCACTATTCCCTTCTCCCTAAATATCGTGGCGCGTCTCCGGTTGAAGCGGCGCTTTTGCATGGAGACACGGTAACGGGTGTTTCCATACAGCAGATGGTGTATAAGCTTGATGCAGGGGATGTGATTGCGCAGAAGGAAGTGGCGGTAGAGCCGACTGAAACAACACGCGAGCTACGTCCTCGCCTGATCACGGTTGGTGCAGAACTCCTTGCGGACGTTCTTCCTTCCTTTGAAGCAGGAGACATTACGCCCACCCCGCAAGACGAGTCGAAGGCAACGCACAGCAAGAAGATCGATAAGAGCGAAGGAGAGCTTGATCTTGCAGGTGATGCGGTCACTAACTGGAATAAGTACCGTGCCTATGCAGAATCGCCTGGCACCTATTTCTTTATGGAGAAGAACGGGAGGCGTCTGCGCATGAAGATCGTTACCGCTCGATTTGAAGATGGCGTGTTTATTCCTGATCGGGTTGTACCCGAGGGAAAGAAGGAGATGAACTACACTGACTTCATCCGCTAACGTGAGAAGCCCTGCATAAGCGACTTGAACATACCACCACCCTTTCGAACGAGGCTTTGCTCACGCTTTCTTACTGTTAGTATCTCGCTCTTAAGTTCGTTCACTGCCTTATCAACGGCGTTCTCTAACGTCTCTTCAGTCGCTTTTGTGTAGTAGCGCTTGCCGCTCACTTCAAGATTGATGTCCGCATACCAGATGCGTCCGTTTTGATGTGCCTCGGTCTCCTTGCCGAGATCAACATATGCAAAGGCTGCATGCGTTCCCTTCCCGAGGAGTTTCCTCACGCTCTGGAGTTTCTTTCTCGCGTGAGTGCTTATTTCAGAGGTGAGCTCATAATTGGTGCCTTTGAAATTGATTTGCATATGCGTTTGATCAGTTATCTATACTAATCATCTTAGAACGTGAGCGATGTCCGGTGAGGATGCGGACAGCAGACACGGGGACCGAAAACCGTAGCGCGAGAAGCTCCCGTATCCGTATATTGGCGAGGTTACGCTCGGCTGGTTCTCTGACCGTAATGGTGAAACTACGATCCCCTGCCTCCTCGATCGATTCCTTCCTACTCCCTGGATGTGCGGTCACCTTTATATACATACGCGGATCACCGAGAAGTTCCCATGAAGTTCATGGTACCGCACATTGCCGATTAGCCGTTTTGAGCTAGAATGCGAAGGTCCTCGCAAGAGGGCGTTCATATTCCGCGGTAGCTCAGTGGTAGAGCGGGCGACTGTTAATCGCTTGGTCGTAGGTTCGAATCCTACCCGCGGAGCAAAATTTGACTTAGATAGGTTTTCGTATTACTCTACTTGACGAGAGTTCTTAAATATCTCTTCCTTCAACCTCCGGAAAGGAGTCATTCGTGCTCGAACGGACATTGGTCCTCATCAAGCCAGACGCAGTCTTTAGTGGCTGGACGGACGACATCATCAAGCGGTACGTCGATGCCGGCCTCACCCTGGTCAGGCACGGCATGATTCTCTTCACCCATGAGCAGGCTCGAGCGTTCTATGCCGAGCATGAGGGCAAACCCTTCATGAACGGTCTAGTGCTCGGCATGGGCTCTGGCCCCTCCGTTGCACTCGTACTCGAAGGCGAAGACGCCATCGCACGAGTGCGCAAGATGAATGGCGCTACGGACCCCTACAAGGCGGACGTCGGCACCATTCGTAGAGATTTCCTGAGCGCGGGCGGAGTGTTCAATACCGTCCATGGCTCGGCGAATGAGAAGGATGCCGGGACCGAGCTCTGGTTCATCGCCAATTGGCTGTGAGAACAGCCACATTCAGCACTCGAAGCCCCGGAGCTCGTCTCCAACCGGCTTCGGGTGCTTCTTTTATACAAAACAGGTTCTAACGTCCTCCACTAGGCGGAGTAAAGGTTCGAACATAGCTTCAAATAAAGAAGAAAGCCTACTCCCCAACTGGGTTTCGGCCTCTTTCTGCTCTAGGACTCCACGGGCTTAGGAGGAATTTTGCTTCCCCACCAATCGGCATTTTTATGGTGCCAGCGGGAACGCTGCTCAACTGCGCCTCTAATCCGAGACAAGAGACGCGTCATAATCAGTTCCCGCAGTACAAATCCAGGACCGGCTTGGAACGAGATGTCTTCCTCGAGGTCTATCCTATCGGTGCTTATCTCACCGCTCAGCACCACTTTAATCTTGAGGCTCGGCTCTGCCGTCGGCGACCCCGCTTGCCAGGGAACGACACGAATTGCTTCGATGTGCTCAGCCAGTGGACCAAGCCTGTCGAGAACCAGAGAGCAGCCGTAGCTAATCTCCATGAGGTACGGTGTGATTGGCTGGACTGGCCCCTCCCGCTTCTCCACGAAATACGCAATGCTGATAGTCGGAGAACCACGCATGTCTAACCTCCATGGCGCTCAACGCGCCTTTCATTGCTGCACCCACAAAGGAACAGCTACGATAACTATGCTCGTTCTAATGACGTAGTCAAATAAGTGAGGTTCTAACGTCCTCCACCGGGCGAGCCAAAAGCAAAGGAGCCCGATAATCGGGCTCCTTTGCTTTTACAAGTAAGTAGAACTATTTATCGAGCCTTGCAGCGGCTTCTGGTGTCGAAACAGTTCGACTCATAAGAAACAGCTTTATGATTCCCCACGCGACGATGAGATACACGAGCATGGCGAGAAGCGTTGTCCACTCAATAACGGATCCTGCCACCTGTGTTTTGCCGAAGACTGCAGCGAAGGGCTGCGTAAAGGGCCAGGTGATGGTGTAAATAAAATTAGCGAATCCAGCACTGGCATTCGCGGCAGTTGCTTTTAGGACAAAACGAAATGCGAGTAGTATTTCGAGGAGCGCAAGGATGTACCAGACTACCTGCGTACTACGGAAGATAGGCTTGGTGGTCGGTGAGTTGTATGAGTCCATGATGAGAGGATTAGCTGAGTAGCTGGATAACGATAACGACAAGAATAATGACGAGTAACGCATGAATCAGGTTACCACCTAGATGAAGGTTGAAACCTAGGAGCCACAAAACGAACAGCACGAGTACTATGGTCCAGAGCATGTGTATGTAATTGGTGTGAGTACAGAAGCCAGGCTTCTCACGTCTGTACAGTGTATCACTGAATCTAAGGGAGTGAGTTCTAGCGTCCTCCATCGACTGTGCGACTCGTTACAATTGCAGAGCCAGAAGAGTGCTAGCATGACAGAGTACTAACTACTGCTATTTTCTTTCATGAAACCAACCCATTACAAGTATCTCTCCATCGTTCTCGGAATCATCGCTATTGTATTTGCCGCTCTCTACTTCATGCGCCCAGAACCAACTGTTCGGGACATTAATGAAAACCTCGGAGATCGTGTAGAAAGCTGTAGCGAAGAACTAGGCAAGTGGGATACAAAGTACGGTGACAAGCCTGCTTCAGCTGAAAAGGAAACGGCTCTTCAGGACGCTCTTAACGAGTGTAGTGACGAACTAAAGAAGGGTCAGGATACTCTCACTCCGTAAGTCAGTCATACGGTGAACGTAAAACAGCCCTTCGGGGCTGTTTTACGTTATGGGTGTCTCTACACACCACGCTCATAACGCGATGCTATACTTTTCGTATATGAGCTTTTGGGGTTTCTTCCGAAAGAAAGACAAGGTCGTTGCCGACTCAAGTGCCGTCTTTGTTCCGATGACCACTGAATCAGGTGCAGCGTCTTCGGATACCGTCGCCGAACCACCGACCGGAACTGATACAGGCACTGCCACCACAACCGATAGCGGTTCGGGCTTTTTTGGTGGGGATGGAGGCGCAAGTGGTGGCGGTGATGGAGGCGGCAGTAACTAGCTTCCCTTTCTAGGTATACGGAAACTAGGAGGCCACTTGGGTGGTTTATATACGTATGACTCAATTCACCATGACACCTGCCAAACAGATCGGCCGTATTGTGCTTGGCGTAGTCGTCGTACTACTCCTCCCGCTTGCCCTTACCCTTCTTAACTCATCTGCCTCGATATATGGAGGGGCTGGTGGCGGCTTCGACTGGATGCCGGGCGACTTTGTGGTGATGGGCATTCTTTTGCTTCTTGCAGGACTTGCCATTGATGTGGTGGTGCGGAACCTGAAGAACTCCTCCTCTCGAGTGCTTGCAGTGGTAGGTGTCGTACTTCTATTCCTCGCTGTCTGGGTGGAACTTGCGGTTGAAGGTGTCTCACAATTAGTTCAGTTTCTAGTGGGATAATGGATATATGAAGATCATCTGGATCGTTCTCTCACTCCTTGGCATGGCGCTTGGTGTGTCTCTATTTATCTATGGCGGATATGACGACAGTCCGGGCGCACAGCTCCTTGGCCTCCTGGTTGTTATCGCGGGCGTTGTGGGGATCGTACGAAATAGGAAGAAGAGTTAGTCAATATTGCTTTATATAATAATTGTGTTACTGTACTCTCAGAGGATATCCTCGTGTTACTGAAGGAGTTATAAGTGGGTACCACCAAGCCTATCGATCCCGTTGACGCTGCTGTCGGCGCCAGGATCCGGCTTCTGCGGAGGGTCCGTGGCCTCAGTCAGCAATCGCTCGCTGAAGCTGCCGGAGTCACTTTCCAGCAGATCCAGAAGTACGAGAAAGGCACCAACCGTGTGTCCTCCTCGATGCTGACTCGGATCTGCAAGACCCTTGGCGTGCCTGTCTCCGAGATGTTCGGCGAGGCGTCGGAAAGAGCTGGCGCTGTCGACGAGGTGGCCGATCTCCTCACGGAGCCCGGCGCGCTTGAGCTCCTCAAGGCCTATGCCGCACTGCCCAAGGGCGTCTCGCGGTCGGCTCTCGTGGAATTCGTGCGGAGCCTGAGCAGTCAGCCTGAATGAATGGTCGCCCGGATTGGGTTTGGGGAATACACTTCCCCACTCCCTGTCCGGGCGGCTTCTTTTTTACCTAAAGTCCTTCCTGAAGGCTTCATATTGCATATATGTAAGGATGTGTTAGAATCCGTCGGTCTGTTCTTTTAAGGCTAAATACATAGGTGCACTGTAGTAAAAAGCGCTTAGGCGCTGAGTTCTTTTTACTGCAGTGCACTAGGATCTCCGGGGTTGTTCTTGGGGGGGTGCTGCAGGGAGTGAAGACTGATGAAGTTCAATTCATTGATTGGCGTGGCCTTCGTGGCCAGCCTTGCTTTCGGCGGCGTCGCTTCGGCGCAGAACAATGATTTCGACGACGCCGGCGACACCGCGGGCTGGACCACCGACCGCTATGAGCCGCCGACCTTCGTGTCGGGTGTCTCGGGTGGTGGGCGCAACGGTGTCCTCGCTGTCGGCACCGACGAGACCGCCGGTTCCAACGATCGAGGTCCCTCGTTCAGCGGCGCCTTCTACAACACCCAGGGGCGGCAGACCACGCTCGATCCGGGTCAGATCTCGGCAAGCATCGAGCTCTACACCCCCGACTCAGCCTGGACCAACGCCACGGACGACCGCTTCGGCGGCTTCTGGGGATCGACCGACACCGGCGCCTTCCCGATTCTCGAGTTCGCTCGAGTGGCTGGCGTCGATCAGTGGCGTGCGTGGGACAACGGTACCTGGATCAACACCGGCGCGACCGTCAACTACGACACGTGGGCGACGCTCGAGTTCACCTTGCTCAGCTCGATCGACAAGATCAAGTACCAGGTGGACGGCGGATCCACGACCCTCGTGAGCGCCTTCGGCAGCACGGCCATCGCCAAGCTGTACACGCAGGTGCACAACACCAACCCCGACGGTCTCGTGCGGACGGCCAACTTCGACAACCTGTCGACTGGCGCCGTGCCCGAACCCGCCACCTGGGCCCTGATGATCCTCGGCTTCGGCAGCGCGGGCGCCATGCTCCGCCGCCGTCGCCTGGCGGTCGCCTAGCCTTCGGGTCCAAAACCCGACAACTGTCGCCAGACTCCCTCGTGGGTCTGGCGGCTTTCTTTTATCCTTTGGGGGGTATTGCATTTTTTAACACTCTGTGGTACAGTTCCGTCGGATTGCACTGTTACCGGGCGGCTGTTCGCACGGTCCTATTAGGGAGGCTATCCGATGAAAAAGTTGTTGGTTTCGGCCCTCGCGGCCGCTGCACTTGCCGCCAGCGTTCCGGCTTCGGCCGCGATCATGGTGATGACCTATACGGGAGTCATCGAAACCGGAAATGACCACATTGGCTTTTACGGGGTGCCGGGCGCGGATCTCGCTGGTCTGCGCTTCAAAACGATCTTCACCATCGACACCTCGGTCAACCGGTTCCAACCGGATGTCCTGTCGGATTCTGTCGTCGGTCCCTCCTATCCGGAGGCGACCTCAACGGACAACCCGTTCCTTTCGGCCACCGTGGTCGTCAATGGAGGGACTCCCTTCGCGCTGATGCTCTTCGACACCAGCTACGCGTACGTGGACCCGGGCTCGCTCATCCACGAGAGCGGCCTCTCCGCAGAACATCCCTGGTTTTTCTCGGTGTCGGATCCCGGCATCTCGAACCTCGATGTTCCATTCAGCATCGCGGGGAGTCTCGGCAGCGGAAGCCTCACGTTCTACGACGGTCTGGGCAACTCTGCCTTCGACTTCGTCGGCAGGGTCACGCAAGCGTCGTCCGTCGTACAAGGAGGGGCCGTCCCCGAGCCCGCCACCTGGGCTCTGATGATCCTCGGCTTCGGCAGTGCGGGCGCCATGCTCCGCCGGCGCCGAGCGATCGTCGCCTAAAACAGTACATAAGAACTGGGGGCATTCCCCCGATTACGACCGCCTAGCTCTCATGCTGGGCGGTCCTTCTTTCTATACGCGCTATACTTACGATATGAACATTATCGTTGCACTCGCCATCGGTCTCGCTCTCATGTACGGATTCTTCGTCGCCTTTAATACCTTTGTGTACGAGCAGAAACAAAGCGAGAGCGCTACCTCACCAACAGGCTCTCTAGAAATACAGTGGGGATTCTAACCTTGACGGTTATCCACTCTACTGTTGTGCTTGCTTCGTGTGCCCTCTAACTTCATACTGGGTTCATGGAAGCCCAGAAGAATCTTCTCCAGGTAATCAGGTCACGAGCCCCTAGAAAGCCCGCTATCGATCACGCGCGGACCGTGGAGTATTTCGGCATGGTGAATTACACCACCAACGAGCGCGTGATTGGAGAAGTCCGTGATCTCGTTATTTCCGCTTCACACAAGGAGATCACACTCCAGGTGACCTCCGCAGGGGGGCCTACCGGCACCGCCATGAGCTTCTATGACACGATGCGCTATGTATTGAAGCCTCACCTTACTACCATTGGCTCAGGAGACGTTGATTCCTCCGGCATTATCATCTTCCTTGCAGGCGATACCCGTTTCGTAACTCCACACACTACCCTTCTCCTGCATGTGGCAGGGAGGCATTTTGATGAAGGTAAGCGATACACCGCCGGCGAGATGGACGCAATGCTGCGCGAAGACCGACTGAAAGACTTCCAGTACGCATCCGTAGTCGCTGAACGCTCCAAAGGACGCCTTGAGAGCAAGCAGGTGCTGAAGATGATGGAGAAAAATACCATCCTCACTCCTCTTGAACTCGTAACCTACGGACTTGCCGATTCTATACTCGAGTAGATTTCACTTTGGGTTCACTCCCTCCTCTCTATAGTCAAAGCCTATCAGTTAATCGGATAGGTATGGCGAACAATACAAATGGGCGTAGTAAGCGAGGTTTCGCAGCGATGGATGAAGAGAAGCAGCGTGAGATTGCAAGTAAGGGCGGAAAGGCAGCACATGCCAAGGGCACCGCACATGAGTTCAGCTCCGAAGAGGCACGAGAAGCTGGACGAAAGGGTGGCCAGGCAAGCAGGGGCGGAGACGATAATAGCTAATGCCTAGAGGATGCAACGGTAAAAGGCTCCCACGGGAGCCTTTTACTCATGGTACTGAGGTTATCTTGCCCGCTTCCCGCCCGACCCTTTGTTTGAGCTTGGCGCACCCTTCTTATGCTCTTTGCGGCCGGCAGTGCCTTTTGCGGCCGACTCCTCTTTCGCCTGACGAATCTTGGTTGCTGATGATTTCTTTGCGGTCATAGACAGTGTAGTAGCAAGGAGGAGGTGAGTAGAGAGTGAATCAGAACTTCACTCATCCTTTACGAGCTTCGAGGTACTACAAGAGCCTATGCCGAAATTCATACCGGGACTCGAGTTGAATCGTTCGTTCTATTTTGACGTCGTAGGTCCACTTCTTGAAAAGCACTGTCCCGGTCTTCAGTATTCCGCGGGGTTGGTAGGTCATGGCTCGGACGTGCTTGGGTTCGACTCCCCTACCTCCATGGACCACGACTGGGGTCCGCGCTTGCATATCTTCTTCTCGGATCTTGATTTCATTTCAGAGAAGGTGAAGGTGGATGCGCTCCTGCGCAAACGCCTTCCGACCACCTACAAGGGATTCTCCACGAACTTTGTCGATGGTGACTACTACTTGAAGCATCAACCGAAGATACGTAAGCGCGGTCCCGTGAATCACCTCTTTGAGTTCTGGACGATCCGTTCCTACTTCCAACACTACCTGGGCTTCGACTTCACCAAGACTCCGTCGTTTAAGGATTGGCTTCTCTTCCCACAACAGGCACTCATTGAGGTCACGGCCGGACATTTGTACCGAGATGACCTGGGGGTGCAAAAGCATCGTGACCGGTTCAATTGGTACCCAGACGACATCTGGAAATACATGCTTCGTACGCAGTGGGGAAAGATTTCCGACGAGCTGCAGAGCCCGGCACGCACGGGCGAGGAGGGTGATGAGGTTGGCTCGATGGTGATCGCTGCGCGTAACATCCAGAAGATTATGTTCATGTGTTTCCTCTTGGAGCGCAGGTATGCGCCGTATGGAAAGTGGTTTGGAACGGCATTCCAGAAATGGTTGCGCTGCTCCTCTGACATGTACCCACAACTGCTTGCCATCTTGCACGAGAAGAATTGGAAGAAGCGCCAGCAGCTCCTCACGAAGGCATACCACACGCTCGGCGACATGCATAACGCACTCAACATTACCCGTCCGGTTGCGGCAGCGGTGGGCGACTTCCACGGCCGTGGATACAAGGCGCTCAAGGTCGAGGATTACATCTTTGCGCTTGAAGAAGCGATCAAGAACAAGGAGCTCCGAAATATGCACTATCCGCTTGGAGCGATCGATCAGTTCATCGACCATGCGCGTATCAATCACATGGATTATGTGTACACGCAGCTCAAAGACGTCATTCGCTAGCCATGATTCACCACGACATACTGCACCGGATAAAGAAGGAGCGGCAGCATGAGAGTTTTATCTATCCCTACTACGGCACCTACTCGATCGCTGAGATTCCGCCATCTGTGAAGCTCTGGCTTGGTGCGGGAAGCAATGACCGTGCCACATTTCCCTTTGCGCTTCGCTATAACCACGCGTATCGGCAGGTGCTCTTCTTCTTTGTCGATGGGTTAGGGTTCGACCACTTTGTCGATTATGAGTCGACACTTCCCTTCTTCCGCAAGCTCAAGACCGAGGGTGACGTGTACCCCATCACCTCAGTCTTCCCTTCAACCACCCCTGCAGCCCTCACCACTCTGCACACGAACAAAACACCTCAAGAGCATGGGCTTCCTGAGTGGACACTCTACTTCGAGGAATTCGATCAGATCGTGGAGCCGCTTCCCTTCAGAGCACAGCTCACCCATGACCGAGAAGGACTCGTCGCGCTTGGCGGGAAGCCCGACATGCTCTATGAGGGACAGACGCTGTATGAGGAACTTGCTGCCGAAGGAGTGAATTCATACGTATACCTAAAGGAAGAGATTGCAGGGAGCACCTACTCAACGGTGTCTCAACGAGGATCGGAGACCCGACCCTTTACCGATGACGAAAGTCTCATCCGCACCCTTTCTGAGACCTTCGGAAATGAGCATGGGCGCGCCTATCATTTTTTGTACTGGGACCGAGTAGATGGTGTTGAGCATGTGCATGGGCCGCGCTCAAAACAGCATGTGGCAGCACTTGAGGACCTCTCCTCCTTTCTCATGAGAGTTGTAGCAGCCCTCCCGTCTGAGAGCGTGCGCGATACTCTTTTTATTCTCTCCTCGGATCATGGTCAGGCAGCCATTCGTAATGAGGACATTATCTACCTCAACGACTATGTCGACCTTGAGACAACCTACACACATGGCCCGGGCGGCAAGTCGATCTACCCGACCGGCGCCCCGCATGACGTGTTTTTGCATATTTATGAACCCAAGCGTGATGCCACCATCGACTATCTGAAACGACAGCTTGCAGGTAAGGCAGATGTGATCACCACCAAGGAGGCGGTCGATCGTGGGCTCTATGGCATCGGAAAGCCGTCGGAACGCTTCCTTAAGCGTGTCGGTGATGTGCTCATCCTTCCGTACGAGGGATACCACGTGTGGTATCGGCATGCGCCCGACAGTACCTTCGGACAGCTTGGAATACACGGAGGACTCTCGCAGAGGGAGATGATCGTGCCGTTTGCGATTGCACCGCTTGAGCGCCTTGTTGAAAGAAGTGGACCGGTGTCATAGAGTGTTTCTTAGGAAAGAACACTAGTACCAGGAGTACTCCATGGGAGAGGAGAAGCCAGTGACCGATTCGCCCCAAACCGCCCCTACCGAACAGGAGCCATCTCAAGATGCTCCAGAGATCGGAAGGCCGATCAATGTCTGGACGCCTGAGGAGCATTTCCTCCAGGGCGGCTAGCAAACAAGGACGCCCCGCTATGCGGGGCGTTTCCTATTACCTAGACATACACTTCGGGCAACGGCAGCCAAAGGGCTTGATGTGCTCGTTGAAGTATTCCTTGCCGTAGTCGTAAACGATCTCTTCGCCTGGCTTTATGTTCTTAATCGCCAGGATGAATATTCGTCCTTTGTGTATCTCGCTCTCAGCGTTTGGACGGCAGGAGTGATTGATGTATCCGGCTTTATTCCACTTAGGCTTTCCGTCGATCGTCTTATCCTTAGTGATCTCAAATAGATACTTGCTCTTTGAGGTTTCCGATTCCTCCTTTGAGACCTCGCGGCCCACGTATTCAATAATGCAAGAACCCTTGGCTATAGGGCTTTCAGTAAAAAGACCGAGTCCGGCGCTAGAGCGTCGGACTCGGAGATCAAAATCTCCGGGCACGAACTTTCCTTTCATACCTCTTTATATACCAGAGCTTTTAGCGCAAGGAAAGAGAATGAGTCCGACCTGGGTGGCCGGACTCATTGGTTTCGAGCGAAGGAAGAAATCAGGTTCGGCTAGCCATGGCCTTTGCAAGCTCAACAAGCCTTCGCCGTAGAAGCTCATCGATACCGGAGAATGCAGTGACGAGCTCCTGCGTTTCCGAACTCATAAGACATTCCTTCGTAAGGGACCTCTCCTCCGAGGTGCTGCGGCTGCTCGCAAGACCCTCGTAAAAGTATTGTGGTGACACGCCGAGCACCCCCGCAAAGCCCCAGAGACGGGCCGCTGACATACGGTTCGCTCCGCACTCATACTTCTGGATCTGTTGAAAGCGTACGCCACAAGCATCCGCCAATTCCTGTTGGGTCAGATCCAGAAACTTCCGCCTTCTGCGCAGACGGCGCCCTAGATGAACGTCGATCTCATCGCCCATAGTGCTCTCCCACCTGATTCTATACGGAGAATAACATTATTTCACGCAACGTCAATGTCTGCTCGCATGGTACACTCCAACCCGTGATTAACTACCGCTTTCGCCTCATCGCTCTTGGAACGACCTCTGTCGTGCTTGCCGCCGCACTTGCTTTCGGTGTCTATAAATATGTCGATCTTGATCGTGAGTCGGACGCGCTGGTAACGGCGAATCTGGAAGCACACGCTTCCATCAAGGATCTTGAAGGGAGACTGAATGATGCAGAGGCGGAGAAGCGACGTCTTGAGGATGCGCTCACCCAGGAGCGCGCCAAGACCGGTGCCTTCGAGCGTAGGATTGAGGAGATCTCAGGGACGGTAGGCACACTTGCTAAGCTTGCCGAGACCGACCCTGAGCTTCTCGCCAAGTACTCAAAGGTGTACTTCCTGAATGAGAACTATACGCCAAGCGCACTTGCTCCAATTAAGGAGGAGTATCTGTCGGATAGCTCGAGGGATCTCGAGGTCCATGCCAAGGTACGCCCTCGCCTCGAGGATCTTATCGAAGAAGCGAAGGAGAACGGCATTGAACTGCGCATAGTGTCCGCCTATCGCTCCTTTGGAACACAGGCTGCACTAAAGAACGGGTATGCCGTTACCTACGGAGCAGGTGCTAATCGCTTCTCAGCCGATCAGGGATACTCGGAGCACCAGCTCGGCACCACCATTGACTTCACTACGGCTGCGCTTGGAAGTGGATTTACCGCGTTTGGCACAACTGACGCATTTACCTGGCTCAAGGACAACGCGCATCGTTACGGGTTCATCCTCTCCTACCCTGAGGGTAACCGGTACTACGTATCAGAGCCCTGGCACTGGCGATACGTAGGTGAAGAACTCGCCCGCAAACTCCATGCGGGAAATAAGTATTTCTATGATCTGGATCAGCGCGAGATTAATACGTACCTCGCTTCCCTCTTTGATTAGCGCGTAAGTGAAAGGAGGACTGACTACCTCATCGCTGCCCAGATCCCCTTATCCTCGCTCCCGTCGATCTTGAAGACCGCGATGCCACGTACTCCAAGGCGCTTTGCGAGATCAACATGTCCCTTAAGTGCCCCCGCATCGCTCCAGGAAAGGAAACGGAAGGTTACCGGCGTGTTGTTCTTAGCAGCATAGGCGCGTGCACCAGCGGCAACGATCTCTCCTGATGGCGTTCCAGAAGGAGCAAGTTTGATGAGTTCTTTCTGCGAAGGACCATTCTTTGCCTTCTTATCGATATACGTGAGGCTCATCTCGCCTCCCACATTTCGGCTTCGCTTCACCTTATTCTTCTTCTCAATCTCAGTTGCGTAGCCTGGGTTGAATGACCAGAGATTCTTGTAGGTGTACTTACCGGTTGGAGAAACGGTGACCTCAAGTTCACGACCGTAGGTAGCCACACCAATCGCAAGTTTGTCCTTGCTGATGTCGTTATCCATGAGATTGATTACCTTCTCGGTCCAGAGAGAGTCGGCAACGGGGAAATACGGAGCGCCTGCACGAAGCGCGTTCAATTTCTGATCGGCCGTCTGCTGGTCGTAGGTCATGACACGCACACGGTCACAGGCCTTTCCAATGGCGGGTAGATCGTTTGCAACCTGATAGGCAGTGGCAGGAGGCGTACCGGTGTAGCGGTCGGCAACGGGCATGCGCGCCTCAATTGAACAGGAGAGCCACTTGTCATCAAGTGCGAGTGCGAGTTCTGCAAGGAAGAGCGAGAAGTAGTCTTTGGTCTCAGCTAGCTTGCCTTCGTAGTCGATGTCGATGCCGTCGTAGTCATGATCCTCGACAAGCTCAACGATCTCCTTGATGTGCTGTGCACGGAGTGTTGAGTTTGAGAGCGTGGCGTGGATCTTCGCACCGTCACTCCACATAATGGTAGGTACGTAGCGAACATCCTCTTTCTCCGCAGCATTCTTGAGCTTCCTCCAGTGTGAAGCACTCATCTTGCCGGCATCGTTGATCGAGCCGTCTGACTTAACGGTGTAGGTAAAGGGATTCACCTCATCAAGCTGCTTAATGTGCTTACGCGCGTCATCAGCTCCCTTCTTAGCGGCCCAGTACGGGATCCAACCAGAGTATTCAAGGTCAGTGGTCTGCGCATGAGCTGCAGATGCGAACATTGGTGCGAACGATGCGATTACCAGACTGAGTCCGGCAAGTACTGCGAGAACGACACCGAGGCGATGGAAAAAGGTCTTCATGTACATAGTATATCAAAGGTGACGAACAAGACCGCTGACTCTGTCAGCGGTCTTGTTCTATGTTCAGTATGTTACGTGCGTGCGAGCGCCTTGCTCTCGAACATCTGGCGGAGTTCCTCCTGGGTCTCCGGCATGTCGTTAATATCGACAGAACCGACGACCGTAATGGTGACACCTCCACAGACGCCGATCGCGCGGGCGGGATTCATCTCAACTGCACCCACCGTGACGGTGTCCGCCTGGTCGAGCAAGATATCGATCTTGCTGGTCCAGCGGCTGTGCATCGTGTCCGCGATAACGCGATAGCCGATGAGATGCTCCACCCTGCCAAACTGGCAGCGAGGCGAGTCCGCGGCTGCGCGCTCAACCTTGATCACGGTACCAAACGGAAGTTCAGCAGCGAGATCACGAGAGCGAGCAGCGACGACTTCGGGATTCGTCCATGCACCAGAAGCGGTGATGAATGGATCCGAGTCAGTCTGCGCGGGAACGGCATTGTATGCCGTCATGCTTACCGTGTAGCTTTGGGTCGCTTCCTCCGCGAGGGCGACCTTCTTGGGGGAAGGCTCGTCCTCGACAGTGGTTTCAGCGACGGCACCTGCGCTGGTTACTTGCGCATATGCCGGGGCCCCAACGCTCGCCGGTAAAAAGAAAACGCCAATTACGGCGATAACTAGGAATTGCATATATACTGGGTATTCCAGATCTCTCTGAAACGGCCCAGTAAGGCCATCCTAACAGACTTGACAGGTTTTGTCAAGTGCTGTGGAAGGATTTGGCCCTTCCCGGTTCATGTGGTATTTCAGGAGTCAAGGGCTCGTTTCCCCTAGCCAAATCTGCTAAGATACGGCTTAATTACGCCATATATGAAAAGAAACCGGAAGCTGTGGTTCCGCGCAAAGCGCTTTGGGTGGGGATGGTATCCCGTCTCCTGGCAGGGGTGGGTGGTGACCCTTGTCTACGCTCTTGCCTATGTCATTTTGGGACTTCTGTTCGGTGCATTTGCTCCTTCCGTGGTTACTGAGGGTGGTTCGGTCCTTGAAGGAAGCATTCTCTTCTTATCGATTGGACTTCTCCTTACCGCTTCCCTTCTTGCGATCTGCTATCGGTATGGAGAAAAGCCGGGGTGGCGGTGGGGGTAGGTTTGACAGGCATCCATTGACCCAGTGGAGAGAGACTAGCTGCCGAATATGTATGTTACGGCGGCTTTTTCGTTTCCATCATATTTCTTTTATTTTTATTTTATTTTTCCATCACCTTCTATATCTATAGTGAGTGAATGTATTACTTTCGAGAATCATTAATTGGCGCAATTATTACACTTATAGCTATTTATATAGGTACACACCTCGTTCAAATTTCTGGAATTATTTAGAAATACCTTTGTCTTCGCAATAGCTCGACTATGCGTTGACTACTGCCGCGGATGCTCGTAAGGTGATGCAAGACGTAACTCAAGCTATATGGGGGTTCAATGTCATATCCAGCACTACTGATGACAGGAGACGGGCCGACGAAGGAGGTGCTTGACCTCGATGACGCCCGTGCCCTTGCCGATATCTTCATCACGCATGGAGGTATTTGCGGAGTTGATGTATTTGGCGGTGCCGTTGCGCAGCGACCGCAGGAAGATATCGGCTTCATCCTGCTTGCCGAACCAAGTCTAGTACACGAATTCATCTATCAAATGCGCGATCGCGCTGCCGACCTCGGGGATGAATCGGCAGAAGAGCAACGCCTTGCACGATTCAAGATCATTTCGAGCCTGCTCTATTTCGGCGGCGCACGAGTCGTTGAGCGGGTCGAAGACTATGCTCATCGGTTTCTGGGGAAATGGACGGAGCACCTGAATTTATACATGTTCTCGCCACGCTGGCGATCACAACTGAGCGATCTTGCATACGAGCCCTGGATCGCTGACCTAGGTCTCTTGCTTCAACTTTCAGCGGAAGCTCGGCCCTGCGATCGCAGCACGGATATGTAAAATCGCTTGTTCGACTATCGAAAACGCCCGGCACTTTGGCCGGGCGTTTCAACGTCTCATTAGTGTCCTACCAGTTCAACTGACCTCCCGTCTTGTATTCAGTAACGCGGGTCTCGAAGAAGTTCTTTTCCTTGTTCAAGTCCACCGCCTCACTCATCCATGGGAATGGATTATCGACGTTGTACTGCAATGGAAGACCAACGGTTGCGAGGCGACGATCGGCAATGTGCTCGATGTACTGCTTGAACCCTGCGGCATTCATACCAAAGATACCCTTCGGAAACACTTCCGTTGCAAAGGTGTACTCAAGCACCACCGCACGCTTCACAAGATCCACGAGGTGCTGCTGGAAAGCAGGAGTCCATATTTCTGGCTGCTCTTCTTTAATTCCGTTGATGAGGTTCACACCGAAGTTCAGGTGCTGCGACTCGTCACGCATGATGTACTGAATCTGCTCAGCGGAACCCGTGAGCTTGTTCTGGCGCTGGAAACCGAACATAACCGCAAAGGAGGAGTAGAAGAAGATACCTTCCATGATGAGAGAGAAGACGAAGAGATTCTCAACAAACTTCTGATCGGCCTCAAGCGTACCCGTCTTGAAGTTCGGATCGAAAATACCTTCATTCAAGGTCAATACCATGTTGTCCTTGTTATAGATGGCATCCATCTCGCGGTACATGTTGAAGATGCGGCTCTCATCCATCTGAAGACTCTCTACGATGTACTGGTAGGCGTGTGTGTGGATCGCTTCCTCGTATCCCTGACGAAGGAGGTACATACGGCACTCAGGACTCGTGATGTGCTTGTAGAGGCCGAGCACGACGTTGTTCGCCGCAATGGAGTCTGCGGTCGTAAAGAAACCAAGCACGGTCTCAAACGCCTTGCGCTCGTCGTCGGTGAGCACGGTCGGACTCTTCCACTGCTCGATATCGCGCTGCATCGAAATTTCGGTTGGGAGCCAGTGATTAGAGTTACCCGCCATGTACGCCTCCCACGCGAAGTGGTGACGCATAGGATAGAGCTGCATCACATCAGCATCCTTACCGTTAATGATGCGGCGATTGTTCACGTCGACGACTCCTGCTCCTTTGTTGATAGGCATACGCAATCTTATTTAGCGAGCACTGCTTCCTCTAATTTCTTTACACGTGCAGCAAGCTCGTCATAGTCCCTACGGAAAGTTCCAATATGGCGATCCAACATTATATCAATATCTCCACGTAGATGAGCAAGATCTGATTTTGTAGCCATAACATCTCTGACTTCAACGATTTCCTGCTTGAGCTCGGTAAATCCCTGCGCAATCATGCCTGCAAGTTCATCTATTTTCTGATCGGTGGTAGACATACGATTTTGCTTAGGATCTAGGATTCGCAGCTCTCACACACACCCGCCTCCTCCCCTGCAGCAACACGAGCCATCTTTGCCTGCCATTCCTCCGCAGAGAATCCTGTAGGAACGCCGAGCGCTGGCTGGGCAGCTGCTTCTGGCACGAGCTCAGGAGCCTCTATTGCCGCCACTACTGCTTCTGTTGCAACTGCTGCGGTCATAGGACCTCCTGCACCGCGAGTGTGGGTTGAACCGTACTCTGATGCTGACACGGTCGCCTTCTCTACCTGGGATGCCCCAAGCGAACGGAGGTAATAGGTGGTCTTAAGACCCCTCTCCCACGCCATGAAGTAGA
>ERZ1292623.2046-Hain-H51-01um-R1-2046-length-18619-cov-14_pt1 | contig 18619 bp, 20 predicted proteins | sample MGYA00564398_ERZ1292623 | MGnify/ENA primary metagenome ERZ1292623 (study PRJEB36523, sample SAMEA6512633) | groundwater metagenome | collected 2019-01-07 | study: AquaDiva: Metagenomics assemblies of 32 groundwater samples | reverse complement strand
TTGAATGGCAGCTTATTTTTTGAATTTTTGGAAGCGCCGCAAAAAAATTTTCGCCCCTAGCGGGTAATATTTATCTGAAACTGCCCTACCAGGATAAAGCTTACCAAACGATTCAATTATTTTCTACCCTCAAAGGCGTTTTCCAATGTCTCTTCGTCAGCATATTCTAACTCCCCACCAATAGGTAATCCCCTTGCTAGATGAGTAATTTTCCAGCTAAAGGCTGGTCCGCCTTTGGCGGAAAAACTTTGAGATTGTATCTCTTTTAAAGATTTTTCTAATAGAATAGAAGTTGATTTTCCCTCCGGAGTAGGGTTGACAGCAATAATTATTTCTTTAAAATCTGCGTTATTTAGACCGAACTTCCTTGGATCTTTTACCCGATCTGTCATCTCTTTAGTTCTTAAGTTTTCAATACTGTTTTTTCTTAAGTTTAAAACTCCTCCTAAAATAAAATATAGGCCATTATATCTTTTTGTTTTCTCAATTGATATTAAATCAGTTTCCTTTTCCACAATACACAATAACTGATTATTTCTTGATGCACTTTGGCAAATTTGACATAAACTGCTTTGCTCCCCGTGGGGGTTAAAACAAAAGCTGCAAAAAACTATATTGTTCCTTAGTTCTTGCATGGCATTTATTAATTCATCAATTTTTTCTTTTGGTAATTTTAAAAGATAAAAAACAAAACGGCCTGCGGTTCGCTGGCCAATAGTTGGGAATTTTGAAAACAATTCTTGTAATTTCTTAATTGAATCTGACATGGAGTAGTCGCGAATATACGAATATCCACAAATATTTGTATATTCGTGATTACTCTTTAAATCTCGGCAGATTCCATTGCGTAATTTTCTTCTTCTAAATTTCTAAAGCTAACTCTTTGCTCGTCAAAATAAAGCTTAATAGCTCCAGTAGGTCCGTTTCTGTGCTTCGCCACTATAATTTCAGCGATATTCTTTTCTGAAGAATTTTCATTATATTTATCGTCTCTATAGATAAATAAAACGACATCGGCATCCTGTTCAATTGCTCCAGATTCTCTTAAGTCAGAAAGCATAGGTCTGTGAGGGGTTCTTTGCTCGACAGCTCTTGATAGTTGAGAAAGCACCAATACTGGTATATTTAACTCCCTTGCAAGCGACTTTAGCGCTCTTGAGTTTTCCGTTACTTGCTGGAGGGGAGTAGCATATTTATTTGTAGTATCCATTAGTTGTAGGTAATCAACAATAACTAAGCCAAGCCCCTTGTCTGATTGAAGACGTCTAGCCATAGTCCTCATTTGCAAACTGTTGGTTGTTCCCATGTCATCAATATAAATAGGTGTTTCCGACAGAGTTCCCATTGCGTTTTGTATTCTTGAAAAATCACTATCTTCTTGATTATCTTGAAGCCTTCCGGTTCTTAATTTCCACAAATCTATATTGGCATAACTGGTAATTAGCCGGTCTACTATTTGATCTTTTGACATCTCTAAGCTGAAAATTCCAACTGGTAGATTTTGCAAAATTGCTACGTTTCTGGCAATATCTAAAGCCATTGAAGATTTTCCCATGGATGGTCTAGATGCTAAAATAACTAAATCAGACTTTTGAAGACCAGATAAAATGTTATCAAGCTTTTTAAATCCAGTTGGTATGCCTCTAAAGCCACCTTGGTGTTTTGAAAGTCGGTCAAGTCTTTCAAAAGTTTCACCAAGCATATCCCTAATAGGAACAAACGATTGTCTTAAAGATTGCTGCCCGATTGAAAAAACGCGCTTTTCGGCTTTATCTAACAAAAAATCTACATCCTGTGATTCATTGAAAGCATCAAGACCAATTTCATGAGATGCCTCAATTAAATCTCTCAAAACTTTTTTCTCTCTGACAATTTTAGCATAATTTGCTACATGTGTTGCAGTTGGTACGGTGTTTATTAAAGAAGTGAGATAAGATGAACCCCCGATTTGCTCTAATTTATCTCTTTCCTTTAATTTTGTTGAAACAGAAACTATGTCTATTGGTTCCATTTTTTCAAAAAGATCTACCATTGACTGATATATTTGGCTATGAATATCTTTATAAAAGTCTTGAGCACTTATAAAATCAGCAACTTTTACAACTGCATTTTTATCCAACATTAAACATCCGAGCAAACTTTGTTCTGCCTCTATATTCTGCGGCGGTTTTTTTTCCGGCATCTCGCTCATATATTATTTGTATAGCAAAATTAAAAACATAAGACAAGTGTTGACATAGCTTTATCACTGTACCATAATTAATGTAGTTCTTCTATATTTTACCTCGCGGCAGCTGTGCCCAAACAGCAGGAAACATCATGAGTTGGTACTATAGACTTCACGAACTGCCAAGAGTTAAGCTGGGAGGCATGCTTATGTCTCTTCTTCGCTGGGTTGATCTTCCTTGCTTTTATCCAGTATTTACGGAAGCCAATGGCCAAGTGGAGGCCGAAAAGAAGTTGGACAGTTTTATTTCTGACTTAGTGGTTTACAACGCACCCTTAAGAGGTCCTTTCTCAAATAAGGATGAGGCAGTAACAGAAGCAAAAAGAGAGTACAACGAAAAAATGAATGAGGCGAAACAACAAACCGTATTGGTTTGAAAGAAAGCCGAGAGAATTCTCTCTCGGCTTGTTTATTTACCTTAAATCTTTTTTAATACTGGCCCGTCTTTTGTGTCTTCAATAGCATATCTGTACTTTTCAATCTCTTTTCTTACTTCATCGGCCTTGTCCCATTCTTTATTTTTTCTATAATTTTCCCTTCCTTTTAACAAACTTTTTACTTCTTCTGGAATACTGGATTGTTTTAATTTCTTAGAATCAATGATACTAAAAATCTTATTTATCTCTTCAAAAAAATCATAAATTTCTTTGGCATTTTTTTTGCTTAACGGGTTTTTGTCTAGTAATTTATTTGCTTCTTTGATTAAGTTAAAAATTACTGCAAATGCCTTGGGCGTATTAAAGTCGTCCGCTAAGTTTTTATAAAATTCATCTTTAAATTTCTTTAATATAAATTTTTTATTTGTGTTTTTGATTTTTAATTTTTGATTTTTGATTTTTCTAATGAATTCTTCTATTTTTTCAAGTGCGTATTTTGCCTCAACCATAGATGACTCTGAATAATCGATGGGGCTCCGCCACAAATTTTTGGCGAAATAAAACCTTAAAAGTTCCACTGGATATCTTTTTAAAAAATTATTTACAGTTAAAAAATTATTCAGAGATTTTGACATCTTCTGGCCGTCAGTCGTAAGAAACCCTGTATGCATCCAATATTTAGCCATCGGTCTTTTACCGGAGATTGATTCTATTTGAGCAACTTCAGCCTCATGATGGGGAAAAATCAAATCTCTACCACCACCGTGAATATCGTACTGGGCGCCAAAAAACTTTTCGGTAATTGCTGTATCTTCAATATGCCATCCTGGACGTCCTTGTCCAAATGGGCTTGGCCAGCCGGGTTCATTTTTGTGGCTTATTAACTTCCAGAGACAAAAATCACCTCTGTTTCTCTTGCCTTTTGAGTAGTCTATTCTAGAAACTGCGTCATCAGCCTGCAGGGCGGTTCTACCTGATAACTCGCCATAATTTTTAAATTTTTTAATGTCAAAATAAACTCCGTCATCTAATTTATATGCGTACCCTTTTTCTAATAGCCTTTCAATTTGGTTAATTGTCTCTTTAACATAATCTGTTGCTCGCGCATATTTACTAACGCTTGTTATTCCGACTGCCTTCATATCTTTTAAATACTCTCTTTCGTATGCCAGCGCTAAATCTTGAGGCAAAACTTCTTTCTCCTTTGCCCGTAAAATTATTTTATCATCAACATCTGTTATATTTTGAAGATAAAAAACCTTAAACCCTAACTGCTTTAAGTATTTTACAAAACAGTCAAAAATGATATAAGTTCTAGCGTGGCCAATGTGAGAAAAATCGTAAACTGTAGGTCCGCAGACAAAAAGATTTATCCTATTCTTTTTAAATGGCTTTAACACATCTTTTTCTCCAGAAAGAGTATTGTAGATTTTTATATTATACATGCTTTTTGCTATAGAGGAATTTTCGTATGTCTAATATTTTTACATAAATGCTAATTGCCATAGGAATATTTGAAAACCAGAGAAGATAGATGAAAAACACATGAGGAGAATTGGGCCAAAATGCTAGAATCCCTAAGAAAGAAACAAAGTGCAGGAATGCCTTTACTTTAGCAGATATATTAGCAGGGATAAAAATTATCTTAAAATGATCATATAGCGAAGGTATGGCACTACAGAGTTCTAGGGAAATAATTGTTAAGAGAAGGGGGATGTGATGGGGAAGTAGACTATAAATTGCAACAGGAATCAAAAGGATTCTGTCAGCAAGCGGATCGAGCACAATTCCTAACTTGGTCTCTTTGCCAAGGGTCCTTGCAATCGAACCATCTAAGATATCGAGCATAGCCCCAATAAACAGCAACAACATTACCACCAAGAAATTATCGTATCGATAGTAAAAGAGAAGTGCAATGATAACAGCTGCGATGCCAATCCGTAAAAACGTCAGATGATTAGGAGTAATGCTTCGAGGCCAAAAATGAATAATAAATCCAGAAAGAACTTTATCTCGCCATGTATCAATTCTTTTAAAAAAAGAAATAATGCTTTTACTGAATGTGATTAACGATACCATAAGGATTTAATTTAAATCACGAGCAAGTATACAAACCAGCCCAAAATTACTCCAGGGACAATATCAACAACTTGGTGCTGCTTGACAAAAAGTGAACTCAAAATGATAAACAGTACAAAAATCCAAGCCCAATACGAGATGGTGGGATAGAGGATAAGTCCAATGTAGGTAGATAGTGAAATATGCATACTCGGAAAACAATTTCTCCCATTATCAACTCTTTGGGTAAACTTAAGATATCGCGCAGATAATGAATCAGTTTTATATGCTCTCCATTCTGGAGGAACAACAGCCGGCAATAGCATAAATAAAATTGACTGCAAGAATAAAAGTACTAACCCTCCGAAAATCAAGAATATGGCATATTCTAACGATTTTACCGAAACGATAACAAACCCAATCATGATGTAGTAAATTAAGTTGTATACCCAAATCCAGCTCGGCCAAAAGGGTATCATATCATCTAAAGAAATCTTAAAACACCGTGTTTTAAAAAAATAGTTGTTTCGCTGTACCCAGAAAAAAATTTGATAGCCCCCAACAACTGTAATAGAAATCACAATCGTTAGTACAAGGTACTCATAGTAAGAAAGCATTGATCCAAATAATCTTGTTCCTACTAAATAATAGATAAAAGAAAACAAAAAAACTCCCATGATCATGAGCAACATGTATTTTGGAGTGATGACGGTTTTTTCGTTCATAATGCAATATTAATGAGATAATATAGGCACAATACCCCAACAATAATCTGTGGAATTATCCCCGAAAATGAATATTCATGCTGGTGGAATTTATTCTCAAATTTCCGGATAAATAAGGGCATCGCAATCCCAAACTTCCATTCAAGGAAAACCATGAGATCAGGTAACCAACCAAATATGATTCCAACCACAACCGAAGGAACTAAATTTACTGGAATATGATACAGAAAATATAGGCAAAGACCAATTCCCACGACGGGATCAATCGCTTTTATAAAAAAATCTAGTTTATCTGCGTTTTTCCAACCGCCATCTTTATAATTTTTGAGCGGTTTCCAACTCCAATGGGGAACTGCATCGAGTAGATAATGAGTAACAAAAGAAAAAATTGCGGCAGCGTATATATTCCCCAATACATGGCCAACAACTGCGCCAGCTAACAAGTGTATAATCGTAATCATATTCGAATTACTCAATTATATCGCATGAATATTATATTTTCAAATATTGACAATTGTGGTAATCTTTAATTGTTAATGAATATTAAATTCTGTATCTTGAACTCAGAATAGAATATGGAATTATGAAATATGAATTCTGTCTACTAGATACTAAATTCTAAATTCCAGGTGAAAGCCATTGACGTTGTTTTAGCTTTAATTTTTGGCAGGATAATTGGTTTTTTATTAGGAGACTTTTTGAGAGAATGGGAAATTCACATAAATCTTTATTTAAATTTAATAATTTGGATTGCATTCCCATTAATTTCACTTTTTTGCCTTTGGTTAGCTCATTTAATCGGCAGAAAGTTTTTATTTATTTATCAAGGAGCAAAGTTTTTTCTTGTTGGAGCCGTTGCAACCGTAGTTGATTTAAAACTCTTTGAGTTTATATGGTTGCTTGTTTTGGCACAAATACAGGCTTCATCAATTATTGCAAAAGGTTTTTCCTTTGTGATTTCTACCGCTTTAAAATACTGGGGTAACAAGTATTGGGCTTTTCAAAAGCATGGAAAAGAAAATATCCACAAAGAAATGGCGCAATTTTTTTTGATTACCCTAATAGGCCTTGCAGTAGACATATTATCATTCCGGTATTTTGTAAATGCATTAGGCCCTCAATTTGACATACCCGCTGCGATTTGGATAAAGTTAAGCGTAATTTTCGCAGCCATAATAGCTGCCATCTGGAATTTTATAGGATACAAATTTTTCGTTTTTAAGAAATAAAAATGATATCATTTAATAAGTTTTATACAAGAAGTCATGGAAAATATAGTTTTATATCGGAAATACAGGCCACAAAGTTTTTCTGAAATAATAGGCCAAAATCATATTGTAAAGACTCTGCAGAATTCCTTAAAGGCAAAATCGATAAGTCATGCCTATTTGTTTTCGGGTCCTAGGGGATCGGGTAAAACAACTTTTGCAAGAATTCTTGCTAAAGCTATAAATTGCGAGGATGTTAAAAATTCAGAGCCTTGCAATAAGTGTAGTTCTTGCCAAGAAATAATGGCTTCAAAGTCAATTGACTTATTGGAAATAGACGCTGCTTCCCATACCGGAGTTGATGATGTAAGAGCGCTTATTGAAGGAATTAAGTTTTCTCCAGTGAAATCAAAATACAAGGTTTTTATAATTGATGAATGCCATCAATTAAGCAAATCCGCAGCCAATGCATTACTAAAAACCTTAGAAGAACCTCCTTCCCATGTTATTTTTATTTTAGCTACAACCGAGGCCCATAAAATGATTCCCACGATAATTTCAAGATGCCAGAGATTTGATTTTAAGCGCCTTCATACATCTGAAATAATAAAAAAACTGGAACTTATTTTAAAGAAAGAGGGAATTAAATTCGAAAGCGCGGTTTTACCTTTAATTGCTTTAAATGCCAGGGGATCATTTCGTGACGCCGAATCCCTACTAGATAAATGCATTAATTTTACAGCTCAAGATAAGTTAATATCTTTAAAAGAAGTTAAAGATTTACTTGGAATTGTCGAGGTAAGACAAATTTCACAGCTAGTTGACCTTATTATTAAAAAAGATGCAAAAGAGACTATTTCGTACTTAAGTTCGCTAGCAGACGAAGGAGTCGATTTGCAGGAATTTGCTAAAACCTTAATTTTTTATGTAAGACAGTGTTTATTATTTAAAATAAGCTCAAATCTTGTTAGTTCTGAAAACACTGGACTTTCTACAGAGGAAATTGAGAAAATAAAAACACAGGTGATAAATATAACAGAAAGGGAACTGCAAAAGATGTTAGAACTTTTTATTGAAGCAGAAAATAAAATGCAATACGCCACGATATTACAGCTTCCGTTAGAACTTGCAATAATTGATATCACATTTAAAGAACAGTAGGTGCTTGTAATATTTAGACTAAGAACGTACAATTGAGTTATACATAATCTAGGTTCAAATATGCAGGCTAAAATCATAGAAAGAGAAAAAGCTATAGAATTAAGAAGACAAGGTTTGTCTTATAGAGAAATTTTAGAGCAAATTCCAGTTGCAAAATCATCTTTGTCTTTATGGCTAAAAAGTGTTAAATTAGCAGAAGGTCAAAAACAACGTTTAACTGAAAAGAAGCTAACTTCAGCTCGTAAGGGAGCGCAAAAGAGGAAGGATACGAGAATAGCTCTTATAAAAGAAATAAAAGATAAAGCAAGGATTGAAATTGGTAAACTAAGCAGGCGGGAGTTATGGCTCATTGGTATAGCGCTATATTGGGCAGAGGGAAGCAAGGAGAAGGATCATCGCCCAGGAAGTAGGATTATTTTTTCGAACTCTGATCAATATATGGTAAATATATTTCTAAGGTGGCTTTTGGAGGTTATTAAATTACCTAGAGAAAAAATTTACTTTAATATTGTATTGCACGAGACAAATAGTCATAGAGTAGAAGAAGTAAAAGACTATTGGATGAAAAGTACAGGTTTCTCTAAAGAAAGTTTTGGAAATATTTATTTTAAAAAGAATAAAATCAACACAAAAAGAAAAAATATAGGAGAAAAATATTTTGGATTAATCAGATTATCTGCAAGGGAAAGCTCCTCTTTAAACAGAAAAATACAAGGTTGGATTGAGGGTTTTTATCAATATTCCGGGGTCGTCTAATGGTAGGACTTCTGCCTTTGGAGCAGAATATTTTGGTTCGAATCCAAACCCCGGAGCTATATTGGGACTTTGAGCGTAAATTTGCTCAATTTCCCTCGTATTTTTACCGATTTTGAGAGGTTCTAACCTCTTATTCTCATCGGCAACAGTTTTTAACGGAATGGTGTACGCTTGTAGTAATCCTCGACTATATGAGACCATTCCTGTTTCGCTAATACTCCGCAGTGGGGGCAGGTAAATTGCTCCTTTTTGAACTTTGGTGGAAAGTATTGTTGTTTCATAAATTTTGGCTGGGGATAACTTAATTTGGACTTTCTATTTACTTTCTATTATACTAAAAGCAAGAGAAAAAAGTCAATCTATATAATCCACATGCTTACAAAACGACAAAAACAGGTTCTAGATTTTATAACGGACTACCGAAAGCGGAAAGGTTATGCTCCTGCCCTTGAAGAAATAAGAAAGAAGTTTAAACTTGCTTCTGTTTCAACGGCTCATTTCCACGTTTCTAAACTTCGTGATTTGGGATATCTGGCTAAAGAGGAAAATAAGCCACGATCAATTTATGTTGTGAGGCGTGAGGGTATGGTTAAAATTCCGCTTTTGGGAACTATTGCCGCAGGGCAGCCAATTGAAGCAATTCAGGACAAAGAGATGATAGCTGTTCCAAAAAGCAAAATTCCTGCTTCGTCAGAAGTTTATGCTCTCCGTGTAATTGGAAGTAGCATGATTGATGAAAATATCAATGACGGCGATATTGTTCTAGTAAAACAACAGACAACGGCAGACAATGGACAAAAAGTAGTTGCGCTTATTGATAATCACGAAGCAACACTCAAGAAATTTTACAAAGAAGGACGACATATTCGCTTACAACCAGCAAACAAAAATATGGAACCGCTTATTTTTAGAAATGGCCGCGATATTTCTATACAAGGGATAGTGCTTGATGTGATTAGAGATATTTCTATTTCTAACGATGTTTTACCGAATACACCAATAAGACATATCGCGAGATCAACCAAACCATTTTTTGAAGCAGACAATCTTTTGATTTACAAAGACGACATTCTGAAAATCAATTCAATTCCAAACAACTCGGTTGATTTGATAGTTACATCCCCGCCCTACAATGTGGATATTCACTATAATTCCCATGCAGACAATTTATCTTATGATGATTATTTAGAATTTACCCAAAAATGGATCAAGAAATGTTTTGATTTAACAAAAAGCGAGGGAAGGTTTTTGCTCAACATTCCGCTTGATAAAAACAAGGGGGGGCAAAAATCAGTAGGCGCAGATTTTACAAAAATTGCTAAAGATATTGGCTGGAAATATCACTCAACAATTATTTGGAATGAGGGTAATATATCTCGCCGTACTGCATGGGGCTCGTTTATGTCCGCCTCCGCTCCTTATGTTATTGCGCCGGTGGAATTGATATTAGTTTTGTATAAAGATAGTTGGAAGAAAACTGGTGGTAGCAGGAAAAATGATATAACGAAAAAGGAATTTGTGGATTGGACAAATGGTGTTTGGACATTTAACGGCCAAAACAAAAAGGGAGCGGGGGGGCATCCTACGCCATTTCCGATTGAACTGCCCCGCCGTTGTATAAAATTATTTAGTTTTGTTAGTGATACAATTTTAGATCCATTTTTGGGTAGCGGATCAACACTTATAGCTTCTTATTTGCATGGTAGAAAAGGAATTGGGGTTGATATTGACGAAAAGTATTGCAACATCGCGATAGACCGTCTACAGCGAGAAGCCAAAGTTAATTAATCGACATTACTAAAATGAATATATGAAAAAGAATAATAAGAGAAATAATCATATCCAAAAAAATCTCATCGCCGAGTTTTTCAGAAAAAATCCAAATCGAGATATAAAACACCCCGAAGTTGTGGACTGGGTTGTTACGACTTACAAAAAGAGGACAGGAAATGTTTTTCGTGATCCAGACAGAGCTATTCGCCATCTGGCACAAAGCGGATTTCTTATCAAGGTTGCTAAAGGAATCTATCGCTACGATCCCGAAAAGGTGAAGCAACGGAAACTTTATGATTTTACTGCCGCGCAAAAGAAAGCAATTTTGGAAAGGGACGGGTATAAGTGCGTTGTGTGCGGTAGAGGAATTAAAGATGGTGTTGAATTACATGTTGACCACATTAAGCCAAAAGATAGAGGTGGCGAAGCCACGATAGAGAACGGACAGGTTCTGTGCGGCCAGCACAATTATCAAAAGAAAATGCTCAACCAAACTGAAACCGGCAAAAAAATGTTTATCCGTCTTTATGATCTAGTAAAGGCAGAAAAGAACGAAGAACTTATGAAGTTTTGTGTTGATATTTTGGAGACCTATGAGAAGCACAATATTAACGGACATATTATTTGGGAAAAATGACGCCGCTAAAAAATTCGCCAGCCCAAGCGAGGGCGCGGCGGAAGAGGGGTGTGGGGGGAATTCCGCCGCGCCCGAGCGTTCCGCCGGAGCGCCTGCCCGCCGAAGCCCCTGCCCGCGCTTCGCACGCAGGCGGGTCGGCGCAGGCGGGAGGCGGAGGCGGTTAGGTCAGAAGTCGGCATCAGGATTTTCTTGGAAAAAGGTTCGGATTTCGTTCAGGGTATGGAGCTATTCTTCGCTAGGGCTACGAAATAGCATACTATGGCGAATTTCATGTTTTATACTTATATTTTATTAAGTTCAAAATCTCATATCTTTTATTTTGAGTCCACAAAAGATTTGAAATTGCAATGAATATAAAACTGTTCATCGCAATCGCACATCTGGCAAGCCAGTCTGCCCGAATTGTTACGCAAGGGGTAAAGTTGGTAAGTGTAAAAGATGCAAACAAATAAAAGTCATCCAAGCACTTGAACTTTGCTACGGCTGCTATCAATCGCAACGGCAGGCTAAAATAAGACAGCCCAGCTAACATAATAAAACAGACCCCAGTTGTCTTGGACTTCTGAGGCTTTTATTTTACAGATTTGTAAAAACCTTAAAATTCAACTACAATGAAGCCATTAAACAAGTTCTAACGTCGTCCAATGCCCGCAGCCACGAATTTCCCGACTAAAATTGGCAAAATTTCAATGACAGGTCATGGACTGTTAAAACTTTACTCGTAAAATATGAAAATTACATTTTTAGGAGTAGGCGAAGCGTTTGATTTTGAGAACGATTTGCCCAACAATTCACATTTATTGATTTCAGAAAAAACAAATATGTTAGTGGACTGCGGCTATTCGGTTCCTAAACAATGGTTTAAGTTGGGCAAAGAAGCTAATTTTTTAGATGCCATTTACATAAGCCATAAACACGCAGACCATTATTTTGGTTTACCAATATTATTGATGAGATTATGGGAAGGGGGAAGAAATAGACCATTGATGATAATTTGTCAAAAAGAATTAATAGATTTTTTCAAAGATTTTTCTGAATTAGCCTATAAAGGTTTTCCAGCAAAATTTAAATATGAAATAAATTTTACGGGTGTGAAGTCCGGTCATGTTATAAAATTAAATGACTTAGAACTATCTTTTGCACCAACTATTCATTCTATTGAGAATTTAGCAATAAAAATTAGCGATGGTATAAATTCATACTGTTATAGTGGAGATGGACAATTTACTGAAGAAACAGAAAGATTATATAAAAATTCTGATTTGGTAATTCAAGAAACCTATTTATACGATAAAAAAGTATTTGGACACAGTTACATTACAGATTCAATTGAAATGGCGGAAAGAAATAATATAAAATGTCTGGCTTTAACTCATATGCAAAGAGATTTTAGGAAAAACGACTTGCCCAAACTTAGAGATAAGATAAAAAGCGATAAAGTAAAAATTATTATCCCAGAACCATTTGACGAGTCATTAATATCAATTAGCGAGTTACAGAAATAGTTTGACCTATTTCAGATTTTGGCGCAAAAACAGTATAGCGCAAAGATGTTGAATCATAGGTAATGTTATATTGTGTATTATAATCAGAGGGACTAGTCCACACTCCTGTACTCGGATCTAATGGTAATTGGCTGGGGATATAAGTGGGCGTTAAGCAAGTAAGATCTATTAATGCAGCTGCAGGAGCAACAACACTCCCGGTCTTAGCGATAGTATAAACTGTGCCAGCAGTAATTGATGGACATCCCCCTCCCAACAATCCTTTATTGTCAGCTAAATTTTGGCCGATAGCATTTAAGATTGTGTTAACATTGCTGACTCTTTGTGTGTTTCTTGCCTGTGCAAATTGCCTTGCGGGATTAATTGCAATAATTACAATTGTTGACAAAATGGCAATAATTCCAATTACTATTAATATCTCGATAAGGGTGAACCCTTTACCCAGCTTGATGTGCTTAATCATACTTTAGTATGAAAATTAATTTGGTCTCGTTGTGTAACTATACCATTAGTTAGCACGATGCGTCAAAATTAGGGCATTCTTTCCATGAAACCACAGAAAAATCGCTGTTATCAATGATAACTTTTAAATTTGTATAAGATTTATTAAATTCTGCCTGTGCCTTTATTATAATTTCGTTGCCAATCTGCTCTGATGATCTTTTGCATTTATTCCCTGATATGGGAATGGTAAAATCAGTAAGTCTTGAGTAAAATGTGTCACCAGATGCCTCTAAAATAGCCTGACTAACACAGGCTTCTGCTAAAGCAGTGCTTTTTTCTTTTGACTCTGAGTCCAAGATATCAAATCTTCCAAAAAAACTGCCGAACCCAAGACTTACAGTAATTACAATAAGCAAAAAAGAAATCACAATCGCCGATATTAAGGCGATATATCCTTTCTTTTTCTTCTTTTGTTCTTTAGTTTTTTGGTTTCTTGGTTTCATTTGCTTAGATAGAGCTTGGTGAATAAAGAACATTATTCACCAAGCTCTAGATATTTAGTGGTAGAAAAAGTTTGGCTTGATAGTTTACCATTTTGGGCTGTAGTAAGGATAAAATTAGTCTTTACTGCTGGTTTTCTGAAAGATTCATTAACTTCAACAGAAAATGAATTGACAGCTACTCTGCTAGAGTTTAAAACAACAGGCGCGTTAGATGCTCTTTGCAATGTTAAATCACCTTCAGTTGCAGTAATTGTTAAAGGAGTGTTCTTTACAATGTTAAGCGTATAAGTATTTGGTAAAGCTATTGATTCTGCCCCAGTAAACGCCCAATCAATTTTACGAAACAAAAAATTGGCCTCTGCCTGTAAAATAATATGATTGCTTGCAGCATTCGTTGCTTCAATCACCTGATAAGTTGCCGCCATTCCTCCGCCAAGGACTATGGTAAAAAGCGCCAAGTAAATAATTGATTCAATTAATGTAAATCCTTGCTTATTCTTAGTAAAACTTTTACACATTAAATTAAGCAACAAGTCTAATACTCGCCAGGGCCTATGATTTGCAAAGCCTTATTGCTTCTTTGTACTACATATATAAGATTCCCCTCACAATCCATGCCACCAACAGAGGCTTGTTCAATATTAAGATAACCTTGGTATGGAGAATTACTTAAATTATCTAAATCAAAAACTTGAAAATCCTTATCAGGATCACTATTAACTGTAAAAGCCAGGTTGCCTTTAGCTATAATAGCTCTCACTGATACATCATTTGCAGTATCTATAAACTTTGAATCTATCACAGTGATACTGTAAGGATTTGAGACATCCAGTAAAAAAAATTGTGGGTCGTTGGATGGATTGGCTCCGCCTTCGCCAAAGTATAAAGTATTGCCACCTTTGGATATATATAAGCTTTCTCCTGACATTGTTATAGGGTTTGGGCCGAATGCATTTATCTGGGTAATAATTCCTAAATTAGCCTGGCTTACATCTAAAACTATCAGCTGCTCATTTATTAAAGATGTATCTGGGTTATCTGGAACCGCCAAGTAAGCAACACCATTTTTAATAATTATGGCATTAACTTTAGTATTAGTTTCAAATGAAGCTACTTTTGAAGGATTAATCGGGTCTGTTGTATCAAAAACATAAAATTCTGGCCCGTCAGATTTACTCAAGCCTAAATAAATCTTTTTGTCTGCATAGAAAATGCTACTGCCCACGGCTACATCTCCCGCTTTTGTAACATCACGCCTTGCAATTGCCAGTTCAGATGGCGCAGCTGGTAACGATATATCTATTACCTGAAGCTGGTTAGTTGCGCTTATGTTAGCAACATAAGCGTATTTGCCTGCAACGTGAACAGCTGCAAGCCCTGGCCCAGTATTTATGCTTCCTAGAATCGGCAGATATCTAGATGGGGGTGGATTAGAATTACTAACATCTACAATGTAAAAATCATCCTTTTCTGGAGATGTCGCATCAGTTGTTATATAAGCTTTATTTGAAAATACATCTACATCAGTTCCTTTATTATTGTCGCTGACATCAACAGCGCCCAACAATCTAGGACTTGTCCAATCGCCAGTTAAGACTGAGTTACAAGTATCTCCTCCTAAAATAGGGTTGGTTAACAAGGTTGTAAGACTTACTGTAAAATCTTGGCCGCCTGCATTCCAAGAAACCTTGCTAGTAACCTCTTTAGTCAGAGAATCTACATCATTTACAATTATATCTCTTGAATAAATACCTTGATTTGGATAGTTAGCAGTTCTAACTGATGAAAAATCTAAAAGAGAGACTGCTCTTGCTTTTCCTAAAATATCTTCTGCTTTATATAGGGCTTCTTGATTAGTTTCAGAACCAACTATCATATCCTGTCCTCCTGAAACAAGCGGTAGTATGCTGACAATAAGTGCCACAATTAGAGCCATGGCAATCAAAATCTCGAATACTACCGCCCCCCTTTTATTGAAATTTGAAATTTGTAATTTGAAATTTGGAATCAAATTTGTAAAATTAAATGATAAAAATTCGTTAAAGACGTTGCGTAATAAGATTCGTAGCGAAATGAAGTAATTTCGAGCGAGAAAAAGGAATTGCGAGGAGGCATATTGAGCTTAAATCTGGTGAAGAGTAAATCGTTTTTCGCAGCCGAAATTACAAATTGCAGTAGAATGCTTATTGCGCAATGTCTTTATTATACTACCAGTCTATTCTGCCTTCGCTGTTGATATTAATATTATAGGGATTTACTCCGCCATTTACAGTAATAGTTATTTGACTTTGAGAACAATCATTGACTGTTGAACTCAAGCAACCGCTTAGCTGGTCAAATATAACATCAAGTGGAAGGGAATTGGCAAGCGAAATACCATAGGCCGGTTTAACTTCAAAACCGGAGTAACTTAAGTTGTAACTAGCGCAAGGAATTCCCGCGGGGCACTCAAATAAAATATATTTTAAGCCAGAAGAATCTTCAAAATGAACTCCGTGCCTTGCTTGATTTATATTATTTAACGACTGGCTTCGCGCTTTCTGCAAAATACTGACAATGGTGTTTGCTTGGGAACTAACTGAAAAGTTTCTATAAAAGTCAAAGCTTAGAAACAATCCTAAACTAACTATTATTGCCAGCAATGCAATACCAACCAACAACTCAACAAGGGTAAATCCTTTGTCTTGGTTTACCCAGTCAGAAGTTGGGCACAAGAAATAATTTTTAAAATTGTTTCTTTTATAATCAATATACTTATATTGCATATTTGATTTTTGTCCTATCTACTATCTAAACTTCTAAAGAGCGCAGGATTCTCAATCTGATGATAGTTCGAATCCTGCGCTCTAATAAGGTTTGAGGTGTTGTGTGATTCCATATATAGGAGTAATGATTGAAACTGCTATAAAACCAACTAAAATGCCCATTAAAATAAGGAGTAGGGGTTCTACAGCAGTTGATAAGTTCTTTGTCATATTATCCATTTCCTCTTCATAAATATGACAAATATATAAAAATGTCTCGCTTAACTTCCCCGAGTTTTCACCAACCATTATCATTTGCGTCATCATTGCGGGAAACAATTCGGGTCTTTTTTTCATATGGGAAAATATTTTTTCTCCCTTTAAAATTTCGTCTGCAATTTTTATCAATTCTTTTCTATAAACTAAGTTAGCAGTGGTATCTGACGCAATATGAAATCCTTTTACAATTCCCACTCCGCTATTTAGCAAAAGTCCCAGAGTCCTTGTCATATTAGCAATATTGTAGGCTTGCATTAATTTTTTAATGATAGGTACATATAAAAGTGTCTTATCGTACCAAAAATGTATTTTTTTAATTTTTAGGAGAAAAAATACAAGAATTATAAGAGTAATCACAGAAAGTCCTATGGACAATCCATGATTTTTTAAAGAATCGCTGATAAAAATTAAAAACCTTGTTGTCCAGGGAAGTTGGTAATTTATACTCTTTAAAACGGGAATAACTTTGGGAAAGAAAAACACGGTAAGCATTATAGTAATTAAAAGGGTGGCAATAAATATGAAAACAGGATAAACAGATGCAGAAATTATTTTTTGCCTTAAAGATTGTTGTTTTTTTAAAGCTGCGGCTAGGTGGTCCAAGTTATCGCTCAAAGTGCCTGAAATTTCTCCGACTGCAATTATATTTACTGCAAGGTCACCAAAAACTTTTCTGAATTTTCCAATTGCTGTAGCTAAGTATTGTCCGTTTTCAACATCCAAAATAACCTGCTTTACTATCTTTGCCATGGAACTTGATCTGGCTTGATCCTTTAGCATTTTAAGAGACGAAAAGAGCGGGATGCCCGCCCTCATTAAAATAGACAACTGTTTAAAAAACAAAATCTTGTCACGTAGCGACAAACGCAAAAAAAGTTTCTCTGGCTGTTTTAAAAAAATATTATTCATGCAAAGTCCTTAAAATTTCTTCAATGGTAGTAATTCCTATTTTTGCTTTTATAAAACCATCCTCCGCCATAGTTGTCATTCCTTGTTTTCTAGCTTTAGCTTTTATCTCGGCTGCAGTGGCTTTATTGTAAATGGCGTTCCTAATTTCATTGTCAACTACTAAAATTTCGTTTATACATATTCTTCCGCTGTATCCTGTATTGTTGCATTTGTCACAACCTTCTCCTTTATAAAAATTTTCTTGCTCCAAAATATTTTGGGGTAAAACTTCAGCTAAATTTTTAACTTCCGAGAGCTTTACTTTAATTTCTTTTTTACAATTTTTACAAATTCTTCTCACCAGTCTTTGTCCAATGGTGACATTGACCGTTGAAGCAATAAGATAGGGTTCAACCTTTAAATCAATTAGACGGGGCAGGGTAGTGGCCGCATCATTTGTATGTATAGTGGAAAGTAAAAGGTGTCCTGTCAAAGCAGTATTAACAGCAAGTCCTGCTGTTTCTTCGTCTCTAATTTCGCCAACCATTATAATGTTAGGGTCTTGTCTTAAAATGGAGCGGAGACCGTTGGCAAAAGTAAGGCCAGTTCTTGGATTTACTCCAATTTGATTAATTCCTTTAATTGAATATTCAATTGGGTCCTCAATTGTGACAATGGAGTTACCAGTTACATTAAGCAGTTTTATTAAAGCGTATAAAGTAGTAGTTTTTCCAGAACCAGTAGGCCCTGTTGCTAAAATCATCCCGTAGGGGCGTTTGATTACTTTTAAAACTTTCGCTTTATCTACGCTAGAAAAACCAAGGGAATCTAAATCAAATTCTTCATTTTGGTCTGTCAATAATCTCATCACTGTGTTTTCACCATAATAAGTTGGTACAATAGAAACCCTTATATCTATTTCTCCGTTTTCTAAACTTACACGGAACCGTCCATCCTGAGCAGTTTGATGTTCATCAGTCCGCAGATTAGCTAAAATTTTTATACGTGAAACAATTTCAGAATGTATGAATTTAGGAAACGGCATTTCGTCCTGTAAAATTCCGTCAATTCTTAATCTGACTCTTACAGACTCAGCTTCCGGAATAATGTGGATATCCGAAGCTTTAAGTTGATAAGCCAAATCTATTAAATAATTGACTAGATTTATTATTGATGTTTTGGTGCCACTTTCAATTTCTGCTTTCAATTTTACTCGCATTGTTTTTTTTAAATCTGTCATAATCCTTGAATTACGAACTATCATCAGATTGAGAATCTTAAAAATGAGATAATTTCACAGGATTTTTGAGTTGACATGCCCCCAGCGCATCGTC
>ERZ1292623.2045-Hain-H51-01um-R1-2045-length-18631-cov-5_pt1 | contig 18631 bp, 26 predicted proteins | sample MGYA00564398_ERZ1292623 | MGnify/ENA primary metagenome ERZ1292623 (study PRJEB36523, sample SAMEA6512633) | groundwater metagenome | collected 2019-01-07 | study: AquaDiva: Metagenomics assemblies of 32 groundwater samples | reverse complement strand
TTATGTGGCTTGCGGCGATCTCATCATTAAGTAGTATCTTCGTTCATCTGCTCTTGGCGGCGCTCTTCGGCGCGGCGCTCGGTCTAGAGCGCACCTTGGCGGGCAAACATGCTGGCGTGCGCACCTATGCTCTCGTGTCGCTCGGTTCGGCCCTCTTCGTCGCCATCTCGGAACTAGTGATTGCCAATTACACGAGTCTCGGTAATCCAATGATCACCCTCGATCCACTCCGTATCCCGTCGCAGGTGGTAATGGGGATCGGCTTCCTTGGCACGGGGTTAATTATATTCCGCGAGTCGAAACTAAGTGGCCTCACCACGGCTGCTGGGCTCTGGGTCGCGGCTGGTATTGGTGTCGCGGCTGGCTTCGGGCTGACTCTCCTCGCGGGCTTTACCACCATTCTCACCTTACTCGTCTTCACTCTCCTCTGGCGCTTTGAGCAAAAGATCAAACCAGAGACCAATGGCGACTAAAACTTTCATTTCGTGGAACGTTAATGGCATTCGAGCCGTGGCGAAGAAGGGTTTCTTAGACTGGCTCACGAGTAAGTCTTACGATCTGGTAGCCCTCCAAGAAACGAAAATTGGCGACCCTAAAATTCTCGACCAGAGCTTACACTCGCCGGTGGGCTATACGAGTTTCTGGCACCCGGCCGCGCGGTCGGGCTACAGTGGCGTCGCCGTTTATACTAAAGAAGAACCGAAACTGGTAAAAATTAATTTCGGTACTAATCCCTTAAGTGATGAGGGTCGAGTGCTTGAGCTCGACTTCGGCGACTTCGTTTTTCTAAATGTCTACTTCCCTAATGGTAAGTCGTCGGCCGAGCGACTTGAGTACAAGCTTAAGTTCTACGATTTATTCCTCGCTCACCTCAATAAGCTAACGGCCGCTGGCCGAGCAGTGATCTTCTGCGGGGATGTGAATACAGCGCACCACGAGATTGATCTGGCCCGACCGAAGGAGAATGCGAAGGTCTCTGGCTTCTTGCCCGCGGAGCGGGCGTGGATCGACAAGCTTGAGGCCGCCGGCTTCGTCGATACCTTCCGCCAATTTTCCAAAGAACCAAACCGGTACACTTGGTGGGATCAGAAGTCGCGGGCCCGAGATCGCAATGTGGGCTGGCGGATTGATTACTTCTTCGTTAATGCCAACTTGCAGCCACGCTTGGTCGACGCCTTCATCTTGCCCGACGTTCTCGGCTCCGATCATTGCCCAGTCGGCCTCACCCTTAAGGTATGATCTACACGATTATCGGTAGTCAGCGAGTCGAATTACTCCAAGCCACTGAGTCCTTACTCACTCGGCAGCGAGCGAAGTATCCGGATTTAAATATTTTTCGTTTCACCGCTCCTGACCACTCGCCGACCGCGCTTGAGGAAGCGCTGGTGGGGCAACTCCTCTTCGCGCCCAAATTCGCCGTCGTCCTCGACGGCTTCCTCTCACCACTCGACCCACTCGTCGAGAAGCACTTACCGCAATTAGCGGCGTCCGCTAATCTCTACCTCTTCCTCACCGACAAGCTTACCGCGGCGCTCGAGAAGCAGTTAGTTGATCTCGGCCAAGTGAAGAAGTTGGCCGTAGTAAAAAGCGGGGAAGCCTCGAAAGCTGGCCCAAACCCGTTCGCGCTGGCTGACGCCTTCGGCTTACGCGATCGTCGGCGTGCTTGGACCTTGCTGGCGGAGTCTCTGGCCCGCGGCACCGCCGCGGAAGAAGTCTTTTGGAAATTGACGTGGAAGGTGAAGACCCTCCTCTTATTCCAAGTGACGCCCGACCCCACTACTTTAGGTTTCAAACCCTTCGTCTTAGATCAGACCCGACGGCAAAGTCGGCAATTTAAGTTAGAGGAATTGCAGGCGCTTTCGCGACGACTCCTTGCCCTCTGGCACGAGAGCCGTAGTGGGCGCTCCGACTTCGAGCTTGGCCTCGAACGGTTGATTTTGGAAGTATAAAAAGCTATTGTTTAATTTTACCGCCCGTAGCTCAGTTGGTAGAGCAACTCCCTTTTAAGGAGATGGTCGCAGGTTCGATTCCTGCCGGGCGGATTATGAAGCGAAGCGGAGGGACTTTCTAGAGTGGCAGGTCAATGGCGAGGAGTCCCGGGCCGAGGACGAGGAGGGCGAGAGCAATGGCCAGTTCGAGAATTAGTAATTCCCAAGCCGCTTGGCGCTTAACTAACTTGTAACCCACGAGGATAGTACTAGCGAGAGCCACCACTTGGGTGCCGAGGCCGAGAATCAAACCAAGACCCAAAATTAATTTAATGATTGTTAACGGCTTCTTACTCTGCCACTCGCGATGTACGGCACCTAAGAAACTAATTCCCAGCGCCGCGCGGAGAATAATTGGCGCGAGGAGCCACCAGTCTAGGAGATTTGGCAAAAGGCTCAACATACGCTTATAGTGTAGCAGAATGGCTAAAACGAAGGAAATAGTTCTAATTCTCCACAACGTCCGGAGCGCCCACAATGTGGGCGCGATCTTCCGCACCGCCGAAGCGGCGGGGGTTAATCAAATTTATCTCACCGGTTACACACCAGCGCCACTCGACCGCTTCGACCGGCCGAATAAAGAGTTGGCGAAGACAGCATTAGGCGCGGAAAAGATTCTTGAGTGGCAATCAGTTGAAAAGATAAATAATCTTTTCAACAAGCTTCTAGCTTCTGGCTTTCAGCTTATAGCTTTAGAACAATCAAAAAATTCAATTAAGTATAAAAAAGTTAAACTCGCTGGTCCGACGGCAATTATTGTCGGCAATGAAGTGACGGGGTTAAGCCCCGCGATCCTCAAGCGGTGCGACGTCATCGCCGAGATTCCAATGTACGGCCGGAAGGAGTCGCTCAACGTCGCCGTCGCCACCGGCATCTTCCTTTTCAGTCCCCTCAAATAATTTTATTTCTGACACTTGAGGCAGAAGTGGGTGCCGCGGCCGGCGAGTTTTGTTTTCACAATCAATGTACGGCACTTTTTACACGGCTCGCCGCCACGGCCATAAACTTTAAGGTAGGCGACGAAGCCGCCGCGCGAACCGTCGCTTCGGACATAATTTTTCGAAGAGGTGCCACCTTTGCTAATCGAGAGAGTTAGAATTTTCTTAATCGCGGCGTATAACTTTTTCAATTCTAAATCAGTCAGTGTCTTCACTCTCCGGCCCGGCCCAAGGCCGGCAAGGAAGCAACTCTCATCCACATAGATATTGCCAAGCCCAGCAATCAAGGTCTGGTCAAGTAGGGTTTGCTTGATCCGGCGATTTGGGTAACGATTAACCAGTTCTAAAAACTTTTTGAACGTGAATTGAGGCGACAGTGGCTCCACGCCATGCTTTTCTAATAGAATCTTTTTATGATCGGCGGATAGAATTCTCAACCAGCCGAATTTACGCAAGTCATTGAAATATAATTTACTTCCGTCATCGAGGTTAAAACTCACCCGAGTATAGTTAAATGGATTTCCCTGTGGATGCCCACCAGCGATCATCGCTCCGCGCTTGGGTTGGTAGATCAATTGCCCCGTCATCTTGAGATGGATGCCGAGATGATTATCTTCTAACTCAATCAAAAGCACCTTCGCTCGCCGCTCAACCTTTTTAATTTTTTGCCCGACAACTTTATTTAAAAACTGTTTGGATGAGAGCGGCTTAATTGTCCCAGTCCAGAGAACCTCCCCCGACTTAATTCTTCGCCCCACCAACACCCGCTCCAGCTCACGACGAATCGTCTCCACTTCCGGCAATTCAGGCATTTTTTAACTCCTCTCGTACCACGGTGGCGTCATCCCAAGGAGTTTTCGTCCCTTTCGGCCCCATAATGTAGGGGTCGGTGCCTTTGCCAGTGATAATAATTACCTCATTGTCGCGCGCTTCGTTCACCGCCCAACGAATGGCCTCGCGGCGATCGAGGATGATTTGATAAGGCGTTTGGCTAATGCCACGAGCCAGATCACGGAGGATGGCCTCCGGATCTTCATCATAAGGATCTTCGTTGGTGAGGATAACGGCGCGGCAATGCTCGGCCGCGAGGCGCCCCATCACCGGCCGCTTCCATTTATCACGTCCGCCACCGGTGGAGCCGATGAGGCAGATCTTCTCTCGGGCGGCGAAGATTTCGTAAACTTGTTTTAAGGAGTCGGGGGTATGAGCGTAATCGACAATCACCGAGAAGTGGCGATGCCGCGGATTGAAGTCGCGCGCTTCGAAGCGCTCAAGCCGGCCGCGCACGCCGCGGAAACTTTCTACCACTTGCTTAATGGTCTCTACCGCCACGCCCTGACTCTCAGCGAAGGTGACGGCGGCGAGGAGATTGTAGAGGTTGAAGCGCCCCGGTAGCGGCGAACTCATTCTTAGACCACGGAAGGTGAGGTGGATGCTCTCTTCGCCCACTGACCACGGCGCGCCGTCGCGCGCGCGGTAACTTAACTTCTTCGGCACCTGCGCCTTTAGGAAGTGGTTAGCTTCTTTGTCGTCGGCGTTTACGATAATTAACTTATCTCGCTTGGTTGATCGTTCAAGCTGGTGAGCAATTTCCAATTTGGCGGCCAAATATTTCTCATACGAACCATGCGACTCAATGTGTTCGGGGGAGAGATTGGTGAAGATGAGGGTATCAAGCTCGATGAAGCGATGACGCAACTGCTTCGCCCCCTCGGACGTCATTTCGACCAGAGCATAATCACAGCGCGCTCGCGCGGCCTCGTAGAGGAAGTGTTGCAGCCGACCGCGGCCCGGCATCGTCATCTTAAGGAGATTCGGATTGGTCTCGTTACCAATCTTGAAGCGGAGGGTTGAGGCGATGGCCGTCTTGTAACCAGCCGCTTCGAGCAGGGCGGAAGCAAGCTCGAGCGTTGTCGTCTTACCTTTCGTGCCGGTAATCCCTAAGACGAAGAGTCGCCGCGATGGGTGGCGATAGTAGATGGCCGCCGCGGCCGACCAGAGGTAGTGGTAGAGGAGGCGCAGACGAGTCATTTATTTTGAGTACTTAAATTTTTAAGCGCGGCTTTGATTAGGGAGCTTGAGGTAGCTTCTGCGCGCGGCAGGTCAATCTGCTTTAAAGCTTGCCGCGCTTCGGCGGCGGAGTAGCCGAGAGACTTCAATCCTTCAAGCGCCTCGGCCTCGACGGCGAAGCCCGCCTCGGCCTCGCCCGGAGCGCCCGCCGCGGGCGCGAGCTTATCCTTCAACGTCATCACAATCTTCTCCGCATTCTTCTGGCCAATGCCGGAGACGCGAGTGAGGTAGGAAGTGTCGGCGCGAGTGATTGCTTGGCGGAGCACGGCCGGCGCCGCCACCGAGAGCGTGGCGAGGGCCGACTTCGGCCCGATCCCGGGTACGGTGAGCAGGAGGTGGAAGTAGGTGAGAGATTCTTCTGTTTCGAAGCCGTAGAGATCGAGCGCGTCGTCACGGACGGCGAGATGAGTGTGGAGGGTGAGCTCGCGACCGACTTTAGCTTGGGCTAGAGTATCGGCTGGGAGGTTCACCTTGTAACCCACCCCACCCACCTCGAGGGTGACGGTGCGTTCGCTCTTACCGACTACTTGGCCGCGGAGTCGCCCAATCATAATGTTAGTAATCTTATGCTAAGACGAGAGTCTTTACAACGGAGTTGCTAAATTTCCGCGCTGGTGATAGTATTTCTGAACCAGATTTAATTAATATGCCAATCACCACTTCCGCCAAGAAAGCCCTAAGAGTTTCTCGCCGCCGGCGAGTCTTCAACCTGCGCCGCAAAGAAGCGATGAAGGAGGTAGTTAAGAAGTTCAAAAAGTTAATGATCCAGAGCAAAAAGGCTGATGCCGCGAAGATCTTACCGGCCGCTTACCAAGCGATTGATAAAGCGAAGAAGCGCGGTGTGATCAAGGCTAATGCTGCTGCCCGCTACAAGTCTCAGCTCGCTCGAGCTGTCGCGAAGTAATAATCTAAGATTTCCTCTCGGCAGGAATCGAACCTGCATCACGGGTTCCGCAAACCCGCGTTCTATCCATTGAACTACGAGAGGCTACTACATTCACGCATTATTTGACTTTAAATTCAAGCCCAACAATTCCCGACGCCTAAAAGGGGTCGGGACCCCGACTTCGTCCGGGGCGAACGTCGGGGCTATAGGTATTCAACCAAGGCGTCAATGATCGTTGGCTCAGGCCGATCCTCTTCTAGGTGCTCAAGTAAAAAGAGGCGGAGCGCTTCGTGGTCGAGATCATCGGGTAGTGGCAGGTGGAGGTAAGGCATGAAGGCCTTCTCCGAGCGGAGCGTCATTTTCTTCTCCTCGAGATCATCGTGGACCCAGAAGGAGCGCAGAGTGTTGAAGGGGTAGAGGAGGTGCCGCACGCGCACCCCATGGCGATTAACGATGATGAGCAATTGCTCCGGCGACTTGTGCCCATGGAGAATGAGGGCGAAGGCGGCGAGAAGCACGAGCACCGCGAGGAGGAAGTTCTTCATCAGGGCCGCAATCAAGATGATGACGCCGGCACCAATGACGATCGCCGCCGACCAACTGGGCGACTTGGCGCGTGGCTCATACTCCAGAGCTTCCCATTCGAAGTGCATGGTCTAATTGTAACAAAAAATAAACCCCGCCTCCAATCAAGTGGATTGGGACGGGGATTCTTTAATTCGCGAAGACGCTCGCCGGAGTGAGGGGGGCGACGATCTTTGCCCACAAACTATGCTCGCGCGCGCCGCCTCGAGCGAGGATCATCTTGGCGTGTTTGTCTAGATAGTCCTCGATCGCTCGATCGCCGATCAAGAGCTCGAGCCCGCTCGGGAGGGCCTGACTGGCACCGTAGGCCACGAGGTCGGGTAGATCCAGATTGAGAGGGAGATTGCTTTGCCGGTGCTCGACTGGTCGAATAAGATTAAAACAAGCCTTATCGGTCGTCACCTCAACCATCCCGAGCTCAGAAGCCACTGCCAACAAATTCTTGTCTTGGTCGAAGAGGAGATCGGGATTAGAAATTCGCCCCACCATTAGTCGGTGTGTTCCAACTTTTTCCTTACTCGTTTGCAACTTCAGGATCAGTTGGCCGACGTTTAAGGTTAGCTCGGTGTGCAAGGTCTCAAGACTCCGGATGACGCTCTCGTCAATCGTGCCATAAACGCCGATCGCGATGTTGAGGAGTGGATCACCGGTGCTGAAACCAGCCCGGATCCAGCTTTGGGCTAACTTCTTCTCCGCTTCGATCTTTGCCTTTTCAAGCTCCAGTTCCGCTAAGCGGGCCAAGCGACCTTTCCATGCTTGTACCACATCATTCAATCTCGGCATTCGTGTTGACATAGAGGCCTCCCTTCATCTAAAGTCCTATTTTTCCTATTAATTACCGAAGAGCTACTCCACTTCTCACTATACTAACGAGTGAGTTTTTGTCAAAAAAAAGGTGCCCAGCTGTTTCCAGCTAGACACCTTACAAATAAAGAACTTTGCCAATTTGCTAAGCGGCTGCGATCGAAGCAACGCTTTGGCTGAACTGGTTGATTGCGTGACGAACTTCTGCTGGCGCGGATTTGGACGTCACGATTTTCGTGGCACCCATCGCTTTGAACAGTTGTCCATACTTAGCCATGGCCGCGTCGTTTCCTTCTTGCGCTATTCCCATGCCGACAATATAGTCGCCGGACTGAACAGTGTTGGCGAAATCGGTCGGTAAAGCCTCGTCTCGGTATGGGTCGCCGTCGGTGATGATAAGCAACGACACCGTTGTCGGGATGCCCATTCTACGGTACTGCTCGGCTTTCGCGTGCAGGTCTTTCAAGTGCGCGATGGTGTATGAACACAAGGGGGTGGTATTGTGGGATGTGTCGTATCGATCGAACGATGTAGGAATCACGTCCTTGAGCAACCCTTGAAAGAAAACACCCATGAAGCCTCTGACATCCAAGTAGAAGTCGCTACCCTTCGCCCCTCGGAAAGCCTCCACGCTCAACTTGAAGCCATCTTTCACAGCTTCATAAAGGTGAGTCATCGAGCCGGAATCGTCGGCGAAGATGCCAACAATTACAACTCGGTCAGCGTCGGGTATATCGACCCCAGTTTTGACACTCCCAACGCTCTGACCAGGTTGTTGGAGATTCAAGAATTGATCGAGATCAACGGTCGGGTCAGTGGGCGGCGGCGCTGAGATCACAACTGTGCCGCTCCCATTATCTTCAGGTCTCTGCTTTGACATGGTTTTTCCTCCTTTGGTTAGAGGTTCCGTTTTTCTGTTGGAGGAGCGGCCCAAACAAATCTTTGTCTGGTACAAACCGTTCGCCACGATGAAAGACTCGGAAAAAGACTTCAAGGATGGGTCGAGGAACATCTTTGATCGGTCTGGCGATAAGAGGGTAAATAACCCTCTTATCGAAGACGGTTATCCTTTTGGCGAACCGTTCCGGAAAGTCCATATTCTTAACGACTCCTCCGTACGGATCAGTGAAGGTGATCAACCTCATTGCGATCACTAAGAACGAATACCAATCAGTCAGCTCGCTATGCGGAGCCACCATTTTTAAGCTTGGTGGTGGTTGAGACTTAGGGCTTTGCCCTCTGGATATCTTTGGCTTTTCTGATCGCAGAATTTCTGGGGCGGTAAAGCGGGGCATGAATGATCGGCATCGATACGATCCGAATTGCATTGAATCGGCATCGATTAAGTAGGGGGTTTGCTTGGCGACGATAATGTTGTTCTCATTAAAGTCTCCAACTATCACTCCTTGAGCATGGAGAGCGCTAACAGCGTCATGGAGTCTTGCTAAGAGTCGACTCACAAGACTTGGTGTCAGGAGACTAGAGGTCCGACCAAATTTGTCGAGGGGGGTCCCATCCACAAATGGCATGACATAGCCAAATACCTGATCTTTATTGTTAACGAGCACACCATTAGGCACGACCAACTCCTCTGGTAGTCCCTTGGGGAACTCGAAGAGCTTGATCTGCATCTCCTTAATCCTCAAGCGGGCAGCTTCTTGCAGTTCGGTACTCTCGGCGAATTCGATCGCATTTGGCAGTAAGAATACTTTAGCAGCGGTATCATTGCGAAGTCTGAAGACAGCCGCTTCGCCGCCACGCCCAAGCTCTTTAAAGCGAGACGGGTTCCACCGCCCCACCCTGATTCGAAGCATTAACTACCTCCTTTCCTCTTGTTTTCAGGGTAACCCTTCTAATTCCGGTTTTTTCCCTTAGAATAGTAGTCCGCGAAATTATCCCCCACTCTGTTTTTCTTTGTGGGAGTAGGTAAGAATTTTTTCCAAAACTCCTCGAAGAGAGTAACGACAGGCGCGGCCTTTTGCGGCAGGTTCTTGCTTAATTTGCCGATCTCAACTTTTAGAGAGGTTAGACCCGTTGTTAACAGGTCAACCTTCTCGGCTTTGGTTTCAAGTCGCGCCAACTCCGTTTGGAGAGACAGGACCTTGCTCTCTGCATCCGTTCGGCTTAAGTTGGCTGTCATCAGTTCGCCTTGGATGGTGGAGAAGTTGGTTCGAAGACTTAGTATTTCTTGCTTCAATTCGGCCACTTCTCGACGCTCTTCGGTCAATCTTCTTTGTGCCTCCTCGGTTCTCACGATTACCAACGAGACGTCGTCTGAACACTTACCGGAGACGAACGATCCGTTATGGATACGCTCAGTGGTCTTAGCGTTGAGCCAACGTTGCAGTGACTTTGGTTGAACGAGGGCCGGATGATGAAGATCGTCATCAGCTAATTCCCGCAGGCCATCTGTGCCGACGACGAGACCCTTTACCAGTTTAGACAAAGACAGGGTCTTAATCACTGAGAAGACAAGATGCTTTCTCAGTGGTTCGGCATGGTAGGAGCTGTCCTTCAAGAGAAGGTATCCAATGTACGGTGGAGCGTTGAGGATTGGTGCTTCGATCTCGATGATCTCTTCATCGATGATGATAATGCCATCACCGAATGAGGCCACCACCGCGACGTCATCAATCACCACGAGTACCATGGCGGTGAAGAGAAATCTCTCCACCGTCATTCTCTCGAAGGTGGTGGATGAATCATCGGGGGCAAATAGTCTTACTGCTTGATGGAGCGTCCGCCCCACCTCTGCAGTGATCTCTGTCCAGTCAAGTTTTTCTGGAGTTAGCGCTCGAGCCAGATCCTTGATTACGGCTTGAGCAATGAGATGGGCACCGATATCGGCCCCAGTCCCAGAATAAGGTTGTGAACCACATCCATCACATAACACAACCACTCTACCCTGAGGGAGCTTGATTGAGACAACAGCATCTTGGGTGCTTGTTTTACCTGGCTGACCCGGATTAATGTGGGCTGAACCAGGAGCTGTGGCCGTTACTGCGTAATGCATTGGCAGATACTCCTTATTTTCAAGGTCCTTTTAGGCCTACCGACAAAGTGGGCCATTCCGCTCATAAAACTACTTATTTAGATCAATTTGTCAATATGGGAGTGTTTTTGGTTAGGGGATTTAATCTTCCAAGAATTCGCCGGATTGGTGGCTCCAGAGTTTGGCATAGAGACCCTTCTCTTTAATTAAGTCGTCGTGGGTACCGTCTTGGACGATCTTACCTTCTTCGAGCACGATAATTCGATCGAGATGTTTGATGGTTGATAAGCGATGGGCGATGACGAGGGCGGTACGATCTTTCATTAACTCCCACAAGCCGGCTTGAATATATTTTTCTGATTCGGAATCAAGCGAACTCGTGGCTTCATCGAGAACTAAGATCGGCGCCTTCTTCAAGATCGCTCGGGCGATGGCGATTCTTTGCCTCTGCCCGCCAGATAATTTAATTCCGCGTTCACCAACGAGCGTCTGGTAACCATGGGGGAGTTTATCTATAAATTCATCCGCCCGCGCCAGTTTGGCCGCTTGCTTCACTGCCTCCTCCGTCGCTCGCTCATCGCCGTAGGCAATGTTCTCAAAGAGCGAGCGGTGGAAGAGGAGCGGTTCTTGAGGGACATAAGCAATCGCTTCGCGAAGCGACCTCTGGGTTACTTGGCTTATGTCTTGATTATCAATTGCAATCTCGCCTGATTGGAGATTGATGAAGCGAAGTAGTAGTTTAGTAATCGTCGTCTTGCCGCCGCCGCTTGGGCCAACCAATCCCACTCGCTCTCTCGCTTTAATCTCGAGATTGAGTCCAGCTAAGAAGAGCTCACCCGAACCATCGCCATCGTATTTGAAATCCACATCCTTAAAATTGATACTCGCCTCGTTTAGGTGTAGCTCACTTGCGCCCGGTTTGTCTTGAACGGTTGGCGGCTCGAGGAAAAGTTGCGTAAATTCCGCTGCCTCACTGATCGATGATTCAAGGTTTCGGTAAATTCTATTGATCTCCCAGAAGATCCTGGTTATCGAGGTGTAATAAGCAAAAACGACCACAATTGTTCCAGCCTGTAGTCCTAAACTTTGAGTAAAAAATATAGCCGTAATTAATCCGACTACATTCGTTAGAACATATAGTGGAGATAAAATTACATCAAGGTGTAGATTTTGATAATCAGCCGTTTTTTTAAATCTAGACGTATATTCATCAACCCCTTGGCCGAAAGTTTCTTGTTCTTGCTGTTCTTTGGCAAAAGATTTTATTGCCAACATGTTGGTCATAGCATCAGACATTCGTCCGGAGACACGACTACTTGACTCATGTCTTAGGGCAACTAATTTTGATCGATGGCGAACAATCGGGAAACTCACCGTCGCGACGATGGTGATTGAGACGACCAAGAGCAGCGGAATCCAGGGTGAATAGCGAGCTAAAATGATGACAGCGAAAACAATCGGTAAGATATTTGTTACGACGTTGAAAATCAAGGTGTCGGTGAAAGCCTCAAAATTTCTAGAGAAAGCAGCCGCCTTTTTCGTTAATGAGCCGACAAAATTATTGGTGTAAAAATCATAGTCCCTTTTTGTTAAAAGGCGAAAAGCTTTCTTACCCAAAATATTCATCCCTATTGCTTCAAGTTTAATTAGGAGGTGCATTCCAGTTCGCCACAAACTCTCACCAAACAACCACACCCCACCGAAAAGAATGATATATTCTGTAACGGAGGACAGAGAGATCATCCCCTGTTCTATAAATAAGTTAATCAACCTAGCGATGATTAATGGTGGGATGAAAGAGGTGCAAATTACTCCAATCGCCGGCAAGAAAAAGGCAATCAGTGTGGTGACTGGATAATTTTTATATTGTTGCCAATAATCTTTTAAGACCTGACGAACGGCTTGTTTGGAAATAATTTGTTTCTCCATCAGTTTTTACAACTTCTCGATTTCTTTCAGATCGTGATCGGGGAGGTAGAGGATCAGCAGTCCAAGGACGATGCCGCCCAGAGCCGTCCAGAAGTGACTGCCGTTGAAGAAGTTTAAATCAATGCTATCCAAGACGTACCAGAGTCCGCGCCAGATGAGCACAAGCCCGATCACGATCGAGAAATTCTTGGCGAAATAGCGGAGGGTTAGATGCTTATTTCTTTTCATACCATCAATCTTAGCACGCCTTGGCGATGGGGGTGACCCGCCCGAACGCCTTCAGGCGGGCGGGGATTCGCCCGCGACGTATTTATAATGCGGTTTTTCCGCCGCACTGCGGTGGGGGTGAGATTCGAACTCACGGTACCCTTTCGGATACAACAGTTTTCAAGACTGTCGCCTTAAACCACTCGGCCACCCCACCGCACTAAGGCGGATTAATTCGATATAGTCGCTTCGCTTCTTATCTCATTGAACAAGACCTTTGCCTTAAACCATTAGGCCACCCCACCTTAATTTACCAACCCTCAACTTGCCCCTGATTATAGCGTTTATTATCGCGAAGGCAATTAGCGTGTATGATAGAAGGATGCGTCGATTGGGTATCGATTATGGTCGGAAACGGGTCGGAGTCGCGCTCTCCGACGTGGAAGGTAACTTCGCCTACCCCTTAGTGGTTCTCGCTAATGATAGTAAACTCTTGCCGCGGATTACCGAGATCTGCCAAAGCGAAGGGGTGGGGGAAATAGTCCTCGCAAGCGCAATCCGATTATGCAAGCGATTTTGAAATTTAAGACCAAGTTAGAGATCGATCTCGGCCTCCCCACTTTTCTCGAGGATGAAAGCCTAACCAGTCGGGAAGCCGGTTACGAGCTTGGCCAAGATGCCATGCTCGATGCCCGCGCCGCGGCTATTATTTTAAGAAGTTTTATTGAACGACAGCGGAATAAGAAATAACATCATGACCAATCTCACTCAATGGCTTGATCCGCTCTTCCTTGTCCAAACCGTCGGCCTCCTCGGCGTCATCTTAATTATCTTCGCCGAGTCCGGACTCTTCTTCGGCTTCTTCTTCCCCGGTGATTCCCTTCTCTTCACCGCCGGCTTCTTGGCTTCGCAAGGCTTCTTACCCATCGGTTGGCTTACCCTCGGGGCGGCTTTGGCCGCCATCTTGGGCGATAGTGTCGGTTACTGGTTTGGGGCGAAAGTGGGGCCGAAGATCTTCTCTCGACCGGACTCCACCTTCTTCCACCAGCGGCACCTCGAGCGAACGAAGAAGTTTTTCGACGAGCACGGCAAAAAGACGATCATCTTGGCGCGTTTCGTCCCCATCGTCCGCACTTTTGCCCCCATCTTAGCCGGCGTGGGTAAGATGGAGTACCGAACCTTCCTCTCCTTCAACGTGATCGGAGGCCTCGTCTGGGGCGCTGGGCTAACCTTGCTTGGGTTTGGGCTCGGTGCGATCATCCCCGGCGTGGATAAATATCTTCTGCCGATCGTTCTTTTAATCATCGCTCTTTCATTTATTCCCGTCATCAAACATTTGCGTTATAATTAGAGGCGTCAATGGCCTCACTGCTTTCTAAATTTTTCCCCACCCCGCGTTACTTATCTCGCCCGGCCGCCGGGCTCGACATTTCCGATCAATCGGTTAAGTTCATCGAGCTTAGTCATCGGAAAGAGGTGTTCAAGATTGTTAAGTTCGGCGAGAAGGCGATCCCCGTTGGCACGATTGAGTCGGGCGTGATTAAGAACGAAGAGCAATTCGTCGCCACCTTGAAGCTCTTGGTCGCCGAGCATAACCTCTCCGATGTCGTTGTCTCCCTGCCGGAGGAGGAGGCGTACATCATTCGTCTCGATCTGCCTTACGTTGATCTGAAGGAGTTGCGAAGCAGTCTCGAGCTCCAGCTTGAAGAGCATATTCCGGTGCCGGTGGCCGACATCGTCTTCGACTACGAGGTGCTCTCGATGGATGAGCATCGAGGCTACGACCTCTCACTTTCGGCTTTCCCGCGCAACATCATCGAGGGTTACTCGCGCGCGCTCGCGGCGGCCGGGCTCATACCGGTGGCATCCGAGATCGAAGCTCAAGCCATTAGCCGCTCGATTGTGCCGGCGGGCAATGCTCACCTCACGATGATCGTCGACTTTGGCAAGACGCGGACCAGCTTCTTCATTGTGACGGGGGAGGTGGTACTCTTTACCGCCACCGCCAAGCACATTGGTGGCGAAGACATTACCAAGTCGGTCCAGAAGAGCCTAAATTTAAGTTATGCCGAAGCGGAGAAGTTGAAGATCGAACGAGGTCTCCTCTCGGCCAAGAAGCAGCAAGAACTCTTCTTCGCCATTCTCCCCATCGTTTCCGTTTTGAAAGATGAGATCGTTAAGCATTTCTCTTGGTGGGAGAGTCGTCGGGGTGATGACCGCGAGCTTAATCAAGCCATTGAGCGCGTGATCGTTTGTGGTGGTCAGGCGACCCTGCCGGGGCTCATTGATTATCTTAATCTCAATCTTGACCTACCGGTTGAGCTCGGTAATCCTTGGACTAATATTTTCGTTTTCGATCGATACATCCCCCCAATCAATCTTAATCAATCGCTTCGCTACACCACCTCGCTTGGCCTCGCCTTAAGGGGCATTTCAACCGAACATGATTAACCTCCTCCTACCAGAAGAGCAAGATCTCCTCCGCGCCGAGTATCGCCACCGTCTCTCGGTGGTGGTGGGCTCACTTACCGGTGTGTGGTTCCTCATTATCCTCGTCATCGCCATCTCCCTCTTCGGTTACATGTTGATCGAGAAGCAGGAAGTGGCTACCGCTTTAGCCGAAGTGGAGAAGAGTGCGCTCGGGAGTAAAATTGAAGTCCAAGCCGCCACGGTAACGAAGTTAAACGCGCTTACGAAGCAGTGGCACGGCGGGGAGATGGCCGTCTTGCCATCCGATCTGGTTCAGCGCTTACTCGATCGCCGCGGCCGCGTCACAATCCAGACAATCAATTACTCGGCTAAGACCCCCGGTACCATTAATCTGGCCGGTAAGAGTTCGACGCGGCCCGACTTTCTCGCTTACCTCGAGGCCCTTCGCCTCGATCCGCAATTTGCCGAAGTGGTGTCGCCGGTTAAGAATCTGATTCAGGAGAAGAATCTGCCCTTTACCCTGACGATTATCTTAAAGTCCGCTCCGGCTAAAAAATAATTATGAAGATTAAAAACACGTTCATTCTCTGGCTTATAAACACCCTCATTCTCGGGGGGAGTCTTGGCTTAGCTTATCTCACCTACGGCCACTTCGAGTCGACGGTCGAGCAACATTCTAAAAAGTATCTAACCGCCCGCGCCGCCGCCAATTACAACAGTTGGCAAGAAGTGCTCGAGGCGAGCGCCGCCGACATCGCTCGCTTAAATACCTCCTTCGTTAATTCCGAAACCCTCATCAAATTTATTGAAACACTTGAAGCGACGGCCCGCGAGAGTGGGGTGACAATGACCCTCGGCGAACCGACCGTCGGTAAGACTTCGCTCGCGGTTGGTCTTAAAGCCAGAGGTTCTTTCAGAGATCTTTATCGTTTTGTCCTCCGGCTCGAAAACCTTCCTTACCAACTTAAGGTCGAGCGGTTAGATCTGATTGGTAGTATTGGTTGGACGGGTGACATCTCTTTAACCCTGGGGACGTACCTTGAAGGCAATGTTTAAAATTAAATTAGGCCGCCGCCGGCCGCCGAAAATTTATAAACCTCACTCTCACCCCGATCGGGTGTGGGGTTGGTTTATCTCCATCTTCCTTATTCTCGCCGCGGCGACATTGACGCTCGGTTACTACGCTTACCGCGGCTTGGCCGAGTCCGAACTCGTGAGTCAAGAACGCTTAAGCGCCCAGAGTCAGAGCGTGCTCAAGTTAAACGAAGCGGAATTAAAAAATATTTCCGAACAACTTCTCAAGCGAGAAGAGAAGACGAAAACTTTGAAAACCGCTCCGCCAGCAATTACCGATCCGGCGATCTAATTTTTAATTTGCCCCCGCGAGGAATCGAACCTCGAATAGCGGCTTAGAAGTCCGCAGTTATATCCATTTAACTACAGGGGCGTGGTGGACGGTGAGGGGCTTGAACCCCCGACCCCCTCAGTGTAAATGAGGTGCTCTACCAACTGAGCTAACCGTCCCTTGCCCCTTCACGATAGACTATCTGGCGGCATTTTTCAAATATGTTACGATGTTGTCTAATCTAAAATGATGATCGAAATGGAATGTCTAATTAAGGGGCGGGTCACGGGGGTGATGTTTCGAGACTTTGTCTCGCGTCGCGCGCGGCGGCTCGGCCTTTTCGGTACGGTCGAGAATGTGGCGCGGGGCCAAGTGCGGGTGGTGGCTCAAGGTGAGCGCACCCAACTCGAGCAACTGGTGAGTTGTCTTAAGCGGGGATCGATCCTGTCTCGGGTTGATTCGGTCGAAGTGGTCGAGCGGCCGATCGAAACACCCCGCTTCACCGATTTCCACATTCTTCATTAAGTTAACAAATGACCAATCAATTAAATTCGCTCGGGATCATTATGGATGGTAATCGCCGCTTCGCTCGCGCTCGCGGCGAGTCAGTCGCGGCCGCTCATTTGGCGGGTTACGACAAGGTTAAGGAGGTGCTCGCTTGGGTTAAAGATCTCGGCATTACCACCGTCTTCCTCTACGCCTTCTCCACTGAGAATTGGGGTCGTCAACCGGTTGAGGTCAAAGCGTTGATGACCCTCTTCCGTCGTTTCCTCGAAGCGGAGATCGATGAACTGTGTCAGAACGAAACGCGACTCATCTTTATCGGTGACCTCGAACGTCTCCCCAGCAAGCTTAAGCAATTGGCCATCGACGCGATGGCGCGGACGAAAGCGGGGAAGAAATTTAATCTCGTCATCGCCCTCTCTTATGGCGGTCGGGCGGAACTGGTGGCGGCGGCTAAGACCTTCGCGCGGAAATTTACTGGTAAACTGGATCAGGCAGGCGAGCCGGAGTTCGAATCTTGCCTCCTCACGGCCGGTCTCCCTGACCCGGATCTCATTATCCGCACCGGCGGCGCGGAGCGACTCTCCAACTTCCTCCCTTGGCAGTCGGTCTATAGTGAGCTCCATTTTACCCCGACGCACTGGCCCGAACTGGAACGCGTCGAGCTCGAACGCATCATCGCTAACTACTATGACCGTCAAAGACGATTTGGAAAATAAATTGATGAACTCGCCCCGTCTCGTCTATGCGGACGAGGAAATGATCGTGCTCGATAAGCCGGTCGGCTGGCTCACTCACGCCGACGGTCGGACTACGGCGCCTTGTGTGACAGACTGGCTCGTCCAACATTTCCCCGAGGTGGCGACGGTGGGGGAAATGATGAAGCTTGAAACAGGCGAACTAATTGCGCGCCCAGGTGTCGTCCATAGACTTGACCGCGGCACGAGTGGTGTCTTGGTGGTGGCGCGGACGGTCGCGAGTCACGGCTCGCTTAAGGCGGCCTTCGCCGCACGGCAAGTGAAGAAGAGTTACCGTCTCCTCGTGCACGGAGTGGTGAAGAAAGATGAAGGTTTAATTGATGCGCCGATCGGACGGAGTAAGAGTGATCCGCGCGTTCGAGTCGTGACTCGCCTCGGCCGCGCCGCCCTCACTCGTTACCGCGTTTTAGAGCGCTTCGCGGCGCACACCTACCTTGAGGCTTACCCCGAGACGGGTCGGACGCACCAGCTCCGCGTCCACTTCAAGTCGATCCAGCATCCCATCTTGGGCGATACGCTCTATATATCGCGTCAGGTGGCGGCAGATCAGAGTCTAATCACGCGGCCAGCCTTACACGCTTTCAGTTTAGAACTACCTTCGCGTCTCGGTCGGCCACACCTCTTTATTGCGCCACTGCCGGTCGACTTCTTCCGCGCGCTTGCGTCGCTCCAATCAATATGATAGCGTTTGGCTTATGTTGAAGGGTAATTTCAAGCTTTCGCCAGTTGATCTCGAGGCTCGCCAGAAGCTCGCGCTCCGCGCGGGTATGACCGTGCGCGTCTGGCAGAAGATTATTGAGAATGGCAAAACGCGACTTCAGAACTTCGACGGCCTCGTCGTGAGCCACCAGCACGGCTCGGAAATTGGCGCCACCTTCACCGTTCGCCGGGTGGCGAGTGGTGTCGGCACGGAGAAGACCTTCCCCCTCTACTCACCGCTCATCGATAAGGTGGAAATTTTGCGGACCGCCAAGGTTCGACGTTCGAAGCTCTACTTCGTGCGCACCAAGTCGCGCCGCGACATTCGCCGTAAGGTTAAGCAAACTGACTTTGCCGCCGCTATCGCCCCAGAGGTGGAGGCTACCGCTATTCCAGAAGCAGATTTAGCCGCGGCTAAATAATTTTTAAATTTCTAGAATTAATGACCTCCTCCCCGGGCTAGCGCCCGGGGTTTCCTTTCACTGGCATGAGGACT
>ERZ1292623.2044-Hain-H51-01um-R1-2044-length-18635-cov-6_pt1 | contig 18635 bp, 24 predicted proteins | sample MGYA00564398_ERZ1292623 | MGnify/ENA primary metagenome ERZ1292623 (study PRJEB36523, sample SAMEA6512633) | groundwater metagenome | collected 2019-01-07 | study: AquaDiva: Metagenomics assemblies of 32 groundwater samples | reverse complement strand
GTAAGCCAAGAAGATTTATGTATGTTTATCCTATGTAGGGCTTTTTTTGATTTAAAATTGTAATCTATTTTTTTATTTTTCATCTTTTGTACCTATTGAAATTTTAACTTTTGGATTTCTTATAATTTTATCTTTGAAGTAATATCCTTTTTGAATTTCTTCTATTATTTTTCCTTCTTCTTCATCTGAAATTATCTTTTGAATAACTTCATGAACAAATGGATCATATTTTTTATTTATAACTTCAATATATCTTACTTCTTCATCATCTAATGTTTTATCAAGTTCTTTCTTAATTAATGTTAAACCTTGTAATAATTCTTCTTTGTCTGCATTGTTATTTTCTAAAGCTCTTTCAAAATCTTCTTTTATGCTGATTAATTTTATGATTAATTTATGACTTGCATATTTCAACAAGTCATCTTTTTCTTTTTCTGTTCTTTTCTGAAAATTTTCAAATTCAGCTTGTATTCTTTTCAAGTCATTTTCATACTCTTGTAACTTATTTTGTAATTCCTGAATTTCATTGTTAATTTCTGTTTCCATATTTCTTGGTTAACATAGGTAGTTTATAAATATTATTTTTTAACTAATTAAGATTAAATAAACTAATTAAGATAAACAAAAAGTATTTAAATTAGTTAAATATCTTAATATTATGAAAGAATTAAACTTGATTAAGATTAAGAAACCAACAGGAAATGATCCAAATAGACATATAATATGGCTTTGTGAAAGTCTTGGATTAATAACTAAGAGAGATAAGGATAGAAATTGTTTCAAGGTCTTTTCGGAGATAGTCAAGACAAATAAGGAAAAGAAATATTTAACATCTAAACAAATAAGCAAGACATTAAAAATTTCAAGAAGTAATGTTATCCATTATCTCAACAAATTAATCAGTTCAGGATTAATAATCAAGATAGGAAATAGATACGAATTAAGGGAAGATAATTTAACTCTGTTAATCAACGAGATTGAAAAAGACGCTAGATTAATTTTTGAAGATTTAAAAAGAGTCGGGCTAGAAGTAGATAAAGGATTAGGAATGTAAAAGCAAAAGTTTTTAATTATTTTTTCTTTTATTTAGACTACGACGCGTAATTATTTATGAATAACCAAGAACGATAACATTAACCAATCAATATTTCAACGTTTTCCCCAATTATCTGTTTTAGGGAACTAAGTGTTTTGTCTTTTAAGAAAATATCTTCCTGTTTGATATTCTTGAATTCCTCTTCTAATTCGGTTACAGAACTTTTATTTAAATTAGAAATTTCTCCATTTCCCGATAATTTTCCTTTGAATATTTCTTTGTCCTTAGTATCTTTAATAATAAATACTTTATCATGAATAACAAATAATTCTCCTTCTTTATCTCCGTATCTGAATTTTAGTTTGCTTCTTTCTCTTTCAAATCCTCTCTTGCTTTGTACAAATTCTAAAATGCTCTTGATATACAATCTTGCTTCTCTTCTTAGTTTTTCATTTTCAGCCTTAGTCACCTTAACATTTCTTGCCTTTACTATTTTCTGTAAAGTTAACAAGTAACGTTTAGGAACTAGACCTTTATCGACAATTTTCTTAAGAACATTTTCTACTTCCCCATTTTCGTTAATGTCTAAAGCTGTAAATAAATCTCTTGTAACTGCAATGCATGCATTATAAACATCGTCTAAAGATTCTGTTTCTGCTTTTTTCTCTAAGCTTGCAAATAATTTCTTTACACTATCCAAATATTCTCTTACTTGTTTTACCAAGTCATCTATTTCTGCTCCAGAAACTTCTTTTATTTTTCCATGTTCAACTCCTTTATACATTTCCCTTACTTTTTCTAAAAATTTGACATATTTTTCCTCAAGTATTTTTTCTTTTTTAACAAATATTTCCTGCATTAAATCTATTGTCTCTAAGGGTGTTGGTGGATTTACTCCATACAACATTAAAACAGCCTGTGCAGGATTTAAGACAGAATAATAAATATCTTCGACAACAATGCTCAACATTTTTCCTTTAATTCTATCAAGTAATTTTTCTGCAATGTCCATCTGCATATCAATTGCTTCCGGACTTGGTTTAACTCTTCCCATTTGCAATAATAATTTCCATGGCATAAATACCCCGCGATCATATAATGGAATCCCATCTCTTAAGAAAGTAAAAAATACTGGATGAGCATCTTTTACTCCATCTAAGAAATCTGTAAGTATGTAAACCTGAATATGAAAGTCCTTGTTTACTCCTGTTATTTCTTTTGCTTCATAACCCTGAGTAATAATAATAGCCCTTAATTTATCTTTTAATTCATATCTTGACATTCTTTTGACATCTGTATCATCCACAATAACAAAAACATCAATGTCATTCGCTTTTTTATCTCCCCTGAATAAGCTTCCAGCAGCAACATAGCTCATAATATACTTATCAAATTTCTTTAGCACCATTGTCTTATGTATTTCTGCTATTTTTATTGCTGCCAGCATTTCCTTGGGATCATAAATAGGAGCAGACATTGCAATTAGTTGTAATATTTCATTTTTTCCATCAAAGCAATTTTCTCTTAATTCAGCTAATAATAATGGCTCTGGTTTTAAGTTCTTGTCAATTTCAGCAGCAATTTTCTCTACAGCCTTGCTTAATTTATCTCTTAATTCAAATTTACTAATTTTTTTAGTATCTGAATCATCAACTAGAACTAAGACATTTATGCTTGTTTTGTCGTCTTGTTTTGGAGGAAGCAAAGCTATTCCTAAAATATAATCTGAGAATTCTTTTAATAAAGATTTCTTGAATTTTTCTAGTTTAATCTTTAGTTGTTCAAATTTCTTTTTTAAATCATCAGGTATTTTTGGCTGTTTATTTTGGGACATTTTTATTCTTAAAATATATCTATTATCCTTTATTATTCTCTTTTAAACCTTTTCTTTTTAACGAAATAAAAGATTAAGGTTACTATCCCAAATATGACTCCAACGATCAATGCTAACTTAAAAGTTCTGGCTAATTGAGAGCTCAACCAGACTAATATTAAAGTAACAATCTCATTTACAACTTCTCTAGGAACTTCACCGGAAATATTATTAAAGCTATTATTATTAATTAATGTTGTTAAAATATCAGGCAATAATTTATAATATAAAGCTGCAAAAAAGCTCTGTATACATAATGCTAAGAAAACCCTATATCCAGTTTCTATTAGATTATTTGTTCCTAAAAATACTAATAAAAATCCGATTAAGATTAAGGATATCAAAACAAAAATTGTTCCAACAAGATAAGTCTTAAAAACATCAATCTGCTCTTTTATCTTATCAACTCTGTTCTGAAGCAGATAATCACAGTTTTCTATTTCAGGATTACTTTTGCATGTGTTCTGGATTGCATCATATTCTGCACGGGTTATGTTACTTGTTTCTAAGATATAATTGGTTAAGTCATTTTCTAAAGATTGTGTATCTTCAAGAGTATAACTTGTGAATGTCAAGAACAAGATTAATGTTATTGAAAGGTTAATTAACAAATAACCAAGAGATTTTGAAATAAATCTTAAAAACTTCTTAAACTTATCACCCATTATTTTGATGAGAAAAAAGTATTATTTAAACTTAACTATCCTCTTTTTTTCTGATCTTTCTATGACAACTGTGCCTACATAGTCGCATTTCTTGCACTTATACATATTAAAGAATCCAGGAAGATAAGGATGAATATCTGCACTTTTGCATTTAGGGCAGTACTTCATAATTATAATATAGATTATGTTTATTTAAACCTAACTAATAATAGTTATATGTAGACTAGTGGTATTAATAAATAGTAATGTTTAAATAGTCTTTTGCGATAATTAATTAAATGAAAAGAACTACAGATGGTAGATTTGTAGAAAAAAGGATTATAATTAACAAAGATTCTTTGAAGAGGCTTATATATTCTGCTAAAGAACAAAGCAGATTGACTTGGAGTGGATTGGGTAAGAAGTGCGGAGTAAGCTCACAAACAATTAGGCATGATTGGTTAAAGAATAAGACAATCCCTTTATCTATCTTTAAAAAATTAATAAATTTGTCTAAAGAGAGGAAGAAAGATTATTTATTTGAGATTATTACTCCATTTTGGGGTCAAAGATTGGCACATGGTAAACCAAAACTTAAAGAAGTTGTTTTGCCGGATAAAAATGCCACAAATTTTGCTGAGTTTTATGGCATCCTACTTGGTGATGGATGTATAACTTCAGATTTTAAAGGATTCTCTATAACCGGAGACAAATATCTCGATCATGATTACTATCATGATTACTTAAAAAAACTTATAAGAAAATTATTTAAGATCACACCAAAAATCTATGAAGAGAAAAATGTAAGGGCTGTTCGTTGTATTGTCTATAGCAAAAAAATATCTCAATATCTTGTTGACGCTGGTTTTCCAATAGGAGTTAAGTATGATAAGCAGCCAAAAATTCCTAAATATATTTTTAATAAAAACAAAAATTTAGCCACTTGTATTCGCGGGATAATGGATAGTGATGGATCTTTAGCTTCTCATCCTAATGTAAAGGTAATGATTCATTTATCAATCACAATTAAATCGTTACGTAATTCTGTGCATAAAGGTCTAAAAGTTTTAGGAATAAATGGAGGCATTTTTAATAAAGGAATAATGATATATGGCACGGATAAAATAGATAAATTTTATAATATCATAGGGTTTTCTAATTTCAAAAATGCTTATAAATATGAAAAATTTAAAAAGACAGGAAAGGTTCCTTCTTCAAAAGAAGTCGAAATGTTTATAAGAGGTAAGATAAAAAATTAAAATATTGGGCTCGTAGTTTAGTGGCTATAACGTCTCGTTTACACCGAGAAGGTCACCAGTTCGAATCTGGTCGGGCCCATTCAAAAAGTTTTTAAACTAATATTTTATTAAAAAAGTTCTGCTAAAATGTACGTACCAGAATGCATGTTTTTTGTAAAAGGTGTAGGAAGACATAAAGATTATTTGCAATCTTTTGAACTCTCTTTAAGAGATGCAAAAATCGAGAAATGCAATTTAGTTACTGTTTCCAGTATCTACCCTCCAGGATGCAAAAGACTTTCTCAAGAAGATGGTTTAAAATTATTACAGCCTGGGCAAATTACTTTTGCTGTTATGGCAAGAAATGCCACGAATGAGCCAAATAGATTAATCGCAGCTTCTATAGGAGTTGCTACACCCGTTGATACTTCACAATATGGTTATTTATCCGAGCATCATCCTTTTGGAGAAACTGATGAAAAGGCAGGAGAGTATGCAGAAGATTTAGCTGCGACGATGCTTGCTACAACTTTAGGGGTAGAGTTTGACCCAAACATAGGATGGGATGAACGTGAAAAACTTTACAAAATGTCTGGAAAAATAGTTAGAACATACAATATAACACAATCTGCAGAAGGTCATAAAGATGGATTGTGGACTACAGTTTTAGCTTCAGCAATTTTATTGCCTCCTGGAAGCATAGAGGGATTAGCTCAAATTAATAAACTTAAAAATGGATTAGAATCTAAAGTCAAATAATAAAGCTTAAATAAACTTATTTTCTATTTCTAAATATGCGCCAGTAGTATAGTGGTTAGTATGGTGCCTTGCCAAGGCATCGACCCGAGAATCTTAAAGATCGGGACTTCGACCCTCGGCTGGCGCATTTATTTCCCATTAGAAATCTGCTCTCTCCAGAATGCAACATACAATCCTTTTTTCTTTAACAAGTTTTTATGATTTCCTCTTTCAACTATTTTTCCTTTTTCAAAAACATAAACTGTATTCGCATGTGCTACAGTAGAGTTTCATAATTATATTTTCTTAAGTATGGTATTTAAATTTAACTAGAAAGATTAATAAATAATAAAATTATCGTAAAAATATGAATAAAAATTATGCAGCATTGCCATTAAGGTTAATTCTCGGATTAGTATTCACAGTTCATGGTTATTCTAAACTATTTGGAGGAATCCCTGGGACAACTGAGTTTTTCTCAGGATTAGGAATACCTTTAGCAGGATTTTTTGCTTATGCAGTCAGCATAGTAGAGTTCTTTGGAGGAATTGCTTTAATTTTAGGATTTTTTGTAGGTATAGTTTCAATATTATTAGCAATAGACATGTTAGTAGCTGCTTTATTAGTTCATTTGCCAAAAGGATTTTTAGTAAGTAATGGTGGATATGAGTTTACATTAACATTAATAGCTGGATTAGTTACATTAGCAATGCTTGGCTCTGGTAAACTATCTCTACAAAAGGTTTTTAAGAGATAATATTACTTTATTCTCATGTATAAATTTAAAGAAAGATTTTTAGAGCATTACAGTAAAATAACCAATATAGATGAGTTCTGTGAGTATTGTATTAAGCCGTTAAATAAAAGCATAAGGGTAAACTTATTAAAAATAAGCATAAGCAAATTAAAAAATAGATTAAAAGAATATGAATTTGAACAAATCCCGTGGTGTAAGGAAGGATTCTGGATTAAAGGACCAAGAACAGATTTAGGAAATTTATTAGAGCATTCCTTGGGATATTTTTATATTCAGGAAGCTGCTTCAATGATTCCTCCAATAGTTCTAAACCCGGATGAAAATGACTTAATCTTAGATTTGGCAGCTGCTCCAGGAAGCAAAACAACACAGATGGCATGTTTAATGAAAAATAAAGGATTACTAATCGCAAATGATGTTAAATATGATAGATTAAAGGCATTAAGTGTTAATTTGCAAAGACTTGGGATATTAAACACAGTAATAACATTAAAGAGTAACTATGGCTTTAAAGATATTAAGTTTGATAAAATACTATTAGATGCTCCTTGTTCTGGTTCTGGAGCTATAAGAAAATCATTAAAAACGTTAGACATGTGGAATCCTAATATGCTGATAAATTTATCAGGGACACAAAAAAAACTAATATTAAACGCATTTGACAGCTTAAAAGAAGATGGAACTTTAGTTTACTCAACTTGTTCTATAGATCCTGAAGAAGATGAAGCTGTTATGGATTTCTTGCTAAAAAACAGAAATGCTAAACTAGAAAAAATTGATTTGGATATCAAAAAAAGCCCTGTAATTCTCGATTATGATAAAAGGCATTTTAATGATGAAATCAAGAAATGCCTGAGAATATGGCCTCAGGATAATGATACAGAGGGATTTTTTGTAGCAAAGATAAAAAAGATTAATTAAAAAGATTTATATATAGGGTATACTTGAGGTATACTATGGACATCACAACAATAAAACTAAAAAAAAGTACAAAGTTAGCATTAAAAAGTTTCATAAAAGAAAATGAGAGCTATGATGTAGCAATAAGAAAACTTATTTCTAAAATTAAGTATAAAGATCTTAAGGAAAATTTAATTGAGGGTTATAAAACAAATTCTAAAGAAAATCTTAAAATCTTAAACGAATGGGAAAACGCCTCCAGAGAATTGATTTAAAATGCAAGAAGTAAAAAGAGGAGAAATTTGGTTGGTTAACTTAGATCCAACAGTTGGACACGAAATTAGGAAGTCCAGACCAGCTTTAATAATCCAAAATGATATCGGGAATAAACACAGCCAGATAACAATAATAGCACCAATTACCTCTCAAAGTTTAGAGAAAATATATCCCATAGAAGTTTTGTTACCTAAAAAATATTCTGGATTAGATAAAGATTCAAAAGTTTTATTCAACCAAATTAGAGCAATAGATAAGGAAAGATTGATTAAAAGATTAGGTAAAATAAACCAAGAGATCATAGAAAAAGTTGATGAGAGTATAAAGATTAGCTTAGGTTTAATAAAGATTAATTGAATAATTTTAAATACGCTTTAATTTTAACTTAATTATGTCAAAAACAGCCATAATATTCGAAGCACATAATGATGATTTATATGTTGGAGTAGGAGGAACTTTAGTTAAATTAGTCAAGCAAGGCTATGACGTGATTGAGGTTGTTTTTTCAGCAGGCCAAATGTCCCATCCCCATTATAAAGAAGAGATAATAATTAATAAGAGAATCAAGGAAGCTGAGAGTATAGGAAGACAATTTGGGATAAAACAGACTATTTTTCTAGGGTTAAAAGATAATAAACTAGAAAAAGAAATTAAATTAAAGGATATTCACGAAAGAATCAGAAATATTATAAAAAGATATGATCCAGTTAAGATATTTTGTACAACTTCTACAGATCCTCATCCAGATCATCGTGCAGTAAATCATGCTGTTATGAAAGTTATTGAGAGCTTAAATTATAATAAAGATGTTTATGGTTATGAAGTATGGAATCTTGCTAATGAGAATACTCCTGTAACTTATAATGACATTTCAGATTACTTTAAAGCAAAAATTGCGATGATGAAAGCTTGCAAAAGCCAGTGGTTTTACATGTATTTATTGTTACTTCCAGTTTATTTTAGGGCAAAGTATTATGGAATAAAAAATAATTTTAAATATGCAGAAAAACTTTACATTTTAAGATGAAATACCTATTTGTGATAACAGGAGTTGGACTTGGGCATTGTACTAGAGAAGAAAGCATAATCAACGAAATACTAGAGAAGGACAAGAGGGCACGTATACATATTGCTACCTATGGAACAGCTTACAATTATTTCAAGAAAAAGTTTCCTTTAACATTAATAAGCGGATTAGAATTTGTAGATACTAAAACAAAAGTAAACACGTTCAAAGTTATCAAGCAAAATTTAGGATATATTTTTAAATATTTTAAAAACATTAAGACAATAAAAAATTTGATAGAAAAATTTAATCCAGACATCGTTATTGTAGACGCACAGCCGGAAGGAATAGCTACTGCCAAAGCTATGAATAAAAAAAGTATTTTTGTTTATAATCTGGATTTAAATCATATTCATTATAAAAAACATTTTGGACTTTATACATATTTTATATTAAAGTCTGTAAAATTCTGCTATAAGAACGCTGACAAAGTTATTATTCCTGTATTAACCCAAACTCCAAGGATAGAAGGAAAAAGATATTATGTTAATCCGATAATAAGGGATCATCCTGCAAGATTAAGGGATGAATTTACATTAATGAAGGAATTAGGGCTTGAAAGACGCCCAATTTTGGTTACTATTGGTGGAAGCAAATTTGGAATGCGTTTAGTAAAAACTATCATACAAGCTGCAAAATATTATGATGAACAATTTATAATTTTTGGAGTCAATGTAAAGCCATTAAGCAACAACGTGATATGTCTGCCTTTAAAAAATAATTTTTTAGAGTATTTAAAAATTTCAAAAGCTGTAATAACATTAGCAGGTCATTCTACTTTATCTGAAATATTATTCTACAAAAAACCTGCATTAGTATTTCCGATAACAAATTTATTAGAGCAATATCAAAATACTAATTTAATTAAGCAGTATGCAATGGTATCAAATCTAGAGGATATTTCTTTAATATCTTTTAGAAACTTATTTAGTGAATTCTTGAAAAAAACTGAAAGCTATGAAAGAAAGACTAGAGAGTTAAAATACATAGTTAATGGGAGTTTCCAGGCAGCAAATCTTATTTTACAAGAAGCATCCAAATAATTAATCCAAATATAAAATAGAATAGATAACCTTGAGGAAATTCTACTTTTCCTATTTTAAACCATTTATGCCAGTACGCTTTTGTTGGATTAAAATCTTTAAATGGAAATTCTGGATTGATGACAAACCATAAAAAATCCTCCAAAATAGCCCCCCAAAAATAACCGGTTAATAATATTCCGAATAATTTTAGATCCCATCCATAAATAACTAAAGGCAAAGCAAGGAACATTGGAATCATTACAATCCAAGACCAAAAATGATAAGCTGTTATTCCTTTAATAAAAAATAAGTCTTTTTTCATTTTCCATCCAACAGATTTTGAAGCCCATCCATTCTTTCCTTCTATGTAAGCTTCCCAAAATGCAATACTCACAAATATTAACAGAATATAGGCTAAGATTAATAGTTCATTCATAATTTTATAATACTATTTCAATATTTAAAGTTTATGAAAAGGTTTTTAAATAGTTTAAATAAGATGAGATTATGGATAAAAAAGGGCTGAATAGGTGGGTGGTATTTTTTGGATTGTTAATATCAATGCTATTTGTTTATTACTTATTTAAAAAGTTAGTATTTAAATTTTTAGTAAATATCCTGCCCCTAAATGACACAAACACATTAGAAAAAGTATTCATATTTTTAGTTGTATTAATATTAACTTATTTCTTTGTAAGTTTTAGTTCAAGATTATTAAAAGGTTATTTAGTGAGAAAGAATGAAAAAAGAGACGTAAAATTATTAATCTCTGTATATAGATATTTCATATGGACCTTGGTAATCTTCATAACATTCTCTTTATTATTCGAACAAATAGGATCATTAATCACAAGCGTGGGGTTAATTGGATTTGGGATTACATTAGCATTGCAAAAACCAATATTGAATTTTGTAGGGTGGTTAACAATTGTATTTGGAAAGGCTTACAAGATAGGAGATATAATCCATTTGAGCAATGTAAATGGCCAAGTTTATGATATTACTGTGATGTATACTAATTTATCGGAAATGAACAACGAGGGAGAGCATACAGGGAAATCAATCTCTCTCCCAAATGAATTTATTTTAACAACGCCAATAACAAATTATACAAAAGGAACAAGTTTTATATGGGACGAGTTGAATATTTATTTAACATTCCATAGCAATTGGGAAAAAACATTAAAGATATCAAATAAGACACTTAATGAGGTTGTTAAAGATTATTTTAGAAGCTCCCAGAAAATACCAAAATCTGCAAATACTGAGAAACCAATAGTAAGAATGTATTTAACTGAAAAAGGCATTAATATAAAATTAAGATATTTCATTGACTTTCATGTTGCAAATCAATTTAAAACAGAACTAAGCGGGAAGCTATTGAATGAGTTAAGAAAAAATAAAGACATTATTTTAGGAAAGACAGAAAGTGTTGTCTAAACGCCCGAGAGGGGATTTGAACCCCCGACCTAAAGGTTAGGAACCTTTTGCGCTTTCTGGAATTTATCCAGGCTACGCTACTCGAGCTTCTTAAAAAATTCTATTTTCTTAATGTTATAAAAGTTTTTATTTAGAAATTTCTAACAAAGATTTTAAAGCTGATGATAATCTTTTAATTTTGTTATAAGGATCAAAATGATATTTTTTATGTTCAATAATTATTTTAGCGTTTAAATTCTTTTTGAATAACTTTGTATTACTTAAAGGAACGTATGGATCATTATCTGAAAATATGCAAACAGTTTTTTTGCTTATTTTGCTTGCAACTTTGTTAAAATTAATTGGTGTTTCCATCCAAGGTTTTGCAATTGCTTCTACTTCTGGTCCTTCTTCTTTTTTAGTTTCTTCATCTAAATGCATCCAAGGAGCAATTAAAACACAGCCCCCAATTTTTTTATTTAAAGATTCTACATAACGTAAAATTGCCTGGCAACCAATACTATGACCAACGAAATAAGTATTTTTATCAGGATTTTTAACAGATTTTTTTAAATGATCAACCCAAGTCTTTATTTTTGGTTCAGCTGGATTAGGCATTTTGAGGTTAACAACTTCAAAATCTCTTTTTTCCAATTCATTCTTAAGCCAATAAAGCATAGGTTCTTTAGGATTTCCATCCCAACCATGAACAATAAAAACTCTTTTCATAATCAATTAGAATTAATTCTACTATTTAAATCTTTATAATCTCATTACAACCTTGCCTTCTTTAAATATTGTAATTTTTCCGCCAGATTCAGAAACAACTATCGCTACACAATTAACTTCTTTTGTCAAAGCAGCACAGCTTCTATGTTTAGTCCCAAGTCCGTGATATAATTCAACTTTGCTTGTGTCAATATCCAAGTAAGTTCCACAGCTGACAATAGTTCCATCCTTATTTATTATAAAAACTCCATCTATCTGCGCAAATTCTTTTATCGTCTCTCTTAACATTGGATCAAGAATATTTTTGGCATTATCCTGATACGCTGTAAATGGATTAATGATTAATTGTTTAGTATATCTTAATATTTCACTCTTATTTCCAATGATAAAAGCAGTTCCTACTGACTTATTCTCTCTCCCCTCTCTTGATAATTCCAACGCAACTTCTAATACTGTTTCTATAACATTTGGGTTTATGTCATGAGATAAATTATGAGTTCCTATATTAAATAATATCTTATCAACTTCGAAAACAAACATCATTGACTTGTAGCCCATTCCAATGCTTCCATCAATTACACAAACTAACAAGTCACCTTTGTCAATATATCTTTTTGCAATAGCATCCATTAATAATTCTTTTACGGGAATGATACTGGCATCAGTAGTTTTCTTAATTTTGGTTGGATATCCTTGCTTGCTGAATGTATCTTTATTTACTTTTTTGAATATTGAAACAGAAACATCAACATACAACGAATTTTCATTAAATCCTTCCTGTGTTTTTCTTTGCTCTATAGAAATAATTCCGTTAGCCCCAATGTCTCTTGCTATTCTTGTAGCAGCTAATCCAACATATTCCTCTATTTTTTGATCAGGCATAATAATCAAAATATAACGTTGCTTAAATACTTTATCATTAAAACAAAAATACTATAGATTGTGTAAAGAAAAAATTCAAACACAAGTTATTCTCGAAACTATTTTTTATAATAATAATTTAAGAATTTATTATCAATGAAAATAAAACCTCCTGTAATTCCCTCACTCGAAGTTTGTTTACTAAGGGTTTCTGAAGGTGTATTTTCTGAAGAAGATGTAGTTTGTGTTTGTTCTTCACTTGGAGGAATTTCTTTAGGTGGTTCTTTTGTTTTTTGTTCATCTGTACCTTCATATGGCGGCTGAGTAGGCTCAGGATATGTTTCAGTAGGAGGTTCTCTATAATCTTCATAACGTCTTTCTTCATATCTTTCTCTTTCACGATCTCCAAATTCTCTCATAACCTTCTCACAAGATTCTCGAGTAAATGCTTGTGCTTCTTCACATTGTGGTGACCAACTACCAGTATAATCTCCCTTATAATATTCTTTTGCACCTTCTATCATAGAATCATAACATTTTAACCTTTCTTCAGAATTTTGTATTCTTCTACAATCAATATTAAATCCTCCCCCACCTGGTCCTTCTCTTTCTCTCATTCCTTCCATGATCTCTCTACATTTTTTTTCATCAGCCCTAGATTCTCCAGTTAATCCAGCTTCTATACATTTTTCTGGAGCATTTATTTCAAACATATATTTACCACATTCTTTAGGATTGCGAATTCCGGCTTCTACACATTCTTCAGGTGCATATTCATTAAACATAATATCTTCACAAAGCTTATGGGCTTCTCTTTCATTATCCAAACTTATCTTACCTTCTTCTAAAGCAACAACACATTCTTCTGGAGCATTTAATTTAAACATGACGAGCATACAGCTTTTTCTATCTAATGCATTAGCCTCTTTACATTCTTTAGGAACATATAAATCGTGTTTAGATTCAGCATATTCATCTTCTAATTCAGCTAATACATCTTGTAAATAATCAGGTAATAATTTAACAGGATCTTCAATTTCATCCATTTTTTCACAAGAATCTTTATTTCCTTCTTCACATTCAGCTGCTAATGGAGCAATTATACTACACTGTTCAGCGAAAGCAGTTACTTTAATCTTATCACATTGGCATTCTTTAGGATTTCTAAAGCATTGTGACATAACCTCAAAAAATTCTCGTGCTTCCTTCTTCTGCTCATCAGTTAATTCACGGTCTAGTCTCTTCTGCCATTGAGGGGCATCTTCTGAAGTTTTGCATACCCTTGCGTATTTTCCTGGATCTAAATTAGATAATGTTTGACATAATTGTTTTATTTGAGATGATATTTTTGCAGCCAAAGCAATTTTATCCTCTGTCTTAGAATGTTCTTCTAAAATAATTTTAAGTTCTTCATCTTCAACAGTTGTTTCTAAATCACTAATAATACTTTTTACTGCTTTGCTACTTTCTCTTGTTCTTCTTTCAATTTCAGGAGAAACTTCTCTTTCTAGAACTTCGCTATATTTTTGAGCTCTTTCAAATGATTTTTTGGCATATTCAAATTTACCTTCTTCAATCATTTGTTTTGCTTCAATTATTTTCTCTTCTTTATATCTTAGAGCTTTTTCAGGATCATCTCCCAAAAAAATATTTTCTACAAATTCATCAACAAAATATAATGCGCTATCTGGAGTTAATCCTGCATCTTCTTCTATTTCAACTTCTTCAATATCAGAGTAAATTTCTTCATTAATTTGTGTTTTAGTAGGTTCAGAGACTTCATCAGTAGATATTGTAGTGTCTGATTCTGGTTCATTTTTAGAAACAGTTTGAGTATTTTCTTCTGAAACAGTTTCAGTATTTTCTTGTGCTGTTATATTAAAAATGGATACAAAAAATATTAATAAGATTACTATTACAGCCTCTTTCTTCATATTTTTATTATACTATCTATATATTTAAACTTATCTAAATTTTGTAATGTAAACGTCACCTAAATCAAAAAGATACCTTTTAATATTAAAAATAACTTAATCAAATTATGATAAGCCATAATAGATATGTAAAAGAAGTTATTCCTTACAAAATAACTATTCTCTCCCAACTCTAAACTAAATACTAAACTTTAATCTTTAAATTTTTTCCAGAATTCAACAAATTGATCAAATATTTTGCGGGTGGACTCTTCCTATGTAATCTAACTTCTGATTTATTTCCTGTATTTGCCGTAAATACTCTTTCATTGTCAATGTAAAAATCAACTTTCTTTCCAGCATATCTGTTGTCAAAGAAAAATCTTATGAATTTATTATCTTCTTTAACCTTGTAAGGAATTTCTTCTTCGCTTAAATTATTTAATTCTTTTACAGTTAAGCTAATTCCTAATTTCTTTTCTAGTTCATTTATGTTTTTTCCTTCTTTCCCAATAATTCTTGCAATTTCGTTCTCAGGCAAATATATTGTTGCTCTGTTCTCATCGCTTAATTCAGCCTTTACATTAAATCCTTGTTTTTTTAATTCGTTTTCAAGTTCCCTTGCTGCAAATTTAAATACTGGCTTTGCTTCACGCTGTATTACAACAGGAACAACTATAGTTTCTTCACCATAACTATAAATTTCATATTCTAATTTATTATTTTCAAAATCCCTCACTTCTACAACTGGGCGAGATAAATCAGCTTCAATCATCCCAGAAGGAACTTTAACAGTCATGCTTACACTTAAAACTTTATGAGGAATTCCATTTTTAATAAATATTACAGTATCAATAACATGGGGAATAACTCCCAACTCAGTTTTCCCAATAAATCTCTGAATAGCATCTATAGGATCAGTCGCATGCACTACCCCAAGCATTCCAACTCCAGATAATCTTAAATCAGCGAATAATCTAAAATCATCTATGTTTCTCATTTCATCAAATACAGTATAATCCGGTCTTGTTAATAATAAGATGTCATGAATTTCCTGGCTTGTAGCGTGCGAGATGGAATACTGAGTAACATCCTCACTTAATTGCAGATCTCTAGGAGTCTCAATTGTCTTAACTGTTTTTTCTTTTGAAACATAAAATTCAGCTAATGCGCTGGCGAAAGTTGATTTTCCTGTTCCTGGAGATCCAGCAATTAAAATACCTTCTGCTTGTTCTCCTATTCTTTGTTTTAGCTTCTCAGTTAATTGATATTCATCAAAATTCATTTTTTTAATTGGACGAACAACTGTAATTTCATGAGCATCAGACAATGGAGGCCTTGTAATAACAATTCTATAGTTTTCTAATTGAACTATTGTACTTCCTCTTCTTTCCATTTCAATAAAAGCATCTTTTCTAATCCTAGTTTCTTCAATAATTTCCTTTGACATTTCCTGCAATTGTTCTTGTGTTAATTTTTTATTATCCAAATGAACAAATTTCCAGTTTCCAGGAGATCCTCTCTTAGCATATGGCCTAATATTTTCTCTTAAATGAACACTCATTGTTTCTTTGTCAAAATATTTTTCAATCGCAAGTTTTTTTGATTTGATTACCGGCTGAACATAAATAACATTTAGCCCTTTAGCTTCTGCAACCTTGCTTTGAACTTTATCTCCAGTAATTAATGTTGCACCTTCTTCCCAAGCTAATTCTCGTATTAAAGAGTCTATTTCACCAAGAGAAGCATGTTTTATTTCAACTGCATTTGGTCTTCTTCCCTTAAAACTTAATTTAAAATTTAATTTCAAGCTTAATTCTCTTATTTTTTTAATTTCTTCTAATCCAAGAGTTCCTATATCCCTCCCATAATTAGCCTGATGCTCTAATTCAGCTAATACAGCTTCGTGTACTATTATCTCCTCTACCTTAATCTCATTATTCTCTAATTTTCTTGACAATAATCCTTCAATAGTTATACTTGTATCTGGAGCTAATCTTTCTATTTTTTCCATTTTCAATAAATTTATATACCCTTAATTTAATTTATTTTTGACTAAGCTAGATGTTTAGAACAAGTGAATATCTAGCTTAGTCAAGAATTAAGAGTTTTTAAACATTTCTAAAATGACAAAACAAGAAAACTTAAGATTGTTTTTGAGGGCTATAGAAAAAGCTAAAAAACATCCTATTGGAAAAATTGATTTAGAAAGAATTGCAGAAGAATATTCTGCAAATGTGGATTATCATGACTCAATGGGGGGTTATGTTCTAGTGAGTGTCCCTCTTTATTCTGAGACATTTCGTTTTAAAAAAGGAAATGATGGATTATATTGTTATGATTTATGAGGATTAACCTATTTCTTTAAGAATTGGTCTAATTCTTGCCATGATTTTTTCATTAATAAATATCTTTCATCTAAGAGTTCTCTATCCTGAGATCTTAAAAAACCATCATAATCATTTAGGTTTAAATAAAAAAGTTTATTTCTCTTTGAGGGATATAATGCAACATATAATCTAGGAAAATGATTTACATAGTATAAAGGTTGAAAAAATTCTAATTCTTTATTGAGATTAAATTCATCAAAAAATTTCTGCATTTTTTTAATGAATTCAAATCCTTCCATATATTTAGAAGGTTTTCCTTTTCCCAAAATATAGCCGTTGAACAAAAGTCCTTTTCTAAGGTTTAAATTGCCATGAGAAGCATCAAGTAAATCAAAATTCCCAAAGCTATCTAGACTAACCAGTCTTTTTATTTCATTATCAACAATATCTTGTGCCATTGTATTATCCCAAGAAAAAACGCTTATAAATATATGGTTTGATGTCGGAGATGCCCAAGAGAACTCTTAGTTAAATGTGTTAGTTAATTCTAATCTTTCTTTGTCATATTTTTTATTCCTTAAAGATTTCAATTAATTTATTAATAACCCCTCTTAATTTATTCTCTTTTAAAGATCCAATTTTATATTTAATTAGAGATTTTTCTCCCGTAAACAATCTATTTGGTCTTATCATGCTAACAATATTCAATTTCCCCTGTTTAAAGTCAGAATCTTTTAGTTCAATTGAATATTTATCATATCTTGCTTCACTTGTTATTTGACATAAAATTAAATCATCGCCTTCCAAAACAGATAAAATTAAAGCTGGTCTTTTTTTGTTAGAACTCAAGTCTGAAAAAGGAAATGGAAAAACAATAATATCTCCCTTCACAAGTCTTTCCATGCTTCATCTTCCTCTTCTGCAAGCCAATCTTTTGCCAATGCTTTTTCACTAGCCAGCATAGTAAACATGCTCTCATTTATTTTTTTTAAAGGCCTTATTTCAATTTTATTTTTATAAGCTAAAATTGCTACTTTATTCCCTTGCCTAAACCCTTCTAATTTCCTAATATCAGTTGGAATAGAAATCTGCCCTTTTTCAGTTATTTTGGCTGTTCTCATTTCTATTAAGTCCATCTTAACCTCCATTCTTATTTGTAAGATAAGTAAGATTTAATATATAAATCTTTTGTTTTGTTAAATATGTGGGAGACACCCAAGAACTCTTAGTGCAAATGTATCAGTCAATTTATCTTTTATAGATTTTATCATGAGGGTCATAATCCTCAAAATAGATGATTTTATTTATATTATCAATTCTAAACGCCAAAACGAAATGTCCTATATGAACTCTGCTTATTCCTTTCATACTATAATGAAGATCTTTATATCTATGCTCTGGATTTTCTAAAATCCAATCCATCTTTCTACGTACAATTTGATAATGTGCTAGATTTTTTTTCTTGAGTTTAGCTAATTTTCTAGTTATCTCATCACTATACTTGTCAACATACATTCATTCCACCATTTTTTTAAAATCTTTTCGAGAGAAATGTTTTCCCTTCACAATATTGAGCAAATTTTTTTTATAATCCAACCTTAATTCTGGCTCCAAGAAACTCTGTTCATATTCTTCAACAACTAAGTTTATAGCTTCAGATTTATCTTTCAATCCGTTTTTAGCCTTCACAATATTCAAAACCCTATTCGCATTCTCGTTAATATTTATCATAGCTTGTACCATATACACCACATATATACATATATATTCCTTATATATAAATCTTTTGTTTTGTTAATTCATTAATGTTAAGAAGGAATGTGGGAGACA